>OWIV01000551.1_pt1 | contig 23794 bp, 19 predicted proteins | sample 1732831 | NCBI WGS metagenome assembly OWIV01 (sample SAMN05065757, study PRJEB22554) | human gut metagenome | biome: ENVO:2100002; feature: ENVO:00000062; material: ENVO:00002003 | host: Homo sapiens | place: USA
CGTACATTTTGTTCATTCCTTTTCGTTGTACTCGCTGGTCGTAAAGGCAGGCCCTCACAGGGGCCATTTGAGGCGCCCACACCAAGCGGCTAGAATAGTATAGCAAAAAATTGTGCGGATTTCAAGAGGAAAATCCCGCTTTTGCGGAAATATTTTCAGTTTTTCTTCTCTTTCAGCTGTTCACGTGCTTCAGCACCTCATCCATATCCCTGCGGCCATAGACGATGCGGAGGATCCGGATGACTTTTTCCTCTTTCAACACCTGATAGAACAGGATATACTTTCCCACTATCTTCCTGCGCACATGGATGCCCGGCAGATATTCATCAAATACCAGCTTCCCGCTCTCTGGAAAAATACACAGACGCTCTATGCACTTATCCAGCTCATTCATCAGCATCCCTGCGGCTTTTTCATTTCCAAGCTCATTTCGGATATATCCGACATTCTGTCTGACATCCTGTTTCGCACGCTGAGTCAGGGCGAAATGGTACTCACAGTCCATATTCCCTCCTGATTTCTGCCATCGCCGTCGGCCCATCCACCACGCGGCCTTCCTCTACGTCCTTCAGGCCCTCCATTACCAGCTTCAGCTCTTCCATCTCCTGCATGGTGCGCTCATAGTAATCAATGTCCATCACCACGAGGCGGCCATAGCCGTTCTTCGTCACAAAGACCGGGCCGTTCTCCTCGGCGCACCGGCGCTCGATCTCCACGGTATTCTTCAGCTCTCTCATCGGAATGATCTGCATCGTAATGCCCCCTTTATGTTCTGTGGCTATATTATACACCAAAAAGAGCCACAGCACAAGGTTCTCTGCGCTGCGGCTCTTTCGAAATATTCTGATCAGGCGTCTTTTTTCTCCGCCAGTTTCTCTTTGAGCAGCTGCTTCACCCGCTCGTTATAGGCATTCGTGCGCTCGAGGAAGAGCTTGCGGGGGCTGGAAGCCACCAGCTCCTCCCTCTCCACCGTAAATTCCGGCTCTGCCTTGCGTACCTTCGCCAGCAGGCTGCGGTTCTCTGCCGTCAGGGCCAGCGTCACCATGAGAGGCTTGGACTTATATTTCCGGGTCAGGAAAATTTCCAGTGCCACACCGCCCACGACGGCCGCAGCCGCCACCAGCTGGGAAGCGCGCAGGCCGAGCGACGGCACCAGCAGCAGGCTGTCGGTGCGGAGAGCTTCGATCCAGAAGCGGCCTGCGCCGTACCAGACAAGGTAGCGCAGGGCAATGTCGCCGTTGAACTTCCGCTTTTTGATGTACGCCGCCAGCAGGGCCAGACCCACGAAGCACCAGATGCTCTCGTAGAGGAAGGTGGGGTGGACGGGCATGGCGGGGTCGATGGTGACGCCCTTCGGCACCGTGACGGTGCTGCCCATCAGGTATTCTTCCGTTGCTTCGCTGAACATGCCCCATGGCAGGGTGGTGTTGCAGCCGAAAGCCTCCTGATTGAAGAAGTTGCCCCAGCGGCCGCAGCCCTGTCCGATGAGGAAGCCCATGCCGGCCAGGTCGAACATGGGCAGCACCGGCACGCCCCGCCATTTGCAGGCCAGGCCGCCGAACACAAAGGCACCGATGATGCCGCCGTAGATGGCCAGACCGCCGTCGCGGACAGCCAGCACATCCCAGATGGTATCGTAATTATAGGGTGCCATCGCCACATAATACAGGCGGGCGCTGGCGATGCCCAGCACCACGCCGATGAGGATGACATCCACCATCGAATCGGCGTCGATGCCGAACTCCGTGCAGCGGCGGAACGCAAAGACCAATGCGAGGCAGAGGCCAAAGGCGATGCAGACGCCGTACCAATAAATATCCATGCCGCCAATGCTGAAGGCTACCCGGCTCAGCTCAAAGCTGAGGCCGAGGCCCGGGAACTGTACCAGATTCGTCATTCTTCCGTCTCCTCTTCTTCGTCCTCTTCAACGGCAGTGCCGTCCGGCTCAATGTACATCACGGCCATCCGCTCAGGCCGCAGGATGTGCTGCAATGCCGCGTCGGCGTCCTCTGCCGTCAGACCCGCCAGCATGGTGATCTGCTGGGCCACAGTCTGGCCTGCCAGCGCGAAATCTGCCATCTGGCTGGCCGAATCCTCGACGTTTTCCAGATTTTCGATGAGCTGGCCGTATTTTTCGTTCTTGCAGAGGGTGAAGATCTCCCGATCCACGCCCTCTTTGCGCACCCGCTCGATCTCGTCCAGCAGAAGCTGCCGGACGGTGTCAGGCTGGTCGCTCTCGCCGGTGAAGAGGATGCAGCAGCATCCGTCCACCCGCAGCACCTCACCGCCGAAGCCCGGGTTGGTCAGGCCCTCGTCGTAGAGGCGGCGGTAGAGCAGCGACATCCCGCCGCAGATGCAGCAGAGGATGAGCTCGTACAGCATCTCGCTGCGCAGGTCGCCGAAAGGCAGCGGCTCTTCTTTGAAGCCCAGACCGAAGCAGGACTTGGCGATGGGCATGGTAATAGTCTTTTCGGCCGCTGCCAGCGTCATCGGCTCGGGGCGGAGCAGGCGCTCGACCTTTTCCGCCGGGCGCTCGTCCATCAGGCCATGGCGGGCGCAGGCAGCCAGGATCTGCTCCATGCTGGTGTTGCCTGCTGCGGCCAGCACCATATTGCCCGGCGCATAGAACGCTTTGCAGCAGTCGTAGAGCATTTCCGGCGTTATCTCCGCGATGCTCTCCACCGTTCCCGCAATATCGCTGCGGATGGGGTGGCTGTGATACAGGCACTCGCACAGGCCGGTGATGAGCCGCCAGTCGGGGCTGTCATCGTACATCTTTATCTCCTGCCCGATGATGCCCTGCTCTTTGGCGATGGTCTGCTCGGTAAAGTAGGGATGCCCCACCATGCCCAGCAGCACGTCGAGGCTCTCGTCCAGCTGTTCCGTGGCCGTAAAGAGGTAGCAGGTGCGGTCGAAGGCCGTGAAAGCATTGGCATTCGCGCCGGTCTTGGCGAACTTTGCAAAGGCGTCGCCGTCCTCATCCTCGAACATCTTGTGCTCGAGGAAATGGGCCACACCGGCGGGCAGATGCACTTCCCGCTCCCCCAGCCGGAAATCCCGGTCGATGGAGCCGAAGCGGGTGGCGTAAATGACATGGGTGCCGGAGTAGCCCGGCATGGGGCGGACGAGGACCGTCAGCCCCGAGGGCAGAACTTTCCACTGGTCAGCGGCGGTGCGTTCCAGCACGCTCTGGGTGTTCTCAGCCATTCTCGTTCCCCTCCTCCCGCGTCAGCAGACAGCTCACCGACAGGGTGAACTGCTTCAGAATATCCCGCACATCCTCCCTGGTCACAGCCAGCAGGGCGCGGCGGGCGTCGTCCGGCGTCTGCACCGGGCCTCCCCGCAGCACCTCCATATAGTACCATGTCTCGATGCCGCCCAGTGTGTCCTCCAGGCCGTTCATCCCGGCCAGCAGGCCCCGGCGGCAGTCTTCCAGCTCTTCGTCGGTGATCGGGCCGTCGCAGAGGTCCGCCAGCTCTTTGAGCACTGCCTGCTCAGCGCGGGCCGCGTCGGCGTGCTCGACGCCGCTGTTGACGGCCATGCTGCCCGTGAAGCTCTGGAAGGACGACGAGCAGTAGTAGCACAGATGGTCGCGCTCCCGGACGTTCAGGAAAAGGCGGCTGGTCACGCTGCCGCCGTAGAGGGCCATCGCCAGCCGGACAGCGGCCAGCTGTTCAGGCTGCATGGGCCGGCCCAGCGTGAACAGCATACAGAGCTTGGCCTGTGTGGTGTCGAAATGCTCCACCTTCCGCACCGGCTCCCGCCGGGGCATGGCGATGTTCTCGGCCCGGGGCAGCGGGGCGCGGTCGATGGCCGAAAGCTCCGTCAGAAGGGCGTCCTTCACGGCGGTGGTGCTGGCCTCGTCGCAGCCCAGCACGATGAGCTCGATGTTCGCCGTCCGCAGCATCTCGTAGTATGCCTCGGTCAGCGCTTCGGGCGTCAGGCCGTCCACTTCTTCTAAGTAGCCCTCCTGCCGGACACCGGCGGGGCTGTCGCCGAAGAATTCCCGGTTGGCCTGCCGCTGGCAGTAAAGGCGCTTGTCGTTCACTTCGTCTTCCAGCGCCTTCTTCAGCATCTGCTTTTCGATGCCCACGGCCTCGGGGTCGAAGGTGCTGCCCACAAAATAGGGGTGGAACGCCGTGCCGAGGGCCAGTGCGGCGTACTCCTGCGTCAGCTTCTCCCCTTCCAGTGCGAACTGGTCCTTGATGCCGGTGATGCTGACGCAGAGGTTGTGGCTGCAGCCCATGGGGCGGGCGTCCACGGTCAGGTCGGCACCGTAGAGGCGGGCCAGCTTTTTGGTCATCTGGGTCATGTCGGGGCAGTCGGCATAGCCCCGCTCCATCACCAGCGGCAGCAGCGCGTGGGCCGTGGCCGTCTCGCGGCGGGCCGGGAACGCGAAGTGGATGCTGATGCGGCAGCGGTTGAATTTCTGCGCGGCGTCATACGAGAGATGGACGCCGGGCGCGATTTGGGATCGTCTCAATGTTCTATCGTCCTTTTGTATTATTTCGTTTGTTCCAGCGCCAGATACTCTTCCAGCGAGAGGCCGGAGGCGCGGATGGCGAGGGCGTTGTCCCTGCCCACATACCGCCAGTGCCACGGCTCAAACACCATGCCGGTGGCGGCCTGACGCTCCTGCGGCCAGCGCAGGATGAAGCCGTGCTCTGCGGCATAGGCTTCCAGCCACTCATAGGCGCGGGTGTCGGCGAAGCCGGTGTCCTTCTCCATGCTGTCTGCCGCGAGGATGTCGGCACCGTAGCCGGTGGCATATTCACTGGCCTCCGGCGCAGGCTGGACGGTCGCAGCCCTGACAGCGGCCTCTTCCTCCGAGCAGCCGGACTCCCGGTAGCTCTGGACCGCGGCCTCATAGGCGCTCTGGCGGGCGGCGGCATCCTGATACCCTGCCGTCAGCACCAGCTCGATCTCATCCTGCTTTGCGGCCTCGGCCATTTCGCGGTAGGCTGCGGCAGCCTCGGCTTCCAGCGAAACGCCGGTGGCATCATCGGCCACAGCCAGCTCCGGCGTCGGCTCTTCCGTCAGGGGAAGGTTTGCATTCACCAGCACGAGGCGCTTATCCGAAAGGTCCGTCTCCGCGCCGCCCTCATACTCCCGGGCCTCGAAGGCCGTCGGCGGTGCGATGAGGGCATAGGCCCTGGGCAGCAGCCAGAGGATGCCGCCGGTCATCACAGCCATGACCGCGCCGCAGCTGAGCAGAAAGACCGTCCAGTTGCGCACGAGGCGGATACGGTGTCTCCGGCGGCGTTCTTTCGGCGACAGAGCGCGGCGGGGTACGGGTCGATTTTGCTCCATGATGCAGCTTCCTTCCTGTTTTTGACGTTCGCCCTGGATACAGGCACATAATAATATTATACACCCCTTTTATCTGGGTGTAAACGGCAGGGGCTGTAAAAAAATTGTGTACGCAAAAAGCCGCCGCACCGGCGCAGGACGCACGGCACGGCGGCTTTGAAGCCACGTCTTAGTCGAACAGCATCTCGTGGATGGCGCTGACAGCCTTGTCAGCGTCCTCACGGTCGATGATGCAGGAGATCTTGATCTCACTGGTGGAGATCATCTTGATGTTGATGTTGTTGTTGGACAGAGCCTCGAACATCTTGGAGGCCACGCCGCTGTGGCTCTGCATACCGGCGCCCACGATGGACACCTTGGCGCAGGTCTCGTCGCAGGTGACCTGGTCGAACTTTGCGCTCTCGCGCAGGACGCGCATGGCAGTCTCAGCTTCGCTCTCCGCGCAGGTGAAGCTGATGTCCTTCTTGCCGTCGCGGCCGGTGGACTGCAGGATGATGTCCACGTTGATATTCTTCTGGGCCAGCAGGCCGAAGATCTTGAAGCTGGTACCCGGCTCATCGGGAACATTCAGGATCGTAATAACAGCAACGTCGGTGTCCTTTGCGACACCCTTGATCAGCATACCTTCCACGTCTTTTACAACCTCCTTGACGACCGTGCCGGGCACGGGGTTCAGGCTGGAGAGGACCTCCAGCTCCACATTATACTTTTTAGCCAGCTCTACGCTGCGGTTGTTGAGCACCTGTGCGCCGAGGGATGCCAGTTCCAGCATCTCGTCGAAGGTGATCTCATCCAGCTTGCGGGTGTTGCGCACCTTGCGCGGGTCGGCGGTGTAGACGCCCTCCACGTCGGTAAAGATCTGGCAGCGGTCGGCGTGGAGCGCTGCTGCGATGGCGACAGCGCTGGTGTCGGAACCGCCGCGGCCCAGCGTGGTGATGTCGTCCAGCTTGTTCAGGCCCTGGAAGCCTGCCACGACGACGACGCGGTTGCGCTCCAGCTCCGAAGAGATGCGCTCGGTCTCCAGCTTGGTGATGCGGGCCTTGGTGTAGGCACGGTCGGTGCGGAAGCCTGCCTGCCAGCCGGTCAGACTGGTGGCATGGCAGCCCAGCTCGTTCAGAGCCATAGCCAGCAGGGCGATACTGATCTCCTCGCCTGCTGCCAGCAGCATATCCATCTCACGGGCAGAAGGGTTGTGGGTGATCTCTGCTGCCTTTGTGATGAGGTCGTCGGTGGTGTCGCCCTGTGCGGACACTACCACGACCACGTCATTTCCCGCGTTGTGGGTGTTGGCCACGATGCGGGCCACGTTGAAGATACGGTCCCGGTCCTTCACCGAAGAACCGCCGAACTTCTGTACGATCAACGCCATATCTTGTCACTCTCCTCTTTTTGCTCCCTCAGTGTGTGAGGGGTACACCGGGCGGAAGCGGTCTTGCACTTCCGGTCCTGTTTATCATTCCACTGTCGCACCGGTGTTGTCGGCATCCAGCCGCAGCAGTGTAAATGCTTCACATCCGTCCAAGCCTTCCAGCAGCTCGAGGCCCTTTTCCAGTTTGGAGTAGAATTTCTCGGCGTTGGCCTTTTCGGCCACAGCCATCACGGTGCTGCCGGCACCTGAGACGTACACCGCCTTGGCACCGCAGAGCCGCGCCATATCGAAGACTTCCTTCGAGCCGGGCATCAGGGGCATCCGGTAGGGCTGGTGGAGCTTATCCTCGGTGGCAATGGCCAGCAGGTCGTGGCGGCCCTCGCAGAACGCCGCCGGGATGAGGGCCGCACGGGACAGGTTATACACCGCATCCTTGTGGGTGACCTCTTTGGGCAGGGCCGCACGGGCGGCTTCGGTCAGCAGCTTGTAGTCCGGCACGATGGCCGCGAAGCAGAGGCTCTCGTCTACGTCCCGCTTGACGGAGTAGACGACGCCGTCCTCGAAAACGCTGCTGGCCAGACCGCCCAGAAGGGCCGGTGCCACGTTATCCGGGTGGCCCTCGATGGAGGTAGCCAGCGTCAGCAGCTCCTGGGTGTTGAGCACATCGCCCAGCATCCGGTTCGCACCCAGCAGGCCCGCGATGATGCAGGCCGAGGACGAGCCGAGGCCCCGGGCCATCGGGATGGCGTTGGTCTGGACGAGCTTGAGGGGCGGCATGGTCTTGCCGACCTTATCGAACAGCCCCTTGGCCGAGCGGTAGACCAGATTGGTCTCGCCGCGGGGGATGCGGGTGCCGTCCGCCGCCGAGATGTCCAGATGGTCGCTCTCTTCGAAGGTCACGGTATTGTACAAGGTCACAGCCAGACCCAGCGCATCGAAGCCGGAGCCGATGTTGGCACTGGTGGCCGGGACGGAAACTTTTATCTTCATCGCAGTTCCCTCTTTTCTCACGCTCAGGCGTCCTCAGGCAGGCGGCGGAGCACCAGCTTCACGCTGCCGCCCATGGCCTCTACCTTGCGGGCTGCTTCGGCCAGAGCCTTGTCGTCGGCGCTGTCCACAAAGTAGGAGCAGCCGTCGAAGTGCTCTTCCACCACATGGCCCTTGCCGTAGATGGCCTCGGCCACCGCCGGGGCGATGCCTTCCACACGCACATAGTATGCGGCGGGAGCGGGGTCGGTGAGCATTCCTTCCACCGGCTCGGCGGGCTGCCAGAACAGGCTGTCGTGGACCTTGACGCCGTTCTTGAGGGCGTCCACCACGTCGGCCACGACAGCACTGGCGGTGGGCAGCTTGCCCGCGCCCTTGCCGTAGAAGACCACGTCGCCCAGCATATCGCCCTTGACGAGGACGGCGTTGAAGACGTCATCGACACCGGCCAACTGGTTTGCCTTCGGCACGAGGCAGGGCTCGACACCGGCGGCAACGCTGCCGTCCTCGCCCCGCTTCATCCAGGCGATGAGCTTGATGACGCAGCCCAGCTTCTCTGCCGCAGCCACATCATCCACCGTGATGTCGCGGATGCCGCGGGTGGGGATGTTCTGGGGGTAGATCTGGTGGCCGCAGACCAGCGAGGACAGGATGGCGATCTTGCGGCAGGCGTCGCGGCCATCCACATCGTCGCTGGGGTCCTTCGTCTCGGCGTAGCCCAGCTCCTGGGCGATCTTCAGAGCCTCGTCAAAGCCCAGGCCCTCCCGCACCATCTTGGTCAGCATGAAGTTGGTGGTGCCGTTGACGATGCCTTCCACCTCGGTGATGACGTTGGCCGCGAGGCACTGGTGCATCGGGGTGATGATGGGAGTGCCGCCGCCCACGGAAGCCTCGAACAGGAAGGCGCAGTTGTGTGCCCTGGCCAGAGCCAGCAGCTCTGCGCCGTAGGTGGCCACCATCTCCTTGTTGGAGGTGCAGACGCTCCGGCCGCTCTCGAGACAGGCCTTGACGTAAGGGTAAGCGAAGCGGGTGCCGCCAATGGTCTCGACGACGACCTTCACTTCGGGGTCTTCCAGAATGGCGTCAAAATTCTTTATAAACAGCTTTGCGGCCGGATGATCCGAGAAGTCTTTGGGGTCAAGGATGTACTTGACCTCCACCGGTTCGCCTGCGCGGCGGGAGACGCCTGCGGCGTTGCGGCAGAGCACCTCGTACACGCCGCTGCCCACCGTGCCAAAGCCCAGAATCGCGATTTTTGCCATGATACTGCCCTCGTTCCTTTTTCTATGAATGTACTGTCACAGATTGTATCCGCAGTGTACGCCCACGACCATCCGCTGGCGCGAAAGCTTTTCCGTCAGCTCCTCGGGGGTCATCTGCATGGTGTCGGTGCGGATGGTGACAGCCACCAGCGCGGCTCCGTTCTCCGGAGTAGACTGATTGATGGTCACGATGCTGGCACCGGCGGCACTGATGCCGGCCAGAAGGCTCTGCAATGCACCCGTCTCGTCCCGCAGGGTCGCCATGACAGTGATGACCTCGCGGCCATTCTCCGAGTCGAAAATGCAGTCCTTATATTTATAAAATGCACTGCGCGACAGGTCTACGCTGCGGGTCGCAGCCGAAATGCTGCGTGCCTCTCCGCTGGCCAGAAGCTCCTTGGCCCGGACGACCTTGAGGAAAACTTCCGGCAGGACCTGCGCATCCACCAGATAAAAACGGCGTTCCAACTTGTTCACCTCTCAAACACAAGTGTTCTTGCAGAAAATATAATAGCATCCGACTCCCTGCATTGCAAGAGGTCGGATGCTATTTTGTCAGATTATCCAGTTTTGAGCCGTGAAGTACCCCTTCAGCGCACCGAATCTGCAACCCGATGTGCTGAAAAGTACGATTTTTGCCTCAGTCGGTGTCCAGGTTGGTGGTGTCCGGCTCAGGCGCGAGGGGTTCGCTGGCGACAGCTGCCTGACCGTGGGAATAATTGCAGACGTCGGGCAGGTCGTCGGCACGGTAGTAGCCCACTGCCGTGCTCGGGCAGGAGCCGCTGGCCAGCAGGCCGCTCTGGGTGCAGTAGCTGCGCTCCACGACGCCGTCAGCCGCCGGGAATGCCTTATAGGGCAGGTCTGCCTGGACCTGCTCCATCAGGGCCTTCCAGGCCGTGACGCAGGTGCGGGTCTTGGCCTGCTGCTTGCCGAGGGTCTTGGTCATATCATAAGGCGCATCGTAGCCCCACCACACAGCGGTGACGTAATAGGGCGTGCCGCCCACGAACCACAGGTCCTTTTCATCGCTGGCCGTACCGGTCTTACCGAAGGCCTCCATACCGTTGGAGTTGGGGTAGCGACCGCTGGCCGTACCGACGCTGGAGAACAGGACGTTCTTCAGCAGGCGGTTCATGACATAGGCCGTCTGGGGCGTCAGAGCCTGATAGCTGGTGTCGTTGCTCTCCATATAGATGTTGCCGTCCCGGTCGAGCACACGGGTGTAGAGATGAGGCGTGGTGTACTCGCCGTCGTAGAAGATCTGGAACGCCGCCGCCAGCGACATCGGAGTGACGCCGTGGGTCTGGCTGCCCATGACCATCTGTGCAAGGCCCACATCGTTGACGGGGTCCAGCGTGCTGAGCTGCAGGGTATTGTAGACGAAGTTGAAGATGTTGTTCGCGCCCACGAGGTCGCCAACGCGGATGGCGATGGTGTTCAGGGAGCGGGCGAGGCCGTTCCAGAGCGGCAGGTCGGAGCCGTCGCCGTAGTTGCCGCCGTAGTTGCGGGGCCAGCTGCGCCATGCGTTGGGGTAGGCTTTCAGCTGCTTGTCCGTCAGGCCCATGAGGCCGTTCCGGCGGCAGTAGTCCTCGTCACGGATGACCATGTCCTGCTTGAGGTAGAGGGGCGAGTTGTTGAGCATGGTAGACCAGTTGACCAGACCATACTCGATGCCCAGCGCATAGGCGCCGATGGGCTTGATGGTAGAACCGGTCTGACGGGTGACGCCGTAGGCGCGGTTCAGGGAAAGGCTCTTGGTCTTTTCGCCCAGACCGCCCACCATGGCGATGACATTGCCGTCATAGTCCAGTGTGACCATCGCCGCCTGGGTGCGGACATTGCGGTAATAGTAGACCGTACCGTCGTCGCCGGTGCGGGTCTTGGGGGTGCCGTCCTCATTGAAGACCTGCACATCGTCGTCGGAGATGCTGGTCACCTCTTCCTCATGCCAGCCGGCCGGGAAGTAGGCGTCGTCGGTGTTGAGCATCAGGTTCTCCATCGCGGTCTGGATCTTGGGGTTGACCGTTGCCTCGATGGTGTAGCCGCCGGTGTAGAGCATACTCTGGGCGGTGGACTCGTCCACGCCCTCCTTGGCCATGATGTCCTTCACCACCTCGTTGAAGAGGGCATCGGTGAAGTAAGAGGTGGTGGAGCTGCTCTTCTTCGTGTTGTCCGTCTCTGCCAGCACCAGCGGCTGGGCAGCGGCGTTGCGGTAATCATCCTCCGAGATGACACCCTGCTGCCACATATTGTAGAGCAGGAAGTTCCGGCGGTTGATGAGGTTCTCGGGGTTGGTGTAGGGGTTATAGTTGGTGGGATTCTTGGTGATGGACGCGATGGACGCGCACTCCCAGAGGGTCAGCTCGCTGACATCCTTGTCGAAGTACTCGTTTGCCGCCGTCTGGACGCCCTGGATGGTACCGGTGAAGCTGATGGTGTTCAGGTAGGCTTCCAGAATGGTCTCCTTGGAGTAGCTGCGGCTCAGGATGAGGGCGCGGTAGATCTCGCGCAGCTTGCGCAGTGCGCCCTCGATGCCGCTGGCGCTCTTGTCGCTGGTCAGGTTCTTGATGAGCTGCTGTTCCAGCGTGGAGGCGCCCTGCTTGGAGCTGTAGATGGGCAGCAGGTATTCATTGATCATCGCGCCGATGGTGCGCTTGAAGTTGACGCCCGGCTCGCTGTAAAAGTCTTTGTCCTCGGTGCAGATGAATGCATACTGTAGGTTGGTGGGGATCTGCTCGAGGTCCGCCCAGACGCGGTGGCTGTTGGAGGAGCGCAGGGTGGCGTACTCCACCTGTGCGCCGGTGTCGGGGTCGGTGGCCACCACAAGGCTCGACTGGCTCAGTTCGATGTTGTCGAGGTCCAGCAGGTCGCCGTCACTGGCCGTAGCCTGCACCACATAGTACACAGCGCCCACTGCCACCAGACTGCCCGCCATAATGCCCAGACAGACGAGGGTGACGATGGTCCGGCCCAGGAATCCGAGAACGGGATGGCCCTGCTTTTCTTCCTGCTCCTGCGGTCCGCGGGGCTCACGGACCCGCCGGTTCTGCTCCGCTGCGGGCCGCTGCTCCCGGAGCGCACCATCACTGTGGAGTCTCCGTCTTTCATTGTTTGAGATAAGGATCGCCTCCTATCGCAATTTTCACTGTTCTGCATCTCAAAGCATCCTCTGACGATGCCGTTTGCTGTTCCTGCTGCGGCCAGACGGCCCACAGCCATAATAATACATTATAGTCCGCACCGCCCGCTTCCGCAAGGGGGAAATCGACCGGATACGATGTTAGTATAGCACATCTGCCCCGCCAAAGTACAGCATCCGGGTGTGAAAATTCTGCATTCCTGTCTGAGGCAGTTTTCTTTTGCACATACTACCGTCTGAAACACCATTTCAGCCGAAAGGAGTCCACTGCCATGCGCAAGGTCTGGCTCTGCATTTTTTATGCGCTGTGCATTTTTACCATCGTGTTCAGCCTGTTCTGGATGGCCCTGCCCAGTCTCCCCTTCCCTGCCGACTCCGGCGAAGAGACGCCGGCCTCCGAGCCGGGTCTGGCCGCGCAGGGCTCTGCCGGGCAGAGTGGCACCGACTTCTACCTCTGCGACGAGGGCGGGCGGGTGGTCGTCTACACCTGCTCCGACAACGGACTGCCCGACAAGCGGCTCCTGCGCACCGGCATCTATGTCAATCTCCTGCCCGAGGCCGATGCCCTCCGGCTCAAGCAGGGCCTCTACGTCACCGGCGAAACAGCCCTCCGGGCGCTGCTGGAAGACCTGGGCGAATAAACAAAAACAGTGCAGACCTCCCCGGGGAGGTCTGCACTGTTTTTATCCTTTATCAGAATCAGGCTTCGAGCTGTTCCAGCGGGATAAGGTAGTCCTTGCGGCACTGCTCGTAGTTGAGCATATATTCCTTGGTGGGGTTGTGGTGCATCATGTTCTTGAGGGTATGGGAGTCGTAGTCCTCGCCTGCCTCCATGCCCACCAGACGGGCGGCGATGTTGGAGCAGTGGTCCGAGATACGCTCTACATTGTTCAGCACATCGAGATAGACGACACCGGTATCAATGGAGCAGGCACCCTCCTTCAGACGCTTGATGTGCTGCGCACGAAGCCGCTCCACGAGGATGTCGATGACCTGTTCCAGCGGCTCCACCTGGCTGGCGGTCCGGGCGTCGTCGAACTCGAAGGCGTCCGTGGTGAGGGTCAGTATCTTTTCCAGCGCATTGTCGAGAAGCTTCAGCTCCTGCTGTGCCTTCTCGCTGAAGGTGACTTCCTTGTCGGTCAGCTCCTGTGCTTTTTCTTTGATGTTGACTGCATAGTCGCCGATGCGCTCGCACTCGGTGACAAAGTTGAGCAGCTCGGTCACCTCATGGCTCTCCGCGTCACCCAGCTCCTGGTCTGCCAGCTTGATGAGGTAGTTGGAGATGTCCACCTCCATCCGGTCGATGAGGTTCTCGCGGACATCAATGGCACTCACGACGTCCTCGTCCATCTTGAGCAGCAGCGGGGTGGCGAGGCCGACGTTGCGGGCTGCGCGGCGGGACATCTTGACCACCGCGTTCTTAGCCTGCTGCAGAGCCACAGCCGGGCTCTTGAACAGACGCTCATCCAGCACAGGCATGCTCAGCTCCTGCGCCTCCTCCGCGCTGTTCGGCACGGTCATCATGGCCAGCTTGGACAGCACGCCGCTGCAGGGCAGGAAGAACAGCATCGCAATGACGCTGGTCATGGTGTGGATGTTTGCAATGCTGCTCTTGTTCATCACATCGCCCCACATGGGGATGCCGATGGTGAACTGGACTGCATAGACCAGCGCCAGCAGGATGACGCTGCCGATGATGTTGAAGTACAGGTGGATGAGGGCGGCGCGCTTGCCGTCCTTGGAGGAGCCGCCGATGGTCAGCAGCGGGGTGAAGGCCGTGCCGATGTGGGCGCCCAGCACGATGGGGATGGCCGAGCTGAAGGTGACGAGGCCGGTGCTGGACAGCGCCTGCAGGATACCCACAGAGGCCGAAGAGGACTGGATGATGACCGTGACCACCACGCCCACGAGAACGCCGAGGATGGGGTTGGTCATGGTGACGAACAGCTCCTGGAACGCTGCGCTCTCACGCAGGGGCGACACGCCGGTGTCCATCAGGCTCATGCCGGTGAACAGGATGCCGAAGCCCAGCATGATCTGGCCGATGTTCTTTTTCTTCGCGTTGCGGATGAACACATAAAAAATGCAGCCGATAAACGCCACCACCGGCGCAAACGTCTTGGGCTGGATGAGGGTCAGGATAAGGCTGTCGCCCGAAATATCCGCCATGCGGATGAGCTGACCGGTGACCGTAGTACCAATGTTTGCACCCATGATAACGCCTACCGACTGCGTAAGGGTCATGATGCCGGAGTTGACGAGGCCGACGCAAATGACGACCGTACCGGCCGACGACTGGATGACGCCGGTGATGAGGGTGCCGAAAATGACGCCCTTGATGGTGGACGAAGTCAGTTTCTGCAATATGCCCTGCATCTTGCCGCCGGCCAGCTTTTCGAGGCCGGCACCCATGATCGACATGCCATACAGGAACAGCGCAATACCGCCCAGCAGAGAGGTGATGTGTGTAATGTCCATAAAACAATGCTCCTAAAATCTTCCTATTGCTCCATTGCACAAGACGGCTGTGCTTAGCTCTCCATACGCAAAACGCCGTCCTTTTTATTATAGCATCGAACCCCCCGGCTCAACAAGCATTATTTTACAGGAAAATCACTTTTTTGACCGGAATTTTAAGATTTCCGGGCCTTCTTAGACGGTTCTTTTCTTGAATTTTACATTCATTTTACATTAGTATTTTCTAACTCCCGCCCGGTGCTTTCCGGTATTCCCGGGAATGCATCAGGCGGCATCCAGCTCTTCCATCGCCTCCCGCAGGGTGTCCGCCGAGAACAGGAACGCGCCCGCCCCCGTATACACCTCCACATGACCGCCCACATACCGAAGCTCAATGTCTTTCATTCCTCTTCCCTCCTGTGTCTTTTTGTTCTGACAGGAGTATAGCAGAATAAAAGTCCAATAAAATGTATCTTCAGGAAGTTTTTTGAGCAAAAAGGCGCAGAAAAGCCTCTCTGTCAGCGTCCTTGCCCTCTCAGTCACCTTCGGTGACAGCTCTCCCAAAGGGAGAGCCATTGGCAGGCCGGTCAGGCCCACGCTGGACGAGCAAAGTCTGATTTTTTCGGAAACAGTAGTGCCCTGCTACAGAGGGCAGCAGCTTCTAGACAAGAGCACTTTGTCAAGCTGCTGTGAATCTCTGTAGCAGGGCACTATTTTTTACGTTATATTGAGCTTTCAGCGGTCAGCGGAAAGTTGCCCGGCCTGCCAAAGCCTCTCCCTTTGGGAGAGGTGTCATTGCGAAGCAATGACGGAGAGGGCAAGCCCGCTGGCGGCTCACGGTCAGGCTTCCCTTCGTACAACCTCTCAGTCTCACTTCGTTCGACAGCTCCCCTAGTAGGGGAGCCTCTGGCGAAACCGTTCACTTCGCGGGGCCTGCCAAAGGCTCTCCTACAAGGAGAGGTGGCACGCCGCAGGCGTGACGGAGAGGTTGTACAAAGACGAGCCTGCCCTCTGTAGCAAGGCCCGCCCTTTTACGCCATATTACGCCTCAGGCGTCCAGTAGGAAGTTGCCCGGCCTGCCAAGGGCTCCCCCTTTGGGGGCAACGGCGACGACCGCCGCCAGTGGCGGAAACAGGGAGGAGCTGTTGGGGCCGCGGCCAGCAGGATGCGAGCGGCAGCGAAGCAGACGCTGGGAGCCGCAACCCGGCCTTGGCGAGCGGAGCGAGACTGAGAGGGCAAGCCCGTCTCCCGAGAGCCGCCATGCAGCGATAAGCTGTCTCTTTGTCAGAGCGATGCTATCGCTGCGCCTGCTCTTCTCCGTCAGCGTCCTTGCCCTCTCAGTCACCTTCGGTGACAGCTCCCCCAAAGGGGGAGCCTAAAGGGAGAGCCAAAATCTGACGGGTTTTCTCCATTCACGCAGGAAACAGGGCGATTCGCGCAGGTTTTGTTGATTTTTTCCCGCAGATCCGGTATATTTAAAGTAACCTGATATTCTACGGTCTCACCATTTCTTTTCACCGTTCAAAGGAGGTTTTTGTATGCTGTCTTATCGTAAGCTTGCGATGCGTGTTCTGGGTCGCCCTCTCCATACGAGGGGGATCGATTCACCCCGTCCGGCCTCTCAGCGGGCAGCAGCGTTTATCCTGACTGCCGCAATGCTCACCACCCTTGCCGCCCCGGCTTTTGCCGATATATGGCGCATCGAGGATGGTGACATCACCGTGAAGGCAGGCGAGACCGAAGGGACGAACAAGGTCTCACAGGGCACGAATAAGGATGTGGTGGACACCAACACCATCATCACAAATAGTAACAAGAACACCGCTTCTTCCCACACCGTGACCATCGAGGCCAAAGATAAGGACGATAAGGTCGAGGTCACACTCAAGGATGTGAACATCGACACCAGCAGCCGGAACAAAGCCGCCGTAAGCGTGACCGGCGAGGGCGACACCAATATCAAGCTGGATGGCGACAACGCGCTGAAGAGCGACATCTACCGCAGCGGCATCTACGGCATCCACAGCGGCAGCCTCACTATCTACGGTGGTACGGTCAACGCCAATGGCGGCAACTGCGGTGACGGCAATTACAGCGACGGCGGCAGCGGCATCCGCATCAGCAGCCGCAGCCTCACCATCTACGGTGGTACGGTCAACGCCAAGGGCGGTAACGGCGGTGACGGCAATTACAGCGACGGCGGCAGCGGCATCTCCAGCAACGGCAGCCTCACCGTCTCCGGCGGTACGGTCACCGCCAATGGCGGTAACGGCGGCAGCGGCGGCGGCAACGGCGGCGACGGCATCACCAGTAACGGCGGCGTCACCATCTCCAGCGGTAGTACGGTCACTGCCAACGGCGGCAGGGGCGAAGACGGCTCCGGCGGCAGCGGCATCTCCAACGGCGGCAGCCTCACCGTCTCCGACGGTACGGTCACCGCCAAGGGCGGTAACGGCGACAGCAAAGACGGCTACGGCGGCGACGGCATCCGCAGCGGCGGCGTCGTCACCATCTCCGGCAATACGGTCAACGCCGCTGGCGGCTACGGCGGCAAAGTCGGCGGCTACGGCATCTGCAGCTTCGACCGTGTCGCCATCTCCGGCGGTACGGTCGAAGCCGCTGGCGGTAACGGCAGCACCGGCGGCGGCAGCGGCATCTACAGCAACGACATCGATCTGTCGGGCAGCCTCGAGCTGACCGCCAAGGCCGGTAGTCCCAACGGCAAGGCCCTCTCGCAGCGCGGCAATGAGCTTGACCTCAACACCATCAAGGACAAGCTGGACCCGGGCGCAAAAGTCACCACCACCGATGCCGACGGCAAGGTCATCAAGCAGGTCTCTATCCCCCGCCCTGTGGAGCCGGAAAAGCCTGTTATCCCTGAGGAGTCTTCTTCCTCTTCTGACGGCGGCTCTTCCGCCCCGTCCGCACCCGTCTCTTCCCTCCCCGGCCTGACTGTCACCGACAAGAGCGGCGCGGTCATCTCCTACACCAGCACCCAGAGCGGCAATACCCTCACCGTCTGCGTCGGGCGGTTCACAGCCTCTCTCCGTGCTTCGCTGGCCGCGCTGCGTCAGCTGCGGGCTGAGGGCATCGAGACCATCACCTTCCAGACCATCCTCTGCTCCACCACCCTCTCGGTGGACGAGCTGCTGGCCATGGGCGGCGAGGACGCCGAGGCTGTCCTGACCCACCGGCTCACCGATTCCAGCCTCACCGTGGGCTGAAGCCCCTCGCTCCCCTTCCCACAGGCATAGAAAGGCCCCGCTGCCCTGCACATTTCATGCAGAGCGGCGGGGCCTTTTCCTGTTTTACTGCACCCCGGCAGAGACCGGGACTCGTTTTTCCTGCTTTTCGGGCTTTCTGCGCTGCTCTGCGGCGGCAGCGCGGGAGCGGTCGTAGCAGTAGCGGATGATGGCCTGACGGCGGACGATGCCGATGAACATTCCCCGGTCATCCACAACGGGGACGAAGTTCTGGTTCATGGCCGCCTCGATGAGCTGGTCCATGCTCGTGGTGACCGTGACGGCCTTGTAGTCCCGCTTGTGGGCAAAGTCCCGGATGGGGATGTCCTCTGCCGCCTCAAGGTCGAGGCCGTGGAACTTTTTCAGCCCCCAGAGGATGTCCCCTTCCGTCAGAGTCCCCACATACTCTCCCTTGCGGTTGAGCACCGGGATGGATGCGTAGCGGTTGTTCTCCCATTTTTCCAGCGTCTGGCGAAGGGTGAAGTCATCGTACACATACATCAGGTCCTGCTTGGGGGAAAGGAAAAACAGAATATTCATGAAAACAACTCCTATTGTGAACTTTTCCGCCGCCGGGCCGCAGCTCCTGTGCAGCCGCAGCAAATTCCTGTCTTCAGCACCTTGGCAGCCGAATGCCCCTGCATCCTGCGCCGGATACAGTCTTACTCTTGCCACCTTAGATTTTAGCACTTTTTCATAGTAAGATAAAGACGTCTGTGCCATCTTTTATATTTTATTCACAATCACCTTTTGTTATGTCGGATAAATATTCACGAAATGGATGCACTGCGAAGGATTTTGTGCTATACTAACAACAGGAACGCGGCCCTTTGCGGCTCTGTCTGTCTTTCAGTATACCGGCATTGCGGTGTCGAAACAGACTGAGACGGGTAAGCCGTGCCTGACTTTTTTCTTTCTGTCAGCAATTATGTGCTGTACAGCTTCCTCATAAAGTTGTATAATAAAAGTGGTACGCCGCCTTCTTAGGCCCGCGCACCGCCCCGCCGCCGTACGGACCGGGGTATCATAATGAATAAAAGGAGCAGAGCGACTATGATCACTTCCCGTTTTCCGCTGGGAGATGTCAGCTTCTCAGCCGAGTATTTTTCCACGCTCGTGGGCGAAGCAACCAAACAATGCTACGGCGTGGCCGCAATGGCCCCCCGTGATCTGACCGACCGTGTCCGCAGCGCCGTGCGCGGCGTGGACGATTCGGCCAAGGGCGTCCGTGTCACACAGGAAGAGGGCCGTCTCGTGATCGAGCTGCACATTGCCGTCAGCTACGGGCTGAACATCTCCACCGCCGCGCGTTCCATCTCGCACCGCGTGAAAGACGAGGTGGAGCAGGCCACCGGCCTGAAAGTCGCCCGCGTGGTCGTATCGGTCGATGACGTGGTTGCCTGATGAGACAAAGCCCGCCCGGGGGTACCGGGAAGATATAAGGAGTAAAAAGCAATGATTTCTGGTAAGATCCTGCGCGACGCCATTATTTCCGGCGCAAACAACATCAACAACCAGCGCTCCCGCGTGGACGAGCTGAACGTGTTCCCCGTCCCCGACGGCGATACCGGCACCAACATGGGCATGACCGTCGGTGCAGCCGTCCGTGAGCTGCAGGCCATGGACGACAGCTGCACCGTGGGCGAGGCCGCAAAGACCGCCGCCTCCGCCATGCTGCGCGGCGCCCGCGGCAACTCCGGCGTCATCACCAGCCTGCTGTTCCGCGGCTTTTCCAAGGCTCTGGAGGGCAAAAAGGAGGCTGACGCCGCCGACATCGTGGCTGCGCTGAAGAAGGGCGTCGAGGGCGCTTACAAGGCTGTCATGAAGCCCACCGAAGGCACCATCCTGACCGTCGCCCGCGTCGCTTCCGAGGAAGCTGCTGCCTGCGGCAAAGAGGATGTGGCCGAGCTGTGGGACGTGGTGATGACCGCCGGTCAGAAGGCTCTGGAGGACACTCCCAACCTGCTGCCCGTCCTGAAGAAGGCTGGCGTCGTGGACGCCGGCGGTCAGGGCATCATGATCATCTTCGAGGGCATGGGCAAGGTCTTCCACGGCGAGGCCATCGTGGCCGGCGGCGAGGCTGTCCCCAACAAGGCCAAGCTCTCCACCGCCAACGCCGGCAAGGGCGTCTTCACCGACGACCTGATGAAGGTCGAGGACATCAAGAACGGCTACTGCACCCAGTTCCTCATCAACAAGAACGAGGGCGCAAGCGCCGCAAAGATGCGCGCCTTCGCCGAGTCCAACGGCGACAGCGTCGTCTGCATCGAAGACGATGACGTCATCAACCTCCATGTCCACACCGCCGACCCCGGCAAGATCCTGAGCGAGGCCATCAAGTACGGCTACCTCACCAACTTCAAGATCGAGAATATGCACGAGCAGTTCCTGGCCCGCCAGAAGCAGGGCAAGAGCCTCGAGAAGCAGGCTTCCGCCGAGAAGAAGCCCGACCCCGCCAGCGAGTTCATCTACGCTGCCGTTGACCCCAGCCGCGACTATGGCTTCGTTGCTGTCGCCGCCGGTGAGGGTCTGAAGTCTGTCTTCACCGACCTGGCCGCTGACGCGGTCGTCTCCGGCGGTCAGACCATGAACCCCGCCACCGAGGACATCCTTGCCGCCATCCAGAGCGTCCCGGCCAAGACCGTCTTTGTCCTGCCCAACAACAAGAACATCATCATGGCTGCTGAGCAGGCCCAGAAGCTGGCTGACCGTCAGGTGGTCGTTCTGCCCACCCGCACCGTCCCCATGGGCATCACCGCTCTGCTGAACTTCGACCCCTCTGCTACCGTGGAGGCCAACACCATCAACATGATGTCTGCCGCCGATAAGGTCTCCACCGGCCTCATCACCTACGCCGCCCGCGACAGCGAGTACGACGGCAAGCGGATCCGGAAGGGCGAGATCATGGCCCTGGAGAACGGCAAGATCGTCTCCACTTCCAACGACATCACCAAGGCCACCTATCGTCTGGCCCGGGGTATGTGCAAGAAGGATTCCAGCTTCGTCACCATCATCTCCGGCTGCGACGTCTCCGACGAGGATGCCGAGAAGGTGACCGAGATCGTCAAGGCAAAATGCCCCAACCACGTTGAGGTCAGCCACATCCGGGGCGGTCAGCCGGTCTACTACTATATGATCAGCGTGGAGTAAGCTGCTCCCCTGCTCATCGTCCTGAAAGCCTCTCCCTCTGGGAGAGGTGTCTGCGAAGCAGACGGAGAGGGCAAGCCCGTCTCCAAAGAGCATCTACACAGCGATAAGCATTGGCTTTTGATAGAGTCATCTTATCGCTGTGTTTTTGTTTTGTCTCAGCATCCTTGCCCTCTCAGGCGCTCACGCGCCAGCTCTCCCAGAGGGAGAGCCTTAGAGGTGAGGGAAAGCGTCATCTCTATAACCAAAAAAGCCCCCGGCACGATGCGGAACGTGCCGGGGGCTTTTGCAATAAGGAGGTAAGCGGAGCTTTGCGGTAAACTCCGCCTCCGGGGATGGTTAGTCTTTCACCAGTTCGCTGTGGTCTGCCTCCACCAGCAGCAGGGTGGGCTCTTCGGCCCCACGGTGGGTGAGGTAGAACACCTCGCTGCCGCTGCCCTGTGCCAGCAGGTCGTTGATGGCAAAGCTGCTGGTCTGGCCATTGGTGACGAACTGGATGGTCTGTGCGCCGTGGTCCTGCAGGTAGCGCAGGGTGTCCAGGTCGCCGGTAAGGGTGGCCGTGTCGTAGGCACCGGTGTAGGTGCGCAGGGTGCCGTTCTCGCTCACGGTAAAGGGCTCATTCATGCCCTCGGCGTCCACCACCCGCAGCTCAAGGGCGCTGTTGGTGTCGGCGGGCAGGGCTTCGGTGGCACCGCAGTTGGTGCAGGTGTGGGTGCCGTTGCCGTTGTCCTTCCAGTGGTGGCCGGTGGCGGGGATAGTCTCCGTCCACTCGTCGATACGCTCCGGGTCAGTGGCATACCTATTGCTCTCATAGGTGCATCCGTACTTCACCCAGCCATCTTCCGTGCAGGTGGCATCCTTGCGGCCGATCTCTTTTTTGGTGCAAACATTTTTGCCATGGACGATCTTTTGCAGCAAGCCTTTACTGTAGTACCACAGCTCCGTATTATCGCCAATGGTGTTTACAAGGCCGCCGGCTGCGGGGTTATTTCTTTTGCCTACCGCAGCCTCAGCACCTTTCACATTGATATACTTAGCATCCGACGATTCCCATGGTTTCATTTTAAGCAGCACATTGTCACCGATGTTGACCTCGGTACCGGAAATCGCACCATATTCTCCAATTATTTGAATGTAATCGCCGATCTTAACTTTTCCGTTTGTTCCGCCGTCAATGTTCACTACAACTTTTCTGTTCGAATCTCCGCGAATATCCCCGCCGCCGATACTGGAGCCTCCTCCTTCATATCGGATTGAAGTGCCCTCATCCTTGGCATCAATGGTAACATTGTCCTTTATATTGACCTCCACATCTCCATAGTTACTTCCGATCGCAGTGGAATTTCTTCTGCTCTCCATCCGGATGGTCGCATTGCCCTGAATGGTGACCTTGGTATCTTTTGTGCCACTGCCAATGGCAGAGCCGTAGAGCCCGCTTGCCGTGACATGGACATCTCCCGTCGCTGCTGTAGCCCCGGGCGTGCCAATGATCACCTCTGCTTCGGTGTCCTTGCCCTTGTCTCCGGCAGCGCCGATGGCGGCACAACTGTCCCCGAGCCAATAGCCACCGTCACTCTTTGCAACGACCGTTGCATGGTCACGGATCACGATGCCCTTTGCCGAGCCTCCCGACTTAGAACCATAGCCGCCGCCGATGGCAGCGCCACCTAGGGTGGTTGCCGTCACCTTGGAATGCCCCCGGATGATGATGTTTTCTGCATTTCCTCCATTGCCGCCGCCGCCAATGCCTGCGGCACTCCCGCTGCCTTTTGCGTCAACAGTTGCATAGCCCTGGATGATGATGTTTTCTGCATCTCCAGATTGTGTATCTCCATAGATGCCGCCGCCGCCGATGCCTGCGCCACTCCCGCCGCCTGCTGCGTGAACCGTTGCATAGCCCTCGATGGTGATGTTTTTTGTGCCTTCGGCAACGCTTCCCCCGATGCCTGCCGCTCCGTTCCCACCTGCACCTTTTGCAGTCAGGCTGCCGGAGGTACCTGATTTGGTGGCGGTGATCTTATTTCCCCTGTCATCGGTCTCGTCTGTGATGGTCAGCGTTCCCTCTCCCTGCTTGCGCAGTCCTGCCTGATACAGGACGCTATAACTGTCCAAAACATTCTGGCCGTCCAGCTCAACTTTTGTCTTTCCGCCGCCGGAGACATCCATTGCAGCTTTCCGACCTACATTCTCCGCCTTAATGTTCACATTACTGAGCCGGATGTTCAGCACCTTACCGACCCAATCGTTGACGACCCGGATGACGTTTTGGGTGGGTTTTTTGGCGCTGCCCTCTGCCGGGGCAGTAGTGGCGGGGGCGTCGTCCAGAGTGACCTCCGGGGTCTTTGCCGTAGGGGCGGCAAAGGTGGTGGGGGCGAGTTTCGTGGCCTGCTGCTCCGAATCCGGGTCTGCCGGGTCGAGCTGGTACACCGCATCCTTCTTGGGGTTCGCCGTGGGGTTCTCTGTGGGGTCGTCCGTGGGGTTCTCTGTGGGATTGTCCGTGGGGTCCTTGCCCTCCTCAGAGTCCTCCTCTTCCTCGCTCAGGGTAAAGGCATCGTCCGGGTCAGGCTGGCTCTCCCCGGCAGCGGCCGCAGTACCGGCTGCTTCCAGCTCCTGCGTGGCGGCACCGGCGGCAGGGGCTACCGCAGGCTTTGCCTGGGTACCCTCAGCACGAGTTGCCTCTTTCAGGGTGGCATCTTTTTCGCTGGTGCCGTCCTTGATCACGATCTCGTCGCTGGTGTCGGTGTAGGTCTTATTCCCCTGAGTTACTTTCACATACTGCTGCTTGCCGTCCGTACTCGTTGCAGATACTTGACCCCCGCCGTTTTCACCCCATTTTACCCCTGTCTCTTATACACATCTGACGCTGCCGACGATCGCATAA
>OWIV01000576.1_pt1 | contig 23215 bp, 17 predicted proteins | sample 1732831 | NCBI WGS metagenome assembly OWIV01 (sample SAMN05065757, study PRJEB22554) | human gut metagenome | biome: ENVO:2100002; feature: ENVO:00000062; material: ENVO:00002003 | host: Homo sapiens | place: USA
CTACACTTATGCGATCGTCGGCAGCGTCAGATGTGTATAAGAGACAGGATATGAAATGGTTAGACGATCCGGAAGTGTTCCGTGTAAACCAGCTGGACGCACACAGCGACCATTGCTACTATATAGATTATGCAGATATGGAGAAATCGGAGAATCCATTGATGCAGTCATTAAATGGACAATGGGAGTTTACTTTTAGCAAAAATGTAATGGATAGACCGAAAAATTTTTATGAGGAAAATTTTGATGCATCTTCATTTGCTAAGATTATGGTTCCGGGGCATATCGAACTGGCAGGCTATGACAAAATACGCTATATCAATACAATGTATCCGTGGGAGGGAAAAGAATATCACAGGGGTGCGTATAGTATGGAGAGTACCGGGGACGAGGCAGGAATGTTTTCTGAGGCAGAGTATAATCCTGTCGGATCTTATATCAAACGATTTGATTTGAGCGGGCAAATGCGTGAAAAGAAAATCTGTATCTGTTTTGAAGGTGTGGAAGAAGCAATGTATCTGTGGCTGAATGGTCAATTTGTAGGATATGCGGAGGATAGTTTTACACCGTCAGAATTTGATCTGACACCATTTATCAGAGAAAAAGGAAATGTGCTGGCAGTTCAGGTCCACAAAATGAGTATGGCAGCATTTTTGGAGGATCAGGATTTTTTCCGCTTTTTTGGAATTTTCAGAAATGTAACTTTAAAAGCAGTGCCAGAGGTGCATTTGGAAGATGTATGGTTTCAGCCGACACTAAACAAGGATAATGTAAGCGGCAGGGTATCGGTAAAGATGAAAGTAACTGCTCCAGAAGGAAAGAAAGTAGCTGCCCATTTTGTTTTAAAAGACCGAGAGAATAATCAGGTGGCAGAGGACAATATCACCTTAGAGGAAAAAGCTGGAAGTCTTGTAGGAGTGATAGATACTGAGGTTGGAAGTGTTAAGGCATGGGATAATCACTGCCCATATCTGTATCACGCATATGTAGAGCTTAGAGGCGAAGATGAAGAAATATTAGAGATAATTCCATATGACATAGGTTTCAGAAGACTGGAAATGATTGACAAGGTAATCTATTTAAATGGTAAACGTCTTGTCATTACGGGAGTGAACCGCCATGAGTGGAGTGCAAAGACAGGAAGAAGCATCGGTATGGATGAAATGACAGCAGACATTGATTGTATGATTAGAAATAATATCAATGCGGTACGCACCTGCCATTATCCGGATCAGATACCGTGGTATTACCTGTGTGATAAAGCTGGTATCTATGTAATGGCAGAAACGAATATGGAAAGTCATGGAACATTCCAAAAACTTGGTGCGATTGAACCATCGTGCAGCGTACCTTGTTCTATTCCGCAATGGCGGGGGGCTGTTGTTGACAGGGCTAGGAGTAATTTTGAAACTTTTAAAAACCATACAGCAATTCTTTTCTGGTCTTTAGGAAATGAATCTTATGCGGGTGATGACATAGAAGCAATGAATACTTACTTCAAGGAAAAGCAGGATGGCAGATTTGTTCATTATGAAAGCTCTTTCTATGACCGTAATTATGAGGAAACCATATCAGATGTAGAGAGCAGAATGTATGCAAAGCCTTATGAAGTGGAGGAATATTTAAATAATAATCCAAAGAAACCTTATCTTTTGTGTGAGTATATGCATGATATGGGTAATTCGATGGGAGGACTTGGTACTTATATGAAGTTAATAGATAAGTATGAGATGTACCACGGTGGATTTATCTGGGATTTCATTGATCAGGCACTTCTCGTGAAAGATGAAGTGACAGGAAAAGAAGTTTTGCGTTATGGCGGAGACTTTGATGATAAGCCTTCTGATTATGAGTTTTCAGGAAATGGAATCGTATTTGCAGACCGTAAGGAAAAACCAGCTATGCAGGAAGTGAGGTATTACTATGGCTTATACAGATAAGAATAAATTGAGAGTTGTATATGGAGATTATACACTTGGCGTACATGGAGAAGGGTTTGACTATATATTCTCTTATTCACAGGGCGGTATAGAGTCTATAGTAAAAAAAGGTTATGAATGGCTGTATCGTTGTCCAAAGCCTACTTTTTGGAGAGCATTAACAGATAATGACAGAGGCAGCAGGTTTCATATTAAAAGTGGAATCTGGCTCGCATCGGATATGTTCATTGACTGTAAAAAAACGGAAGTTATTATGGACGGTGAACGGCAAAAGCAGTATGCTCCGGACAATAATAGCTATGGCGGTGATGTGGCTGCCGGGGAAATAATTGTGAAATATACCTATGAGACTGTCAGCAATCCGGTAACAACAGTCATTGTATCTTATACAATTGATGTAATTGGAAATATCAAGGTGGATGTGGATTACACAGGAGTAAAGGGACTGCCAGAACTTCCGGTATTCGGAATGAGGTTTATTATGCCGACACTTGCAGATAAATATATGTACAAGGGATTATCGGGGGAAACCTATCCGGACAGAAAGGCAGGGGCAGAAAAAGGAGTTTATGAGGTATCAGATTTGAGATTGACACCATATCTGGTTCCACAGGAATGTGGTATGAGAATGGATACAGAGTGGCTGGAGATTACAAGACATACAAGTCTTGATAATAGCAGAACGGATAGTTCAGCACAGACATTAAGAATAGAGAAAAACGACAAGGCATTTGCTTTTTCATGCCTACCTTATACAGCATCAGAGATTGAAAATGCAACACACCATGAGGAACTGCCACCAGCAAGAAGAACAGTCCTTTGTGTCTATGGTGCAGTAAGAGGAGTTGGTGGAATTGATAGCTGGGGAAGTGATGTGGAAGATGATTATCGGATTAATGCAGAAAAAGACATTCACTATTCTTTCATTATCCGCTAAGTTTTGTTTGAAGTGAGGTGTTTGAGATGCAGATAGAGATATTGATTCGTAGTTTTCTGGATGGTGCATATGATGAAAGACTCTTAGACATTTATGCTGATGAGACAAAGATTTCTTACCAGAGGGAACGCTATATCAATGCAATAAAGAAATTTGAGCAGTGCTATAAGCCGGGAGATGTGGAATTGTTCAGTGCTCCGGGAAGAAGTGAGATTGGCGGCAACCATACGGATCATCAGAACGGAGAGGTTTTGGCAGCATCTGTTAATCTTGATACAATAGGAGTTGTAAGAAAGACAGATGATAATGTAATCAGATTGGTTTCTGACAACTATGATGAAATCATTATCCGGCTTGATGATGTATCTGTAGAGGAAAAAGAAAAGGAAACAACAAAGGCGTTGATAAAAGGTGTGGTTTCTGGATTTCTTGAAAGAAATTATTCGGTTGGAGGTTTTCAGTCATATATAACAAGTGATGTGCTGATTGGTGCGGGACTTTCATCTTCGGCAGCATTTGAAACTTTGATTGGGACAATTTTATCAGGACTTTATAATTGTGGAACAGTTTCAGCAACAGAGATAGCCATTATTGGACAGTATGCTGAAAATGTTTATTTTGGAAAGCCTTGTGGTCTGATGGATCAGATGGCAAGTTCAATTGGTAATCTTGTACATATTGATTTTGCCAACCCAGAATACCCATATGTAGAAAAAATTGATTTTGATATGGAAAAGTATGGTTATAGGTTATGTATTACAGATACAAAAGGTTCACATGCTGATTTAACAGACGAATATGCAGCAATTCCAAAGGAAATGAAACTGGTTGCAAAATATTTTGGAAAAGAAGTGTTGCGCGACATATCTATAAATGATGTATTGGATAATATTACAGATTTAAGAAAAAAATTTGGAGACAGATGTGTCCTTAGGGCATTGCATTTTATCTATGAAAATAAAAGAGTACAAAAAGAAGTAAGTGCATTGAAAGCAGGAAATATAGGAGCATTTCTAGATGATGTGAAAGCGTCAGGCAATTCTTCTTTTAAATATCTGCAGAATGTTTACTCAAATCAGGATATAAAAAATCAGAATGTATCTTTGGCATTATTTGTAAGCGAAATGTTTTTGGGACAAAATGGTGTATGCAGGGTACATGGGGGAGGTTTTGCTGGAACCATACAGGCGTTTGTGAAGAATGGATATGTGGAGAATTACAAATACGAAATGGATAAAATATTTGGTAAAGATTCTTGTAAAGATTTGAGAATAAGAAAATATGGTGGCATAAAAGTGTTATGAAATAGAAAGAAGGTATTATTATGAGAATCTTGGTTTTAGGCGGGGCTGGTTATATTGGTTCACACACAGTATATGAGCTGGTTGATGCAGGTTATGAAGTAATTGTAGTTGATAATTTGCTTACAGGGTTTAAAGAGGCAGTACATCCTCAGGCAAAGTTTTATGAAGGAGACATAAGGGACAAGATATTTCTTGATAATATTTTATCAAAAGAAAAGATAGATGGTGTTATTCATTTCGCTGCCAGCTCACAAGTTGGAGAGAGTATGAAAAATCCACTGAAATACTATAATAATAATTTATGTGGAACAGAAGTATTGCTTGAAAGTATGGTTGAGCATGGCATTGATAAGATTGTATTTTCATCAACCGCAGCTACATATGGAGAGCCAGAAAGTATACCTATTTTGGAAACGGATCGTACACTTCCAACAAACTGTTATGGTGAAACAAAGTTGTCAATGGAAAAAATGTTTAAATGGACATCTAAGGCGTATAACTTACGATATGTTTCACTTCGGTATTTTAACGCTTGTGGAGCACACCCGAATGGAAAAATCGGAGAGGCACATAATCCAGAAACACATTTGATACCGCTTGTTTTGCAGGTTCCGAACGGAAAGAGAGAATACATATCTGTATTTGGAAATGATTATGACACAAAGGATGGAACCTGTGTAAGAGATTATATCCATGTAAATGACTTAGCTCAGGCACATATCCTTGCAATGGAATATCTCTCAAAAGGTGGAGAAAGCAATATTTTTAATCTTGGTAATGGTGTAGGGTTTACAGTAAAAGAAGTTATTGAGATGGCAAGAAAGGTAACAAATTATACAATTCCTATAAGAGAAGAAGAAAGAAGAGCTGGTGATCCTTCAGTGTTGATAGCATCCAGTGAAAAGGCAAGGAAAGTGCTTGGGTGGAAACCGCAGTATGCAGATCTTGAGACGATTATTTCAACAGCATGGAAATGGCATGTAAATCATCCGGACGGATACTAGGAGGTATAACATGAATGAACTTATTTCAGAATTAGTAGGTTACGGTATTGAAAAAGGATTGGTTGAGGAAGACGATAAAATTTATGTGATTAACAGACTTTTAGAGTTGTTTAGACTTGACAGTTATACTCAGACGGATAAAGCAATCAGACAGTTATCAGAAATTCTATCTGATATGACTGATTATGCCGCGGAGCATGGATTGATACCTGAAAATACAAATGTATACAGGGATTTATTTGATACTAAAATTATGGGGATTTTAACACCTGCACCCTCTGTGGTCAGAGCAAAATTTACAGATTTGTATGTCAAAAATCAAAAAAAAGCAACCGATTTCTATTATCAATTCAGTCAGGATACAAATTATATACGTAAGGACAGAGTTGCAAGAGATAAAAAATGGAAAGCAGACACACAGTATGGCAAGATAGATATTACAATTAATCTTTCTAAACCAGAAAAAGATCCACGGGACATAGCGAGAGCAGCAACTCAAGCAAAGAATGATTATCCTAAATGTTTGTTATGTGCAGAAAATGAGGGATATGCAGGAACACTCTCACATCCGGCAAGGCAAAATCATAGAATTATTCCACTAAAGCTAGATGGACAAGATTATTACATGCAGTATTCGCCTTATGTGTATTATAACGAGCACTGTATTGTGTTTAATGCAAAACATACACCGATGAAGATTGATGAAGCTGTTTTTGTAAAGTTATTGGATTTTGTAAGACAGTTTCCACATTATACATTAGGCTCAAATGCGGATTTGCCGATAGTAGGAGGTTCAATTCTTAGCCATGATCATTTTCAGGGTGGAGCATATACTTTTGCTATGGCAGAAGCTCCATATGAGTATATGTTTGAGATTGCAGGATTTGAAGATGTGACAGCGGGGTGTGTTAAGTGGCCACTGTCAGTCATAAGATTGCAGGGAAGCAGCATTGGAAGACTTGCAAAAGTGTCTGACTATATTTTGCAAAAGTGGCGTGGGTATACGGATGAAGAGGCATTTATTTTTAGCGAAACAGATGGAGTACCACATAATACAATTACGCCAATTGCACGCATGAATGGAAATTTATATGAAATGGATTTAGTTCTCAGAAATAATATTACGACAGAGGACAGGCCATGGGGTGTGTATCATCCAGAGGAAAAACTGCATCACATTAAAAAAGAAAATATTGGATTGATAGAAGTGATGGGGCTTGCAGTACTTCCTTCCAGGCTGAAAAAAGAAATGGATATACTTGCGAAAGCTATTATTGAAGGGAAAAACATTCATGATATAGAGGAAATAAAAATTCATGCTGACTGGGTAGATGAATGGCGGGATTCTTATGATATTACAACAGAAAATATAGAGAGTATTATTCAGAAGGAAATTGCAGATTGTTTTGTGCAGGTTCTGGAATGTGCAGGTGTATATAAACGCACAGAAAAGGGAATTGCTGCATTTAAACGGTTTTTGTCAGTACTATAAAGAATTAGCAGAATTATAGTTTGACAATATATTTCGTTTAAAGGCAGGTGAATTGAAATGTGGAATACAATTTTTGGTGCATACATAGGCAGAAATATTTGATGGAAGTTTTGTTACAGAAAAAGATAAGAAATTCAGGTGTTCTCCTGCATGATTCTAACTGTATTTTCAGCATCTGGTATGGCAAATGCCCATTGAGGCATTAATTTATGGGTTGTTTTTTCTGAATTTATACCATGACGCATGACATCAACTAGTTTATTTTTTTCTTCCTCCTGATAAACAATAAATTTCCAAGGCTGTCTGTTTTTTGCCGATGGTGCGAGAGAAGCGCTATATATATTCTCTTCAATTAAATTTCTTTCGAGCTCATCCGGCTTATATTTTCTTATGCTTCTTCTGTTTTCAATTTCTTGTATCATAGATTCTTCTCCCCATGGAATCTCTTCTAGGGTGCCCCCAATTTCCACATTCTTTTATTTTACCCTCTGTAGTTTCGGTGGTTTTTATTTTTTCAGTTACACCATATTGCCCTTCGGACAAGAAGTTTCCCGCATTCAAAAAATTCTGTCAAGTCCAAGCATACTATAACTCCAAACTATCCGCATTAAGCAAAAAATACTTCATTCCCATGATTACAAAGCCTTCTTCATTTCTCCAAGGTTTTTTTGTTCCGTTTACTATCACAATCTTTTTAAATGAATCTGGAATATTTCTAAATGAATTAAGTTCCTGCTTCTGCTTTTCCTCTGAAGTCATATCGTAAGCCACCTGAATATAATATCTCTGACTACCCTGATTGACCACAAAATCAACTTCAAACTGCTTTCGAGTTGTTTTTCCTTCATCATTTTTCGTATATACGTCTACAATACCAACATTTACATTATAGCCTCTGATAAGTAGCTCATTGTAAACAATATTTTCCATGATATGAGTAGGTTCCTGCTGTCTAAAATTCAATCTGGCATTTCTAAGTCCCACATCTGTAAAATAGTATTTCAGATTTGCCCCCACATATTTTCTGCCTTTAATATCATATCTGTCAGCTTTAGAAATAAAAAATGCCTCCACAAGATAATCTATATGGTTGGATATGGTCTTATTGCTGTAATTTATACCACGCTCACTTTTATAAGTATTTGATATTTTTGTTGGATTAGTAGGAGCCCATATCGAAGAAGCGAGAATATCTACTAATGTATCAATCTCATCAACATTTCGAAGCTTGTTTCTTTCTACAACATCCTTAATATAAACATTTGTGAAAATGTTTTTTAGATACTCAGCCTTTTGGCGTTCCATAGAGAACTGTACCACCTGTGGTAAACCACCATATATCATATATTCTTCCCAAGTATCATCATAATCTCCACCGAAAGCTGCATAGAACTCTGCAAAAGACAACGGATATATTCTTATCTCGTCTCCTCTGCCTCTAAATTCAGTTACAATATCACTGGATAGAAACTTAGAATTACTGCCAGTCACATATATATCAATATTGCTGATACGAAGCAGGCTGTTCAGAACTTCCTCAAATCGTGGCATAAACTGTACTTCGTCTAAAAGTAGATAATACTTCTGGCCATCTTTAATATATTGGTAACACTTCTTTGGATCTCTCAACTCCTCATTTTCAATGCCATCTAAAGCAATCTCAATGATATGGTCATTATCTATGCCACTTTCCGATAAATATTTCTTAAACAATACAAATAGCAAGAATGATTTTCCCATATGAATTTGCGGCGTATGGGACAGGAGCTATTATTCAATCAGACATACGACCTATGGCATTAGTTATGCATCTTGATATTTGCAAAGAACATATGTAATATAGGTGGGGGAAAAGTTTCCCCTGCTTATATATTGATTTTTTATATAAAAGAGGAGGCTTTTGCTTAAAAGAATGTTATGCCTGGTGGATGAATGATAATTGCAAAAGATGTATATAATGCGTTGGGCGTATCATAACAATAGGAGATGATTTTTATGCATATTAGCATACTTCTTATGGAACAGATAGTAGAGCTATTCATTATGATTCTTATGGGCTTTATTATTGTAAAAGCAGGTATCGTAAAAGATGAGGACAGTAAAGTTTTATCCAAAATTGTTTTATACCTGATTATACCATGTGTCATTATAAAGGCTTTTCAGGTGGATTATACATCAAAGACAGTAAATGGGTTGTTGCTTGCTTTGGCGGCATCAGTGACATTACAGATTGTATTGCTTGGAGTTATATCAGTTATGGGGAGATTGTTTCACCTGAATGAGGTGGAGATAGCATCTGTTTATTATTCAAATTCAGGTAATCTTATTGTTCCAATTGTGACATTTATTCTAGGTCAGGAGTGGGTGCTTTACGGATGTGTTTTCATGAGTGTGCAGCTTATCTTTTTGTGGACTCACTGTAAAAAAATAATCAGCCGTGAAAGTTCATATGACTGGAAGAAGATTGTGTTAAATATAAATATGATCTCGATTGTGGTTGGTGTAATACTTTTCTTTACAAGAATCAGACTGCCTTTAATAATTAATGATACGATAGGCTCTGTTGGCAATATGATAGGACCTGCCAGCATGATAGTTACAGGAATGCTTTTTGCAGGGATGGATTTAAAGAAAATTTTTGCTAACAGAAGGCTGTATTTTGTTTCTTTGTTGAGAATGGTTGTTGTACCGCTTATAGCACTTCTTTTGATAAAATTAAGCCATCTTGCTGGTATTTCTCAGGATGCACCTAAAATTATGCTTATTGTTTTCTTGGCAGTTATTACACCTTCAGCATCAACAGTTACGCAGATGTGTCAGGTATATGGCAATGATTCAAAATATGCCAGTGCCATAAATGTGATTACAACGCTTAGTGCTATAGTAACCATGCCGGTAATGGTATTATTGTTTGAAAATGTAATATTATAAATAATTGATTTTTTTATGGGCTGTCAAAGTGACAGCCCCTTAGTGATTAATATTATTCTGCCTCTGCAGCCGTTACAGCTTCTGTTGCATCAGCATTTTTTCTAACAAATATTGCCCTGAATATAAGCCTTACAAATGGTCCGCAATAGAACATCTGATAGCAGATTGCCATAGGGAAATTCATTGCCCATGTCTTAACCCACATGCCCAAGGATGGTTCTTTGAAAAGAAATGTTGCAACTAGACTCATAACCGGACACATAATGCAGCATATACATATTGATATTGCATATGTGATGAACTGAGGTCTGTCAGTAGGACGCATAACTGTGAACGCAAGCATTTTAGCAATCTTTCCTACAACGAAGAATTCGAGTACGAATGCAATTGGAACCATGATTGGCAATTCATGTGTTGCAGCTAAGAAAGTAGTACCATTTACAGTACCTGTGTTGAGGGCAACATTATATACGACCATTCCATAGACCATAATTGTTGCCATAATAATTGTGAAAACAACATCCTGAAACTTGTTTTTTGGCATAAAAAAATCCTCCTTAAATAATAACCTAAGCAAAACATGTGTTGTTCGTTATCATCCGGGGGATGTGTCGTTTCCAATATAACCATATTTAATTGTGCCGTGGTATAGTATCATAAAATTAATAAATATGTCAAGTACTTGATTTTTTAAAAATCAGGTCCAGAACTTTATAAATAAATTGTGATTAAAAAGTGAAGAATAAACATTCATTTTAATATCGTTCGTGTCGAAAAAATGTCATTTCATGTAAATGACATTTTTTTTGATGCCTTTTATTGTATAATACCACTAAGATAGAATGTATTTTTGTAATGCTTTATGGTATTGCATAGATACATTGAGTACAATAAAAGGAGGGAGAGTTTATGAAGTATTTAAACTTAAAAAAGATTACTGCGGTGGTATTGTCAATCGGAATGGTATTTTCAAGCAGTGCCGTTACCGGGTTTGCGGCAGATAACAGTAAAAAGATAGCTACGATTCCTAACAGCTATATTAATAAAGTGGCAGAAGATATTGATAATGAATATTTTTATGATGGAACATATGTTGATGATTGGGGGCATACACGTAAGGGCAGGCAGCTTGGAGCGACATATACAAAGCAGTCAACTGAATTTTTGTTATGGGCACCTGCGGCAACATATGTAAAAGTTAATATTTATGCAACAGGTGATGATAATGACAGCAATGCACGTGATATAGGAACTTATGCATTAGAGAAAATGCTTGTAAATGGGGAATGGAATGGCCTCTGGATTATAACACTTATTGGTGATTGGGGCGGATTGTATTATGACTATACGATTACCACAACAGATATTACCCATATTGGCAGCGACAGAACAACAAAATATAAAATTCAGGACCCATATTCGGTTGCGGTAAGCAAAGACGGAAAGCGTTCGTATATAACAGATACATCTTCAGTATCTCCTGAGGGTTGGGACAGCGACAGACATGTGTATGTTGATTCGACAAAAGCAAATACTGTTTATAAAATAAGTGTCAAGGATTTCTCGTCAGATACCGCATCGGGCATGACTGCAGGCGGAAAGTACAGTGCTTTTACGGAAAAGGGTGCAAAAGTAAACAGTGCGGGAGAACTTGTATCTGGCATTGATTATCTGAAGGAACTTGGCGTTACGACAGTACAGCTTGCACCGTTTGCGGATTTTGATGGTGACAGTGAGTATGAGATTTTAAATTATAATGTACCTGAGGCAAGCTATGCTTCCAATCCGTCAGACAGCAAGACTGTTATAAAAGAATGTAAAGAGATGATTCAGGCACTTCACAGTGCGGGATTTTCTGTTGTGATGGAGATGCCGTATACGCATGCCTCAGAGGAAAATCCTCTTGAAAAGTCGGTTCCGTGGTTTTATTACAGATTGAATACTGACGGTACAAGGTATACAACAAATACGGGATATGACAATGAGCTTGCCACAGAGCGGAAGATGTATCGTAATTATATGGTTAATTCCATGAAATATTGGGCAGAGGAATATCATGTTGATGGATTTTCACTGGATTTGATTGACTGTGTCAATGTGAAGTACAAAGGTTCTTCGCATGTATATAAATGGCTGGATGAGATAAAGACATCATTGGCAAAGGAAGATGCTAATCTGGTTATATGGGGAGATAATTATACAAAGGAAGAAAGACAGAATAAAACTTCCTTTTATGATGAAATAATCGGCAGCACAGGTGGCACTTATGGCGAAAGAAACGAAAAAGCCGTAAAAATATACAAGCAGAAAGCAGCAATGAAATATGCTAATCCGGGAACTTTGTTTATGGATGGCGGAGAAGAAATGTGTAACAGCGTTGAGGGAACAACTCTTGCAGACAGCAGTTACGTTGAATGGAAGGATTCAGCAGAGTACGCAGATGTAGTCTCATATTACAGAGGACTTATGGAGATACGAAAGGCATTTTCACCGCTTGCGAAAAGCCAGACAATAAAAAAATCTGAAGCTTATGTGCTTGCAGGTACAAAAGACGACGAGTGGAATACTATGGCAGTATTAAATAATGAGTCAGATGTGTCAAAAGAAATTACAATTCCTGTTCAAGGAAGAGCTGCTACGGACTGGGTTGTTATTGCAAATGGCGAAAGTGCGGGAGTTGTATCACTTGGTGAAGTCGCAGGCTCCGTTATAACTGTACCTGCGTATACTACAATGATTCTTGTAGATAAGGAAAGCTTTGATGATGTGGCTGTAACATCAGGCAAAGGAAAAGTAATTGTTAATTATGTGATAAAAGACAGTGAGCAGAAGTTACGTGAATCGATTACACTTCAGGGTACATCGGGAACGAATTATGCGGTACCTGAAAATATTAAGATTCCCTCAGGATATACTTTTTTAAGCAAGACAGGCGATGAAAAGGGTGTGTATACATCAGAAACACAGACAGTTACATATTATTATAATGCGATTAATCCGGATACAGTGGTAGACGGTATTAAAAATAATGGAGTATACTGCGAGAAGGCACAGTTTAAAGTAACTTCTTCCGATTATACACAGGTAATGGCAGGAAATAAAACGCTTACACCTGATGCGGACGGTATTTATACTGTATCTGCAGCAGATGGCACACAGATAATAACATTGACGGATAATGAAGGATACAGCATTTATCTGTCTGTTACCGTAAATGCGAATCATACAATTGATAACAGCGACTGTACGAAAGAATCAATATGCTCTGTCTGCGGGAAAATATTTCTGGCACAGGCAAATCATAAGTTCAGCGACACATGGACAAAAGACGATACTTATCATTGGAAAGTGTGTGAGAATGACGGCTGTACGGTAACAACAACAAAGACAAAACATAGTGGTACAGATGATGGTGATTGTACAACACCTGTAATTTGTGAATGTGGTGAGATTGTTACAGCAGCAAAGTCAGAACATATATATGGTGAATGGAAGTCAAATGGTAACGGCACACATACCCACAAATGTACAACGGCAGGCTGTACTATAGAAGAAACAGAAAGCTGTGTAGGCGGAGCGGCAACATGTAAAAAGAGAGCCGTCTGCACGGAGTGTAATGCTGAATATGGTACTTTAAATCCTGCAAACCACAGTGGAGAACAGGTGTGGGTACAGACAGAAAAAACTCATCAGAAAAAATATGACTGTTGTGGTGCAGAGGTAACTAATATAGCAGATCATATCTGGGAGAATGGCCACTGCACGGTATGTGGATATGATTGTATTCATAAAGGCGGAAAAGCAACCTGCACGCAGAAAGCGGTTTGTGATACCTGCCATAGTGAATATGGAGAAATAAATGCAGACAATCATACAGGAACAGAAAAGTGGACACAGACAGCAACAACACATGAAAAGAGATATGATTGCTGTGGTAAAGTGACGATAGCACAAGAAAATCATAACTGGAAAGACGGTGCTTGTGAAACATGTGGTTATGTATGCGTACACAGCGGCGGAGAAGCAACATGTACAAAAGGTGCGGTTTGCGAAACATGTGGCAAGGAGTATACAGATAAAGATATGGCAAATCACAGTGGAAAGTTAGTATGGGTACAGACAGAAAAAACTCATAAGCAGGCATATGATTGCTGTGATAAGGAAGTATCGACAAGTGAAGCACATGGTTGGAAAAACGGTGTATGCACGGTTTGTGATTATCAGTGTAAACACGCAGGTGGAAGTGCAACATGTGTGAAGAAAGCGGTGTGTACGATCTGCAGCGAAGAATATGGCACTTACAATATGAGTATGCATGAAGACTTGCAGTCAGTAGCGGCAAAGGCGGCTACCAGGACAGATGAAGGAAATATTGAATACTGGTATTGTAAAGATTGTGACAGATATTACATCAGGCAGGATGGGCTTGTTGAGATTGAAAAATCACAGACTGTGGTTGCAAAGATTACAGATACAACATCATTGGCCGATACGTGTAAAGACGATAATACAGAGACAGTAAAAGAACAGGCGCCTGACACGGGAGATAATAAACATGTATTTGTATGGCTTCTTATGTTTGTAATAGGAGGAGCGGCAGCAGGATTAACGGTTAAAGGTAAAAAGCCAGAAAATTAATATTTTTTAAGGAGACCGGAATCTCGCTTACTGTGTGGGTGCGAGGTTCCGGTTTTTACATGTTTTGGTTTTATTCATTTCCTTATATTAATAAATGTGTCAAGTACTTGATTTTTTAAAAATCAGGTGTATACTATAAATAATTTAATACATATGGAACTTCAGGGCAGGGTGTGATTCCCTACCGGTGGTAAAGCCCACGAGCCGAGGCGTAAGCCAGAGCATGATTCGGTGTAATTCCGAAGCCGACAGTAAAGTCTGGATGGAAGAAGTGATATTAAAGTTAGTTATTCATAATGTAATCATAGTAGAATGAATGGCTGGCTTGAATGTGGATACTGGCTCTGAGATGAATTATTATCTCAGAGCTTTTTGATTGTCAGAGTAAGAATTTGATTATAGAAATTCGATATTTTGGCGTAAGGCTTCTGAAGTGGTGAGATGAAACTGCTTTGGAAGCTTTTTTTATGTCTGGGCTGGATTTTGGTTGTGCTGGGATGTTTGTATTGTTGAGGCAGAGTCTGGTCTGAAATGCTGGAACTGGTAATTGTGGCGGGTAGCATATTACATTGATTCAATTCATAGCAATCTGGCGGCATATTATAGCAATTCAGAGCAGCATGGCAGCAGGTAAATTTAGCAAAAACCTATAAATGTAAGTTTTTTGTGGCTTTAGTAGGTTTATTTTAGCTAAAAACTGAAGAAAACTTAAGCAATTACCTACTAAACATGTCATAAACAATAAATTTATAGGTTTTTGAGGAATAAAAATACGTTTAATATTATAGACAAGATGAAAAAAGACATACTAAACCATTGAAAATGCGACTACTTATAGGTATCACGACTTTGAGCCGGTAAAATCAGGAAAACAGCAAGCACATTAAGAATGAAATTAAGATACAGCAAACAAGGAAAATCAGAACAGAGAAAAGCTGGATAGAAAAGAACAGAAAGAAGGTGCAGATATGCAGCAGGAAATAAATAACAATTTTTCAAAAGAAGATGAATTCTACATGAAGCGGGCGATTGAACTGGCAAAGAGAGGAACAGGCTGGGTTAATCCTAATCCGCTGGTTGGAGCTGTAATTGTAAAGGATGACAGAATTATAGGTGAAGGCTGGCACAGGAAATATGGTGAGCTTCATGCGGAAAGAGATGCGCTTTCAAGATGTATGGAGGATACCAGTGGAGCAACCATATATGTGACACTTGAGCCGTGCTGCCATCATGGGAAACAGCCGCCTTGCACTGAAGCACTTGTGCAGGCAGGAATAAGCAGGGTTGTGATAGGTTCGATGGATCCAAATCCCCTGGTAAGTGGAAAAGGTGTTAAATATCTGGAAGAACACGGGATTAAAGTTGAAGGTTGTGTATGCAATGAAGAATGTCTGGCAATGAATTATGTATTCTTTCATTACATAAGGAATAAAGAGCCATATGTTGTGATGAAAACAGCACAGACACTTGATGGGAAAATTGCCACATATAAGGGACTTTCCAAGTGGATTACAGGTGAGCAGGCAAGAGAAAATGTGCATGCAGACCGTCACAGATACGCGGCAATTATGGTTGGTGTCGGCACTGTGATTGCTGATAATCCAATGCTTGACTGTAGAAGTACAGCCGTAAGCAATCCACACAATCCTGTGCGAATCATATGCGACAGCAGATTGAGAACTCCGCTGGACAGCAGAATTGTAAAAAGTGCAGGGCAGATACCAACAATAATTGCTACATGTAGTACCGACAGCGACAGGAAATCTTTATATGAAAATGCAGGCTGTGAAGTGATAATTACAAAAGAATCAGAGCAGCACGTTGACCTTAAAGAGCTTATGCACATACTTGGAGAAAAAGGTATCGACAGTATAATTCTTGAGGGAGGCGGAACACTTAACTTCTCGGCATTGCAGGCTGGAATTGTGAACCGGGTTCAGACTTACATTGCACCTAAGATATTTGGCGGGGCAGACAGTAAGACAGCAGTTGAAGGTCAGGGTATTGCAAATGTAGATGAAGCATATCAATTGAGAAACAAAACCGTTCGTCTTCTTGGTGACGATATTCTGATTGAAGGAGAGTTGTAATGTTTACAGGAATTATTGAAGAAATCGGACATGTAAATAATGTAAAAAAAGGAACGGCGTCAGCAATTCTTACAATACAGGCAGAAAAAGTCCTTGAGGGTACACATATAGGAGACAGCATTGCTGTCAATGGTGTGTGCCTTACAGTGACAGGGATATATGATAATACATTTACTGCGGATGTGATGCATGAGACATTGAACCGCTCATCACTTGGCAAGCTGGTGAGTGGCAGTGCTGTTAATCTTGAAAGGGCAATGGCAGCAGATGGAAGGTTCGGAGGGCATATAGTTTCAGGACATATTGATGGAACAGGAAAAGTTGCAGCGATAACCAAGGATGATAACGCGATATGGTATCAGATTAAGACAGACAGCGGAATATTAAAATATATCGTTGAAAAAGGTTCGGTTGCCATAGATGGAATAAGTCTTACGGTTGCCAAGACGGACAGCCAGAGCTTTTCAGTATCAATAATACCGCATACGGCAGGTGCGACAACGCTGTCACTTAGGAAAGTCGGTGATGTAGTTAATCTTGAAAATGATATTGTCGGTAAGTACATAGAGAAATTCATCACATTTGAAAAGGAAAAGCCGAAAAGCGGGATAACGAAAGAGTTCCTGCTAAAGAATGGATTCTAGAATAACTATTAAATAGAAAGGATGGGCAAAGGAAATGTTCGAGTATAACACAGTTGAAGAGGCGGTTAAGGATTTACAGGATGGAAAGCTGATACTTGTCTCAGATGATGAAAGCAGAGAGAATGAGGGAGACCTTATATGTGCCGCTGAATTTGCAACTACTGAAAATGTGAATTTCATGGCGACATATGGAAAAGGACTTATATGCATGCCTATGAGTGGAGATTTGTGCAGAAAGCTGGGACTTACACAGATGGTTGCTGACAATACTGATAATCATGAAACTGCATTTACAGTGTCAATAGACCATGTTAAGACGACAACAGGAATATCGGCAGAGGAGAGAGGCTTTACTGCAAGAGCATGTGTGTCAGATGAAGCAAAGCCTGAGGATTTCAGAAGACCGGGACATATGTTTCCACTACGTTCAAAACCTAATGGAGTTCTTGAAAGAAACGGACATACAGAGGCAACAGTAGACCTTATGAGAATAGCAGGACTTAAAGAATGTGGTCTGTGCTGTGAAATAATGAAAGCGGACGGAACAATGATGAGAAAAGAAGACCTCATAGAAATGTCCGAAAAATTCAATCTCAAATTCATAACAATTAAGGCAATTCAGGAATACAGAAAGAGACATGACAACTTGGTTGAGTGCGTGGCAGTTACAAGAATGCCGACAAAATATGGTGAATTCATGGCACACTGTTATGTTAATAAGTTAAATGGTGAGCATCATGTTGCATTGGTAAAGGGAGACATTGGTGATGGCAGCAATCTTTTGTGCAGGGTACATTCAGAGTGCCTGACCGGAGACGCATTTGGCTCAATGAAATGTGACTGCGGTCAGCAGCTAGCGTCAGCGATGACACAGATTAACAATGAAGGCAGGGGAGTACTTCTTTATATGAGACAGGAGGGCAGAGGAATCGGGCTTGTCAACAAGCTTAAGGCATATGCACTTCAGGATCAGGGAATGGATACACTTGAGGCTAATCTGGCACTTGGTCTGCCGGGAGACGCACGCGAGTACTACATAGGAGCACAGATATTGAAAGACTTAGGCGCTAAGAGCTTAAGGCTTCTTACTAACAATCCCGATAAGGTATACCAGCTTGCAGATTTTGGAATCGAAATCAGTGAGAGAGTGCCTATTGAGATAGATGCGACCAGCTTTGACAGGTTCTATCTTAAGACAAAGCAGACAAAGATGGGACACATTTTAAATGTAGTGTAAAAATATGGATTATTTATAAGGAGGAATTGATAATGAGAGTTTTAGAAGGTAAGTTAGTTGACAGTGGAATTAAGGTAGGTATTGTAGCGGCAAGGTTTAATGAATTTATTGTGTCTAAGCTTGTTGCGGGAGCTAAAGACGGGCTTGTAAGACATGATGTTTCAGAAGAAAATATTGATCTTGCATGGGTGCCGGGCGCATTTGAGATACCATTGATAGCTTCAAAGATGGCAAAAAGCGGCAAATATGATGCAGTTATATGTCTTGGTGCAGTTATAAGAGGTGCTACAAGCCACTACGATTATGTGTGCAGCGAGGTTTCCAAAGGCATTGCAAATGTTTCTTTAGCAAGTGATATTCCTGTTATGTTTGGAGTGCTTACTACAGATACAATCGAGCAGGCAATTGAGCGTGCCGGAACAAAGGCAGGCAATAAGGGATTTGAGTGCGCTGAAGGTGCTATTGAGATGGTTAATCTTATTAAAGAGATTGAAGGATAATATATAAAATTTTTAGTAATTGTAAAAGGTCAGATTCGTCAGTAACCATTGGGCTTGGCGGGTCTGACCCTTTGTATTATAAAATATGATATAAAATGGATATGCGAAGATGATGATATAAGGTATAATAGATTTGTGTCCTTTAATAATTGTTAAATGAGGATATATTACATATAAATTTATAGAATCGATGGGAGAGATAAGATGAAGTGGGGAATTTTGGCTACAGGTAATATTGCAAAAAAATTTGCATCAACCATAAATCAGATGAGTAAAGAAAATGAACAGTTAGTAGCAGTTGGTTCACGTAACATTGAAAGTGCAAAAGCCTTTGCTAATGAGCATGATATCCCAAGATATTATGATTCGTATGAAGCACTGGTTAAAGATCAGGATGTTGAGGCTGTTTATGTAGCAACACCAAATACTTTGCATTATGAGAATTGCAGGTTATGTCTTGAACATGGAAAGCATGTATTGTGCGAAAAGCCGTTTACGATAAATGATAAACAGGCACAGGAACTGTACAGACTGGCAAGGGATAGGCATCTTTTTATCATGGAGGGACTCTGGATATGGTTTCTTCCATTGTATGATCGTTTACGCAGTATCTTACAGCAAGGAGTAATTGGAGAAATAAAACATATTTCATGCCAGTATGGGTTTGTTGCAACAGGTGCCAGAAAAGAGCGCAAATTTAACCCTGAACTTGGTGGAGGTGCTTTGTTGGATATAGGAATTTACAATCTGGGATTTCTGCGTATTGTTACAGGGGATGAGCCGCAGAATGTAGAAACTCAAAAAGTACATATTAATGAGTATGGAACAGATGATTACAGCTGTCTCAAACTGACATATAACGATGGATGTACTGCAGAATCAGTCCAGACAATAGGGCAGGAATTAAAACGTAATGCCAGAATTGAGGGAACAAAGGGAAGTATATTTTTACCGGATTTCCAACACGCCGAGACCATGATACTTGAGGTGGAAGGAAAAGAACCGGAAACAATCGAGTGTCCGGTTGATATAAATGGCTTTGAATATGAAATCAGAGAAGTAAGCAGATGCGTAAAACTTGGATATTGCAGCAGTGATGTATATACAGCTAAAGACAGTATTGCACTTACAAGGCTGATGTATGATATCCGTATGAGCTGGAGTTAAAAAATAGGAGACAGATATATGTATATATAAGAGCAGGCTTTTCAGCCCCTTCTTTTTGTAATTGACCGACAGGCAATGCTGAGTGTGCTTGGAAGTTCCAGACATCCGTCAGGTCTGTAATCATTATCATCCCAGCTATATCCCTCACCACTGCCACATCTGCCTTGTTTGCCATCTGATGAGGTATTGGCGGATCTGGAGCCACTTGCACAGGAAAAGAATATAAAGCTTATTGGAAAATGTAAGGATGTAAATATGGTTGGAAGTGATATACTTATATATAGGCTTGTATATAATCTTGTTGAGAATGCCATAAAATATAATCATTATGGTGGACAGGTCATAGTAGAGGCATATCAGAAGGAAAAGCAGGTTTATCTGTCAGTAGAGGATACGGGAAGTGGAATTCCAGAGGAACTTAAGGAACGTGTGTTTGAACCTTTCTTTCGCGTAGATAAATCAAGAAGCCGTGAGCTTGGTGGTGTTGGTCTTGGACTTGCGCTTGTTAATGAAATTGTGCGGGTACACGATGGCAGTATTGCAATCAGGCCTAACCCATCAGGAGGAACAATAATAGAAGTGCAGTTTGCAGTTAACAGAACAACAGCTTAAGCTGTCTAGACATACAGTCTATTTATGTGCAGAAATCTTGCATATGACTGTGTTATGAAAGACTGCATTCACATGGATAATTCGCCATCAATTCTTCGCAAAGATGGATTTGAGTTCCTTTATGATAAGTACAAAGACAAGATATATAAGGATATGGAACAAATGGCAAAAGATTTGGGATTGGATGGTCAGAAAGAAGTATTTTCACCAGTTTCTAGCGATAGAACCATTAATATTTAGCAGAAAATAATTTAATACTTTTTTTTATAGACTTTTCCAATAAAGTATGATATCTTATAGCAGTTTATGGATAAACAAATGTGATAAAAGATCAATAATTTACAAAGAAAGGGAAAACTATCATGGAAAAGATTAAAAAGCGTATAGCTAACTTAAAGGTTGCAGGAAAATTAAAAGTATATCGAATGACAGTACTTGTTATGACATTATTTTTAGTGTTGGTGGCACTGATCTCGACATTAGTGATCCGTTCAAATATAGAGAAGATCACGGAGGTCTGGTCTCCGTCATTGGAATATCTGCAGGATTTAGAGACAATGACTGCGAAATACAGAATCAAACAGTATCAGCATCTGGTAGAATCAGATGCAGCAGTCATGAACTCCTGCGAAGAAGAAATCACGAAGCTGGAGAGTCAGATTGAGGATACCGGTGCGAAGCTGGATGCAATAATTTCTGCAGACAGCAAAGCTCAAAAAGGACGGGATGATTATGATGTAGCAAACGCTGCATGGGAAAAATACAGGGCTGCTTCAGATGAAATTCTGCAGTTGAGCCGTGAAGGTAAACAGCAGGAAGCATCGAAGCTGATGACCGGAGAGGTGTATGAAGAATATAAGGCTTTTGCTGAGAAATTAACTACATTATGTGAAAAGTTCCAGGTAGAATTAGATCAGGCAAAGACCATGGCTAATGTATGCACTGTAATCATATTTATTGTGATCGTGGCAGCGGGTCTTGCGATTGCTGTAGTGACGACACTGATCGGAGGGATCATTACCAATTCCATTACAGAGCCGGTAGAACAGATAGAGGCAGCAGTTGCCAGCCTGCGTAAGGGCGAACTGTCTAATGTAGAAATGCTTACCTATGAGTCTGAGGATGAGTTTGGCGATACCATCAGGAATCTGAAAGAAGCCATGGGTATTCTGGCAGATTATGTCAGCGAGATCTCTGTGGAGGTAAAGGCAATAGCGCAGGGTGACCTGACCAGAAATGGTGATGATATTACAGATTTCCTAGGCGATTTCTCGGAATTGAAGGTATCACTGCTGTATATTCTGAAACGGTTTAACAGTACCCTGACCGAGATCAGCAATCTGGCAGAACAGGTAGCATCGAATGCATCCGAGGTGGAAAATGCATCAAAATCCCTGGCGGACGGTGCAACAGAGCAGGCAGGAGTCATCGAGGAATTGAATGCCACCATTGATACGGTCGTGGATCTGGCGGCAGATACAGCGAAGGAAACACAGAGCGCATCTGCACGTGTAAAAGCTTCTGCAGATAAAGCGAACGAAGAAAAAGAAAAAATGAACGATCTGCTGATGGAAATGGAGCACATTACAGAAATCTCCAAGGAGATCGGTAATATTATCACAGATATCGAGGATATTGCATCCCAGACCAACCTGTTATCCCTGAATGCTTCCATTGAAGCTGCCAGAGCAGGAGAAGCAGGAAAAGGCTTTGCAGTAGTGGCAGATCAGATCGGCAAGCTGGCAGCAGACAGTGCAAAATCTGCTGTAAATACAAGAGATCTGATCGATAAGACCTTAGTGGAAATCGAAAATGGCAATACGATTACAAGAACAACAGCAGACGCATTCAATCAGATCATTGCAGATATGGAGTCCTTTGCAGAGATTGCACAGAACACCATGGAGAAAGCAAACTCCCAGGCTGAGTCCTTGGAACAGATCGGTCAGGGAATTGAACAGCTGTCCGGTGTGGTACAGGGCAATGCAGCATCCTCAGAAGAGAATACTGCGATCAGTATTAATCTGGCAGAGGGAGCAGCCAAGATGCATGACCGCGTGAATATCTTTAAGTTATTCTAGAAAATGACAGGAATAGAGTGAAGTAGTCATAAGGAAGGTTATTGTTGTGATTAATGATATATTTAAATTATTTGGAGAGCAGGCAGCTGATATTTTATTTGAGATCATTACAGAATGTATGGACGATTATCTGTATATATTTGATCTGCAGAATAATACCTTTGAGATTTCACAGTCAGCTGTGGAACGATTTAATATACCGAGTAATATCCTGACAGATATGTCAAATGAAGTTATGAATGTAGTATATGAAGAAGACCGTGAGATGCTTGCAAAGCATCTTGCGGATATATGTGAAGGAAGAGAAAAGGTACATAATCTTCATTATAGATGGCTTGATAAAGAAGGTATGCCGGTCTGGATCAACAGCCGTGGTATCGTTGTCAATGATCAGCAGGGAAATGCAGAGTATCTGGTCGGGTGTCTGAATGAGACCGGCAACAAGAGAAGGGCTGATAATGTCACCGGACTGCTTGGCGGTCCGGAATTCCTTGCTTACCTGCGTGCACAAAAAGAACCCATTACCAAGGGATTTTTTATGCATATAGGAATTGATGATTTTGGAGCGATCAATAGCTCTAGGGGAGCTGATTATGGTAATTATATCCTGAAAAGCGTAGCCGGCTGTATGAAGGAAT
>OWIV01000577.1_pt1 | contig 23162 bp, 20 predicted proteins | sample 1732831 | NCBI WGS metagenome assembly OWIV01 (sample SAMN05065757, study PRJEB22554) | human gut metagenome | biome: ENVO:2100002; feature: ENVO:00000062; material: ENVO:00002003 | host: Homo sapiens | place: USA
CACACTCGTGAATTTCTCGTACAGACAAGAAAAATCACGAAGCGGATTTTGAGTCTACATCGTCTGCCATTCCGACACATCGGCTGATATCATGATTCTGAAAGAACATTGCTATTATAGCGGATTTTCGGAACAAAATCAAGACTGAGTTTCCTGCAGCTGCAAAAATCGAACGTCTGCCGAGAACGGCGGCACCCTGCGCCGTCAGCCGGAAACACTGCCGGAGAGCCGCCCTGCACAGGGAGCAGCTCTCCGGTTTCTTTTTGTCCGGAAGCAAAAAAACGAAAGCCCAGTCCTTGCCCGCGGGCGCAGGCTGTGTTACACTGTAAAAAACATGGGATACTAGGAGGAGATCACTTTTGAAACATCTGCATCGGTTTGTGCGCCGCGCGGCGGCGTTTGTGCTGGCGGCTGTACTGTGCGTTTGCGTACTGGCCCCGGCGGCTTCGGCAGCGGTCACCATTGGCGGGGCGGATACCACCCTGATCCCTGCCGAGGAGGAAAACTGCCTTGCGTGGCTGTTCGGCTCTTCGGATACCATCACCATGCCCTACCTGAACATCAAGGGGCAGGGCCTGCGGCGCAACGTCACGCTGGATCTGGTGGACTGTCTGGTGGGCATCACCTACACCGAGCTTGGGTCCATTGGCAGCTATGTCAGTGCCAGCGCCGCCCAGCAGGCGTGGAAGGCACAGGCGGTGGCCATCCATTCCTATCTGGAATACCACAAGCAGTACGGCTCCTCGTCCAATGCCCTCATCTACACCCCGGTGGATCAGATCCCGTCCTCGGCACGGGAGGCGATCCGCAGGGCGGTGGAGCCGGTGAAGAACGAGGTGCTCACCTATAACGGCAGCGTTTGCGACGCCGTGTGGTCGGCCAGTGCAGGCTACAACACCCAGACCGGCGTGTACGGCACCTGCTCCAGCCGGGACGCATGGGGCACCGATGTGCCGTATCTGCAGAGCGTGGAGAGCCCCTACGAGGAGCAGTACCACAACAAGCTGCGCCGGGTCATCGGAAAAGACTATACCTATAAAGAGTACAACGACAGCCGTACCGGTGAGCCCTACGTCAGCGCCGACACCACCCACAAGGATCTGGGCGGCTTTGTGCAGTACAACACCTTTGTGTCCAATGGCCGCAGTTACCGCTATATCGGCCAGTTCGTTTCCTCCCGTTACTGCTTCGACTTTGGCACGGACGAAAGCGGCACGCCCTGCATGACCTACTACGGCTTCGGCCATGGCGTGGGCATGAGCCAGTGCGGTGCTGTGGGCTATGCACAGGAGCAAGGCATGGGCTACCGGGAGATCCTGCGCCACTACTACACCGGTGCAGGTATTTCCGCTTCCGGCAGTTCCGGCGATGGGTTCTTTGGCTGGCTGCACAGACTGTTCCACTGGTAAACAGCGGAAACCGGCAAAGAAATCCGGCAAAAACCTTCTCAAATCGTGCCGGATTTGGTATACTATAGATTATGTGATTTTTTGAGAGATCATTTTAAGATAAAAATGTTCCATAGGAGCGGAGATCGGAATGGATCAGGAAAAAGAAACCAAACGACAGGCCGAGCGCTGCCGTGCACTGGCGCAGCGCATCGTGCGGGAGCTGACCCCCGCCAGCATTCAGGTGCTGGGCGGCAGCGGCGCACTGGCCGAAGCACTGGAAAAGACCGGCGCACAGCTGCTGCCGGAGAACGCAGAACTGGGCACCGCTGCCCTGCTGGTGGTGGAGGACCCGGAGTGGGTGGACCTGCCCGCACTGCAGTGTGCGCAGGTCTTGCTGGTGTGCACCGATGCATCGGCCATGGCTGACTGTGCAAAGCAGCTGGCTGCACAGGGCCTTTACCGTGATTTTGAGTGGAAGAACCGTGGCAAAGCCCAGCAGACCGCGCTGTTCTGCCGCAGCAGTGCAGTGCAGGACGTGCAGCAGCTGCTGGCCGGCTATGAAATGACGCTGGATGAACTGCGGGAGCGGATGCAGCAGGCCGAACGCACCGGCGAAGAGCAGACGGCTCAGCTGGAGCGTCTGCGCAGCGACCTTTCCCTCAGCCGCAGCCACGAGAAGGATCTGGAAAAGACGCTGAACAATGTGACCAGCTCCACCTTCTGGAAGATGAGCTGGCCGCTGCGCTACTTTGTCAGCAAGGGCCGTCAGCTGACGCACACCTTCCCGCCGTTCGTCTTTTTGGGCCAGCTGCGCCGGGTGGGCATTTCCGGCGTGCGTGCGCAGGCAAAGGCCAAAAAGGAATATGCAAAGCTGTTCCCGGGCAGGACCATGCGCGCCGACCGCTTTGCCAGCGCAGAGCTGCTGGTAAGGCAGGCGGCCGACCAGCCCGCCGCGCCGCGCATCAGCATCGTGGTGCCGCTGTACAATACGCCGCAGCAGTTTCTGGTGGAGCTGCTGGACTCGGTGCAGAACCAGACCTATCAGAACTGGGAGCTCTGCCTTGTGGACGCCGGTCAGGACGAGACCGTGGGCCAGACCGTAGCAGCCCGTGCGGCGGAGGACCCCCGCATCCGTTACCGGAAGCTGGAAAAGAACGAGGGCATTGCGGGCAACACCAATCAGGGCTTTGCACTGGCAACGGGTGAGTTTATCGCCCTGCTGGACCATGACGACATCCTGCACCCGTGTGCTCTGTGGTACGTGGCACAGGCCATTGCCGAACAGGGTGCAGACTTTGTGTACACCGATGAAGTGACCTTTGAGGGCGACATCGACCACCTGACTGTCTACCACTTCAAGCCGGATTATATGCTGGACAATCTGCGCTCCAACAACTATATCTGCCATCTGAGCGTGTTCAGCGCAAAGCTGCTGGCCGCTGTGGGCGGCGATGAGCGCGCTGCGTTCAACGGCAGTCAGGACTACGACCTCTATCTGCGTCTGACCGAAAAGGCGCATAAGATCGTGCATATCCCGCACCTGCTGTACTACTGGCGCTCCAGCCCCACCAGCGTGGCAAGCAACATTTCGGCCAAGACCTACTGTCTGGAAGCTGCGGTCAAGGCCCTGTATGCCCACTACGAGCGTATGGGCATCCCGGTGGACGAGGTGTCCATGATCCCGGGCACGCCGGGCTTTTATAAGACGGACTACACCATCACAAAGCCGGGCCGGGTCAGCATCCTGATCCCCAGCTGCGACCATTCCTCCGACCTGCGCACCTGCGTAGAGTCCATCTGCCGCAAGAGCACCTATGAGGACTTCGAGATCATCGTTATCGAGAACAACAGCAGGGAGCCTGCCACCTTCCGCTGCTATGAAAGACTGCAGAAGGAACACCGGAACCTGCGGGTGATCACATGGCAGGGCACCGGCTTCAACTACAGCGCCCTGAACAACTTTGGCGCAAGGGAGGCCACCGGCGAATACCTGCTGCTGCTCAACAACGATACGGAGGTCATTTCTCCGCGCTGGATCGAAGAAATGCTCATGTACGCCCAGCAGGACCGTGTGGGCTGCGTGGGCGCAAAGCTGCTCTACCCGGACAACACCATCCAGCACGCAGGCATCGGCTTCGGCTTTTTGACCCTTGCGGCCCACATGCATAAGAACTTCCCGGTGGGCCACCCCGGCTATATGGGACGTCTGGTCTATGCCCAGGATGTGTATGCGGTCACTGCTGCCTGCCTGATGGTGCGCAAGAGCGTCTACGAGCAGGTGAACGGTCTGGACGAGAGCTTTGCCGTGGCCTTCAACGATGTGGACTTCTGCGTGCGCGTGCGCGAGGCGGGCTATACCAACGTGTTCACCCCCTTTGCCCAGCTGTACCACTATGAGAGCAAGAGCCGTGGTCTGGACGAGAACCCGGTCAAGCGCAAGCGCTTTATCTCGGAGGTGGAGCGCTTCCAGAAGCGGTGGGCAAAGCAGCTGGCCGCAGGCGACCCCTGCATGAACCCGAACTTTGACCTGATGAAAGAGGACTTCAGCTTTGACATCAAACCGCTGGAGTAAAACCCTCTCAGTCTGCTGCGCAGGCAGCTCTCCCGAAGGGCGAGCTTTATGAGGAATTTTTGATTGAAAAGAGGAACCCCGGTGGAGCTTTCTGCTTGTATCGTAGTTTATAACGGCGCGGATGAAGCGCTCAGGGCGGCGCAGACCGTGCTGGACTGCACCCGCCGCCACCCGCTGACACTGTATCTGGTGGACAACGCCAGCCCGGACGGCAGCGGCCAGCGCCTTGCCAAGGCCGCGAAGGACGGCACCCTGCACATCCGCGAGGACCAGAAGGTGGAGGTGCTCTGCCGCACAGAGAACGGCGGCTTCGGCACCGGACACAACACGGTGCTCAGCCTGTTGCACAGCCGGGTGCACTTCATCCTGAACCCGGACATCCAGCTGACGGAGGACACCCTCAGTGACCTTGCGGACTGGATGGCACAGCACCCCGGCGTGGTGATGGCGCGGCCCGCACTTACCTTCCCGGACGGCAGGCCCCAGCGTCTGCCGCTGCGCCGGTGCAGCGTGCGGGCCATGGTATACCGTCAGCTGCCCTGCCTGAAATTCTGGGCTAGGTACAACGAGCACTATCTGATGGCAGACAGGGACCTGACCAGCCCCACCGAGATCGAGTTTTGCACCGGCAGCTTCTCGGCGGTGGATACCGCAGCCTTCAAGGCCGTGGGCGGCTTTGATGAGGATTACTTCATGTATGTGGAGGACGCCGACCTGACCCAGAAGATGCGCACCCGGGGCAAGGCGTATCTGGTGCCCCAGTACACCGCCATCCATGCATGGCACCGCGCCGCGCACCGCAGCCTGAAGCCTTTTCTGTGGCAGCTGCACAGCCTGCTGCGCTATTTTTCCAAGTGGGGCTTTGCGTGGTAACTCCCCCAGTCAATGCCTGCGGCATTTCCAGCCCCCTCGGAGAGGGGGCCTTTTGGGCGGAGCAAATGCGAGATTGAAGGAGTTTCAGAACGGCTTTTCCGGAAAATTTTTCGGAAAAGCCGTTCTTTCTTGCTTTTTGTGTGATTTGATAGTAAAATAAAGTGAACTGCTATCCAATTTTGCCGTTCCGGGCAGGGGAGAGCAGCCCCAAAATCGTTTACAGCGGACGCAGCTCCGCTTTGAATCCATACGTCATCCGGGCGGTCTTCCGTCCGGGCGGCGTACAGCTGCACAACTTTTCAATCTTTTTTAAAGGAGTGCACAAATATGAAAGGCATTATTCTCGCCGGCGGTGCCGGCACACGGCTTTACCCGCTGACCATGGTCACCAGCAAACAGCTGCTGCCGGTCTACGACAAGCCGATGATCTATTATCCTCTGTCCACGCTGATGCTGGCAGGCATTCAGGATATCCTGATCATCTCCACCCCGACCGATACGCCTCGCTTTGAGGCGCTGCTGGGTGATGGCAGCCAGTACGGCATCCATCTGCAGTATAAAGTTCAGCCCTCCCCGGACGGTCTGGCACAGGCCTTTATTCTGGGCGAAGAGTTCATTGGCGATGACTGCTGCGCCATGATCCTGGGCGATAATATCTTCTACGGCAACGGCTTCTCCAAGATCCTCAAGACCGCCGCCGCCAATGCGGAAAACAAAGGCCGCTGCACCGTGTTTGGCTATTATGTGCAGGACCCGGAGCGCTTTGGCATCGTGGAGTTCGACAAGGACGGCAAGGTGCTCAGCGTGGAGGAAAAGCCTCAGCATCCCAAGTCCAACTACGCCATCACCGGCCTGTACTTCTACAACAAGGAGGTCGTCCGGATGGCAAAGCAGGTCAAGCCCTCTGCCCGCGGAGAGCTGGAGATCACCACTTTGAACGACATGTACCTGAAGAAGGACGAGCTGGATGTTCAGCTGCTGGGCCGCGGCTTTGCATGGCTGGACACCGGCACCATGGACAGTCTGGTAGAAGCAGCCGACTTTGTGCGCATGATCGAGAAGCGTCAGGGCATCAAGATCAGTGCGCCGGAAGAGATCGCATTCAAGTACGGCTGGATCGACCGCGACACCCTGATGGCAAGTGCTGAGCGCTATGGCAAGAGCCCCTATGGCCAGCACCTGAAGAATGTTGCAGACGGCAAGCTGCGCTACTAAGCAAAAGAGAGGCGTACCCATATGAAAATCATTGTTACCGGCTGCAATGGCCAGCTGGGCACCGAGATCATCAAGCAGCTGCACGAAGGCCGCAGCGAGATCGGCCCCATCCCGGATAAACTGCTCAACGCTACGGTGATCGCCGTGGACCTGCCGGATCTGGATATCTCCAACTATAAGATGGTGGACGAGTTCATCCGCCGCAACCGCCCGGATGTCATCATCAACTGCGCCGCCTACACCAATGTGGATGGCTGCGAGGTGAACCATGACGCCGCCTTCAAGGCAAATGCTCTGGGCCCCCGCAATCTGGCACAGGCAGCCGAAAAGACCGGTGCCCGTCTGGTGCACGTCTCCACCGACTATGTGTTCTCCGGCCGTGAGAACGGCGGCGTTGCACAGGACGAGGCCACCATTCCCGGCCCCATCAGCGCCTACGGCTCCACCAAGCTCATGGGTGAAAAGTACGTGGAACAGTTCTGCCATCGCCACTTCATCGTGCGCACCGCATGGCTCTACAGCTACTACGGCAAGAACTTCGTCAAGACCATCGTGAACGCGGGCAAAAAGTTCGGCAAGCTGGAAGTGGTCAACGACCAGTGCGGCAACCCCACCAATGCGGTGGATCTGGCCCACGAGATCCTGCAGCTGTGCGTCACCCACGAGTACGGCCTGTACCACTGCACCGGCGAGGGCATCTGCTCGTGGTATGATTTCGCTTCCGAGATTATCCGCCTGTCCGGCGTGGATGCCGCTGTGGCTCCCTGCACCAGCGAGGAATACAAGGCAAAGCACCCGGAAAGCGCCGACCGCCCCAAGTGGAGCGCACTGGACAACCGGATGCTGCGCTGCACCGTGGGAAACGACGTGCGCGACTGGAAGGATGCTCTGGCCTGCTTCTTCACCCACTGGGACGGCGACAACGGCATGAAAGACTGATGATGTATCATGTTGGATGCGATTTTTAGCAGACCTGTTAAGGCCCTGAAGCTCCTTGCAAAGGTGCAGTGTGTGCTGGCGTTTGTGCTTTCGGTCATGCTGTACGGCTATGTTTATGAGGGGCTGAAATACTTCAGTTTCTTTGCAGCCATTGTGCTGGGGTTGGTAGCTGCTGTGGTGCTCTGGATGCTGCAGATGTTCCTTGCATGGGCGATGTACGCTTTTGCAGAGCTGGTGGAGTATACCAGAGCCACCCACGAAGAACTGAGCAACATGAGCAGTGGTCTGGCAGAATATACCAAAGCAATGAGCAGGACGATCAATACCATGAACCGAGAGTTATGCGTGATTGCAAAGCACTATCATGCAGAGGAAGAAGCCAGAGACAACAACACCGCCAGTGCGCAAGCTGCGGCGGATACAAACGATATAGAGGAAATTTGATTTATGAAAACCTATCTGATCACCGGCTGCGCCGGTTTTATTGGTTCCAACTTTGTGCATTATATGCTCAAAAAGTACCCGGAGATCCTGCTGGTTAACCTGGATAAGCTGACCTACGCCGGCAATCTGGAAAACCTGAAGGACGTGGAGGGCGACCCCCGCCATGTGTTTGTGCAGGGCGATATCTGCGATAAGGATCTGGTGGAAGGCCTGTTCCAGAAGTACGATTTCGATTATGTCATCAACTTTGCCGCCGAGAGCCATGTGGACCGCTCCATCAAGAACCCCGAGATCTTTGTGCAGAGCAATGTGATGGGCACCGTCAACCTGCTGCAGCGTGCCAAGGAGGCATGGTACGACGCCGACGCCAAGACCTGGAAAGAGGGCAAGAAGTACCTGCAGGTGTCCACCGATGAGGTGTACGGCGCTCTGGGTGCGGACGGCTTCTTTATGGAGACCACTCCGCTGTGCCCCCACAGCCCCTATTCTTCTTCCAAGGCCAGCGCCGATATGTTCGTCATGGCCTTCCACGACACCTACGGTATGCCGGTGAACATCACCCGCTGCTCCAACAACTACGGCCCCTACCAGTTCCCGGAGAAGCTGATCCCCCTGATGATCAACAACGTCAAGCACCACAAGCAGCTGCCCGTCTACGGCGACGGTATGCAGATCCGCGACTGGCTGTATGTGGAGGATCACTGCAAGGCCATCGACATGGTGGCCAACGGCGGCAAGATCGGTGAGGTGTACAACGTGGGCGGCCACAACGAGCGCCCCAACATCTTCATCGTCAAGACCATCATCAACCAGCTGCACGACCGTCTGCAGGACGAGGGCATCAGCGAAGACCTCATCAAGCACGTTGCTGACCGTCTGGGCCACGACCGCCGCTACGGCATCGACCCCACCAAGATCAAGAACGATCTGGGCTGGTACCCCGAGACCCCCTTCGAGAAGGGCATCGTGCTCACCATCGACTGGTACCTGAACCATCAGGAGTGGATGGACCACGTCACCAGCGGCGATTACCAGAACTACTATCAGGATATGTACAAGAATAAGTAACAGCCTGTAGAGGAAAGCCCCCTCATATGGGGCTGCTGCAAAATGCGGCGTTCTGAAACTGCTGTTCTGACATCAAAGCAAGTGCAGCGCTTTTCATCAAAGACCGGAAATTTTTGATGGAGATGCGGGGCACTTGCTTTTTTGTGTTGGCTATATCGTTTTGCGGCAAAGTGTGTTAGAATAGAGCTATCAACATTTCAGGAGGGTACCTCATGCTCAAACGACTGCGCACTGCGCACCCGATCGTATTCTGTGTTCTGGCCGAAGTGGTCTTTCTGGCAAGCCTGTTTGTCACCGACCTGATCTTTACCATTGTGCTGGTGCTGCTCCGGGCAGATTTTTCTGCACTGGATACATACCTCTACAGCACCCTGCAGGAGCTGGTGGGCGCATTGGTGGCGGTGCTGTTTCTGGTGAGGACAGACCGTGCCGGGCTGCTGCGCCGCCGCGGCAGCGGCTTTTTCAACGGCCTGCTGGTGGGCATGTACCCGCTGGTGTTCATCGGCTACAACACCTTTGGTTCGCTGCTGCTGGGCCGGCCGGAGAATGGAACGCTGCAGCCCGCTGTGCGCATCTGCACCTTTCTGGCTAACATGGCCATGGTGGGCGTGGCGGAAGAGTTCATCTTCCGGGGAGTCATCGCCCAGACCCTGCTGGAACACTTCGGCACCAGCCGCGCCGGTGTGTGGAAGGCCTGCCTGCTGTCCGGCGTGCTGTTTGGTGCGGCGCACCTGACCAATATTCTGGGCTCGGCACCTTTCGGCGTGCTGATGCAGTGCGTGTTTGCGGCTTCGCTGGGCACGCTGTTTGCCGCAGTCTACTTCCGCACCGGCAACCTCTGGGTGACGGTGTTCCTGCACGGCGCAATGGACATCTCCTCCATGCTCATCGGCGGGCTGTACGGCACCACCACGGTGGCCGAAGCCGTGAGCGGCTACGATGCCTCCATGCTTCTGTCGGTGCTGCTGTACCTGATCCCCACCGCATTTCTGCTGCGCAGGAAAAAGCTGCCGGAGGTGCAGCTGTATTGGCACCAGTACGTAAAAAAATAAAGGCAGGATGCAAAAAATATCCTTGCATTTTGCACAGGGTTCTGGTATACTGTATCTGTTACCGTGGTACGGGGCTGGGAGTATGCCCGCTTTTGGGAATGCCGTTTCCCGCCGCTGTTCCATTGGCACATAAAATTTTATAAAGAGGTATGTTACTATGAACAAGCAGGAAGTTATGGCCAAAGTCGCTCTGACCGAGAAGGACACTGGCTCTCCCGAAGTCCAGGTCGCTCTGCTGACCGCTCACATCAACGAGCTGAACGAGCACCTGAAGAAGAACCCTAACGATCACCACAGCCGCCGTGGTCTGATGAAGATGGTTGGCCGCCGCCGCAATCTGCTGGCCTACCTCCAGAAGAAGGACATCGAGCGTTACCGTGCTCTGATCGCAACTCTGGGTCTGCGTAAGTAATTTAAACAGAGGGCAGGTACCGCAAAGGTGCCTGCCTTTTGCTTTTTATATTTTCTGTACAAATGGCGGCGGCAGCGTGTTGCAGCAGTAAATCGAGCGCCTGTGCCTGCAGGCAGGGACGCTGGATTTATTGCTATGATGCGCGTGCCGCAGCCTTTGGAGAATAAAAGATCCGCAAAAACAAGGAGGCAAAAACAATGGCAATTGAATTTGGTTCCCGCAAAGAGACCTTTGAAAACTTCAAGGTCTACGAAACCATGCTGGCCGGCCGCCCGTTCAAGGTAGAAATGGGCAAGATGTGCGGCCTGTCCAACGCCAGTGCACTGATCCGCTACGGCGAGACCTGCGTCATGTGCAACGTGGTCATGAGCCCCAAGCCCCGCGAGGGCGTGGATTTCTTCCCCCTGAACGTGGAGTATGAGGAAAAGCTCTACGCCGCAGGCCGCATCCCCGGCAGCTTTATGCGCCGCGAGGGCCGCCCCGGCGAGCGCGCCATCCTGACCAGCCGCGTGGTGGACCGCCCCATGCGCCCGCTGTTCCCCAAGGAAATGCGCAACGACGTGTGCATCACCATGACCGTGATGAGCCTTGACCCGGACTGCAGCCCCGAGATCGCCGGTATGATCGGTGCCTCTCTGGTCACTGCCGTGTCCGACATCCCGTGGAACGGCCCCATCGGCGGCGTGCAGGTGGGTCTGGTGGACGGCGAGATCGTGCTGAACCCCACACAGGAACAGCGCAAGGTGAGCGATCTGGCCCTGACCGTTGCCGCCACCATGGACAAGATCGTGATGATCGAAGCCGGTGCCAACGAGGTGGACGAGGACACCATGCTGAACGCCATCAAGGCCGCTCACGTGGAGATCAAAAAGATCATCGAGTTCATCAACAAGATCGTTGCCGAGCGCGGCAAGCCGAAGATCGATTTTCAGGTGGTGGGTCTGGATATGGACGTGTTCCACGCCATCCAGAACAAGTATCTGGACGACTTCAAGGCCGCCATGGACACCGACGACAAGAACGTGCGTGACGCTGCCCTGCTGCCCATCATGGACCGCATCGCCGAGGAGTATCCCGACCTGACCGCCGCTGATCTCGACCTCGTGAGCTACAAGATGCAGAAGTTCGTGGTGCGCCGCTGGCTGCTGGATGAGGGCAAGCGCGTGGATGGCCGCGGCATCAACGAGATCCGCCCGCTGGCTGCTGAGGTGGGCATCCTGCCCCGCGTGCACGGCTCCGGCATGTTCACCCGCGGCCAGACCCAGGTGCTGACCACCTGCACTCTGGGCGGCACCAAGGACAACCAGCTGATGGACGACCTGACCGACGAGCAGACCAAGCGCTATATCCATCACTACAACTTCCCGCCGTACTCTGTGGGCGAGGCCCGCGCACCGCGCAGCCCCGGCCGCCGCGAGATCGGCCACGGCGCACTGGCAGAGCGTGCTCTGGTGCCGGTGCTGCCCTCTCTGGAAGAGTTCCCCTACACCATCCGCTGCGTGTCTGAGGTGCTCTCTTCCAACGGCTCCACCTCTCAGGCATCCATCTGCGGTTCTACGCTGGCACTGATGGACGCAGGCGTGCCCATCAAGGCACCCGTTGCCGGCATTTCCTGCGGCCTGATCACCGAGGGCGACCGCTGGATGACCATGCTGGATATTCAGGGCGTGGAGGACTTCCACGGCGATATGGACTTCAAGGTGGGCGGCACCCGCAAGGGCATTACCGCCATCCAGATGGACATCAAGATCGACGGCCTGACCTACGACATCATTGCCGAGGCCTTCGAGAAGTGCCGCAAGGGCCGCCTGTATATTCTGGACGAGATCATCAAGCCGGTGATCGCAGAGCCTCGCCATGAGCTGAGCCGCTACGCACCCAAGATGTTCAGCATGATGATCCCCACCGATAAGATCAAGGATGTCATCGGCAAGGGCGGCAAGGTCATTCAGGACATCTGCGCTACCTGCAACTGCAAGATCGACGTGCAGGAGGACGGCCATGTGTTCGTCTCTGCCGTGGATCAGGAGGACGCAAAGCGTGCCATCTTTACCATCAAGACCATTGTAGAGGACCCCGAGATCGGTGCCATCTACAAGGGCAAGGTGACCCGCCTGATGAACTTTGGTGCCTTCGTGGAGATCGCACCGGGCAAGGAAGGTCTGGTGCACATCTCCAAGCTGGACACCAAGCGTGTGGAGCGCGTGGAGGATGTGGTGGCCGTGGGTGATGCCATCGTGGTCAAGGTGACCGACATCGACCAGCAGGGCCGCATCAACCTGAGCCGCCGCGACGCCATTCTGGCTCTGGAAGCCAAGCGCGCCGAGCAGCAGGCACAGCAGTAAACAAAACAGGCTCTCCCTCCGGGAGGACCGCTGAACAGGCAAAAAAAGCATCTGCAGTCATTACGGCTGCAGATGCTTTTTTGTTGGAGATCTTATTCCGTGCAAAGCCGCGGATAAAAGCGGCTCCTCAGTGCGTTTTGTGCGTTTCATCCTTTGTGGAGCTGCGTTTGCGGGGAGCGAACAGCAGCCAGAACAGCAGCACCAGAAGCAGGGGCAGCGCCATGATGGGCGCGGTGAGGATGGGCTCGATCTTGATGGCATCGGAGGTCACACGGATGTGCTTGAGCTTGTCCGGTGTGGTGATGCGGCGTCCGCGCACCAGCAGCCGGTGGGTGTTGATGCCGTAGGGCGTGCAGGTCATCAGGGTGACGTAGTCCTTGCCCTCCGACACCTTCAGGCTGTCGGTCTCGGTGGGCAGGACGATGGAAATGTTGTCCACCTCGTAGGTGAGAGTCCGGTCCAGCACCGTGATGGTGAAGGTATCGCCCACCTCCAGCTGATCCAGATTGGTGAACAGCTTGGCGCTGGGCAGGCCCCGGTGGGCCGAAATGACCGCGTGGGTGCTGGCACCGCCCACCGGCAGGCTGGTGCCTTCCAGATGACCGGCGGCCACCTGCAGCACGGCATCGCTGGTGCCGTGGTAGATGGGCAGCTCCACGCCGATCTTTTCAATGGTGATATAGCCCATGATGCCGGTGCCGGTCACGTCCAGCGTGCTCTCATAGGACGGGAACCGGTCCGGAAAATACAGGGCATCCGGGTCTGCGGCGATCTGCGCATTGAAGGCATCAGCCGCTTCAAAATAGGCGGTGTAATCCGCATCCGACAGCTTATCCACATCGGCGGCGTAGTTGGCCACAGCACGGGTCTGGTGCAGCTGGTTGACGTAGTCGCTGATGGTGGGGTATAGCATCACGGATAGACCCACGAAAAAGACGAGGATCAGAATGATGGTGCTTTTGTTCTTTTTCATGGGCTACTCCCTAATGTTATAAGATTAAGGAAAGGATGCGGAGGCCGCTAGACCTCCGCATCTCCTGTTGCTATAGGATTTTTCCGGGGAGAAGAATTACTTGTTCTCCATGCGCTTTTTGGTGACCAGCAGGACCACTGCAGCCACCATCAGGCCGCCGCCGATGACGTAGAACAGGGTGGTGCCCATGCCGCCGGTGGAGGGCAGGGTAGCACCGGTGTTGTTGATGACCTGCACGCCGCCTTCGGTCCATGTTGCGCCTTCCGAACCAGAGTTGTTAATGGTAGCGTCTGCAACAAAGCCCTCTTTGCCCAGTTCCACAGACTGACGTTCGGTCAGCTTGTTGTAGCCTGCAGGAGCCAGAGTCTCTTCCAGATAGTAGGTCTTTTTGTTCAGGCCAGAGATGGTAACAGCTTTAAAGCTATCGATCACGATCTCATCAACAGCACCGGACTCGCTCGTTTCTGCAACGCGGTAATTGCCGGTAGTAGCATCTTTGATCAGCTTGACAGGAATAGTGCCAGTTGCAGAATCGTACAGCTTGAACTTTGCGCCGGTCAGCAGCTTCTTGGAGTTGTCGGTCTTGACCAGATCGAACTCGTAGCTGTAGGTCTTGGTCGTAGACTCAACAGTGGCTTTGTTGCCATACTTCAGCTGTGCAGTATTGATATTGCCGCCGGTGGTAGTGCCAATCACCGCATCTTTGTTCACGGTAGCAGTGTAGGAGACCACGATATCAGTATTGCCATCGATACCATTCAGATAGGTGTCTGTAAAGGTGACCTTGAAGTTGGTATTTCCGTCAGTATCAGGAGTAGAATTGACATCTACGGTGTAATCGGTATCTTTGGACAGGGTAGATGTACCGGTCTTGACCGTCAGGGAGTCAGGATTGAAGGTCAGGCCCTTGGTCATGGTATCGGTCAGCACATAACCGGTAGCGCCCTTCTTGGCGTGGATGGTAACAGTGTAGTTCACAACATCGCCAATAGCGGCATCGTTGGTGGATTTGCTGCCATCAATCTTCTTATCGATGGTGGGAGCTTCGTTCTTTTCGTCGATCTTCAGGTCGCTGCCGTTGGTGTTCAGAACGCACAGAGAACCTGCGGTGGTGCTGACCACATAGTAGCCAGCAGCCAGGCCATTGATAACAGCCTGATTACCAGCAGCAGTTGCGGTCTTGCCGGTGATGCCGTTTGTGGAAGCATAAGTCAGAGCGAGCTTTGCAAAAGCCTGCAGGTCGGTATCAGACTTCTTGCCCTCGATCCATGTAGGCTGACCATTTTTGTCTACCGTGACATAGCCCCTTACATCGTTCTGCTCAAAGAAATTGGCCCATCCGTTTGCGACCATATAAACATAGGTCTTGCTGTCGTCGGTCTCTACTTTGGAACTGACAACATCGAAAATTTTGTAGGCGGTATAGGTTTCACCATTGATAGCCTTATCGATGGTAATGCTGCCGGATGCACCCTCTGCCGCAAACGCAGGCACAGCCATGGCGCACAGCAGGACAACAGCCAGCAGAGCCGCCATGAGTTTTTTGATCGTCTTCTTCATCGCTTGTAAAAACTCCTCTCAAATTTTGCTTTTGATTCCTTTATCGGGTCCGCATACAGCGCAGGAATGATCTTGCCGCTGCGTAAGAAGGGTGCAGCCCTGCCTTCCATATCTGCACGCTCTGCAGACCCAACACACCAGAGCAGTAAGCATTATAGCTGTGCCGTCTGCTGTTACAAAAGTAATACCGGCCCCGCCGGGACTAGGACATCAGCGAAAAACCGGACAAGGGCCAGACCCTCAGAAAGACCTTGCCCACGATCTGGCTTTTTTCCACCGAGCCGATCACACTGCTGCGGCTGTCGATGGAGGTGGCCCGATGGTCACCCAGCACAAAATAGCGGTTTTCCGGCACCTGATAGGGGAACTTGATGTCGCATTCCCCCAAGGCCAGCTCGTCCACGTATGGCTCGTCCAGCGTCTGACCGTTCACGGTAACAACGCCGTCCTCATCCAGCGTGATCACGTCGCCCGGCAGGCCGATGACGCGCTTGAGCAGAAGCTTGTTCTGCCAGTAAAAACCGCACAGGTCGCCGGTTTTCATGTCGCCGGTCTTGACCAGCAGGATGATGTCCTTGTCCTGCAGGGTGGGGTTCATGCTGTCGCCGGAGACCTGAAGCACCGGCAAAAACAGGGTGGCCAACAGCACCGCAACGGCTGCAACCACCAGCAGGGCATACACCGTGCTGCGCAGCACGCGGAGGTAGCGGCGGCGGTAAGCCAGCCGGTCACGCTCTGCCTTCACCTCGGCGGTGGAGGGGATAGGCGTGAACTTGATCTTTTGCTCTTTCATTTGTCAGCACGCTCCTCCGGCAGGAACTCCGTGCTGTGGTAGCCGTCCAGCAGCTCGCTGGCGCGGCGGTCAAAGGCGGCCCAGCGCTGCCGGATCTCCTGCTGGGTCCGCGCAAGCATGGCCTTGCAGTCGGCCTCGGTCTGAGCACGGCTGCGCGCCGCAGCCTCTGCCTGCTCGTCACACTCTTTCTGGGTGCGGGCCTTCAGGTTCGCGGCTTCGGTCTGGGCCTGCGCAAGGATCTGCTCCGCCTCGGCCTCAGCCTGTGCCCGCAGGGCATTGGCGGCGGCATCGGTGTTTTTGTTTGCGGCGCGCACCGATGCAACATACTCGTCCGCAGCGGCCTGTGCGGCTTCAAACACCTTGTTCAGCTCCAGCGCGGCCTGCGCGATGGAACCGGCGTTTTCAATATGGATCTGACGCTCCTGCAGCTGGGCAGACAGGGCAGCGTTCTCTGCCCGGAGCCTGTCCTCGGTCTGCTTGAGGGCCAGAATGATCTCGACTAATTCGGCGCGGCGCATCCGCCGCAGTTCACGGTCTGGCATAATGGTCTGTTTCTCCGCAAAAGATGGTCTGAGCGACCGGAAAAAAGTTATCAAACACAAATTTTCCGTTGTGAAAATGGCGGCTTTGAGATACCGTCTTTCCGCCGGACTGCGTATATTCAAAAGTCAAACGCACAATCTATAGGATAGCATACGATGTGCAACAATACTGACACGAATGTGTAACAATATTATCACAGAAACTGTAACAGAAGTGTAACAAAAAAGGGCCGGTTGATGTGTCTTTTTGTAAAAAATCATAAAAAATTTTTCCAATAAATGGAGCGCTGCTGCGGAAGATTGAAAGAATGGATGAAAACAAAAAGAACTGTTCTCTAAACGAGAACAGTTCTTGAAAATTACAGAAAACGCGGGATGCGCTCAGAAGCCCTTCAGCAAGTCGCTCAGGGTCAGGAAGGACTGATAGATCACGTTGACGTTGTTGATGATGGAGCTTGCACCCGAGAAGATGCGGGCGATGGCGTTGAACACCTTGCCCACATTCAGGAAGTTGTTGTACAGGTCGCTGGCACCGCCGTCCAGATAGACCATTTCCTCTTCGTTGATGACGGCGTAATTAGCAGGCAGTTTCATAACAGACATGGGGATCTTCCTTTCGATTGATGGTTTGATGAAGTGTAAGGCGAAAACAGGTCGTTACATAAAGGCGGCCACGGCCAGCGTGGTGAGCAGGGCACCGGCAACGGTAAGGATGCTCAGGGTCATGCCGTCATCCTGTTCCGTCTGCTCGGGATGAGCGGGCTTGGAGGTGCTGGTGCTGCTGGAAGCGGCGGTGCTCTTGACGGTCCAGTGGGCATACACGGTGGTATCCCCTGTGAACACCGTTGAAGTGGTGACCTTTGTGCCGCCCACCGTCTCGGTGTACCAGCCATCAAAGGTGTAGCCGTCCAGCGTGGGCTGGGCGGGCAGAGCGCTGAGCTTGCCGTTCAGGTTGGTGGTAACGGCTACAACAGAGCTGGTGCCGCCCATGGCATCCAGACCAATGGTGTAGATCTGTGCGTCCTTTTGCTCTGCAGCAAAGGCGGAGGGCAGTGCACAACACAGCAGCGCCGCACTGAGCAGGCCAAGAACCAGCATTTTTAAGATCTTTTTCATAGGACTCCTCACTTTCCTGACGAGTTGGGGGATGGTGCAGCCGACTGCGGAAACACCAGAACAGACCTCGTGTCTCCCCGCCACAGGGCAGCAGACGAAAAAGTCGGGATGAGGAGGTTTATTCAGATTTATTTTTACCACACAGAGTGCAACAAAAGCGCAACAAATCGGGTGGATTTTGCTGCAGGAATGAAAAAACCGCTTTTTTACAAATCAAGCAGCACAAAAGGCTGCGGAGAATGGCCGCAAAAGCGGAAAAGTGGAGCCTTCCCCTTGTGGAAAAACAAAGAATATGGTATAATATCTTGCACGATGCGCCATCGCCAAGCGGTAAGGCAGGGGACTTTGACTCCCCCATCGTAGGTTCGACTCCTGCTGGCGCAACCAAAAGCCCCGTCATCCTGAAAAGGCTGGCGGGGCTTTTTGCGTCACTTTTCCACAAAGTGCGGCCGAACGGTGCAAAACTCAGCGGCGGTGGATCTTTCTGGTGGGCTTGCGGCGGTTCCAGCCGTTCAGGAATGTCCACAAAAAGTAAATTGCGGCAGAGATAATACTTAGCGTTATTACAACTTTGAGGTACAGACTGCCCAGAAACTCCCGGAACCGGGCCGCCGTGAACAGCAGCGGGTTCAGGCTGACGTCCTGCCCGGCGATCAGGTCCACCACGCCGATGGTCTCACCGGCCAGCTTCAGTTCCACGGTGCCCACCACATCGCCCTGCTGGATGGGCGCACTGACCGCATCCGGCAGGTGAAAATATTTCTGGGTCACGCTGCCGTCACCGGTGGAGGGCAGCAGGGTCATCATGCTGTCGGCGGGGTACAGCTGCAGGGAGCTGGTGTCAGAGGAATACTTCACCGGGATCTCGGCCAGCGTAAGGTCGGTGTCCAGCGCGGCCTGAATGGAAAAGCTGTCGAACACCCAGTCCATCAGCTTCACGGTCTCGCACAGGGCGGGGCGGCGGTTGGCGTAGCCGAAATCGTCGCAGGTGTCGGGGCTCTGCATCACGCAGAAAATATAGGTGGCACCGTCCTTGTTGGCCCAGGAAACATAGCTCTGGCGGCCGCTGTCGTTTTTAAAGGCGGTCACATCGCACATGCCGCCCTGCATGGCGCTGCGGTAGTATTTGCCGCCGCTGGATTTGCTCAGCGCGGCGTTCTGGCTGACCAGAATAGAGGAGGAACGGTGCTTTTCCTTGGCGGGCATCGTAAAGGTGGGAGCACCGGAGATCTCGGCAAAGGCATCGAAGCTCATCAGGTAGCGCAGGATCAGGTACATATCCACGGCGCAGGTCACATTGCCGCTGTCGATGCCGCAGGCATCGGTCCATGTGCTGTGGGTGGTGCCGATGCGCTGGGACAGGGTGTTCATCTGGCTCACCCAGCCGGCCAGATCGCCGCCGGAAAGGGTGTAGGCCAGACCCATGGCGGCTTCGTTGGCGTTGCGGGTCAGCATGGCGTAGACGGCTTCCCGGTAGGTGAAGGTCTCGTTGGAACGCATGTCGGCGTTGTTGGTGTTGTATACATAATCCGAAATGGCGAACGGCATCTGGAAGGTGTCGTCCAGATGGTCGGCGTAGTTGGTCAGCAGCAGGGCAACGGTCATATACTTGGTCAGGCCACCGGCCGGTACCTGCTTTGCGCTGTCCTTATCGTAGACGATGATGTTGGTGTCGGTGTTGACGATGTAGGCGCTCTGCGCCTGCACCTGATAGACCGGGGTGGGGTCGAACATGGCGCCGGCAGGCAGAAGCAGGCAGCTGAACAGGACAGCGAACGACAAAACCAGTGCAAAAATACGTTTCATGTGGACAATTCCTTTAAAAAGCGATAATATAAAACAACAGGCAGCACGGCACAAGCGCCGTGCGCCGGGTAAGAACGAGATCACAGCGGAAGGCTGTATTCTTTATAATAACAGGTTTGGCGGGGTGTGACAAGGCTTATTGTGCCGATTTCACATCCGGTCAGGGAGGACAGGAATGGTATATCTGACAGGGGACACCCACGGCGATATCGACCGCTTCAAACACGGCAAGCTGCGCTGGCTGGGCAAACGGGACACCGTGGTGGTGCTGGGCGATTTTGGTTTTGTGTGGGACGGCAGCAGGGAGGAACAGAAAAGGCTGGATTGGCTGCGCAAGCGCCCGTATACCCTGCTGTTTCTGGATGGCAGCCACGAAAACTACGATCTTTTGAAGCAGTATCCCACCGAGGAACGCTTTGGCGGCAAGGTGCAGGCACTGGGCGGCAATGTGTACCATGTGTGCCGCGGCAGCGTGCTGGAACTGGAAGGAAAAAAGTATCTGTGCTTTGGCGGTGCGGAAAGCCAGGACCGGGAGGACCGGGAACCCGGCGTGAACTGGTGGAAGGAAGAAATGCCCTCGGATGAGGAATACGCCTTCTGTGAGGAGAACCTTGCAGCCTGCGATTACAAAGTGGATTATGTGCTGACCCACGATGCGCCAAGCAGATTTTTGGATTTTACCGCCCTTGCCAGCGGCGAGAACAACCAGCTGCACAGTTTTCTGGATAAAATTTTGTTGAAGCTGACCTACGACCAGTGGTTTTTTGGCTGCTACCATAAGGATACCCAGCTTTCCACCAAAAGCCGCTGCGTGTTCTGCGATGTGATAAGCATGGGCGAACGGCACGCAAAGCGTTCCGTTCGATAACAGGGGCCGCTGCACCAGCCGTGCAGCGGCTTTTGCATTTGATGCTGTTTGTGCGCAAAAACTTCCGGATCAGTTCATGGCTCCGGCTTTCTCAAACATCTGCTGCACCTGCTGTTCCAGCAGTGCATGTTCCGGTGCTTCCAGCAGAGGGTCTTCTGCCAGCATGGCGGCGGCCTCGCTCTGGGCGGCGTGAAGGGTGCGGGTGTCGTTCATCAGGTCGGCAATCTGCAGGGTGGGCAAACCGTGCTGACGGCTACCGAAAAAGTCGCCGGGGCCGCGGGTCTCCAGATCGTACTGCGCCACCGCAAAGCCGTCTGTGGTGCTGCACAAAAACTTCAGCCGTTTTTGTACGTTTTCGCTTTGGTTGTCGCTGACAAGGAAGCACCAGCTTTCCGCAGCGCCGCGTCCCACGCGGCCGCGCAGCTGGTGCAGAGCGCTCAGGCCGTAGCGCTCTGCGTTTTCGATCACCATTACGCTGGCATTGGGCACATCCACGCCCACCTCGATGACGGTGGTGGATACCAGCGCATCCAGACGTCCGGCCTTGAAGTCCTCCATGACGGCGGCCTTCTCCTTGGGCTTCAGCTTGCCGTGCATCAGTCCCACCCGGCGGTCCGGCAGCAGGGCCTTGGCAATGTCCTCGTAGTAGCTCTTGACGGCGTTCAGCCCGCCGTCCGGCACATCCTCAATGGCCGGGCACACCAGATACACCTGCCGCCCTCTGCCGATCTCCTGATCGAGAAAATGATAGAGGTCACGCCGCTTTTTGCCGGTGATGCAGCGGGTTTTGACCGGTGTGCGGCCCGGCGGCAGCTCGTCCAGAATGGAGATGTCCAGGTCGCCGTAGATGAGCAGGCCCAGCGTGCGGGGGATGGGAGTGGCGCTCATCACCAGCAGATGCGGGTTCGCGGCTTTTTCGGCCAGCATCCCGCGCTGCCGCACCCCAAAGCGGTGCTGCTCGTCGATCACGGCAAGACCCAGCCGGGCAAATTCTACGCCCTCGCTGAGGATGGCGTGGGTGCCCACCACAAGGTCGGCTTCGTCGTTCCGGATGGCGGCAAGCGTGGTGCGTCGTGCAGCGGCCTTCATGCCGCCGGTCAGCAGGGCTACCCGCATCCCGAAGGGGGCAAGCATCCGGTTCAGGCCCTCGGCGTGCTGGGCGGCTAAAATTTCGGTGGGGGCCAGCAGCGCGGCCTGATACCCCGCCCGGATGCACGCCCAGATGGCGGCAGCCGCCACCAGCGTTTTGCCGCTGCCCACATCGCCCTGCAAAAGGCGGTTCATGGAGGTCTGACCCGCCATGTCGGCCAGAATCTCGCTCACGGCCCGGCGCTGGGCACCGGTGGGGGAGAAGGGCAGACTGGCCCAGAACGGGGACGGGTCGGCAAGCTGCATGGGGGCACCGGTGGCAGCGGCACCCCGGTTTTTCATCCGGCCAATGCCCAGCTGCAGCACCAGCAGCTCTTCGTAAATGAGCCGCCGCCGGGCGGCATAGGCCTGCTCTTCCGTGGCAGGGCAGTGGATGGCCCGCACGGCATCTGCCTTGGAGAGCAGACGGTATTTTGCCAGCATTTCCGGCGGCAGCGGGTCGGGCAGCAGCTCTGCGTGGGGCAGAAGCTGACGCACACATTTGGCAATGGCATTGCTGGTCAGGCCCTCAGTCTGGGGGTAGACGGCTTCAAAGGGAGAAGCCTTGATCTGCTCGGCTGTGCGCACCTGCGGGTTGACCATCTGGCGGCGCAGCATCCCGCCGGTAACGATGCCTTGAAAATAGTATTCCTGCCCCAGCTGCAGCTTCTGGGCGGCATAGGGATTATTGAACCATGTGATCTCCAGACTGGACACATCGTCCCCGGCGGTGATGCGCTCCATCCGCCGCCCGCCCGGCAGGATGCGCCCGCCGGGCTTAGCAAACACCTCAGCCTTTACCACGCATTCCACATCGGCGGGGGCCTCTGCAATGGAGTAGGGCTTCGTGAAGTCGATATATCTGCGGGGGTAGTGGCACAGCAGGTCGGCCAGCGTCACGATGCCCAGCTTCTCGAACCGCTCGGCGGTCTTGGGGCCGACGCCCTTCAGGTAGCGCACCGGCGTATCCGGGGTGAGGGTGGTATGGTTTTCGGTGGGCATGGCGTCAGCTCCTTTCTATAGTAGTATAGCCATTGTAGCACGGACAGGGAACAGATGCAAACACTTTGCCTTTGCGCGGCGGCTGTGGTACACTGAATAGAAAAAAGAAAAGGGGAGATACCATGGAGATCCGCAACGCGACTATGGATGACCTGCCTGCCATTGCCGCCGTGGAGGCGGCCTGTTTTCCAGCAGCGGAGGCTGCCACGGCAGAGGAATTTGCCGGGCGGCTGGCACACTATGCAAACCACTTCTGGCTGCTGTTTGAGGATGGGCAGCTGGCGGCCTTTGTGGACGGCTTTTGCGCCGACACGCCCGACCTGACCGATGCGATGTACGCAGATGCCGCCCTGCATGATGAAAACGGCGCATGGCAGATGATCTTTGGGGTGAACACCCTCCCGCGCTGCCGCTGCCAAGGCTACGCCGGGCTGCTGCTGCAGCGGGCCATTGCAGATGCCCGCGCACAGGGGCGCAGGGGGCTGGTGCTGACCTGCAAGGAAAAGCTTTTGCACTATTACGCCAAGTTCGGCTTTGTGAACGAGGGCGTTTCCGGCTCTACCCACGGCGGGGTGGTGTGGTATCAGATGCGGCTGCGGTTCTGAGAGAACGGTTTGGAATGCGCGCCGCGTGCGCTCTGCGCATAAATAGCGGAATTAGTTTTTTTATTCGGGATTCAGAAAAGCCTGCGGGCTTTTCTGAATCCCCTTTTCACGGGAGGGGTCGTGGAGGAAAACGGCATTTGCAATTCAGACCGCACTTTTAATCATTGCAGCCCTTCTGTGAAAATAGCGTTTGGAGCGCTCCGCAGAGCGCGACAAACGCGAAATAAAAATAATCATTCCGCTGAATATGTGCAGAGCGCAGCGGAGCACATTTTAAATCGTCCCACTCCCCGGCAAGGGCTACTGTTCAAAAATCCCTATGATACACAGGGGGGTTGAACAGTCACAGGCCTTGCCCCCGGCAGGGACAGCGCAAAACAAAAAATCCCGGAAGCCGAAGCTTCCGGGAATCTTTTGGAGGTGACGACCAGATTTGAACTGGTGGATGAGGGTTTTGC
>OWIV01000584.1_pt1 | contig 23004 bp, 22 predicted proteins | sample 1732831 | NCBI WGS metagenome assembly OWIV01 (sample SAMN05065757, study PRJEB22554) | human gut metagenome | biome: ENVO:2100002; feature: ENVO:00000062; material: ENVO:00002003 | host: Homo sapiens | place: USA
GAGATGCAGCGTAGTCTCGTGGGCTCGGAGATGTGTATAAGAGACAGTGCTTATAACATGTGTATATAGTATGATGATTGTAGTGATTATGAAATTTAAGAAAATGGGAAAGTTGTCTGATAATTTTATAATATTTGAAAAGAAAAAGAATATACTTGTAATGTCTGATGGCATGTGATAGAATGTCATTGGATACAAGTAGTGCATTCAAGCAATCTACGAAAACCCCACGAGTTAGGGCTCGTGGGGTTTTCTATTCCGTTCTGGCAGGGTGGCTTAGTCCCCAGGCTGGCTACCGTCTGTTATCTCTGTCCAGCCATTTGCAGATATAGTATGAAGCTATATTTGCCAAGATAGAGATAATTAAGGACACAAGTGCATCCAAGCAATCCACCTCCTTTCTCTACCAGGTATGGGAGGGGTAGCACTAGGAATTATATCATAACAATATATAATAAACAAGTATACAAAGAATACGAATAATAACTATTGCTATGATTTATGATTTTATAACTAACATGTATTTTACAGGAATGACACATGGGGGTATGATACATTTATCAAGGGCAAAGGAGCCGGAAGTCTTTAGGGGATTCTGGCTCTTTTTTGCATTAGTAAGTATTTGAAGGAGGAAATATATATGGAATACGAGATTTCTAATCGTTTATCAGGTGTTCATGGTTCGATGATAAGAGAACTTTTTAAGTTAGGAGCAAGCAAGGATATTATATCTTTTGGTGGTGGCAATCCGTCAGCAGAGACATTTCCATGCAGGGAGATAGAAGAGATAGCAGCAAAGGGACTTGGCGAGAATCCTGTCTCTTTATTACAGTATGGACTGAGTGAAGGTTATACACCTCTGCGTGATACTATGAAGAAATATCTTGAGAAGAAGGAAGGCTTTGATTTCGAGAATAATGAGCTTTTCATAGTGTCAGGCGGACAGCAGTGTGCGGACCTTACAACTAAGGCACTTGTTAATGAAGGAGACGTTGTGCTTACTGAAGAGCCTGCATTTGTAGGCTGCCTTAATACATTCCGTTCTTACGGTGCAAAGCTTGTAGGAATCCCAATGGAGCAGGACGGAATGAATATAAATGCGCTTGAGGAGGCTTTAAAGGCTAATCCTGATGCAAAGCTTTTATACACAATTCCATCTTTCCAGAATCCTACAGGAATTACAACTTCTCTTGAGAAGAGAAAAAAAGTGTATGAGCTTTGCTGCAAATATGATATCGCAATATTAGAGGACAATCCTTACGGTGAATTAAGATTTGCAGGTGAAAATGTGCCAACTATCAAGTCGATGGATACAGAGGGCAGGGTTATATATGCAGGAAGCTTCTCAAAGGTAATGGCACCTGCATTCCGTCTTGGTTTTCTTGTATTTAACAAGTCGCTCACAGGACCGTTTACAGTTGCAAAGCAATGCACAGATGTACATTCAACTGTCCTTTTCCAGTACATTTGTAATGAATATATTAATAACTATGATTTCGACAAACATCTTGAGGATTCAAGAAAGGTGTATGAGCACAAATGTAATCTCATGATGGAGTGCATGAAGAAGGAATTCCATCCTTCAGTAACCTTCGGTCACCCTGAGGGCGGACTTTTCGTAATGGCATTCCTGCCAGAGGGAATGGATTCTGCACAATTTGTAAGGGAGGCTATTAACAGAGGTGTTCTCTCAGTTCCGGGAGCAGCGTTCTTAGCAGATGAGAGCCAGAAGTCTAATGGATTCAGACTTAATTATTCGACACCTTCTGATGAGCAGATTGTTAAGGGAATCGAAATTCTTGGAAAACTTACATATGAGTGGATTAAGTAGGAGGAGTGAAAAGTTATGAAGATAGCAGCATTCAGCGTTCGTCAAGATGAAAAACAGTATTTTGATACATTTGCAAATGTATACAAGGTGGAATTACAGATTAATAGGAGCGGATTTACAGCAGATGATATAGAAAGTGTCAAAGGCTGTGAGGCTATGTCGGTGTGCGATGGCATGTGTGACTTGTCAGCACCTGTTCTTGAAAAGCTTGCAGCAGAGGGTGTAAAGTACATCGGTTTCAGGACAATCGGATATAACAGTGTTGACCTTGAGGCAGCAAAGCGCCTTGGAATCCGTGTTGCACACAGCGGATATTCGCCATATTCAGTTGCCAATTATACAGTAATGCTTATGCTTATGTGTATCCGCAAGGCTTTGTATGTAATGATGCGTTCACACACAGCAGATTATTCACTTGGTCCTATATGTGGACGTGAAATGCAGAATATGACAGTAGGTATTATCGGAACAGGAAGAATTGGAAAGGCAGTAATTAAGAATCTTTCAGGATTTGGCTGTAAGATTATTGCGTATGACCCATATCCTGCAAAAGACCTTGAAAATGTTGAGTATGTAACTCTTGATGAATTGTATGCCAGAGCAGATATTATCTCGCTTCATACTTTCTTAAGTGATGAGACATATCATATGATTAATAAGGATTCAATTGCAAAGATGAAGGATGGCGTTATCCTTATAAATGCGGCAAGAGGCGCGCTTGTTGATACAAAGGATCTGATTGAGGCTGTTGAGAGCGGCAAGATTGGTTCAGTTGGAACTGACTGCTGCGAGGGTGAGGATGAATTTATCCGTACAGACCGTAAGTATGATGACCTTGTTGTTAATCACGATTACATCATACTTAAGTCTTTCCAGAATACTATTGTCACACCTCATGTTGCATTTTTCACAGATCAGGCTGTGTCTGATATGGTTGAGTCTTCAGTTAAGAGCGTTGTGCAGTTTGCAGCTGGTGAAGACACACCATTAGAGGTGCATTAATTATTCAAATTTTTGAAATATTCTTCAAGCTGGTGCTCGAAGATTCGCTGATTTTCTGAGCAGAATGAGCCAAGCGGCTGATAATAAATACTTCTGAAATGTGGACAGTCATCTATATGCAGCAGGCTTATGTTTTCAGGAAGGCTGCTGCTTGTCCATGTTACAGAGGCAACAAATGATACTCCAAGACCGAGACTTATGAGTTTGCCCTGTAATATGTAATCATTGCATGAGTAGGCTATCTGAGGAGTTTTCTTACATTTGCTGAATATTGAATTGAACACTCCGGCATAAGATGGAGTATCTGCAAGGTCAATGAATTTCTCATTCATCATCTGTTCTACTGATATGTGTCCGGTATGGGCAAGTGGATGTGATGATGAAACGGCAAGGCAGATTTATCGGAATTCCACTTGTAACTGCGGTATTTGGAAATGATGCAGCATTCTATGTTGCATCATTTGCAAGTATTCTTAATCTGTTGCAGTGGACATACGGAATTGTGATAATAACCCGCCGCAAGGATATGATAAATATAAAAAAGGTATTCGTCAATCCTGTGACAATATCACTTGTTATAGGACTGTTTCTTTTTATTACGGGAATTAAACTGCCAGGTGTAATAAACAGCACGATGGCTGGAGTTGCGGCACTTAATACACCTGCAGCCATGATAGTACTGGGATATTATCTGTCATGTGTAAGGATCCGTGACTTACTGCTTAATCCGTCCCTGTATCTGGCATCGTTTGTCAGGCTTATAATAATTCCGCTGCTTACACTGCTTGTGCTTTATATTATACCGGCGGGACACGGTCAGATTGGAATGATTACACTAATTGCTGCGGCAACACCGGTTGGAACGAGTACGGCAATATTTGCACAGAAATTCGGGCAGAATTATGAGCGGGCGGTATGTATGGTCTGCCTGTCAACGCTGTTTTCAATTATTACAATGCCAGTTGTGATGTATCTGGCACAGATGTGGATTATGTAGGAGATATTCTAAAGAATTACACATGAATCAGACTGTTTAAATGGTATAATTAAATAAAAAGAGAATATACTTGTAATATACAATGGGGTGTGATATAATTCCATTGTAAAGACAAACATGTTCATATAATGAACGAAAACCCCACGAGCTGCTTTCTCGTGGGGTTTTCTATTCCATTGTGGAAGGGTGGCTTAAGCCCCAGGCTGGCTACCTGTGATTATCACTATCCAGCCATTTGCAGATATAGTATGAAACTATCTCAGCCATAATAGTGATAATTAGAGACATAAACATGTCCATATAATGCCCCTCCTTTCTCTACCAGATATAGGAGGGGTAGCGCTGAAAATTATATCATGATAGTATATATTAAACAAGTATATAAATGATATAATAAATAAGCATTGCTTCTGGTTATGGTTTTATAACCAACATGTATTTTACAGGAATAACACAATGGTATATTATACAGACATTAAAGGCAAAGGAGCCATGACCCGGAAGGGGTAATGGTTTCTTTGCCTTTTTTGCGTATGAGCGTTCATGAAGAATCTTTGGTACAGACAAGTGATGTGCTATTGGCAATATGAGGAAGAAAGGAACTAAAGCTATGGGAAATAACGGAATTGAATTGGAAAGAGATGGCTTTAAGAGCCGTACAGGTTTTATTCTTGCCTGTATCGGTTCAGCAGTAGGAATGGGAAATATATGGCGTTTTCCATATATGGTATCTGCATGGGGTGGTATGACATTTTTAATACCTTATGTATTATTTGTAATATTGATAGGTTCAACAGGTGTTATCGAGGAGATGGCACTTGGCCGTGCGACTAAGGGCGGACCTATTAAAGCATTTGGCGACTGTATGCAGATGCGTACAGGAAAGAGAAAAGCAGGTGAGGCAATTGGTTTTATTCCTGTGCTTGGCTCACTGGCTCTGGCAATGGGCTATACTGTAGTTGTTGGCTGGATATTCAAATATACTTATCTTGCATTTTCTGGAAAGCTTTCAGCAATGGGCAATGATATGTCAGCTATTGGTGGTATGTTTGGAAGTACAGCAAGCTCATTTGGCAATAATATGTGGCTTATAATCGCGATGGTTGTAACTGCTGTTATTATGGCACTTGGTATTGCAGGCGGAATTGAGAAAGCAAACAAGGTCATGATGCCTTTGCTTTTCATCATGTTTGTAGGACTTGGAATATATATCTTCACACTTCCAGGTTCAAGTGCAGGTTATAAATACATTTTTACTCTTAATCCTAAGGGACTTTTTGATATAAAGCTCTGGATATATGCATTTGGACAGGCGTTCTTCTCACTGTCTATCGCAGGTAACGGAACTGTTATCTATGGTTCATATCTTAGTGATAAGGAAAATGTTGTTTCTTCTGCAAGAAATGTTGCAGTATTTGATACTATTGCTGCTTTATTAGCTGCATTTGTTATTATTCCTGGTATGGCAGCAGGCGGTGCCGAGTTATCTTCAGGTGGTCCCGGACTTATGTTTATCTATCTTGTAAATGTATTTAATGGTATGCCGGGTGGCAAGATTGTAGGAATTGTATTCTATGTATGTGTTCTGTTTGCCGGCATGAGCTCACTTGTTAATCTGTATGAAGCTCCGGTTGCAACTATTCAGGAGAAGCTTAAGCTTAACCGTGTTGCATCTGTTGGAATTATCGCAGTGGCTGGCTGTGTTGTGTCACTTGTAATACAGGGTATTGTATCAGGCTGGATGGACGCAGTATCTATCTACATCTGCCCACTTGGCGCAATGCTCGCAGCAATTATGTTCTTCTGGGTTGCAGGAAAGAAGTTTGCTGTTGATGCTGTTAATGCAGGTGCAGATAAGCCTATTGGAAAGTGGTTTGTACCACTTGGCAAATATGTCCTTGTTCCACTTTCACTTGTTGCACTTATTGCAGGTGCTTTACTTGGTGGAATTGGCTGATGGAGGATTGGATTGGTTGATTGAGACTGGCGGATTGCTTTGCAATCCGCCTTTTTTGCGTGGTGGAGTGAGAAAGAGCTGCGGAATGGACTTTGAAGTGGAGGGGAGGCACGCGGAAGTCCAAAAGGAGTGAGAAAGAGCGGAGGATTGGACTTTGAAGTGGAGGGGAGACAGGAGGAAGTCCAAAAGGAGCGAGAAAGAGTGGCGGAATGGACTTTGAAGTAGAGGGGAGATGCGCGGAAGTCCAAAAAGAGCGAGCAAGAGTGGCAGAATGGACTTTGAAGTGGAGGGGAGATGCGCGGAAGTCCAAAAGGAGTGAGAAAGAGTGGGAGATTGGACTTTGAAGTGGAGGGGAGGCAGGAGAAAGTCCAAAAGGAGCGAGAAAGTGAAGTGGTAATCTAAAAGTAGACACCAACCCAATTATTGTAGACATTATTTATATATAAGAGTACCATTTTTTATAAGGTAGTCACTTATACAATAATGGAATCATGGAGGTGTCACATGAAGCACAGTTTAGAAGAAAGAATGGATATAGGACGACGTATGTATTTACACGAGATTACTTATAAAGAGGCTATGGAGATTTATGGTCTTAGTGAATCCTGTGCACATAAATACATGACAGATTATAAGAAAGCACAAGGAATTCCTCTTGCTAATACAGTGCCTAAAATGAAAAATTCAGCAGTCTTAAAATCATTGTCTTCACCTGACATTGATACATATATGGCTATGTCCAAAGAAGAATTAATAAATGAACTTATTATAGCTAAAGCGAATGAATTAAGGGCAAAAAAAGGATACGAAGTGAAAGGAGCTGGTGCAAACAAGGAGTACAGTATTTTAAACAACAAGAATACGAAATCATAATGAAAATGTCATCTCAATTTCCTGTTAAGCATCTATGTGATGTTCTGGATATTAACAGAAGTGGATTTTATAAATGGAAAAAACGTTTAGAAAAACCTTCTGACAAATTAAAAACTTTAGTATCCAATCTTATATTATTTAAGGAATATCATAGTAAATATCCATCACATGGATATAGATGGTTAAATGCAAAAATTCGTCTGGATACAGGACTTATGGTATCAGATCAGTATGCTCATAAGCTATGTAAAACAGCGGGCATAGTAAGTGTTTCCAAGCATTATCGATACAAAAAGCCAGGAGATCCTTATCGCATTTATCCAAATCTTCTACTGACAGGATTAGATATAACAGGACCTTTACAGTGTGTTGTAAGTGATATGACCGCATTTCATTTAAAGGGAAGTTATTATGAACTAACACTTTTTATGGATTTATGGAACAATGAAATACTTTCATATTCACTTTCATCACGAAAAGGTGATCGTATGACATATATTCACGGGTTAGAAGGATTAATTGAACTTAAGAAGAAAAATCCAGATCTTGAAATGGTGTTACATACTGATCAAGGATCTGTATATTCTTCAAAAAGTTTCAATGAATTATTGCCACTATATAACATAGTTCATTCAATGTCTCGAGCTGGTACTCCAACAGATAACGCTGCCATGGAAGCAATCAATGGTTGGATCAAAGCAGAGATATTTAATGATTTCCATCTTACAAGTAATGAAAATATAACATATGAGGTGGAGAAATACATCAGATTCTTCAATGAAGAACGTCCGGCATACTCTCTGAATTATCTGACTCCAAAACAGTATAGGGAGTATTATGCTCATTAAATGATGTATAAAAATATAAAGTGGTGTCTACTTTTTGTTGACTAGTACAAGGGGAGATGTGAGGAAGTCCAAAAGGAGCGAGCAAGAGTGGCAGATTGGACTTTGAGGCGGAGGGGAGGCACGAGGAAGTCCAAAAGGAGCGAGAAAGAGCGGAGGATTGGACTTTGAAGTGGAGGGGAGGCAGGAGGAAGTCCAAAAGGAGCGAGAAAGAGCTGTGGAATGGACTTTGAAGCGGAGGGGAGGCACGCGGAAGTCCAAAACGCAAGTCGGTGCACCAAAGCGGAAGACCAGACATTACATTTGTGAAAAAAATTATATAAAATCTCATAAACCTCTTGCCCTAAAGCTAACTTCAAGTCGTATCATACAGGTATCAAATAATTTACATTTTTATGAAAGAAGAGGTGTTATTATCATGAAATTTATGGATAAGGATGATTTTGAAAAGCAGAATGTTTTCGGAACAGGTCAGGCAAATACAGCATATGCTAAGTATTTTATTGGTGATTCTTTCCTGAATCCGCTGACAGATTCTAAGTGCGGGCTTTTTCTTGCAAATGTGACTTTTGAGCCGGGATGCCGTAATAACTGGCATATCCATCATGCAACAAAGGGCGGCGGACAGATGCTTATATGTACAGCTGGAGAGGGCTGGTATCAGGAAGAGGGCAAGGAGCCTGTAAGCCTTGAGCCGGGAACTGTAATCGCAATTCCACCAGAAGTTAAGCACTGGCATGGAGCTAAGAAGGACAGCTGGTTTTCACATATTGCTGCAGAGATTCCGGGAGAGAATACAAGTAATGAATGGTGTGATCCTGTAACTGATGAAGAATATAACAGATTAGGATAGTGTCTTATATGGCAGGAATGGAGGATTACAATGGCTAAGATTGTACAGACAGCAGGAAAAAATGCGTTGGGAGAGTTTGCACCGGAGTTTGCACATTTTAACGATGATGTGCTTTTCGGGGAGAACTGGAACAACGAAGATATTGATTTAAAGACAAGATGCATAATCACAGTAGTTGCGCTGATGTCATCAGGCGTGACAGATTCATCACTTAAGTATCATCTTGAAAATGCTAAGAATAACGGAGTTACAGCAAAGGAGATTGCTGCTGTTATCACTCATGTAGCATTTTATGCGGGATGGCCAAAGGCATGGGCTGTATTCAACATGGCTAAGGAAGTATGGAAAGAAGATTAATTGAAAAGTTTAGGTAAGAACTGATGAGTGTTTTGAGCAAAAATTATACATTGAACAACGGTGTGGAGATACCAAAGCTTGGACTTGGAACATGGTTTATTGATGATGCGGACGCGGCAGATGCAGTTAGGGCTGCTGTTGCAACGGGCTACCGTCATATTGATACAGCGCAGGCTTACGGTAATGAGCGCGGTGTCGGTGAAGGTGTCAGAACCTGTGGTGTGCCGAGAGAGCAGCTTTTTGTCGTATCGAAGGTCGCTGCGGAGCATAAGACCTATGAGTCGGCAGCCAAGAGTATTGATGAGACTTTGGAAAAAATGGGTCTGGATTATCTGGTCATGATGATCATTCATTCGCCACAGCCCCTTTTCACAACAAAAAAAGGTCAATTCACAACATTCCAGATAGATATTGCAAGAACTTATCCGATATAATAGCTATAAATATATGTAAGCAAGGAAGTGACAATATGCGAATTGCTATCTGCGATGATGAAGTATCTATGGTTCAGATACTGGAAGAAAAAATAAAAAAGTTATTGCCGGATGCGGTTATAGATAAATATTTATCGGGTGATGAACTGATTGCAAGTGGCAGTAAGCCGGATATTCTTTTTCTGGATATTCAGATGCCGGGAATGGATGGGATGGAAACGGCAAAGATGCTTCGTCAGGACAATGAGAATATGATACTCATTTTTGTGACAGCAGCAGAGGAGTATGTTTTTCAGGCATTTGATGTCGGAGCATTTCATTATCTGGTTAAGCCATTTTCCGATGAGAAATTTAAAGAGGTTGTGACAAAGGCAGTTCATAACATAAAAAGGAGTTCCAGACTTGAAAAAGACGAAAAATATATCATGGTACAGACAGCCGGAAGTCATATAAAAATTTTTCTGCGTGATATTGTGTATGCCGAGGTGTATAACCGGAAAGTTATTATCCATACACGAAGTACGGATATTGAATACTATGGTAAATTACAGGAATTAAGTGATATGGCAGGAACAGATTTTTTCCGAACACACAGAGCCTATCTTGTACATTTTAAATATGTAGAAAAATATGATGCAACTTGTGTAACTATGAAAAATGGAACTGCATTGATTGCAAAAAAGAATTATCCGGAGTTTGTGAAGCAATATCTGAAGTATAACCAGAGGAAAGGAAATGAAGTCAGATGAGTTTAGTGGAAAGATGCTGGATGATCACATCGAAGTTTTCTGTTATTGCAATTTTGATTATTACAGGAATCTGTTTTGGTGTTTTTGTATATCCATATATGAAAAAGAAAAGGGAAGCTGCTCTGGTCAGTATTGTTTATATTGGAATTATGTCTGTGCTGTATCTGATACCGCAGCAGATTGGCAATTTTTCTGCATATATGCTGGGAGTTGTGGCTGCATTTCTTGTGATGTATGTACAGGACAGAAGAAACATCTATCAGAAAATATTTCTTGCAGTGACATTTTTTTCTATCCGTTGGCTTGCGGTTGCAATGGCAGGCAGAATGGATGATTTTATCACAAAAGCTCTGGTTTTTGGGAATACGATTGCAGGAAGACAATGGCTGCAATATGTACTTTATGCTGGAACGAGAATTCTGGATATTGTGCTTTGTATCGTTTTCCTTGCAGTTGCAATCGGTCTGATCAATAAAGCATATGTATACAAAAATGATGAAATGAACGTTAAAGAGCTGGTAATGCTCATCATACCTTCTCTTGTGGGAGTTACAGGATATGGCATTCTGCAATATTATCTGAATATTTATGAAAAAGATACAGGAAAGAGCCTGACAGATACCTATGGATTTTATGGAGCTTTAAGCTTCGTGCATTATTTTATCTCTATCATAGCAATTCTTGTTATGACTACGATGTTTCAAAACTGGAAGGTGGCACAGGAAGAACAGACAGGGCAGGAGCTGGTATTAAATCAGGTCAGTGACATGAAAAAGCATATCGGGGAAGTGGAAAAGCTGTATCAGGATATCCGCAGCCTGCGTCATGACATGGGGAATCATATACAGATGCTGGAACATCTTGTGGCAGAGAATCATATGGATGATGCAGCAGAATATATGGAGCATTTGAAAAAGGAGTGGAATGAAATATCTCCTGAGATAAAAACGGGGAGTCCTGTCATTGATGTGATTCTGATGGAAAAGTTAAGAGAAGCAAAGGAAAAGCAGATTCGTTTTATATCAGATTTTCATTATCCGGGGGATACGAAATTAAATGCATTTGATTTAAGCGTGATCTTAAACAATGCACTGGATAACTGTATGGAAAATGTAAGTGGAGAAAATCCTTATATCAGTCTCTCTTCTTTTCGGAAAAACAGTATTTTTATGATAACCATAAAGAACAGATATGAGGGAGAGTTAAATTATAAGGACAGTGATCTGCCGGAAACAACGAAATCCGGGAAGGAGCATGGAATTGGACTGCATAATATCCGGAGGGTTGCAAGGATGTATATGGGAGATATATCTTTAGAGCAGGAGAATCAGGAAGTGGTTCTAAGTATTATGTTACAGGTAGAATAAGGACAAAAAGCACTAAGTAATCTGTGAAACATCAGAATATTTAGTGTTTTTTATTTGCTTCACAACAAAAAAAGGGCGGTTCACAACATCGCTGTTTATTGTAAAGAAAGATATGCCGAAAGAATCAGTAAAGAGAAATCATGTTGTACAGGTTTTTAAGGAAACGGATTTCAGAATTTAAGCTCAAGGAGGACAATACAATGAGAATCAATGGATTTAGTGGGACAAATACGCAGACAGGAACAATGGGAATGACACAGGGGAATGATTCTGTAAGTAAAAATATTCAGAATCAGATTGCAAATGCACAGCAGAAGCTACAGGATTTATCATCGAATGAAGAAATGTCATTAGAGGATAAGATGAAAAAGCGTCAGGAGATACAGCAGGAGATTAACAATCTCAATCAGCAGTTAAGACAGCACCAGATCGAGCAGAGAAAGGAACAGCAGAGTAAAAATTCGTCATCTATGGATGATATGGTGGCTGGAACAAGTAGCACTTCTAAAAAGAAAGACACCGGATTGTCACAGGCAAGTATGCAGGCGATGATCTCCGCAGATTCTTCCATGAAACAGGCAAAGGTGCAGGGAAGTATGGCAACACAGATACAGGGACGTGCCAGTGTGCTTGAATCTGAAATCAAACAGGATGCCGGAAAAGGAAATACTGAGAAGAAGGAAGAAGAACTGGCAGAGCTGCAGGCAAAGGCACAGTCGGCGACAGCAGCACAGATGTCTACACTTGCAGATGCAAATAAATCAGTAGAAGAAGCTGCAAAAGCGGAGAACAGCAATACAGAAGACACTGCAACAAAGAACAATACTGATAAATCCGAGAAAACACAGGAATCTGCGGGGGCTGCGGCAGAGGAGACAGACAGCGTAAAGAATACGGATATCAAAGGGGAAACACAAGTGACAGTAGAAACACCGACTCTGGAAAATGCACAGAATGCAACACAGCAGGCAGTGTATACACCGATTGATATTCGTTTATAGTTGGTAAAGGAGAATGGTATTATGTCAGAGATTAAGAGTTTTAGTGATTACACAAGTAAATATAACAGCAATGTAGATTATTCCGCATTATTTGGAGGAACTTCCGACAGTTCATCCGTAGGAAACACCAATATGCTTTCTGATTATGCTGCGATTAAAAACGGAAGCTATGGAAAACTTATGAAAGCATATTATGCAAAGCAGGATGCAGAAAAATTATCGGGGAAAGGCGATACTTCACAGAAGCTTACACTGATGAAAACAAGTGCGGATTCCCTGAAAAAATCAGCAGATGCACTAAACGATGCGTCACTCTGGGAAAAAAAGAAAATAAAAAAGAAGGATGAAAAGACCGGGGAAGAAACAGAGGTAGAGGATTATGACTGGGATGCAATTACCAAAAAAGTGAAATCTTTTATTGATGATTATAATGATGTTGTTAAGGAGGCAGGAGAATCCAATACAAAAGATGTCCTTAGAAATGCTTCATGGATGACAGGCATGACAGACAAAACCAGTCATTTACTTTCTAAAATAGGTATTACCATAGGAAAGGGGAATAAGCTGGAGCTGGATGAAGATGAATTGAAGAAAGCAGATATCAGTTCATTGAAAACGGTTTTTACAGGTTACAATTCCTTTGCAGGCAAAACAGCCCAGAAAGCAGCTGGTATATCAAATGCTGCAAACCGGGCAAGTGCAACGTATACAAACAATGGTACATATTCTAAAACGGATTCCTCTCTAACGTCACGTAAGATAGATAAGGAAGTATAGTATGTTAAGCCTAAATGACAAGAAGAAAAATCTTTTGTATTAATTTGTCGGGAAGGAGGAACCAGATGAGTTTTACAGTCAATTTATCCGGTGGAGGTTTATTGATAAATAGATTTAATAGTTCTAATATGTTGAAAAGTACACAGGAAAAATTGCAGCGACAGCAGGAACGGGATAATAAGGTGGCTTTTTTTGAAGCACAAAAAGAAAATCTGAAAAACCGAAAGGCTGACACTTTGGAAGAAATCTCTGAAAAGCTGGAAATGTTTCATAATTATGAGAATGAAATTGCGGCAGCAAATCAGGAGTATAATAATTCGCAGATGTTTCATGTCATGGACGAGGCAGAAGAACATGGCGAAAAGATTGCGGAAGCTGCTGAGAGGAATAAGCCTAAAACAGAAGAAGAACGAAAGGAAGAAATGGTGGATGAAGCTCTTGGAACAGAGGAAAACAAGGGCATGATGTCTGAAATCATGGACGAACTTTCGGAGACAACCGAAGAAATGACAGAGCAGATGACGGAAAAAACTATGGAGAATATGGAAGAACTTCCAGACGAGGTTTTGCAGGAGCAGCTTGTTACAGATAGTTTAGAGGCAGCAGAAATGGTACAAACAGAGACAATTAAAAGGTATGTGCCGATTGATATTAGAGTCTAATGGTATTTATCTGGGAAGGAAACAGCTATGAAGATTTACAATAATACAAATATTACATATTCTGCAATCGAACATAACAGCAGGAAAAATACGAAGCAAAATTTTCCAGCAGATTTAGAAAAGAAAATGACACAGTATACAGATACAGTATCTATTTCTAAAACGGGGCAGGAGAGATTTAGGTATTTATCTTCTGTCAGCTCTATGGATTATCAGAACCGTTTTGAGAGGGAAGTGACGGATATATTTGTCAAAGAAGATACAGAGAGTGTAAAGTCCGATTCCTTTGAACATCATGTAAACAGAATGGCGACAGCATATAACAAAATGAAAAACAGCATTGAAGAAAAATATGCGGAACAAGATTATGAGCTGGAGTATTATGTGACAGAATCGGGCAAAATTGAGGAATTGACCAAAGAAAAAGAACTGGATATGCTGAATCAGGCATATGAAAACCACAGTAATTTTATGGCAACTTCCACAGAAATCTGGTCAGAATTACAGGATTTTACACCATCGGTAGTTTACCATAAAGAAAGTGAACAGACAGCAAATGAACAGAACATAGGTGAGAACCAGGAAAATACTGCAAAATCTAAAGAAAAGGGGGTTATCAAAAATTCGGCATATCAGGCATTTTTATCCGCCATCCAGTCGGATAACCAGAAATTATCGCAGCAGTATTTGGGTGATTGGAAAGATTTAAGGCTAAATCTGAATGTATCAGATGGTAATCGGAAAATGCTTAATGGTATTTGGGATTATTATGCTAATAAAAGGTAATGAAAGCTTTGTAATACGAAAGGAGATGTTAGTATGGCAGTTACAGGTGTAAACAATTACTCTAATATTTACACAAATGCTTATACCGGTAATATACGGAAAAATAATGCTAAGGAAACCACAGAAAAGCAGGTTGTGGAGCAAACAGAAGATGTAAAGACAGGGATAACCCGAAAAACTGCAGCGGATGAACTTTCCTATCTTTCTAAAAAATTTGACAGTGATGCGGTGTGGATACGGTATCAGTGTTAAAAGTCGAGGTGGCAAATCATCAACAATATGTTGAGATGATTTGCCGCCTTTTTGAAGTCTATACGTTTCTCCCTTTTATACCGATACATCAATAGAATTACGAACGAGTCTGTTACCATTTTGGACAAGTGTAGCTTCTATGGATTCTCTTGTGACATTATCAAGAATGCCTGTATCAAATGCTTGTCCGGGCTTCAAATTTGGATTGACTGATTTTACGGCTGCGTACATAGCAGCTCTGTACTGTCCTTCATATTGTTCTAAAGTCCATGTACCACTTAAACGATTACAGTAACATCCATACCTGTAACACCATTTGCATTCAGTAAATCTCCGTCCGAATAAAACTGCTAATATTCATTGACATATAAAAGCCTCCCTGCAAATAAATTCAAAACCTGTTTAGAATGTGCGTATAATCATAAAAATTAGAACTAACATATATGCGCATAATCTGGAGGAACCATGATATTAAAAAGAAAAATATATAAAAAACTACTGGAATGGAAAAATGAATGTCAGGGGAAAAAGCTTTACTGATAGAAGGCGCCAGACGTATTGGAAAGTCTACCATCTGAGAAGAATTTGGAAAAAACGAATACGAAAGTTATATTATTCATCCAAGAAATTTAATTGTAAAAGATGGAATTATATGCATTCCCCCATATATGACGATGAATATATAAAAATCTGACATACACACTTGATTTTAAAATAATTGTTATTATGATATTATAAAGAAATGCCAAAAACAAAGGAGAGGTGTATGTATCACAAGAAATTAGAATCAGATATCAGATGTCCATTGGAATACGGCCTGGAAGTATTTGGAGGCAAATGGAAATCAAGAGTTATATGTGTTCTGGCGGATAAGAAGATATTAAGATATAGTGAGTTAAGGGCAGAACTGGTGAATATTACAGATGCAGTTCTTTCAACAACATTAAAAGCACTGATTGCGGATGATATTGTATCAAGAAAATCATATGACGAGATTCCGCCAAGAGTTGAATATTCACTTACGGAAAAGGGCTTGTCTGTAATGCCGATATTGCAAAGTATATGCGACTGGTCATGCGCATTTTACAAGAAAGAAACTGACAAAGAAACGAGCCAGTGCATGAAGTGCGACCATAAGTAATGGATGAAGGGAAGGTTATTGTGTGAAAAAAATAACCTTCCTTTTCAAATTAACATTTATTGTGTAAAATGTTACATGGAACTGCCTAGCGGTATACTGGCAAGCAGCAATACGACATACGCAATATGCAGAAATGGAGCGGGAATTGAGCAGATTAACGATTATTACTAAGGATAAGGCTCAGGTTACAATGGAGTCTTTATATCAGGATTTGGAGAGAAGAATAGTAGCAAGTCCACCAGGATTGTGTACTATCGACCTTACGAGGTCATTTATAAAAATGTGTCTTGCACAGTCATGTGGCAAATGTGTCCCATGCCGTGTGGGACTTAGACAGCTTGCGAGACTTTTTGATGATGTGCTTGATGGTAACGCAACAGAGGAAACTCTTGATGTTATCAGGCTTACAGCAGAGGGAATCTATTATTCCGCTGACTGTGCAATCGGATATGAGGCAGCAAAGCTTGTACTAAAATGTATTGATGGCTGCGAGGATGATTTCAGGTCACATATTGAGAGAGGATTTTGTTCATGTAACAGTAACCAGCCGGTTGCATGTGTGAAGTCATGTCCGGCAGGAGTAGATATACCGGGATACATAGCACTTGTGCATGAAGGCAGATATGCAGACGCGGTTCGTCTTATAAGAAGAGACAATCCAATGCCTACAACATGCGCATACATTTGTGAGCATCCATGTGAAAACAGATGTAAGAGAACACTTATTGACGCGCCAGTCAACATCAGGGGACTTAAGAAAATGGCAGTTGATAATGCCGGTGATGTTCCGGTTCCGGCATGTAATGAGCCAACAGGTAAGAAGGTTGCAATAATCGGTGGTGGTCCGGGAGGACTCAGTGCCGCATATTATCTGGCTCTTATGGGACATAAGGTTACTATATTTGAGCAGAGAAAGCAGCTTGGTGGAATGTTAAGATATGGAATTCCTAACTACAGACTTCCTAGAAAAAAGCTTGATGCGGAGATTAATTCAATACTTTCTACAGGAATAGAAGTCGAGAAAAATATAAGCGTAGGAACAGACATTACACTTGAGGATATTAACAAAGAATATAATGCAGTATACATTTCTATCGGAGCACATGCAGACAAGAAGATTGGAATTGATGGTGAGGATGCTAAAACAGGCGTAACATCAGCAGTAGAAATGCTTCGTGCAATTGGTGATGATGAGATGCCTGATTATACCGGCAAGCGTGTGGTTGTTATTGGCGGAGGAAATGTAGCAATGGATGTTGCCCGTTCTTCTGTAAGATTAGGTGCTGAGAAAGTAAGCATTGTATATAGAAGAAGAAAAGCCGACATGACGGCACTTCCGGAAGAGGTTGAAGGTGCAGAGGCAGAGGGCTGCGATGTTCTTGAACTTATGTCACCAGTTAGAATAGAGAAAGATGAAAATGACGCAGCAGTTGGTTTATGGGTTCAGCCACAGATGATAAGCAGGATAAAAGGTGGCAGACCATCACCTAAGACTGCAGCTAAGGACGAGGTTCTTATTCCTTGCGACCTTATTGTAGTTGCCATCGGACAGGGTATCGAAACAAGATATTTTGAGGAGCATGGCGTTACAGTCAAGAGAGGAACAATTGAGGCACTTGATACAAGTGAGATTAAAGAACGTAAAGGAATATTTGCAGGAGGAGACTGCGTAACAGGACCTGCAACAGTAATCAGGGCTATAGCAGCCGGAAAGGTTGCGGCAGCCAACATTGATGAATATCTTGGCTACCATCACGAGATAACTTCAGATGTAGAGATACCTTATGCCGGATATGAGGACAAGGTACCTTGCGGACGAGTTGAGGTTGCACTGCGTGATGCCGCAGACAGAAAGAAAGACTTTGAACCTATTGAGTATGGATTTTCATGCGAGGAAGCATGTCAGGAATCTGGACGCTGCTTAAGATGTGATCATTTTGGATTTGGTTCATTCAGAGGAGGCAGAGAGAAACAATGGTAAATTTAACAATTAACGGTAAAGCTGTATCAGTAAAAGAAGGAACTACCATTCTTGAAGCTGCCAAAACAATAGGAGAGACAATACCTACACTCTGCTATCTCAAAGAAGTCAACGCAATTGGTGCATGTCGTGTATGTGTTGTTGAAGTAGAGGGTACTGACAGATGTGTTACAGCATGTAATAACTTCGTAGAAGAAGGCATGGTTGTCTACACTAATTCAAGAAAAGTGCGTACAACAAGAAAGACTAATGTAAAACTCATACTTTCACAGCATGATTACAAATGTGGTACATGTATAAGAAGTGGTAACTGTGCATTACAGTCAATTGCAAATGAACTTAATATATCAGAGATGCCATATGATTCAATCTTAGAAAAAGATAATTGGGATAAAACATTTCCACTTATCAGAGATGCCCAGAAATGTATCAAATGTATGCGTTGTGTGCAGGTGTGTGATAATATCCAGGGAATGCACATATGGGATGTCGTAAATACAGGTTCGCGTACAACTGTAAATGTGCGTGCAAACAAGAACATTGCGGAGACTGCATGTACACTTTGCGGTCAGTGTGTAAGCAACTGCCCTGTAGGTGCACTTACAGAGAGAGATGATGTCGGAATCGTGCTTGATGCGATTGAAAATGAGGATATCATTACAGTAGTACAGATTGCACCTGCAGTAAGAGCAGCATGGGGCGAAGATTTTGGCATGTCTAAGGAATATGCGACAGCACAAAGACTTGTAGCCGGACTTAGAAGAATAGGATTTGACTATATATTTGATACAACATTTGCAGCAGACATGACAATCATGGAAGAAGGAAGCGAGTTCCTTGAAAGGCTTCCGGAAATCAAGGAGTCAGGGCTTCCGATGTTTACATCATGCTGTCCTGGATGGGTGAAATTCGTAAAGAGCGAGTACCCTGAGATGGCAGGCAGACTTTCAACAGCAAAGTCACCACAGCAGATGTTTGGTGCAATAACAAAGTCGTATTATGCAGAAAAGCTTGGGGTTGACCCAGAGAAGATATTCTGCGTGTCAATCATGCCTTGTCTTGCAAAGAAGGACGAGCGTACATGGGATGGTGGCAAAGATGTTGACGCAGTTCTTACAACAAGAGAAGTTGCAAGAATGTTCAAAGCATTTTTCATAAAGCCGGAAGAACTTGATGAGGATGAGTTCGACAATCCATTAGGAGAAGGAACAGGCGCTGGTGTTATATTCGGTGCAACAGGCGGTGTTATGGAGGCAGCACTCAGGAGTGCTTACTACCTTGTGACAGGAAATAATCCTGACGCGGATGCGTTCCAGTCAGTGAGAGGTCTTGAGGGCTGGAAGGAAGCTTCATTTGACCTTAATGGAACAACTGTAAATGTAGCTGTTGCCAGCGGACTTGGCAACACAAGACGTTTGGTGAATGCTATTAAGAAGGGCGAGGTTCACTATGATTTCGTTGAAATTATGTCCTGTCCGGGCGGCTGTATCAACGGCGGCGGACAGCCTTACAAGGAAGACTCCGGGATGGTTGAAGAGCGTCGTCACGTTCTGTATGGGCTTGATAAGCACGATAATCTTCGATTCTCGCATGAAAATCCATCGGTTAAGCAGTGCTATGAAGAGTATTTTGAGAAACCATTGTCGCATAGGGCTCATGAGATATTGCATGTGAAATAGAATCATTTTTCGATAAGGTATGTGTAGACCGGTCTGCGGCTGGGGCAGAGCAGGGTGTACACCTTCGGACTGTCTTCGCTTAGCAGTAGTAAATGCCGCCATCTGCAGAGTTTTTTACAGGGTGCGAAAGCAAACGCGCTTCGCTTGAACGAGCTTTCGCACCCTGAACTTTTGCATCTGGCGGCATTAACTTCTGCACAGCTTGCCAGACTCAGGCGTACACCCTGCACTGCCCCAGCCGCAGCGGCTATATATGCCGGATTGGAAATATGATTTTATTTACGGTGCGTGTTCGGGGCAGGTGTGGCAGACGGACGCACCTGGTCGTTGCACTTCAGGTGCTGGGATTAGTGTATGTTATGTGACTTTGTTCATTTGGGATAGTGTCAAATAGCACATGAAATCAGCGCATAAGTAGGGAAAAGCCTACTAATGTTGCTAAATGTGATGAATTAGTAGGTTTATTTAGAAGAAATTATGATGAAAATAGAGGAGAAAAAAGAAAATTGCCTACTAAATTTATGATTTATGCGAAAATAGTAGGTTTTTTGACTGATAAGAAATGTCTAATATTATAAATATATGAGAAAAAGACCTACTAAAGTGTGAAATGTGATGAATTAGTAGGTATTTAATGGGGAAAGAAGCATAATAAACCAACTAACAATGTAAAAAAGACCTATCAGATTGTGAAAATTGATAAAAAAGTAGGTTTAGGAGGCTTTTTATGGATATAAATGAGTTATCACCATCAGAGGTTTTCTCTTATTTTCAGGAGATTTGTGCGATTCCGCATGGTTCTGGGAATACCGGGATGATTGCGGATTATTGTCTGGAGTTTGCTAAGTTGCATGGACTTAAGGCAAGGAAGGATACGTCTGATAATGTTGTTATATTTAAGGCTGGTTCTTCTGGATATGAGGACTGTGAGCCTGTGATTTTGCAGGGACATCTTGATATGGTGTGTGAGAAAGAGCCAGACTGCGATATTGACATGAGTGTACAGAGCATTAAGGCCTGCACCGATGGTAAGATGGTGTGGGCTGACGGCACGACGCTTGGCGCTGATGATGGAATTGCAATTGCATTTATACTGGCAGTGCTTGCTTCGGATACGATTGCGCATCCTCCTATACAGGCAGTGCTTACGAGCGATGAAGAGATTGGAATGCTTGGCGCAAGAGACCTCGACACTTCTGACCTTACAGCAAAGAGGCTTATCAATATTGATTCTGAGACTGAAGGGATATTGTATGTAAGCTGTGCTGGTGGTGTAAGGGCTGAGTGCGATATTCCGGTTGTGTATGAGGATGCTGCGGACTGGGTGGCAGATGGTGCAATTGATGTGCAGAATGGTTCGGTATGCTTCGAAGTTAAGATAAGCGGGCTTGCCGGTGGTCATTCTGGCGTTGAGATTCACAAACAGCACACTAATGCTATAAGATTGCTTGCTTCATTACTTTCACATGCCAGCGGGGCAGCAGATTTCCGTCTTGTGTCGCTTTCAGGTGGCGGCAAGGAAAATGCAATTCCAAAAGAAGCAAAGGCAGTTGTAAGTGTCAGAAGCTGCGATGCCACAACATTTGAACAAAGCATCAAAGAGAGTTCGGCTGTGTGGATGCAGGAAATCAGCGCGACAGAGCCATATGCTAAGATTGAGGTTGAAAAGACAGACGCTGCAGCAGACAAAGTCCTCAATTCTAATAGTACTGCAAATGTAATATATGCCCTCCAATTAAGTCCTGATGGTGTGTACAGAATGAGTCAGGAGATTAAGGGCATGGTGCAGACCTCTCTCAATCTTGGAACTGCGTACCTCGACACAGACAAGCTTGTGTACAAATATCTTATAAGAAGCAATACAGCGGCTGGAAAGAAATTATTGCTAGAGAGAGTCACTACATTTGTAAAACATTTGTCAGGAAAAGTAGTCACAATGTCGGACTATCCTGCGTGGGAATACAAGAGTGATTCGCAGTTAAGAAAGATATGCGTTGATAGCTTTACAAATGTGTACGGCCACGAACCGGAAGTGACCTCAATCCACGCCGGACTCGAATGTGGCATACTTGCCGGGAAAATGCCGGGAGTAGATATGATATCATTTGGACCGACACTTGAAAGTGTGCATACGCCTGATGAGTGTATGAATGTGGCTTCAGTGGAGCGGACCTGGGAATATCTGATGGAGATACTTAAAAGTTTATAATTAAATTTGCGGGAGTAAGTGTGTGACGGCAGATTGCATCACATTTACTTCCGCAAATTTAGTTATATACTACAGAAAAATGGGTAGAATATGCTATATATTAACCATAAGGAGAATTAATACATGATAAAAGATGGATTTTTATACCTTGCGGCACTTATATTTGCAGCCGCAGTATTAGTAAATCTACCTAAGATTTTTAAAGGGAAAAAGGCACAGGTGTTCTTTAATTTTGCACCGCCAATTGTACTTATATACCTGGGGCTTATGCTGCTTTGCACAATGAAAGTGTGGAACCTTAGTGCAACAAGCGCTGTGTACAAATCAGTCAAGAACCCGATATTATATGCAATGCTTTTCATAATGCTGCTTCGCTGTGACTTGAAGAAAATCATCAAGCTTGGACCTAAAATGCTTATCGGTTTCTTTGCAGCAACATTGTCAATCGGACTTGGATTCTTCGTTTCATATGCGATATTCCATCAGCTCTTAGGCGCAGGTTCATGGAAAGCGCTCGGCGCACTGTGCGGAAGCTGGATGGGCGGCGGCGGCAATATGCTCGCAATCCAGGCAGCACTTGATGTTGACGAAGCAACAATGGCTTACGCCCTTGTTATGGATTCAATCTGCGCGACACTTTATGTAATGTTCCTTCTGTGGGCAATCGGAAATCACGAGAAGTTCAACAAATGGACAAAGGCAGACACAAGCATAATCGACGGCGTTGGAGCAGCACTTGAAGAGGAAGCAAAAGCCAACACAAAGCCTCTCGTATGGCAGAACATCATTCTTCTGCTCGGTTCAGGACTCTTAGTATCTGCAGTTTCAATGGAGCTTGGCAGCATGATTAATGCACATTTATCATTCTTTGACAGCACAACATGGACAGTCCTTATCGTATCAGTGATTGGTATCGTATTCGCCCTGACACCATTTGGCAAGATTAAGGGAACTGAGGAGATTTCAAATGTAATGCTTTATATAGTCATTGCCTTAATAGCATCAAGAGCAGACCTTGGAGCAGTCGGCAATGCCCCAATATGGCTTCTCGCAGGATTCGTAATCCTCCTTATCCATGTGGCAATAATGATTGCACTTGCGAAGATATTGAAACTCGACATCTTCACATGCAGTGTTGCTTCCCTCGCAAACATCGGTGGAACAGCAACAGCACCGGTCCTCGCCGGCGCATACTCAAATGCCTGTCTCTTATACACATCTGACGCTGCCGACGATCGCATAAGTGTAGAT
>OWIV01000609.1_pt1 | contig 22317 bp, 19 predicted proteins | sample 1732831 | NCBI WGS metagenome assembly OWIV01 (sample SAMN05065757, study PRJEB22554) | human gut metagenome | biome: ENVO:2100002; feature: ENVO:00000062; material: ENVO:00002003 | host: Homo sapiens | place: USA
TACCCGTACCGCACTCGCCGAACATCATCGCGCCGCACATTCCGCAGAACAGCTTAGTGGTAAGCAGGTAATCGTCCTCGGCCTTGTGGCGGGCAGGAGCGCGGCTGTTCTTTTTGATTTTCAGCTGCACTTCCTCAAACAAGTCCTTGTCCACGATGGCCGGGATGCTGTCGGGCATTACGATGTCCTTGAAGTGGTTTTCTCCGATGTACCGTTTGTTCGTCAGCAACTTCTGAACACTGTTATAGGTGAACTTCTGGTTGCGGTTGGTAGTCACACCGCTGTCGTTCAGCCAGTTCATCAGCTCCTTCATGGTCGCGCCATCGTTGTACCGCTGAAAGGCTTCCACCACAAAGGGGGCTTTCAGCGGGTCAATTTGAAAGAACTTCTCCTCATCCACCTTAAAACCAATGGGAATCGTGCCGCCGTTGTACTTGCCCTTCAGAACATTCTCGGTCATGCCGCGCACGACTTTTTCAGAAAGTTCTGCGGAATAGTATTCAGCCATGCCGGTGAGCATACTCTTGACCATAATACCCGCTGGGCTGTCAGAGATAGGCTCCGTGGCAGATACCAGCTTGACATGATTTCGTTCCAGCTGATACTCATAGTGGGCCGAATCATAGCGGTTTCGGGCAAAACGGTCAAGCTTCCAGACCAGCACAATGTCAAACAACCGTTTCTCGCTGTCCTTGATCATCTGCTGGAAGTCCGGGCGGTTATCGGTTTTGGCGGAAAGGGCGCGGTCAATGTAGTGCTTGACCACGGTAATGCCGTTCTTTTCGGCGTAGGCCGTACACTCGCGAATCTGACCTTCGATGGATTCTTCGCGCTGGTTATCGCTGGAATAGCGAGCATAAATCACGGCGGTCATGCAAACACCCCTTTCACTTCATTCTCCGCAGGCGGCGCACAAGGTCGGATGCACTGTACAGCACACGGGCTACCGACACCGCATCCTCGCTCACGATGTAGAACACCGAGTAGTTGTCCACCAGCATCTGCCGCAGCCCTTGGGTGCGCTCCGGCTCGCTTTCCACTAGCGCACAGCGTTCCGGCAGGATGTTCAGCGACTGGATTGCTTCTGCAATGCGGTCATACTGTCGCATTGCGGTGTCAGATTCCAACAGACGGTCGGCAATGTAGCTGTAGATCTGCTCCATATCGCTGAGTGCCATCCGGGAAATTTTCACATCATACTGTTTCATCTGTGCTGTTCCCTGAACTGGGCGAATGCGCTTGCGGCATCCACGGTGTCACCGTTCTGTATTTCTTTGATGCCCACCTGCAAGTCTGCATGGAGCTGGTCATCGGTCATAGTGTCAGCGTTCAGCGCAGCCGGAGCCTTCGGCAGGGACAGCGAGAACGGAATGCCGCCAGTCAGGGTAATCTGGCGCAGGTACATATCAATGGCTGTTGCCATTGGGATGCCGAGCTGCTTCAGCACATCCTCGGCTTGCTGTTTAACGCTGGGGCTGACTCGGACGTTCAGCATCATCGTTTTTTCCATGGTTATCACCTCGAAATTATTGTAATGCTTTTTGCTTTACAAGTCAACCGAGTGCGCAACCTCAATCAAAGTTCTCTCAGTTGCACAATATTTCTCGTGATATATTGGTTAAAGTACCAAACATTTTCAAGCTGCTATTTTATTTGCAACAAATAAAACGCATTTTCCGTATATTCATTAGATTATATATTTGTCGCTTTACCAATATTTATAAAAACACAAAGGGGATAATTATGGAGATTGTATGGTTAAATACGGAAGTTGACGCTATCCATTACGTCTACGATTATGCGGTTCCTAAACAAATACCACTTGATACTTTTGAAAAATTCGTTCGGAGCAGCAAAGAAGGAACCTTGCCTGAATTTTATGTAATATCTGAAAACGGGAAATATATCGGATATATTTTATTACTAGCCGACAAAAAAGAAGATATTCCGAAGCCTTTTACATTTCTTGCATGTCATAATGGCGATACTCTATCAAAAGAAAATCACAAAAAAATCTTGGAATTTATCAATAAACAGTGTCATGCAAACGGATGGAATAAACTCGCTTGGTTGGCTGAACAAGAAAGTCATCAATTGTAAAAAAGTCTTCAGTTCTTAAAGGTAGCCTGAGGAATCATGCTCATTCTAAAACCCCACCTGAAACAGACTCTTTTAATTGAAATGCCTGTTGCAGATGGGGTTCACTTTATACTATATACTGCTTTATAAAGGATTGCACATATAATCATACCCTCCAAATCTTGTTATTGGCTTACGGTCTATGACAAGGCATCGGAGGTTTGCGCCGTCCACGGGAGCCTTCATTGTTGTACCCGAAGAAAACGAAAAATCCGAACCCTTCTCCAATCGGAAACAGGTTCGGATTTTTCTTGTTTGGTGGACGGTACAGGACTCGAACCTGTGACCTCCTGCACGTCAAGCAGATGCTCTACCAGCTGAGCTAACCGTCCATATTCTGTTTTGCTGTAGTCAGCTCAATTATGATAGCATAGGATGGAATAAAAATCAAGCCCTTTTTGCAAAAATCTTCAAAAAATCTTTCCAAGGCTGGCCGGGACGCCTCTGCCGGAGGGGCGGGAAAGCGGGCGAAGGCTGGGAGTTAAAAGGTTATCGTTGCCCCTTTTTTATAGGTGTGCTATAATAAGATGATTACAATAGGAAAGGTATCGCAGAATGAGAGTATTGGGCATCGACCCGGGCTACGCCATCGTGGGATGGGGCGTGGTGGATTACGCGGGAAACCGCTTTGCACCGGTGGATTTTGGCGCGGTGTGTACCGACGCCGGCGTGCCGTTCGAGCGGCGGCTGGACGAGGTGTATGCGGGCGTCAAAGAGGTCATCGAGCGGACGCAGCCGGAGGTGCTGGCGATTGAAAAGCTGTTCTACCAGCACAACCAGACCACCGTCATCGGCGTGGCCGAGGCGCGCGGCGTCATTCTGCTGGCGGCGGCGCAGGCAGGCCTGCCCATCTACGAGTACACCCCGATGCAGGTCAAGCAGGCCGTCACCGGCTACGGCAAAGCCGTGAAAAAGCAGGTGCAGGAGATGACCCGCATCCTGCTGCATCTGCCCGCTATCCCGAAGCCCGACGACACCGCCGACGCGCTGGCGATGGCCATCACCTTCTGCCACACCAACGGCAGCCAGCTCAACCGCTTTGTACGGCGTGTGCCGGGGCCGATTTGAGGTTGTTACTATGATATACAGCTTAACCGGAAAGATCATCAAAAAGACCCTGAACGCTGTGGTCATCTGCTGCGGCGGCGTGGGGTACTACGCCCAGTGTCCGGCCAGCGTGGCCGGTGCGCTGCCCGGCGTGGGGAACGAAGCCACCATCTATACGGTGATGAACATCACCGAGAACGACGTCAGCCTCTACGGCTTTGCCAGCGAGGAGCAGCAGGCCTGTTTCGAGCTGCTCACCTCGGTGTCGGGCGTGGGCGCGAGGGTGGGGCTTGCCATCCTGAGCGTCATGGAGCCCGACCGTGTGGCGCTGGCCATCTCGGCGGGCGACCACAAAGCCTTCAAGGCCGCGTCCGGTGTCGGCCCCAAACTGGCCCAGCGCATCGTGCTGGAACTGAAGGATAAGGTCGCCAAAGGCTTTGCCGCCGGCATCGACCTGGAAAACGTGGCGGGCGCGGCTTCGGACACCGCCGCCGCACAGGGAGCGGGGCAGGCCATCGCCGCGCTGGTGTCGCTGGGCTACAGCCAGAGCGAGGCCGCGCTGGCCGTCTCCAAGATCGACGGTACGCTCCCGGTGGAAGAGATCATCAAGCTGGCGCTGCGCAGCATGGCGGGCAGGAGGTAAACGATGCAGGACGATACCGCGCTCTATGGCGCAAAAATGATGCAGCCCGGGATGACGGCGGCGGACAGCGAGGAAAACAACCTCCGCCCCCAGCATCTGGAGGACTACATCGGACAGGAAAAGGTCAAGCAGAACCTGAAAATCTATCTCGAAGCGGCCAAGCGCCGGGGCGAGCCCATGGACCACATCCTGCTCTACGGCCCTCCGGGTCTGGGCAAGACGACGCTGGCGGGCATCATCGCCAACGAGATGGGGGTGCAGATCCGCATCACCAGCGGCCCGGCCATCGAAAAGCCCGGCGACCTCGCCGCCCTGCTGACCAATCTGCAGGAGGGCGACGTCCTCTTCATCGACGAGATACACCGCCTCTCCCGGCAGGTGGAAGAGGTGCTTTACCCGGCACTGGAAGACTATGCGCTGGATATTATGATAGGCAAAGGCCCCAGCGCCCAGAGCATCCGCATCAATCTGCCCCGGTTCACGCTGGTGGGTGCGACCACCCGTGCGGGCCAGATCACCGGCCCTCTGCGCGACCGCTTCGGCGTGCTGCTCAAGCTGGAGCTCTACAGCCCCGACGAGCTGAGCAATATCATCATCCGCTCGGCGGGCATCCTCGACCAGCCCATCACCCCCGAGGGCGCTTATGAGCTGGCCAAGTGCAGCCGCGGCACGCCCCGTGTGGCGAACCGATTCCTCAAGCGTGTGCGTGACTTTGCCACCGTGCTGGGCGACGGCATCATCGACCGGGACGTGGCGCTGCTGAGCCTCAAGCGGATGGACGTGGACGCGCTGGGTCTGGACGAACTGGACCGCAGCCTGCTCCGCGCCATCATAGAAATGTACAACGGCGGCCCGGTGGGTCTGGAAACACTGGCCGCAGCCCTCGGCGAAGAGGCCGTGACGCTGGAAGATCTGTGTGAGCCCTACCTGATGCAGATGGGCTTTCTGACCCGGACGCCCCGGGGCCGCTGTGCCACCCGGCTGGCTTATGAGCATCTCGGCCTGAAAGCGCCTGAGAGCGGCAGCGCCGAGGACAATGGACAGCAGAGCTTATTTTAAGTGAGGTATTTACTATGGGAAAGTATTTTGGTACCGACGGTGTGCGCGGCGTGGCCGGTGCAGACCTGACCTGTGAGATGGCGATGCTCATCGGACGCGGCGCTGCCGCCGTGCTGACCAGCAGCACCGGCCATAAGCCCCGTATCCTCATCGGCAAGGACACCCGCCAGTCCGGGGATATGCTGGAAGCTGCCCTGACCGCCGGTCTGTGCAGCGTGGGCGCGGACGTTGAGAGTCTGGGCGTCGTCCCCACTCCCGCCGTGGCCTATCTGGTGCGCAAGTACAACGCCGACGCCGGCGTGGTCATCTCGGCGTCTCACAACCCGATGGAATTCAACGGCATCAAAATCTTCGCCGGCACCGGCTACAAGCTGCCGGACGAGGTGGAGAACAAAATTGAAGCCTATATCGACAATCAGTGCGCGGGCCTCAAGCTGGCCACCGGCGACGATGTGGGCCGCGTGACCTGCTGCACCGACGGCATCAAGGACTACACCGACCACCTGTATGAGTCCATCAACGGCGACCTGTCCGGCCTGAACATCTGCATCGACTGCGCCAACGGTGCCTCCGCAGCAGTAGCCCGGCAGCTGTTCCCCCGTCTGGGCGCAAAGTGTACCTTTATCGGCGTGGAGCCTGACGGCAAGAACATCAACGCCGGTGTGGGCAGCACCCATCTGGACAATCTGGAAAAGGCCGTCGTCGAGGGCGGCTTTGACTGCGGCATCGCCTTTGACGGCGACGCAGACCGCTGTCTCGCCTGCGACGAGAAGGGTCAGGAGATCGACGGCGACAAGGTCATCGCCCTGCTGGCCATGAACATGAAGGAAAAGGGCTGTCTGGACGGCAATACTGCGGTCGTCACCGTCATGTCCAACCTGGGCTTCATCAAGTTTATGGAGTCCCAGGGAATCCGCACCGAGAAGACCGCCGTCGGCGACCGCTATGTTCTCGAGAACATGCGGGAGAACGGCTATGCCATCGGCGGCGAGCAGAGCGGCCATGTCATCCTGCTCCACCACACCACCACCGGTGACGGTGAGCTGACCGCCGGCAAGCTGCTCAAGCTGCTGGCCAAGAGCGGCAAGAAGATGAGTGAGCTGAACGGCATCTACGCCCAGTACCCTCAGGTGCTGGTGAATGTGGCGGCCAACGCCGCCCAGAAGGCCGCCTACAAGGAAGACAAGGTGCTGGCCGACTTCATCGAGAACGAGCAGCAGAAGCTGATGGACATGGGCCGTGTGCTGGTGCGCGTCTCCGGCACGGAGCCGAAGATCCGCGTCATGGTGGAGGGCCAGGACCTCGAGGCCATCGACCTGTGCGCCAGGCGCATCGTGGATAAAATCAACGAGCGGATCATCGAAGGTTAAGATAGAGATAAAAAGCAGGAAGGAGGACGCATATGCGCCCTGCAGATACATGGAAAGACTACGAGCTGCTGGATGCCACCGACGGCAACCGGCTGGAACGCTGGGGCGAGACGCTGCTTGTCCGGCCTGACCCGCAGGTGGTGTGGAAGACGCCCCAGCAGAGCCCCCTCTGGGCCAAGGCGGACGCCGTCTACCACCGCTCCAATCAGGGCGGCGGCGAGTGGGAGTACCGCCGCCGTCTGCCCGAAAAGTGGAAGATCACCTGCGGCGAAGGGGAGGATAAGCTGACCCTCATCGTCAGCCCCACCGGCTTCAAGCACACCGGCGTCTTCCCGGAGCAGGCCGTCAACTGGGCCTGGTACGCCAAGAAGATCCGCGCCGCAGGCCGGCCCGTTAAAGTTTTGAACCTCTTCGGCTACACCGGCGGTGCAACGCTGGCCTGTGCGGCGGCGGGCGCTGCCGTCTGCCATGTGGATGCCTCCAAGGGCATCGTGGCATGGGGCAAGGACAATGCCGCCGCCAGCGGCCTCGCCGACCGGCCCATCCGCTGGCTGGTGGACGACTGCGCCAAGTTCGTCGCCCGCGAGAAGCGCCGCGGCAACACCTACGACGGCATCATCATGGACCCGCCGAGTTATGGACGCGGCCCCGGCGGCGAGATCTGGAAGCTGGAAGACTGCATCTACGACCTCATCAGCCAGTGCGAAGAGGTGCTGAGCGACAAGCCCCTCTTCTTTGCGGTCAACAGCTACACCACCGGCCTTTCGCCCGCCGTCATGGAGTATATGCTCAAGACGACGCTGATCCCCCGCTTTGGCGGAAAGACCAGCTGCGACGAGATCGGCCTGCCCGTCTCCGCCACCGGCGGCGTCGTCCCCTGCGGCGCGACGGCGATTTGGGAAGAATGACCCTGAAAGGCTCTCCCCTTGGGAGAGCTGGCGCGTGAGCGCCTGAGAGGGCAAGCCCGTGACTCAAGGGCTGCTTTACAGCGATAATCAGCAGCCTTTGCCAGAGGGAAGTTATCGCTGAGCAGTTCTTTCCATGCGGACATCCTTGCCCTCTCCGTCACCTTCGGTGCCACCTCTCCCAAAGGGAGAGGCTTATACGAAGCGAGAAAGCTTCAACAAAGAATCTTAAAGAATGGGGTACAGCCCCTTTCAGAGGGGCGCACCACCAGAAAGAGAAAACAAATGAGTGAAACGATACTGACAGCAGAAAACTTAAAGTTCCGCTACGACTCGGAGCAGCCCGGCTACGCGCTCAACGGCGTCTCCATGCAGGTCAAGCGGGGCGAGTTCGTGGCCGTGCTGGGCGCAAACGGCTGCGGCAAATCCACCCTTGCCAAGCACTTCAACGCCATCCTCCTGCCGGAGGAGGGCAAGGTGTACGTCGAGGGCATGGACACCGCCGACGATGACAAGCTCTATGACATCCGCCAGACCGTGGGCATGGTGTTCCAGAGCCCCGATAACCAGATCGTCGCCACGGTGGTAGAGGAAGACGTGGCTTTCGCACTGGAAAACCTCGGTGTTCCGCCGGAAGAGATGCGCCGCCGCGTCGATGACGCCATGAAGATGGCGGGCATCTACGAGTTCCGGGAGCGCGCACCCCACAACCTCTCGGGCGGCCAGAAGCAGCGCGTCGCCATTGCGGGCGTCGTCGCCATGCGCCCCGACTGCCTCATCCTCGACGAGGCTACCGCCATGCTCGACCCTCGCGGCCGTGAGCAGGTGATGCAGACCATCCACCACCTCAACAAGGATCTGGGCATCACCGTTGTGTCCATCACCCACTACATGGAAGAGGCCGCGCAGGCCGACCGTGTTCTGGTGATGAGCCAGGGCAATGTGGTGATGGAAGGCACCCCGAAAGAGGTGTTCAGCCAGACCGAAAAAGTCCGTTCTCTCCGCCTCGACGTGCCGCAGGCCGCAGAGCTGCGGGATGAGCTGGTCAAGGCCGGCATCCCCATGCCCGAAGGCATCATCGACACCGGCGAGTGCGCACAGGCTCTGTATGAGCTGCTGAAGTAAGGGGGGACGGAAACATGGCAAGTATTATCAAAGTAGAACACCTGAGCTATGTCTACAACCCCGGTATGCCGAACGCAGTCACCGCGCTGGACGACGTGAGCTTTGAGGTGGAAGAGGGCGATTTCGTGGGCATCATCGGAGCCACCGGCTCCGGCAAGAGCACCCTCATCACCCACATGAACGGTCTGAACAAACCCACCAGCGGCAAGATCATCATTGATGGCCGCGACCTCTGGGCCGAACCGGAAAAGATCCGGGATTTCCGTTTCCTGACGGGTCTGGTGTTCCAGTACCCGGAGTACCAGCTCTTTGAGGAAACATGCTATAAGGACATCGCCTTCGGCCCGAAGAATATGGGTCTCGACGAGGCGGAGGTCGATAAGCGCGTCCACGAGGCGGCAGAATTCGTCGGCCTCGATGAAGCGCTGTTGGAACGCAGCCCCTTTGAGCTGTCCGGCGGACAGAAGCGCCGCGTAGCCGTGGCGGGCGTCATGGCCATGAAACCCCGTATCCTCGTTCTGGATGAGCCTGCGGCCGGCCTCGACCCCGAGGGACGGGATGAGATCCTGTCCGAGGTGAAGGACTACCACAAAAAGACCGGCACCACGGTGCTTCTGGTCTCCCACAGCATGGAGGACATTGCCAAGTACGCCGACAAGGTGCTGGTGATGAGCCGGAAGAAGATCGCCATGTATGACACGGTGGAGAAGGTCTTTGCCCGCGCTCCCGAGCTGCTGGAACTGGGCCTCTCCGTGCCGCAGGTGACGAAGATCTTCCTCAAGCTGCGGGAGATGGGCGTGGACGTCCCGGCGGACGTCTACACCATCCCCTACGCCGTCAAGATGATCCTGGCGGCAAAAGCCCGGCGGGATGCAGGGGAGACCCTCGTCTTACCCCGGAATGAAGAACAGAAAGGGGGTGCAGCCGAATGCTGAGAGATATTACCATCGGCCAGCACTTCCCCGGCAACAGCCTCGTCCATCGTTTTGACCCCCGGCTCAAGCTGGTGCTGACCATCCTGTATATCGTGCTGCTCTTTGCGGCGTCCAACCCGCTGGGCCTTGCGCTTTCGCTGATCTTCCTCGCCGCGATGTACGCAGTGGCGAAAATCCCCTTCAAGCTCATCCTCAAGAGCCTGAAGCCCATCTTCCCCATCATCGTCTTTACGGCGGTGCTGAACCTCTTCTTTGTCTCGGGCGAGGGCGACCCGGTGTTCAAACTCGGATTTCTGACCGTTTACGCGGAGGGCATCCGGTATGCTGTATTGATGGCGGTGCGCGTCATGGCCCTCATCGCGGGCACGAGCCTTTTGACCTACACCACCAGCCCCATCGTCCTGACGGACGCCATCGAGCAGTTGCTCAAGCCTCTTGGCAGGCTCCACTTCCCGGTGCATGAACTGGCCATGATGATGAGCATTGCGCTGCGGTTCATTCCTACCCTCATCGAGGAGACCGACAAGATCATGAACGCCCAGAAAGCCCGTGGTGCGCAGCTGGACAACGGCAAGATGACCGAGCGCATCAAGGCGCTGGTCCCGGTGCTGGTGCCGCTGTTCATCTCGGCTTTCCGCCGCGCCGACGAGCTGGCCATGGCTATGGAGTGCCGCTGCTATCGCGGCGGCGACGGACGCACCCGCCTCAAGGTGCTGCGGTGCGAAAAGCAGGATTACATCGACCTTGCAGTGTGCATTGCGTGTTTTGCGGTGATCCTCGCTTCGAGATTGGTGTTCCCGAATTTTTGAGAGGGATAACCTCTCCGTCACGGCTATCGCCGTGCCACCTCCCCTAATAGGGGAGGCTTTGGCATTTCGTAAAGCTTTCCCTCTTCGCCAGAGGCTCCCCTACTAGGGGAGCTGTCGAGCGAAGCGAGACTGAGAGGTTGGACTATATGAATTATCTCTTAAAACTATCCTACGACGGCACGAACTACTGCGGGTTTCAGGTGCAGCCTAACGGGCGGAGCGTAGCTGCTGCGTTTCAGGATGCCCTGGAGGCGGTGCTGGGCTGTCGGCCCGACATCAAGGGCTGCAGCCGCACCGACGCCGGCGTCCACGCGCTGGGCTTCATGCTCAACTTCCACGCCGACACCCGCATCCCGGCGGCAAAGCTGCCGCTGGCGCTGAACCAGCATCTGCCCCCGGACATCCGGGCGCTGGAAGCGCGGGTGGTGCCGGACGATTTTCACGCCCGCTATGCGGCCCACACCAAGACCTATCTCTACCGCATCCACAACAGCCCGATCGACTCGCCCTTTGCCGCGCGGTATTACACCAAAGTGCCGGGGCGGCTGGATGCGGACAAGATGCAGCAGGCGGCGCAGTATTTTGTGGGAAAGCACGATTTCCTCGCCCTCTGCGCCTCGGGCAGCTCGGCCGCGGCTCACGGCGACACCGTGCGCACCATCACGGCCTGTGACGTTCAGCGCCGGGGCGACGACATCGACATCACGGTGACGGCGGACGGCTACCTCTACAACATGGTGCGCATCCTTGCAGGCACCCTCTGTGAGGCCGGTGCGGGGCGTCTTGCGCCTGAGGCCGTGCCGGGCATCCTCGCCAGCCGCGACCGCAAAAACGCCGGGCCGACGCTGGCGGCGAAAGGACTTTTCCTCAAGAGCGTGGACTACGACACGCCCATAGAATAACGCAAATACGACCGATGCTCCCGGAGGGGAAACGCCCCTTTGGGAGCACTGTCATTGCACGAAGGGACAGGAGAGTATGAGAAAAAGACAGCGCGGCACCCGGCCTGTGTCGGACGAGCCGCTTTCGGCGGGACGGGTCGAATACCTCGAGCAGGCCCGCGAGCGGGTGCGGAACCGGCGCATCCGCCGCACGGCACTCATCGTCGTGGCGCTGACGCTGGTGGTGCTGTTCACCACCGGCATCGTGGGCAGCTCTGTTGCCATGGCCAAGGACTGGGCCGATACCGCCCGCATCCTGCTCTTCCCCGGCACGGGCTGGCCCCAGCAGACCGGCGTCATGGAGGTGAAACAGCTTGCCTCCATGAACAGCAGCTTTGTGGAGCTGGGCGAGGAAGGGTGCGTGGTCTGGTCCCGCACCGGCACCCGGCTCAACTCCATCCAGAGCGGCTACGCCCGCCCTGCGCTGGCTGTGGGCAAGAACCGCTTTGTGCTCTACAACCGCTCGGGCAATGAGCTGCGGGTGGAGAGCCGAACCCAGAATCTCTACACCAAGACGATGGAGAACAGCATCACCCTCTGTGCCATGGCCGACAACGGCACGCTGGCCGTCGTCACAGAGGACCCCGGCAGCGCGGCTCGGCTTCGGGTCTACTCGTCCTCAATGGAGCAGCTGCTGAGCTGGAGCCTCACCATCGCCGACGGCACCCCGCTGCGGCTGGCCTTTTCGCCGGATGGGCGGCGGCTGGCAGTGGCGGCGGTGACGGTGAACGGCGGCCAGATGGTCACGAATTTCTATGTCGTCACCCTGACGCAGGGCGACCCCCTGCTGGTGGGCAGCGGAAGCGGCGCGGCTCAGTGGCTGAGCTGGACCGGTTCCCAGAGCATCCTGGCCGTCTGCGACAGCCGCGCTGTCCTCTACAACGCATCGGGTGGAGAGCGGGCAGCCTATGACTTTACCGGGCAGACCCTCCGCGACATCTCGGTGGACGCTTCGGGCAATACTGCCCTTCTGCTGGCCTCCGGCCAGCTCTGTCAGGCCGTGATGCTGGGCCGTGACCTCGGCGTCGAGAACACCACGCAGGTGCAGGCGTCCAACCGCATCGTCCGCTCTGGTGCGCAGTTCTATCTGCTCACCGATACAGGGGTGGAGTGCCTTTCCACCGACGGCACCTCCCAGTGGACCCAGAGCCTTTCGGCCCGCCCGCAGGGTCTGCTGGCCGACCGCAGGCAGCTGCTGGTCTTCTGCGGCAATACGGTGCAGGTATTGACCCCGCCCGCAGCGGAAAACAACGCTCAAAGCAATACATAATAAGGAAAACAAGATATGTTCAAGAATCCGTCATTTCTTTTTGATATAGTATGTACCGTGGTCTGGCTGCTTCTGGCTGTGCGCTATGCCCGCAAGGGCTTTCTCGCATCCAGTGTCCAGCTGGGCGGGAATGTCTTCAGCCTCGTGGGCGCCCGGGTCTTTTCGGGCTGGGCGGCTGTCGAGGTGTTCCAGCGCTTTCTGGCCGGGAGCTTCCGTACCCAGATCGCGGAGAGCATCTCGGCCGGAGGGGGCGTGGACCTGACCGGCATCGCGGACAAGTACGCGGGCTTTCTGCCCGAGAGCTTCCGCGCCTCCATCGTGGAGACCTGCGAGCGCTCCATCTCGGCTGTGCTCAGCGACAACGCCGTGGTGCTGGCGGACGCCATCGTCCAGAAGGTGCTGGCTCCGCTGCTCACGCCGGTCATCTCGGTCGTGCTCTTTTTCGTGGTCTTTGCCCTGCTGCGGATGCTGGTGAGTATGCTGGTCACCGTGCTGGGCCTCGTCAACCGGCTGCCGGTCATCGGCACCGTCAACCGCTGGCTGGGCTGGGTCACCGGCTGTGTCGCCAGCACCATGGACATCTATCTGACGCTCTGTGTGGTGTGGGCCGTCATCGTCATCACCGGCGGCAATCTGACCGTCCTGAACGACACGGTCATGAGCAGCAGTCTTTACTATAAAGCATTCAATCTGTTCAACCCCTTCCTGTAAAGGGGAGCTTTAGGAGGAACCTATATGGTCTGCAATCGCTGTCAGAAACGTCCGGCCATCATCTTCGTCCAGCGGATGGAGAACGGCCAGATGAAAAATGAGGGCTTTTGCCTGCACTGTGCGCGTGAGCTGCACATCAAGCCGGTGGAAGACCTGATGAAGCAGTTCGGTATGTCCGACGAGGACATGGATAACATGGAAAACCGGATGGAGAGCATGATGGATGAGATGGGGGACGCGAACCCCCTCTCCCTCATGATGAATATGGGCCAGCCCATGGACGGCGAGGAGAACGAAGGGGACGACGACCTTGTCCCCGGCTCCAGTGCCACCTTCCCGCTGGGCGTCAAGGCGGAGGGCGATGCCGGAAACAGCAAAAAGGCCCAGAAGAACGGCAAGAAGCCGCCCCGCCGCAAATTCCTCGACACCTACTGTGAGAATCTGACCCGCAAAGCCCGGGAGGGCAAGCTCGACGACATCGTGGGCCGCGGCCGCGAGATCTACCGCACCATCCAGATTTTGAGCCGCCGCCAGAAGAACAACCCCTGCCTCATCGGTGAGGCGGGCGTCGGTAAGACGGCCATCGCCGAGGGCATCGCGGAGCGCATCGCCAAGGGCAATGTCCCTGTGGGCCTGAAGGATAAGGAGATCTTCCTGCTGGATCTGACCAGCCTCGTGGCCGGCACCCAGTTCCGCGGCCAGTTCGAGCAGCGGGTCAAGGGCCTGCTGAGCGAGGTCAAGGCCGCCGGCAACATCATCCTGTTCATTGACGAGATCCACACCATCACCTCCGCCGGTGAGAGCGAGGGCGCCATGAACGCGGGCAACATCCTCAAGCCTGCCCTCTCCCGCGGTGAGATACAGGTCATCGGCGCCACCACCTTCAACGAGTACCGCAAGTATATCGAGAAGGACCAGGCCCTCGAGCGCCGCTTCCAGCCCGTCCGCGTGGAAGAGCCCAGCGTGGCCGACACGCTGGCCGTCATGAACGGCATCAAGAAGTATTACGAGGAGCACCACCATGTGCAGGTGGATGCCGATGTGCTGAGCGCCATCGTCACCCTCAGTGAGCGGTATATCACGGACCGCTACCTGCCCGATAAGGCCATCGACCTGCTGGACGAAGCCTGCGCCTGCTGCAATCTCGCCCACCCGGTCATCTCGGAGTATCTCGAGATGCAGAAGGAGCTGGACGGCCTCAGGCAGGAAGAGGCAGACATGGAGTCCTCCGACGTCAATGAGGCCATCGACTACGAGCAGGTGGCCCAGCGGAAGACCCGCATCGCCAAGCTCGAGGCAGAGCTGCCCGCAAAGCAGGCTGCTGCCAGCGAGATAAAAGTGACCATGGACGATGTGGCCAAGGTCATTGAGCTGTGGACGGGCATCCCGGCGGTGAAGATCCAGGAGACGGAGTTCGTCAAACTGGCCGGGCTGGAAGCCGAGCTGAAAAAGAAGATCATCGGTCAGGACGAGGCCGTCCATCTGGTGGCACAGGCCGTCAAGCGGAGCCGCGCCGACCTGTCGGGCCGCCGCCGTCCCGCAAGCTTTATCTTCGTCGGCCCCACCGGCGTCGGCAAGACGGAGCTGGTCAAGCAGCTGGCGAACCAGCTCTTCGATGGCCCCGACCCGCTCATCCGTCTCGACATGAGCGAGTATATGGAGAAATATGCGGTGTCCCGCATGATCGGTTCGCCTCCGGGCTATGTGGGCTACGAAGAGGCCGGCCAGCTCACCGAAAAGGTGCGCCGCCGCCCCTACAGCGTGGTGCTGTTCGATGAGATCGAAAAGGCCCACCCCGACGTTATGAACATCCTGCTCCAGATCCTCGACGAGGGCAAGATCAACGATGCACAGGGCCGGACGGTGGACTTCTCCAATACGGTCATCTGCATGACCTCCAACGCCGGCAGCAGCGACAAGACGACCTCCGGCCTCGGCTTCAACAAGAGCGAGGAGCAGCTGAGTGAGGAAAAGACCCGCAAGGCTCTGAGCCAGTTCCTGCGGCCTGAGTTCCTTGGCCGTGTGGATGAGGTCATCGCCTTCAAGCCGCTGAGCCAGCAGACGCTGGAAGGCATCGCGGCTCTCATGCTGGATGAGTACAAGCCCAGCATGGAAGCCAAGGGCATCGCCTACAGCTACACCTCGGCGGCTCTCTCTGCCCTCGTGGCCAAGAGCCAGGGCGGCAAGTTCGGCGCCCGCGACCTGCGCCGCGTCATCCGCAAGGCTGTGGAGGACCCCGCCGCCGAGCGCATCATCGACGGCACCCTGAAAGCGGGCGGCAGCCTGACGGTGGATGCCGAAAATGGTGAAGTTATCTTGAAGTAAATGCTTGACTTTTCTGTACGATCGCATATAATAAAGACAGAAAGACAATGAATTCGTGCATAGAATTCACACCAAAAGAAGAAAACCCCTTCCTGGAGTTGCAGCTCCAAAGAAGGGGTCTTCTTTTTAGTGCTTACAGTCCTTGTTCAGCATTCTGTCAAGCCACTTGCTGATGAGATCAGAAGTCACACCAGCTGCGACAGATACCATGAAAGACAACATCTCGTGCATAGGACACACCTCCCTTCCCAATGAAATTGGGTCGGTAAGGACCGTGAGACAATTATAACATATAATTCGACCAAAAGATACAGTAAACGGCACTCCGAAGCAGTTCGGAGTGCCGTTTGTCATAGGCAGACTTAGTCGAGGGAGACCGGGAACTCGGGCTTGTTGGCCATACGGGCATTGGTGCGGCCCTCGGGGATGATCTCGCCGGCGGCGGTCAGCGCCAGCTGGTTGAGCGCGAAGCCCGCCGCAGCGCCCAGACCCATTTTCAGGCGGAAAAATTGAAGATTCCTTAATAAATGGCTGAAAAAGGCGAAAAAACAGGGCCGCTGCCGATGCAGTAGCCCTGTTGTATGCAACAATCGTGAATTTAGTTGAACTTGAAGATCTTCCGTGCGATGCGGTAGCCGCCCACCACGATGGCGTCGCCCTTGGGGAAGGGCAGGTTGGTCACGCCGCCAAAGCCGAAGCGGATGGAGCGGTAGACTGCGGCGCTGGTGTGCTCGCGCAGATACTGCCACAGGCCCTTCTGCTTTTCTTTGGCCTCGGCGCTGCCGTCCAGCAGCAGGAAGATGTCGCTGACGGCCATCATCATGGAGAGGTAGTGGAGCATATAGGCCCGCAGCTTCTTCTCGCCCTTGAGGGCGTCGAGGTCCTGACAGTCGATCATATGCCGGGTGACCCGGAGCTGCTGGTCCACGCGCTTGACCATGATGCTCTCGTTGACACTCTGGTCGGCGCGGCCGATGAAGTAGCGGTAGAGGTCGAGGTTCATATAATACATGGTCTTGACGAAAGGCAGAGGCTGGTAGACGAAGATGTTGTCCACGTAGAAGGTATGCTTGGGCAGCACCATGCCGCACTTGCGCAGCACCTCAGTGCGGTACATGACCGAGTGCATCAGCAGGTTCTGGTCGGGGCGGAAGTGGCCGACGTGCATCCAGGTGAACAGACGCTCCTGCGGGAAGATGTTGGTGTACCGCACAGTGTGGCGGGTGCCGTCCTCGGTGTGCTCGTAGACATAGTTGCAGATCATGAGGTCGGGGGCGGTGCCGCGGGTCACGAGGGTGTGCAGGCGGGCCAGCACCTTCTGGAGGGCGTCGGTGTCCAGCCAGTCGTCGCTGTCCACGACCTTGTAGTAGAGGCCGGTGGCGTTGCGGATGCCCTGGTTGACGCCCTCGCCGTGGCCGCCGTTCTCCTGATGGATGGCCTTGACGATGGTGGGGTACTTGGCGGCGTACTCGTCGCAGATGACCGGGGTCTCGTCCTTCACGGAACCGTCGTCCACGAGGATGATCTCGGCCTGCTCCCCGGCGGAGAGCAGCGTTTCGATGCAGTGGCGCATATATGCCGCCGAGTTGTAGCACGGGACGGCAAAAGTGATGAGTTTCTGTTGCATAAAAATAAGCTCCTTATCGTGCTTGCCCGGCCATGTTCAGAACAAAATGGGCCGGAGATGGAGATATGTATTCTTATTATAGCATTTTCGCGCACAAAAAGCTAGGAACACCAGCAAATACCTGCCAAAAAACGACGACAGAAGAGCGATCTGATACCATTTCGGGCCGGGCTGTGCTATAATAATACGGATACAGATTTGAAAAACGCAGGAGGCACCCATGGCAGACCCGCATTCTATCTTGAAAAAAGTTTTTGGCTACGACAGTTTCCGCCCCGGACAGGAGGACATCGTCCGGCGGCTGCTGGACGGGCAGGATGTGCTGGCCGTGATGCCCACCGGTGCGGGCAAATCCATCTGCTATCAGGTGCCGGCGCTGCTTCTGCCGGGCATCACCATCGTGGTGTCGCCGCTGGTCAGCCTGATGAAGGACCAGGTGGGGGCGCTGGTGCAGGCCGGTGTGGCGGCGGCTTTCCTCAACAACAGCCTCACCGACAACCAGAAGGCCCTCATGCTCCGCCGCGCCCGGGAGGGCTGGTATAAGATCATCTATGTGGCCCCGGAGCGGCTGGAAATGCCGGGCTTCCAGCGCTTCGCGCAGGAAAAGCTCATCAGCATGGTGACGGTGGACGAGGCCCACTGCATCAGCCAGTGGGGGCAGGACTTCCGCCCCAGCTATCTCCGTATCAAGGAGTTCGTGGACAGCCTGCCGAATCGCCCGGTGGTGGGCGCGTTCACGGCCACGGCGACGGCCCGGGTGCGGGACGACATCCGCAGCCACCTCGAGCTCCATCAGCCCTATGAGGTGACGACCGGCTTCGACCGGCCCAACCTCTACTTCGAGACGCGCCGCGCCCTGCCCAGCCAGAAGCCGAAGGAGCTGCTGGACCTTGTGCTCCGGGAGGGCGACAACGCGGGCATCGTCTATTGCAGCACCACGAAGCAGGTGGACGAGACGGCCCGCCTGCTCCAGAGCCGGGGCATCCGGGCAGCGGCCTACCACGCCAAGCTGGACGCCGAGGTGCGCCGGAAGAATCAGGACGACTTCCTCTACGACCGCGTTCAAATCATGGTGGCGACCAACGCCTTCGGCATGGGCATCGACAAGCCCAACGTCCGGTTCGTCATCCATTACAATATGCCCAAGGATCTGGAAAGCTATTATCAGGAGGCGGGCCGTGCGGGCCGCGACGGTCTGCCGTCCCGCTGCATCCTGCTCTATTCCGGTACGGATGTGCGCACTATCCGCTTCTTCATCGACAAAGAGATGGAGGCGGACAACGGCCTGCCCGCCGACGTCAAGGCCGAGGCCGCCCGCAAGGCGGAAGAGCGGCTCAAGTATATGACCTTCTACTCCACCACCTCGAAGTGCCTGCGGCGGTTCATGCTGAACTATTTCGGCGAGGCAGCACCTGAAAAGTGCGGCAACTGTTCCTGCTGCCTCTTTGCCGAGCAGAATGCGCAGGAGGTGGAACAGCGCGCTGCCGCCGCAAAGCAGAGGGCCGCGGCCAACTCCCGGCGGCTGTCGGCCCGCCGTGCTGCTGCCGGCGGCGACCTCAGCGAGACCGACGAGAAGCTGCTGGCCGCGCTCTACGCCCTCCGCAAGCGTCTTGCGGCGAAGCAGAATGTTCCGGCCTACATGGTGTTCAGCGACGCGACCCTCCGCGAGATGGTCCAGAGCAAGCCCTTGAGCATGGATGAGTTTTTGAACATCACCGGCGTCGGCGAAAAGAAAGCCGCCCGCTATGGCATGGCCTTCCTGCGGGCCATTGAGGATATGGTGGGAAGCAGAGAATAAGAAAAGGCGCAGATCTTCCGCGAGCCAAGCGGCTCGTTGTGGAAAATCTGCGCTTTTTATTTATCATTCCATCGTATGGGTGGAGAACACTTTTTCGTCCTGCCACCACACCGGCTGCCCGGCGGCGAGGGACTTGGGAACATCCAGCAGACGCTGGTTCCGGCTGCCCCGGAAGCGGAGGGAGATATCGTGCTCAGCCTCCACGAAGCGGCCATCCACCAGCACATCCAGCAGACTCAGCAGCTCGTCGGTGACTTCGCACCGCGCGTGGCAGGGGACTTTGCCGGTCAGCTGCTCCCAGGTGTAGCCGGAGTAGCACCAGACTGTTTTCTTCGGGTAAAGGGCTTTGAAATTTTGCACGAAGGTCACCAGCTCCCGCTGGTTCTCCGGCTCCATCGGCTCGCCGCCCAGCAGGGAGAGGCCCGTGATATAGTCCGGCTTGCAGGAGGCGAATACCTCGTTGCGGACGGGCTTGTCGAAGGGCTGGCCATAGCCGAAATCCCATGCCACCTCATTGAAGCAGCCGGGGCAGTGGTGGCGGCAGCCGGAAACGAAGACGCTGGTGCGGACGCCCGGCCCGTTGGCGATGTCGTAATATTTAATAGTCGCGTAGTTCATAATATGATTCCTGTACTTTACAAAGAAATGGAAGCCTGCCGCTGCGGCCCTTCCGGTGAAAATACGTTTGGAGCGGCCCGCAGGCCGCTCCAAACGTGAAATAAAAAATAATTTTTCCACTGTTATGCCCAGAGCGAAGCGGAGGGCATCAAAACCGTAATTACAGATGCAACACCCGATCCTTGATCTCCTGCGTCCGGCCCTGGTTCCAGAACTGGGTGCCGATATAGCCGCAGGTGCGGCGGGCGACATTCAGCTTGTTCTGGTCACGGTTGCCGCACTTGGGGCATTCCCACACCAGTTTGCCGTCGTCCTCGACGATCTTGATCTCGCCGTCGTAGCCGCAGCACTGGCAGTAGTCGGACTTGGTGTTCAACTCGGCATACATGATGTTGTCGTAGATGAACTGCAGCACGCTCATGACCGCCTCGAGGTTGTCCTGCATATTGGGGACTTCCACATAGCTGATGGCACCGCCCGGAGACAGCTTCTGGAACTCGCTCTCGAACTTCAGCTTGGTGAAGGCGTCGATGTGCTCGGAGACATGGACGTGGTAGCTGTTGGTGATATAGTTCTTGTCGGTGATGCCGGGTACGATGCCGAACCGCTTCTGCAGGCACTTGGCGAACTTGTAGGTGGTGGATTCCAGCGGGGTGCCATAGAGGGAGTAGTCCATGTTCTCGGCCTTCTTCCACTCGTTGCACTTGTCGTTCATGTGCTGCATCACGCTGAGGGCGAAGGGCTTTGCGCCGGCGTCGGTGTGGCTTTTGCCGGTCATATACTTCACGCACTCATACAGGCCGGCGTAGCCGAGGCTGATGGTGGAGTAGCCGCCGAAGAGCAGCTTGTCGATCTTCTCGCCCTTCTTGAGGCGGGCCAGTGCGCCGTACTGCCACAGGATGGGGGCGGCGTCGCTGGGGGTGCCCAGCAGGCGCTTGTGGCGGGCCTGCAGAGCACGATGGCAGAGGGCCAGACGCTCGTCAAAGATCTTCCAGAACTTATCAAAGTTGCCGCCGGAGCTGAGGGCCACGTCCACCAGATTGATGGTCACGACGCCCTGATTGAAGCGGCCATAATACTTGGGCTTGCCGGTCTCGGGGTCAACATAGGGGGTCAGGAAGCTGCGGCAGCCCATGCAGGTGTAGCAGTGGCCCTCGCCGTTTTTGTCTACCTTCAGCTCGAGCATCTTCTTCTCGGAGATATAGTCGGGGACCATCCGCTTGGCGGTACACTTGGCAGCCAGCTCGGTCAGGTAGTAGTAGGGGTCACCGGGGTGGATGTTGTCCTCTTCCAGCACATAGATGAGTTTGGGGAAGGCGGGGGTGATCCAGACACCGGCCTCGTTCTTCACACCCTGATAGCGCTGGCGGATGGTCTCCTCGATGATGATGGCGAGGTCAGCTTTCTCCTGCGCGTTGCGGGCTTCGCCCAGATACATGAACACGGTGATGAAGGGGGCCTGACCGTTGGTGGTCATGAGGGTGACGACCTGATACTGGATGGTCTGGACGCCGCGGTTGATCTCGCTGCGCAGGCGGCGTTCCACGATCTCACGCTTGCGCTCGGCGGAGACATCCAGACCCTCCATCTCGGCCTCGACCTCGGCAGCGATCTTCTTGCGAGAGACGTCCACGAAGGGGGCAAGATGGGTCAGGCTGATGCTCTGACCGCCATACTGGTTGGAAGCCACCTGTGCAATGATCTGGGTGGCGATGTTGCAGGCGGTGGAGAAGCTGTGGGGCTTCTCAATATAGGTGCCGGAGATGACGGTGCCATTCTGGAGCATGTCGTCCAGATTGACGAGGTCACAGTTGTGCATGTGCTGGGCAAAATAGTCGGAGTCGTGGAAGTGGATAAGGCCTTCCTGATGCGCCTTAACGATCTCCGGGTCCAGCAGCAGGCGGGCAGTCAGGTCTTTGGAGATCTCACCGGCCATATAGTCGCGCTGGACACTGTTGACGGTGGGGTTCTTGTTGGCGTTCTCCTGCTTGACTTCCTCGTTCTGGCACTCGATGAGGCTCAGGATGCGCTCGTCGGTGGTGTTGGTCTGGCGCTTGAGGCTCTGGATATAGCGGTAGGTGATATAGTGGCGGGCGATGTCATGGGCCTTGATGTCCATGAGCTGGTTTTCCACCATATCCTGTACCTCTTCCACGCTGACAGCGCGGTTGAGTGCCTGACACTGGTCGGTCACAGCTGCGGCGATGTCAGTGATCTGCTCCCGGGAGAGACGGGCCTTGCCGCCTACCGAATCGCTGGCCTTGGTGACAGCGGTGATGATCTTGGTAATATCAAAAGGCACTTCCGCACCGTTGCGTTTGATGATCTTCATAGCGCTCCTCCTGTTTCGCGTATACAGTGTGAACGGGTGTCTCCTGATACAAGAGGCACCCGCAACTCTCATTGGTCGTTGGTACTATCATATCACTATTTAGTGATATGTCAATGGAAGAACCACTACATTTTGTGTTTTGTAGCTTTCGCCAAAAATAGAGGAAAATTTCCGGAACAAAATTTGAGACGAAACCTCTTGACAATCTGCACAAAGGAAGTAGTGCTTTCCGCAGGGTAATAAAGGCCATTGTCTATACTGTACCCCTTTATATAATACATTATATAAAACAAAAGACTTTGCCTGAAGAATCCAAGAGGATGAAGCGGATTTGAGTCAGCACGAAAAAACCTGAAAAAACTTGCAAAAAAGTGTTGACATCCGGCCCGGGGTATGGTATTATACTTGAGCGCCAAGCGCTGAGACAAAAGAATGACTTCTGAGTCCCAGCTGGAAGTAAAGCGAAAAGAACCAATAGACGTCCAAAAGTTCCGGTCAGCACCGAGAAACAGAGAACGCTCCAAGTTCGATAAGAAACGAAAAACTTCGAAAAAAGAGCTTGACAAAAAATCACTTCTGTGATAAAATAATCAAGCTGTCAGCCACTTGGCTGAGGCGCTACAGGACCTTGAAAATTGAACAATATCGAAAAACTTGTAACGG
>OWIV01000621.1_pt1 | contig 21955 bp, 18 predicted proteins | sample 1732831 | NCBI WGS metagenome assembly OWIV01 (sample SAMN05065757, study PRJEB22554) | human gut metagenome | biome: ENVO:2100002; feature: ENVO:00000062; material: ENVO:00002003 | host: Homo sapiens | place: USA
TAGTCTCGTGGGCTCGGAGATGTGTATAAGAGACAGTACTTATGCAAAGCGAGGGTTATATATGAAGAATGTTAAAAAAATCAGACAGCTTACAATGCGTCTTAAAATGCAATGGAAGATTCTTATAGGTGTGCTTGTTGCTGGTGTGGCATGCGGTGGAGTACTTATATTTGCTAACGCTGACTCAAGTGTTTCGCTTTCTCTGACACCGGCACAGTCAAGTGTAATACAGGGGTCTACATCTACAGTTATTCATGCCAATCTTTCAGGTACGGATGATGAATTTTATGACGCGAGCAATCCTTCGAACAATGGTATTGCAAGTCCTGTAAGACTTGAATGGACAATATCGGATGAAGATTATGATGTTGTAAAGTTTGTTAATCCAAGTTCAGGCGGAGATGCTTATCTGCAGACTGTATCAGGAACAACTAATCCTACAGTATATGGTAACAGGGCAGGAGCAGCTACAATAACAGCAGCATATCATTCTAAGAAGTTTTCAGATACAGGAGCTGTTGTATATGATAATGTACTTGCTACATCAACAGCAGCAGTATATGTTCCTATTAATGTTAATGTTGAAAGGAAAAGAGGTAATACTGTTCTTGAAGAGGCAGATCTTCTGAAAGAAGGAGATTTAATTACCATAACAGCCAATACCTGTGAGAGTAATAAGCTTTTTATTGAAACATCTAATGATTCAACAGGTGAGGTTAGTTCAGATGGAATCGTAGAGATGTATTATAGGGATTCTTCTAAAGTAGTACTTAAGGTTATTGGCGGTGGTTCAACTGTTATTACGGCAAGAACTGCAGACGGAAGCGGAATTAATCCTCTTACATATACATTTACAGTAAGGGCAGAGGTTAAGTTTAAGGAGAGTATATCTAATTCACAGGGACATTTTATAACACATCTTCCAAGCGATGCATCTAACAGATATATGGTCCTTTCAGATAAGGATTATGAAGCATTTACATATGAGGACATTCCTTCTAATGTAGTTAATCCTGTTAAGTCTAACGTAATATATAAGACAGATAATTCAAATGTAGCATCAGTTGCAGTTGGAACAGTATGTGGAGTACATGCAGGAGTTACAAAGGTGAGTGCAGGACTTACTACTATTGATGTTGGAGGCAATGAATCATGGTTTACAAGAGATGCTGTTAATGTTGTAGTTCCATTTAAGAAGATGGGAAATGAAGTGAGCAATATGAATGTTGGTGATGAACTTCAGTTGTCAACATCAGCAATTGAATCAGAAGTAACATGGTCAACTTCTGATAACAAGATACTTCAGGTGGATTCTGCAACCGGTCTTGTTAAGGCAGTTGGTGCGGGTACAGCTACAATATATGCAACAAGAGTACAGGATGAATTATACACTGTGTATAATATGCCATATCAGCTGGCATATAAGATTACAGTTATAGATGGTTTTGGACTTAGTACAGTAAGCACAACAGTTAATATTGGAAGTTCAATAGACATTAAGGCTCTTGTTACTAATCAGCCAAGTAAATCACAGATTACATATACTGTAACTAATCAGGCTAATGAAGCAGGAGTTATTCCTACATATGATCTTATAGAGGTAAAACAGTCAGATGATGGTACAGTATTTACAATAACAGGTGTTGCATCGGGTGTGACACATCTTACTGTTTCACAGAATATTAATGGAGTTATCAAGTCTGAGACTTGTGTAATATATGTTACCACTCCTGTAGGAGATGTAAGTATTAATCCTTCTTCAATATCAATTGACAGAGGAAGCACTGGAACAGTACAGGTGTTATTCAATCCGGCAGGACCTACTAACAGCAATGTTTTATGGTCATCATCAGATACAACAGTAGCTACGGTAACAGGAGACAGTTACACAGCTACTATTAAGGGATTATCTGGCGGTAATGCAACAATTACAGTAATAACTGAAGACGGACTTAAGGTTGCAACCTGTGATGTCTATGTAAGAGAGCCAGTAACAGGAGTTACACTTAACGCGACAACAGTTGAGTCTACTATGGCAATTGGAAAATATCAGCTTGTAGCAACTGTAAAGCCATCAGGAGACGGTGTGAACAGAAATGTTACATGGTCATCCTCAGATGAATCAGTTGCAACAGTTGATGAGAATGGTCTTGTAACATATATTAAGCCAGGATACTGTACAATTGTCTGCAAAACAGAAGATGGCGCATTTATTGCGACATGTAATTTTATTATAAGCATACCAGTTGAGACTATTAAACTTGATTATAAAGATGAGATTATGTCAATAGGACAGACATTAAGAATCACAGCAGAAGTTCTCCCGATAACGGCTACAAACAGGACTGTAAGTTGGGAATCATCTAATACTAATGTATGTATAGTTGATTCTAATGGTCTGGTCGAAGCTGTTGGAACAGGTAGTGCAACAATACTTTGTAAGTCGCTTGATGGTGGTGTTACAGCAATGTGTAATATATATGTTAAGCAGCCTGTTACATCAATTGTACTTAATACGACAGATATTACAGTGAGAAAAGGACAGGTGTTCTGGCTTAATGCCACATGTCTTCCAGAGAATGCAGATAACAAGCTTGTTACATGGGAAAGCCGTGATGAAAACGTATGTAAAGTAGAAAGCGATGGTAAGGTTACAGCTACAGGTGCGGGAACAACATCTATAATATGTACTAATGTTGACACGGGACTTACAGCATACTGTATTGTTACTGTTACACAGCCTGTAACAGGAATAACACTTAATTCTGACTATCAGGAATTATGGGTTGGAGCAAAATATGCTATTATACCTTCAATTGAGCCGATAGATGCAGAGAATAAGAAAGTCACATATCTTTCGAGTGATACATCAGTTGCAACAGTTGATGAAAATGGCGTTGTAACAGCCTTAAAGGGTGGTAACTGTGTAATTGAGGTTACAACAGATGAGTGTCATCTCACAGCAGCGTGTACAATTGTTGTTAAGGAATATGTTTCAACTATTACATTGAGTGAAAATAATAAATTCATGAATGTGGGTGCAACAGGAAAACTTATTGCAACGGTTGGCACAGATACAGCAACTAATAAGAATATAGTGTGGTCATCATCAGATAACAGTATATGTTCAGTAGACCAGGAAGGTAATCTTAGTGCTGAATCAGTTGGTAATGCTGTTATTACAGCTACAGCAGCAGATGGAAGCGGAGTTACAGATTCATGTATCATAAGAGTTGTTAATCCGGTTACGGGAATAGAAGTTGTGCCGGATTCATTGAGATTGTTTGTTGGAGATTCACAGAAACTTGGTGTTAACGTATATCCGGATAATGCAACAATTAAAGATGTTGTATGGAAATCAGCTAATGAATCAATCGCGGTGGTTGATGAGGATGGCGAGGTGTTTGCTATCAGTTCCGGTAAAGTTAAGATTACAGCAACATCTCAGGATGGTAATAATATCAAAGGAATCTGCTGGGTTTATGTAACTCCAAGAGTTAATATATCCTCACTTAGAATTAATTCAAAAGAAATATATATGCTTACAGGCAGAACAAGACAGTTATCGGTAATAGTAAGGCCGGCTGTTAATAATGATTCATATGAATGGTACTCATCAGATACAGGAATAGTTACAGTTGATGGTAATGGTGTTATTACAACTGTAGGTCCTGGTGAAGCAGAGGTTTATGTCATAAGTGATGGTGCAGGTGTTGAATCAAGCTGTATAGTTCATTCACTTGCAATAAGCAGGTCTAATATTACTCTTGAGCAGTATGACAGATATACATTAGATGTAATAGGAACAGATAGTAAAATTACATGGAGAAGCAGTAATCCAAGGGTATGTACAGTTTCTTCTTCAGGAGAAGTTATTGGACGAAAAGCAGGAATAGCAACAATAACAGCTGTTGTTAATAATAAGACATTAAGCTGCACAGTAAGAGTTACAAGCATAAGATAATTCAGGTAATGATAAAATTATTATGACCATCAGTGTTGTACTGATGGTCATAATTTTTTGGATAAAAAAAGGAGATGCGGTCAAACATCTCCTTTTTCTAAATATGAGGGGGAGATAGAAAGAATTCTCTTTGCTATCTGATATAGAATATACATGATAAATGTGAGCAAAATGTGTACAATTAGTTAAACAAAAATAAAAATCATAAAATGTATTTTATTGATTAATATTCTCTAATATGTTAATATCAAAATGTTATTTAAGTGTATGGAGGTCTATATATGCCAGACGATTTTAATAAGAATACAAGCATAGAAGACGAAATTGAAAAGTCGTTGCAGAAAATGGTAGAAGAAGAAACTACAGTTGCCAAAGCTTATGTAGGAAATGCTGATGATTATAAAGCAGAGCAGCCATCAGATATTAATGATGGAAAGACGAGAGTTGTTCCTAAGATAACAGATGAAATTCTTAAGGAACAGCAGGTAATTAATAAATCATCTCAACCGACACAAGAAGAATTAACTGATAGAGATATTTTACTTGATGATGATGACGATGAAGAACCAGAAGATGAAGATAAAGAGATTTTGAAAGACGCCACTAAGAAACCACTGGATAAGAAGACAAAGCTTATTATAGCAGGGGTTGCTGCGGGAGTTGCATTAGTTTTAATTATAATAATTATAGTTGCTGTATCACTTAACAAGAAGAGTAAGAATAATTATGATTATTATTATCAGACAGGAATGAAACTGTACGAAGAGGGTAATTATGGTGATGCATCATCATATCTTAGCAAGGCTTCTAAAGAAAATGAGGGAAAGAAGAATCTGAACCTTAAGTATACATTGTATAGATGCTATGAAAGCTCAGGAAATGAGGATGAAGCTGTTAATGTGCTGAAGGATATACTTTCATATGATGAGAATTATGAAGATGCGGTTAAAGCTCTTGCGGATATTTATTATAAGAAAGAGGATGCAGATAATTTAACAAAGCTTATAAGAAAGTATCAGGATGGAAAATGCAGCAATGCAGTTAAGAATTATATTGTAAAAGAACCATCAGCTTCTAAAGAGCCGGGTTCGTATGATGATGATGTTGAACTTAAATTTACATGTGATTCTGGTTGTGTTGTTTATTATACAACTGATGGAAAAGAACCTGATATTAAGAGTACACTATATGATGGAACAGCAATTAAGTTAGAAACAGGCACAACTAAGATAAAAGCAGTTTCTGTTAATTCTATTGGGGTATATAGTAAAGTAGTTGGATTTGAATATGTTGTTGAATATGGTGCTCCTGCAGCACCAGATGTAACTCCTGCGTCAGGAAAATATTCAGATGGAGAGAAGATTAAGATTAATAATATCCCTGACAAATGTAAGGCATATTATACAACAGATGGTACAACTCCTACATCTTCATCAACAGAGTATACAGGTGAATTCGATATGCCAACCGGTAATACTGTAATCGCATTTGTAATAATTAACGATCATGAGCAGAGCAGTACAGTAGTTAAGAGAAATTATAATGTTGAAGTAAAGAATACATATACATACAGCCAGGCTGAAAGCCAACTGAAAAATGTCCTTATATCAAAGAAGGTGCTTAAGTCAGACAGCGTAGCTTCAGATGGTTCAGGTGTTAATTTTGTCTATATTTCAAAGACAAAGGTTGGCAACAATGAAATGTATATTATCAGATATGATGTAATAAAGGGTGGTTCTACAACAACTGCTGGATTATATGGCGTTGATACATCAAGCGGTAAGGTGTATACTGTGACAGGTACAGAAGGCAGTTATTCTGCCAAAGAATACTAAAGGTTGATTGTGCGTAATGCACTTCATAATATTACTTTTTGAAAGGAGAATTGTAATGTATAAAATTCTTAAGGCTGAGAAGTTAGCAGAGAAGATCTTCCTTATGGATGTTGAAGCTCCTAGAGTTGCTAAACATTGTGAACCTGGCCAGTTCGTTATTGTAAAGATGGATGATTTGGGCGAAAGAATTCCACTTACTATTTGTGATTATGACAGAGAAGCAGGAACTATAACAATAGTTGTTCAGATAGTTGGAGCGTCTACTGAGAAGATGTCACATCTTAAAGCAGGAGATGCATTTGAAGATTTTGTTGGACCTCTTGGATGTCCATCAGAGCTTATCAGCAAGGATATTGAAGAACTCAAAAAGATGAATATTGTATTCATTGCCGGAGGTCTTGGAACAGCACCTGTATATCCACAGGTTAAATGGATGCATGAGCATGGTGTAGATGTTGATGTTATCGTTGGTGCTAAGAATAAGGAACTTATAATCTTAGAGGAAGAGATGAAGGCTGTTGCTGGTAATCTTTACATAACAACTGATGATGGAAGCTATGTAAGAAAAGGTATGGGTACAGATGTGCTTAAGGATCTTGTTGCAGAAGGAAAACATTATGATTTATGTGTAGCAATCGGACCTATGATTATGATGAAATTCGTCTGTCTTCTTACTAAGGAACTTGGAATTCCTACAATTGTCAGCATGAATCCGATTATGGTTGATGGAACTGGTATGTGTGGTGCATGTCGTCTTAAGGTTGGCGATGAGATTAAGTTTGCATGTGTTGACGGACCTGAATTTGACGGTCATCTTGTTGACTTTGACCAGGCTATGAAGAGAAGTGCTATGTACAGAACTGAAGAGGGAAGAGCAATGCTCAAGCTTCAGGAAGGCGATACACATCACGGCGGTTGTGGACAGTGTAATTAGAAAGGATGGGTTTCAAAATGGACGTAATGAAGAAAGTGCCAGTCAGAGAGCAGGCTCCTGACGTAAGAAATAAGAATTTTGATGAAGTATGTCTTGGATATAACAAGGAAGAAGCTATGGAAGAGGCAACAAGATGCCTTAACTGTAAGAATGCAAGATGTGTTCAGGGCTGTCCTGTATCTATCGATATCCCAGCATTTATTCATCAGGTAAAAGAAGGAAATATTGAGGAAGCATATAAGATTATTGGTAAGTCAAGTGCACTTCCTGCTGTATGTGGCCGTGTATGTCCACAGGAGACACAGTGTGAAGGTCAGTGTATCAGAGGAATCAAGGGTGAATCAGTATCAATTGGTAAGCTTGAAAGATTTGTTGCTGACTGGGCAAGAGAGAATAATGTTGAGCCAGAGAAGCCAACAGAGAAGAAAGGCAAGAAAGTTGCTGTTATCGGTTCAGGTCCTTCAGGACTTACATGTGCCGGAGACCTTGCAAAAATGGGATATGACGTAACTATATTCGAGGCTTTACATGAGGCTGGTGGTGTATTAGTATATGGTATTCCTGAATTCCGTCTTCCTAAGTCAACAGTAGTTGCCCACGAAGTTGAGAATGTTAAGAAGTTAGGCGTTAAGATTGAGACTAACGTTGTTATTGGTAAGTCAATGACAATTGACCAGTTACTTGAAGATGAAGGCTTTGATGCAGTATTCATAGGTTCTGGTGCAGGTCTTCCAAGATTCATGGGTATTCCGGGCGAGAATGCTAACGAAGTATTCTCAGCTAATGAGTACCTTACAAGAAGTAATCTTATGAAAGCTTTCAAGGATGAGTATGATACTCCAATAGCAAGATTTAAGAAGGTTGCTATCGTTGGTGGTGGTAATGTTGCTATGGATGCTGCAAGAACAGCATTAAGACTTGGAGCAGAAACTCATATCGTATACAGAAGAAGTGAGGAGGAGCTTCCAGCAAGAGCTGAGGAAGTACATCACGCTAAGGAAGAAGGAATTATATTTGACCTTCTTACTAATCCGACAGAGATTCTTACAGATGACAAGGGTAATGTTACAGGTATGAAGTGTATTAAGATGGAACTTGGTGAACCTGATGCTTCAGGAAGAAGAAAGCCTGTAGAGATTCCTGGTTCAGAGTTTGTTATGGAATTAGATGCAGTTATCATGTCACTTGGTACTTCACCTAACCCACTTATATCTTCAACAACTAAGGGACTTGACATCAACAAGAGAAAATGTATCGTAGCAGAAGAAGAAACTGGTAAAACATCTAAGGAAGGTGTATATGCCGGTGGAGATGCTGTTACAGGTGCAGCTACAGTTATTCTTGCCATGGGAGCAGGAAAAGCTGGAGCTAAGGGAATTGATAAATTCCTTTCTAACAACTAATCAGAATATAGTAAACCCGCTGTGTCTGTTAATTACACAGCGGGTTTTATTGATTATAAGAATTAATTAAACATTTTTTCAACGAACTGTTCTGAAAAATTCTCGGCTTCTTCATCTGAGAGTTCAGTAAATTGTACGGTTAACTGTTCTTTAACATAAGCTGTACGGTTAAAATATTTCATTTCTTCCTGAATATCTCCAGTGTAAGAATTCTCAATATCTTCTTTAGTTATGTTGTCTTCCAGCCAGTTAAGTACATCGGCGGCTTTCTTATCCTCAGTTTCAGCCTTGGCTTTAATTTTGTTAGAGTATTTCAAAGACCAGACACCGATTGCAATGAATCCGATAAATAACAGACCAAGAACAATATTAATAAAAAGGAATGAAGGTGCATCTTTAGTTACTATCTTAATGATACCGATATCATTAAGAATCATAAGAATGATTCCGATTCCTCCACATACAAAGAATGTGATGGCAGAAGATAAGTTATCCTTGTACTTGTCAGTGCTGCTTTCATACAGGCTTCCACCTGTAAGAAGAGAGTCATTCCCGTTATTATCCTGAATGTTGTCATTAGTTATGTCAGTTGCGTTTTCAGACATAATATTCCTCCTTGTTATAGAACTTAACCATAAGTCCTTTATTGTTCAGATATTATAAAATATAATTGTGAAAAAATAAAGAACATCTGGATTAATGTGGTAAAATACGAAAGAAAGATATTACAGATTAGTAAGATTAAGGAGATTGATATGAAAACACTTATAGTGACAGGGGGGAGTCTTGATATAAGCTGGGCAAAGGATTTTGTCAGGACAATAAATGCTGAATACATAATTGCAGCTGACAGTGGTCTTAAATATATTGATGAACTCGGACTTGTGCCGGATATGATACTGGGGGATTATGACTCAGTAGAAGATGGACTGCTTGATAAGTATAAAAGTATAGATATTAAGACTTATCCTAAAGAAAAGGATTATACAGATACGCATATTGCTATTATAAATGCATTGAAAGCCGGAGCTTCAGTTATATATATACTTGGGGCGACAGGTACAAGGATGGATCACACATTTACCAATATATGCAATATGAAGGCTGCACTTGACAGTGGCGTACCATGTTTTATATGTGACAGTCACAATAAAATATATCTTATAAATGACAAGATGGGAGAAGTGAAAGTGTCCAAAACAGGACAGTATGGTGATTATGTATCATTTGTTCCACTATCTGAAGAAACAATTATAAGTCTTGCAGGGTTTAAATATGTGCTTGATGATTATATACTTAATCAGGGTTTAAGCATATGCCAGAGTAATGAAATTAAAGAAAATGTGGCGGTTATAAATATAAAAAAAGGACTTGTGATTGTATTTGAAACAAAGGACTAAAAATACTTGTAATTATTGGCAGATTGTAATAAAATTAACAAAGAGTTGCGCAATAGCAACGTAAAAAACAAGGGAGGTCTCGTAATGAGTAATACAACACAGGCATTATCAAGGATTGAAGCAATACTTGATGATAGCAGCTTTGTTGAAATCGGTGCTGGTGTGACTGCCAGATCTACAGATTTTAACATTCAGGAAAAGAAGGCTCCATCCGATGGTGTTATTACAGGATACGGAGTTATTAATGGTAATCTTGTGTATGTATACAGCCAGGATGCAACTGTTCTTAATGGTTCTATCGGTGAGATGCATGCTAAGAAGATTTCAGCACTTTATGATTATGCTATGAAGATGGGAGCTCCTGTGATAGGTCTTATTGACTGCGCAGGTTTAAGACTTCAGGAAGCAACAGATGCTCTTGAAGGTTTCGGTACAATTTATAAGAAGATGTCTATTGCATCAGGTGTTATTCCACAGATCACAGCAGTTTACGGTAACTGTGGCGGTGGACTTGCAATTCTTTCTTCATTATCTGATTTTACATTTATGGAAGATAGCAAGGCCAAGCTTTTTGTTAACAGCCCTAATGCATTAGATGGTAATAATGAATCAAAGCTTGACTCAGCGTCAGCTAAGTTCCAGGCAGAAGCAGGAGTTGTTGATTTTACAGGAGATGAGGAGACTATTGCTAATGGTGTAAGACAGTTAGTTTCTATGCTTCCTGCTAACAACGAAGAGGATGCTGCAGTTTCTGCAACAACAGATGATCTTAACAGAGCATGCCCGGATATGGCAGCAGAGATTGCTGATCCTGCATTAGCTCTTTCAGATATTGCTGATGATAATGTATTTGTTGAAGTTAAGGCTTCATATGCTAAAGAAATGGTTACAGGATTTATTCAGGTAGATGGAATTACTATTGGTGCTGTAGCTAACAGAACAGCTCTTTATGATGAAGAGGGTGAAGTGGCTGAAAAGTTTGAACCGGTTCTTACAGTTAAGGGCGCTTACAAGGCAGAGAATTTTGTTAATTTCTGTAATGCATTTGAAATTCCTGTACTTACACTTACTAATGTTAAAGGATTCGAAGCTACAGTGGCAGCTGAGAAGGGAATTGCAATTGCAAGTGCCAAGCTTACATATGCATTTGCTAACGCAGATGTACCTAAGGTTAATGTTATTACAGGTGAGGCTTATGGAAGCGCATATGTTTCTATGAACTCTAAGTCTTTAGGTGCAGACCTTGTCTACGCATGGCCAACAGCTTCTATCGGAATGATGGATTCACAGCTTGCAGCAAAGATTATGTATGCTGATGAGATAGCAGCCGCTTCTGATGTGGCAGCAACTGTTTCAGAGAAAGCAGCTGAATATGCTAAGTTACAGTCAAGTGTTGAGTCAGCAGCAGCAAGAGGATATGTTGATGCTGTTATTGACCCGGAGAATACAAGACAGTATGTAGCCGCTGCATTTGAAATGTTATTTTCAAAGAGAGAGGTTCGTCCTGATAAGAAGCATGGAACAGTTTAATTAAGAGGTGACAATATGAAGAAGACTAATTTGAAAAGATTCTTATTGTTATTCTGCATGTTAGCCTGCGTATTCAGTATGACAGCCTGTGGTAATGCACAGATTGATACTAATACAGCTAAAGAATCCATTAAAGATAACGAGGTTGCTTATGTTGAGAATTACCTCAAGGACTGGGCAAAGGATATGATTCTTTACCTTGACAGCAATCAGGGTGAAGCAGGAACAGATGCTCTTATTGCAGATGCAGAAGCAGGAATAACCCTTAATGATGTTAACAGTAAGATGTATATTGTTAACCAGCAGGGAATGAATGTTAAAACAATAGGATTATACAATAGCTGGAACAGCACTAAAGATGAACTTGGTGAACTCAAAGAGTCTGTTGATGTTAACAACATTAATGTAAAGGTCAGTGATGAAACAAGTGAATTATGTACTATTTCAGTTAAACTTAAATTCGAAAAGAGAGTATGTACATTCGAATTTGTAATCAATACAGATTACACACTTGAAAGTGGAGCTATTAATCCATCATACACAACAGGTGAGAAGATGGGTAAGGCCGGAATGAATACACTTATTGGTATGGGAACTGTATTTGTAGTTCTTATATTCATTTCATTCATTATTTCTCTGTTCAAGTATATAAGCGTATATGAGAACAGAAAGAAAGAACAGAAAGAAGACACAGCTTCTGTTGGTGTTGATAATGCTATAGCACAGATTGTTTCTAATGAAGAAGAAAATGTTGAGGACGATCTTGAACTTATTGCAGTTATTACTGCAGCAATTGCAGCATCAGAAGGAACATCTACGGATGGTCTTGTTGTCCGCTCAATTAGAAAGGTTAATAATAGGAGGAAATAATCATGAAGAACTATACAATTACAGTTAATGGTAACGTATATGATGTTACTGTAGAAGAAGGAACAGGCAGTGCAGCTCCAGCAGCTAAGGCAGCCGCTCCTAAAGCAGCTCCAAAGGCTGCACCTAAGGCAGCAGCACCAGCAGGTGCTCAGGGAGCAGTTAAAGTTAACGCTCCAATGCCAGGAAAGATTCTTAAGGTTAATGCAACAGCAGGTGCTGCTGTAAAGAAGGGCGATGTATTGGTTGTCCTTGAAGCTATGAAGATGGAGAATGAAATCTGTGCTCCTCAGGATGGCACAATTGCAACTGTTGAGTGTGCAGCTGGTGATTCTGTAGAGTCAGGTAAGGTATTAGTTTCATTAAATTAATTATGATACTGATATAAAGTGACTTACGGAGGTATAAGATGAGTTATATTATAACAACTTTAGGAAACCTCGTTCACCAGAGTGCATTCTTCGGACTTACATGGGGTAATTACCTTATGGTTCTGGTTGCGTTTGTTTTCCTTTATCTTGCAATTAAAAAAGGATATGAACCTCTGCTCTTAGTACCTATTTCTTTTGGTATGCTTCTTGTAAACCTTTATCCTGACATTATGTTAGCAATAGAGGATTCAAGTAACGGTGTAGGTGGTTTGTTACATTATTTCTATTTACTTGATGAATGGAGTATTTTACCATCACTTATTTTCTTAGGTGTTGGTGCTATGACTGATTTTGGTCCATTGATTGCTAACCCGGCAAGTTTCCTGCTTGGTGCAGCAGCACAGTTTGGTATCTTTGCAGCATATCTTATGGCTATTCTTATGGGATTCCCAGATAAGGCAGCAGCAGCTATATCAATTATTGGTGGTGCAGATGGTCCTACTTCAATATTCCTTGCAGGTAAGCTTGGTCAGACTAAATATATGGGACCTATTGCAGTAGCAGCATATTCATATATGTCACTGGTTCCTATTATCCAGCCACCAATTATGAAGCTTTTAACAACTAAGAAGGAAAGAGAAGTTAAGATGGAACAGTTAAGACCTGTTTCTAAGCTTGAGAAGATTCTTTTCCCTATAGTAGTTACTGTAGTAGTAGTACTTATTCTTCCTACAACAGCACCACTTGTTGGTATGCTCATGTTAGGTAACCTTTTCAAGGAAAGTGGAGTTGTTAAGCAGCTTGCAGAGACAGCTTCTAATGCACTTATGTACATAGTTGTTATTATCCTTGGAACATCAGTTGGTGCTACAACAAGTGCAGAAGCATTTCTTAACCTTGATACATTAAAGATTGTTGCATTAGGACTTATTGCATTCGCATTTGGTACTGCAGCAGGTGTGTTATTTGGTAAGATTATGTGTCTTGTTACACATGGTAAGGTTAATCCGCTTATTGGTTCAGCAGGTGTATCTGCGGTTCCTATGGCAGCCAGAGTTTCGCAGAAGGTTGGTTCTGAGGCAGATCCTTCTAACTTCCTTCTGATGCATGCTATGGGACCTAACGTTGCCGGTGTTATTGGTACAGCGGTTGCAGCCGGCACATTTATGGCCATGTTTGGCGTTATGTAAAAGGAGGATATTATGGCAGAACAGGTTAAAAAACCTTTAAAGATTACTGAGACAGTATTGCGTGATGCACATCAGTCTCTTATAGCTACAAGAATGACAACAGAGCAGATGCTTCCTATCGTAGATAAGATGGATAAGGTTGGTTATCATTCAGTAGAGTGCTGGGGAGGAGCTACATTTGATGCTTCACTCAGATTCCTTAAGGAAGATCCATGGGAAAGACTTCGTAAGCTTAGAGATGGATTCAAGAATACTAAGCTTCAGATGCTTTTCAGAGGACAGAATATATTAGGTTACAATCATTACGCAGATGATGTAGTTGAGTACTTTGTTCAGAAGTCAATTGCTAACGGTATTGATATTATCCGTATTTTCGACTGCTTTAATGATTTAAGAAACTTAGAGACAGCTGTTAAGGCTGCCAAGAAGGAAAAAGGACATGCTCAGATTGCTCTTTCTTATACATTAGGTGATGCTTATACACTTGATTACTGGAAAGAGACAGCTAAGAGAATTGAAGATATGGGTGCAGATTCTATCTGTATCAAGGATATGGCTGGACTTTTGCTTCCATACAAGGCTACAGAGCTTGTACAGGCATTAAAGGATGGTTCATCTCTTCCTATTCAGATGCATACACATTATACATCTGGTGTAGCTTCAATGACATACTTAAAAGCAGTAGAAGCAGGTGCTGATATTATTGATACAGCTATGTCACCATTCTCAATGGGAACATCACAGCCAGCTACAGAGGTTATGGTAGAGACATTTAAGGGTACACAGTATGATACAGGACTTGACCAGAATCTTCTTGCTGAGATAGCTGATTACTTCCAGCCAATGCGTGAGGAAGCATTAAAGAGCGGACTTATGAATACTAAGGTTCTTGGAGTTAATATTAAGACATTACTTTATCAGGTTCCAGGTGGAATGCTTTCTAACCTTGTATCACAGCTTAAGGAAGCTGGTGCAGAGGACAAGTACAGAGATGTATTAGAGGAAATCCCAAGAGTTCGTAAAGATTATGGTGAACCACCTCTTGTTACTCCTTCATCACAGATTGTTGGTACTCAGGCTGTTCTTAATGTATTACAGGGTGAGAGATACAAGATGATTACTAAGGAATCTAAGAAGGTTCTTGCTGGTGAATTTGGTCAGACAATCAAGCCATTCAATCCAGAAGTTCAGAAGAAGGCTATCGGTGATACAAAGCCTATTACATGCCGTCCAGCTGACTTGATTGAACCACAGCTTGAGAAATTCAAGAATGATCCAATTGTACAGCAGTACAAGCAGCAGGATGAGGATGTGCTTTCATATGCATTATTCCCACAGGTTGCGACAGAGTTCTTCAAGTATAGAGAAGCTCAGCAGACAAAGGTTGATCCTACAAAGGCAGATACAGCTAATAAGGCTTATCCAGTCTAATAATTAATATAATAGACCGTCATGTGCGCAAAAGCGTATGTGGCGGTCTTTTTTTGCAGCGAAGCTGCGTAGAGACTTGACCTGCAAAAAAAGCAGGCAGCAAGCCTGCAATCCAGAATGTTTCTCTTGATATAAATTCATTTTGCATGTAAAATTAAACAGTATAATTAAGCAAAAGGAGCACGATTGTGATTAAGTTAGAACGATTTGAAGTCATGAATATGAATAATGCCATCAGAGGTGCAAGAAATCCATTGAACAGCTGGGCAAGAATGGACAGTTACTTTGATGAGGAAGGAAAATTTGTTTTTGGTCCTAATGATCTTGAACTTGCCAAGAGATTATGTAAGGCAGGCTCAGACCACAGAAAGTTCATAAGACAGATATTTGTTACAGTCGATATAACAGCACCACTTTACTGGTGGAAGGAATACGATACATATAAGGTTGGAACAGTTGCCAATTCAACAAGTACAATGCACAAGATTCACAGCAAGCCTTTTGAGATGTCTGATTTCAGTACAGACCATATGACTGATGCCGCTCTTGATATGATGCAGAAGAATATTGATTTTCTGGAAGGAATCAGAACACAGTTTGTAGAGACTAAGGACAAAGCATTATGGTACAGCATGATACAGCTTCTCCCTGAAAGTTATAACCAGATGAGAACATGTACTCTCAATTATGAGAATCTTGTTGGAATATATTATTCTAGAAAGGGTCATAAGCTTGCAGAGTGGCATACCTTCTGTGACTGGGTAAAAGAACTGCCATATTTTGAAGAGCTTTTTATAGATAATGAATGATTTAGAACAACATACAGATGTATTAAATCTCATAAGAGTTAGAATGTCAGGACTTAGCAAGGGACATAAAAGAATAGCAGAGTATATTCTGGCTAATTATGAAAAATGTGCATTCCTTACTGCGGCAAAGCTGGGAGAAGTTGTTGGAGTAAGTGAGTCTACGGCAGTGAGATTTCCGGCAGCATTGGGGTTTTCAGGGTACCCGGAGTTCCAGAAAGCGTTAGAAGACATTTTGCAAGAAAAAATTCACTCATTCGATAGAATAGATGTACTTAATTCACACATGACAACCAATATGGTCGTGAATAATGTTATGTCAATGGATGCAAGAAAGATAGAGCATACATTAAAGTCATTTGATACAGCATCGTTTGATATGGCTGTTGAGGATATAATGGCTGCAGAAAGCGTGTATATAATTGGAGCGAGGTCGTGCGAACCACTAGCAGAATTCTTTGGGTATTATCTTAGGTTGGTCAAGAAAAATGTACAGGTGGTAAAGACTGGCAATACCAACGAATTATTTGAACAGATGATGTACATAGGTGAAGGTGATGTTGCAATAGGTATCAGCTTTCCCAGATATTCAATGCGAACGCTTAAAGCAATGGAATTTGCCAATAACAGGAAGGCGAGAGTTATTGCCATAACAGATTCAGTACACTCACCAATGAATATGTATTCATCATGTAACCTGTTTGCAAGAAGTGATATGGCGTCAATAGTTGATTCACTTGTTGCACCAATGAGTCTTATTAATGCTTTAATAGTATCAATATGCCTTAAGAATAGTGAACAGGTAGTAGAGAATATTGAGAAGATTAACACGTTTGTTGATAATTTCGAGTATTCAGGCAATGATGAGATTAATATGTTAGATGAAAATGTTGTCAATGAATTAAGAAAATGTATGGATAATGCAGCTATTGATGATGAAAAGTAAGAGAGAGCGATAATGAGCAATGTTATAATAATTGGCGGTGGAGCAGCAGGAATGATGGCTGCGATAACTGCTGCCAGAAACAATAATAAGGTTACACTTATTGAAAAGAATGAAAAGCTTGGAAAGAAGCTTTTTATTACAGGAAAAGGCAGATGTAATTTTACTAATGCCGGGGATGAAGAAGATATATTTAACAGCATAGTTACCAATAAAAAGTTCATGTACAGCAGTTTAAGAGGATTTTCTAACTATGACTGTATGGGATTTTTTGATGAGCTGGGACTTAAATTCAAGATTGAGCGAGGTAACAGGGTATTCCCGGAGTCAGACCACTCGTCTGATGTTATAGGTGCGCTTTCAAGGCAGATGAAAAAACTTGGCGTAAATGTGCTTCTTAATACACAGGTTGTAGCTGTGAATGAGGAAAATGGCGAATTTGCAGGTGTTGTTGTAAAAGATGCATCAGGACAGAAGGAGATTAAAGGTGATGCGTGCGTTATTGCAACAGGCGGTAATTCATATTCATCCACAGGCTCTACAGGGGATGGTTACAGATTTGCAAAAAGTATTGGACACAGCGTTACACCAATACTTCCGGCACTTGTACCTCTTAATGTAAGAGAAGAGTGGGAAGAACTTCTTATGGGACTAAGCCTTAAGAATATAGAGGTTACATTTTACGATGGAGATAAGAAAGTATTTACTGATTTTGGAGAAATGCTTTTTACACATTTTGGTGTGAGCGGTCCTGTAATATTAAGCGCAAGCAGCGTTATTACTGGAATAGTTAAGGAAAGACCTGTAAGATTAAGCATAGACTTAAAACCTGCAATTACTGATGAACAGCTTGATGAGAGAATATTAAGGGATTTCTCAAAGGAACAGAACAAGGCGTTTAAGAATTCATTAGATGAGCTGCTTCCTAAGAAGCTTATTCCTGTGATTGTAATGCAGTCCGGAATTAAGCCTGAAAAGAAGGTTAATGAGGTTACAAGGGAAGAAAGACAGAGACTTGTGAAGCTTCTTAAGAATTTTGACATGACAGTAACTTCTACGAGAGGTTTTAATGAAGCGATAATTACACAGGGTGGGGTTAATGTTAAAGAGATTAATCCTTCGACAATGGAATCAAAGCTTGTCAAGAATATATATTTTGCAGGAGAGGTTATAGATGTTGATGCAGTGACCGGAGGATTTAATTTACAGGTAGCATGGTCAACAGCATACGCTGCTGCAAGTCATATACAATAATTTATTTAAAGGAGCAGAGAAAATGAGTGCAATAGCAATCGATGGACCTGCAGGAGCAGGAAAAAGTACAATAGCAAAGCTTTTAGCAAAGCAGTTAGGATATGTGTATGTTGATACAGGTGCAATGTACAGGGCAATGGCTGTATATTTTTCACAGAACGACATTAATCCAGATGATGAGAATGCAATTAATGGTGCTGTAGATAATATTGATATTAGTATTGAGTACAAAGACGGCGTACAGCAGGTGATACTTAATGGTGAGAATGTTACATCACTTTTAAGAACAGAAGAAACAGGAAAGATGGCATCAAAGACATCTAAGTATGCAGCAGTAAGGACTAAGCTGGTTGCACTTCAGAGAGGACTTGCAAAGAAAACAGATGTTATCATGGATGGAAGAGATATAGGAACAACAGTACTCCCGGATGCATTTGCAAAGATATATCTTACTGCAAGTTCTGATGCGAGAGCTAAGAGAAGATATGATGAACTTAAGGAAAAAGGTGAAAACCGTAGTTTTGATGCTATCAAGGAAGATATTGAAAAAAGAGACTATGAAGATATGCACAGAGCAATATCTCCTTTAAAACAGGCAGATGATGCTGTGCTTGTTGATACATCAGATATGAATATAGAACAGGTTGTAGCTGTTTTAAGTAAGATAATAGATGAAAAGAAGGCGGGCAGATAATTGAAAGAAGTAATACTTGCAAAGTCAGCAGGCTTCTGTTTTGGTGTTCAGAGGGCAATGGATACTGTGTATGCTGAGGCAGACAAGAAAAATGTATATACTTATGGTCCGATAATTCATAATACTGAGGTTGTCAATGAACTTGAGAGCAAGGGTGTAAAGGCTGTTAATGATATATCTGAGATTCCAGAACCTGAAAAGTCAACTGTTATAATCAGATCTCATGGAGTATCAAAGGCAGTATATGAATCAATAAAGAACAGCGGGGCAAAGATTGTGGATGCAACATGTCCGTTTGTATTAAAGATTCACAAGATTGTAAAGGATGCAAGTGCTGAAGGTGACCAGATTGTAATTATTGGCAATGAGAAGCATCCTGAAGTTGAAGGCATTATGGGGTGGTCAGAGACACCTGTACATGTTGTTGATACAGTTGAAAAAGCTGAAAAGTTGAAACTTGACAAGAGTAAAAATGTGCGTGTGGTATCCCAGACGACATTTAATTACAAGAAATTTCAAGATTTAGTTGAAATTATAAAGAAAAAAGAGTACAATATTTGCATTAGTAATACGATATGTAATGCAACTGAGGAGCGTCAGAACGAGGCAAGACGGATTGCTCGAAGAGCTGATGCTATGATTGTTATAGGGGACAGCAGTAGTTCAAACACTCGTAAACTGTATGAAATTTGCAAGACGGAATGTCAGGAAACCTTTTACATTCAGACTCTTAGCGGCCTTGAGCTTGATAAGCTCAAATCATCAGACTGCATAGGTATTACAGCCGGGGCATCAACCCCAAACAATATCATTGAGGAGGTTTATACTAATGTCAGAAGAAAGCTTTGCACAGATGTTAGATAACGAAGAATGGAAGGAAATCCGTACAGGAGAGGTGGTAGACGGAAGAGTTATTGCAGTTAAGCCAGATAGAATTGTACTTAATATAGGTGGCAAATCTGATGGAATCATTACTCGTTCAGAGTATACATCAGCTCCTGATGTGGATCTTACTACTGTAGTCTCAGTTGGAGATGAGATGAAGGCTAAGGTTCTTAAATCAAACGATGGTGAGGGACAGGTTGCTCTTACATATAGAAAGCTTGTTGCAGATAATGGCAATAAGAAACTTGAAGATGCATTTAATAATCAGGAGCCAATTACAGGTGTAGCTAAGAACATCAAGGGTGGTCTTGAGGTTATCGTTGATGAAGCAAGAGTATTTATTCCTGCAAGCCTTATTTCAGATACATTTGTTAAGGATTTATCTGTATATAACGGTAAGGAAGTTACATTTGTCATCACTGAATATGATCCTAAGAACAGAAAGATTATCGGTGATTGCAAGCAGCTTATTGTTGCAGCTAAGAAGGCAGCAGCAGAGGCAGTTCTTTCTAAGATTAAGGAAGGCGATACAATCGAAGGAACAGTTAAGAATGTTACAGATTTCGGTGCATTCATTGACTTAGGCGGTGTAGATGGTCTTCTTCACATCTCAGAGATGTCTTGGGGAAGAACAGAGAATCCTAAGAAGGTTTACAAGATTGGAGATTCAGTTAAGTGCTTTATCAAAGAGATTAACGGAGATAAGATTGCACTTTCAGTTAAGTATCCAGACCTTAATCCATGGAATAACGCAGCAGAGAAGTATGCTGTAGGTAATGTTGTTAAGGGAACAGTTGCAAGAATGACAGATTTCGGTGCATTCGTCCAGTTAGAAGATGGTATCGATGCATTACTTCATGTTTCACAGATTTCAAGAGATCGTATTGAAAAGCCATCTGACGCACTTTCAATCGGTCAGGAAATTGAAGCTAAGGTTGTTGACCTTAACGAAGCTGATAAGAAGATCAGCTTAAGCATTAAGGCATTACTTAACGACAACGAAGCTCAGGAAGAAGCTCCAGCAACAGAAGAGTAATAAAGATATTATAAGGGCTGTGAAAAGCTCTATGTTGAGGCATTTGTTCACATCAGTGGGCAGATGCCTCATTTAATATGCTGGTAATCGGAGGTATTGTTATGTATTCGAAAAACAAGCTGTCAATTGTGAATGGTTTATGTGCTGGTGTATTAGTCTGGATTATTTTACTGATTTCAGATTATATTGATGAAACGGTATTAGATAAAGGCTTTTTTATTGGTTTGATTATATACATGATTGTGCCTGTAATATTAGTCTGCTGTTATATTTATAATTACATTGCATACAAGCCGGACCGGAAAAAGCTTCTTGCATGGTTTGGCGGTTATAGTGCAGCATTTCTGGTATCTGGAGTAATTGTTTTTATACTTGTTAATAATGGACTGCTTATTAAACAAAAATACAGGGGTGATGGCATTTATTTAAATGGAATGGAATATATGTTTTATGGAGTTCCTGCCATTGTTGTTTTTGGAATGTTATGTATTGTGTTTCATTTGATATATTTTAAGATAAAAAAACATAGAAATTCGGGGCTGTAGAAAAACAGCCCCTTTTTTAAATATATTTTCTGAATGAAAGATAAACACGGCCTTTTTTTGTTTCTTTACCGCACCCCTGATAGATGAATTTGCCTGTTCCGCGGATAACAAGTATATCATTAGCTTTTAACTGATAGCTGTTGTTTTCCATCTGACGGCTGTTAATGAATATTTTTCTTGCCCTGAATAATTCTACTGCCTGACTTCGGCTTAGCTTTGTGAGGCTGGCAACGGCAGCGTCAATCCGTTCACTTGCAGATAAAACTTCAATATCTTCAAGCTCAGGTGAACATTCGATATCGTTAATATCAGTCTTTGTACACTGGATATGTGTATGCTTTACTGTAGACAGGTTGTCAATTATGAAATCAGCAATATGTGAAACACAGTAAAGATAGGCGTCCTTGCCTTTTATATTTATGTCTCCAAGCATTTCTCTTTTAATTCCAAGATTCATAAGAGCACCAAGGTAATCTCTGTGTGACAGTGATTCAGCATATTTTTCTATAAGAGGAGATATCTTTATAAGAGTTATAGGAAATTCCTCTTCATAGCCAAGAGTTTCGTAAGAACCAAACTGTATCATCTGTCTTTCACATGCATCATTGCCACCGTATGTTTTAAAAGCTACGAAATTAAGTGCGTTTCTCATCTGTGCGAATACTGACTGCTCGTTGATATCCAGGAAATTGGTATAAGTATATATATTCTGGCGGAAGGAACGATTGGCTGCGTCCATTATTTTATTTTTTAAAAGCGATTCATTATCCATTAGTTTATAAATAATCCTTTCAGGTTTTTTGAAAATATGATAGAATTATAACCTGTCTCTTATACACATCTGACGCTGCCGACGATCGCATAAGT
>OWIV01000623.1_pt1 | contig 21927 bp, 19 predicted proteins | sample 1732831 | NCBI WGS metagenome assembly OWIV01 (sample SAMN05065757, study PRJEB22554) | human gut metagenome | biome: ENVO:2100002; feature: ENVO:00000062; material: ENVO:00002003 | host: Homo sapiens | place: USA
GCCTCCCTTACTTCAGCAGCGCGCCGGAAATGACCATCATCTGCACTTCGCTGGTGCCCTCGTAGATCTCAGTGATCTTGGCATCACGCATCATGCGCTCGATGGGATAGTCACGGGTGTAGCCGTAACCGCCGAACAGCTGCAGGCAGCGGCGGGTCACATCGCTTGCGGTGCGGGCTGCGATCAGCTTTGCCTGAGCAGCCTCGACGCTGTAACGGACCTTCTTGCCGTCCATTGCTTCCTGCTTCTTCAGAGCAGCAGCGTAGACCAGATACTTTGCAGCCTCAACGCGTGCCTTCATCTCAGCCAGCTCGAACTGAGTGTTCTGGAAAGCTGCAATGGCACGGCCGAACTGCTTGCGCTCCTTGACGTAAGCCACGGTCTCTTCCAGAGCGCCCTCGGCAATGCCCAGAGCCTGAGATGCGATACCGATACGGCCGCCATCCAGAGTAGCCATAGCCAGCTGGAAGCCCTTGCCGCGCACGCCCAGCATACGATCCTTCGGAATGCGGCAGTCCTCAAAGATCAGCTCGCAGGTAGAAGAACCGCGAATGCCCATCTTGTCCTCAGCCTTACCGACGGAGAAGCCCGGATCGGTACGCTCCACGATGAAAGCAGAGCACAGCTTGGTGGGACGGCCCTTCTTGTCCAGCACATTGTCGGTGACGGCAATGACGATGAACACATCAGCAAAGCCTGCATTGGTGATGAAGATCTTGGAGCCGTTCAGCACCCAGCAATCGTTCTCTTCCTTTGCAATGGTCTGCTGGCCCTGTGCGTCGGTGCCGGCACCCGGCTCGGTCAGGCCGAAAGCACCCAGCCACTCACCGCTGCACAGCTTGGGCAGATACTTTGCCTTCTGCTCGGGAGTACCATTTTCATAAATAGGAGCAGCACACAGGCTGGTGTGAGCAGAGACGATGACACCGGTGGTGCCGCAGACCTTGCTCAACTCTTCCACTGCCATGACATAGGACAGCACATCGCCGCCTGCACCGCCGACCTCAGTCGGGAAATAAATGCCCATCATGCCGAGCTTGCCCATCTTTTCGACGGTCTCTTTGGGGAAGTACTCTTCCGCATCAACCTTCTTTGCCAGGGGCTTGACTTCGTTCTCAGCAAACTCGCGGTACATTTTCTGTACCATCTGCTGCTGCTTGGACAGAGTAAAATCCATCGCTATATCCTCCTAACGGGTCTTTTTCATTTACCGGAATTGCCCGGTGCAAACAAATTCCTCCCGGCCGTGTTTCCATAGTCGGGAGAAACGTTTATCAGAATTTACAGCTGGTCAACAGGGGTCTTGGTGCGGTCTGCGTTGTAAACGTAGAAGCCCTTGCCGCTCTTGCAGCCCAGGTTGCCGCCGCGGACCATCTTACGGATCAGCGGGCATGCACGGTACTTGCTGTCGCCGGTCTCCTTGTACAGCACGTCCATGATAGCCAGGCAGATATCCAGGCCGATGAAGTCGCCCAGCTCCAGGGGACCCATGGGGTGGTTAGCACCCAGCTTCATGGCAGTATCAATGCCGGCGATATCGGAAACGCCTTCCATCTTGATGAAGGCTGCTTCGTTGATCATGGGGATCAGGATGCGGTTGACGACGAAGCCTGCAGCCTCGTTGACCTGAACCGGCTGCTTGCCGATGGCAACAGAGATCTCCTTGATCTTCTCAACGGTCTCAGCGGGAGTGTTGCAGCCTGCGATGACCTCGATCAGCTTCATGCGGTCTGCGGGGTTGAAGAAGTGCATGCCGACCAGCGGACGGCCAACGCCCTTGCCGATCTCGGTGATGGACAGAGAAGAAGTGTTGGAAGCGAAGATGCACTCAGGCTTGCAGATCTTATCCAGCTCGCCGAAGGTGGTCTGCTTGACCTTCATATCCTCAAAAGCAGCCTCAACGACCAGATCGCAGTCAGCGCACAGGTCTTCCTTCAGGCCCGGGGTGATGGCAGCAACGATAGCGTCTGCCTTCTCCTGCGTCATCTTTCCCTTAGCAACCAGCTTCTCGTAGCCCTTCTTGATCTTTGCCAGACCATTCTCGGCCCACTCCTGCTTGATGTCGCACAGAGCAACAGTGTTGCCCTCAACCTGTGCAAATGCCTTTGCGATGCCCTGGCCCATGGTGCCAGCGCCGATAACACCGATCTTCATAGGAAACCTCTCCTTTAATATCAAAAATTATGTAGTAATGGATTAGTTGTTGGTGAACACTGCCTTGGGCTTCGGCTTCTCACGGGACAGGAAGCAGCTCATGCCCTCCACCTGATCGTGGGTCTCGAAGCAGTCGCCGAACAGCTTTTCCTCGACCTCAACAGCCTTCTCGATGGGCAGGCTGATGCCGTCGTTGATTGCCTTCTTGCAGTTGCGTACAGCAATGGGAGCGTTCTTTGCGATCTTGCCGGCCAGCTTCAGAACGTTCTCCATCAGCTCAGCCTGCGGATACACAGCGTTCACCAGACCAATGCGCAGAGCCTCGTCTGCCTTGATGTTCAGAGCAGAGTAGACCAGCTGCTTTGCCATGCCCATGCCGACCAGACGTGCCAGACGCTGGGTGCCGCCGAAGCCCGGGGTGATGCCCAGACCAACTTCAGGCTGACCAAACACAGCGTTGTCAGAGCAGATGCGGATGTCGCAGCTCATTGCCAGCTCGTTGCCGCCGCCCAGTGCAAAGCCGTTCACGGCTGCAATGACGGGGATGGGGAAGCTCTCGATCATCAGGAACACATCATTGCCCAGCTTGCCGAAGGCCTCGCCCTCTGCCTTGGTCATGGTGCTCATGGAACCGATATCAGCGCCTGCCACGAAGCTCTTGTCGCCTTCGCCGGTCAGAACGATGCAGCGGACAGTCTCCTGATCCACAGCCTCAAATGCAGCCTTCAGGTCTGCCAGGACTTCGGGGTTCAGGGCATTCAGTGCCTTGGGACGGTCGATGGTGATGATCTCAACTGCACCCTGCACCTCGGTTTTTACAAATGCCATTGTGAAAACCTCCAATTCAAATGTATCAGTTTTCTCACAAACAGCCCCCGGACGGAGAGGAGGCTCTCCGGTTCCTCCTCTCGCCCGGGTCTGTCATTCAATCAGGATTCTGAGAGGTAGAACTTAGTCCATCTCAACGATGGTAGCGCAGCCCATGCCGCCGCCGATGCACAGGGTAGCCAGGCCCTTGTGTGCACCGCGATGCTTCATAGCATACAGCAGGGTGACCAGGATACGAGCGCCGGAAGCGCCGACCGGGTGGCCCAGAGCAATTGCGCCGCCGTTGACGTTCACCTTGCTCATATCAAAGTTCAGAGCCTGGCTGACAGCCACAGACTGAGCAGCAAATGCCTCGTTGGCCTCGATCAGATCCATGTCAGCAACAGTCAGGCCGGTCTTTGCCATGACCTTCTTGGTAGCGGCGATGGGGCCCAGGCCCATGACTTCGGGCTCAACGCCTGCCAGAGCACCGGCGACCCAGGTAGCCAGAGGCTTCACGCCCAGCTCCTTAGCCTTCTCCTCGCTCATGATGACCAGAGCAGCAGCGCCGTCATTGATGGCGGAAGAGTTGCCGGCGGTCACGATGCCGTCCTTGGTGAAAGCGGGCTTCAGCTTTGCCAGCACTTCAGGAGCGCTCAGACGGGGGCCTTCATCAGTATCGAACACGGTGTCGCCCTTCTTGCCCTTGATCACAACGGGAACGATCTCGTCCTTGAAAGCGCCGTCCTTGATGGCCTTGTCAGCCTTCAGCTGACTGTTGTATGAGAACTCGTCCAGCATCTCACGGGTGATGGGGCTGTAGCCGTACTTCTTCTGATAGGTCTCGTTGGTGCAGACGTTCTCAGCGGTCATGCCCATGTGCTTGTTGAAGCCGCAGGCATCCCACAGAGCATCGTTGACCATGGTATCCACGATCTCGCTCTTGCCCATAGGAGCGCCCATGCGGTAGCCGTAACGAGCCTTCTGCAGTGCGAAGGGAGCCATGTCCATGTTCTCCATGCCGCCTGCGACCACGATATCAGCATCGCCAGCCTCGATCATCTGAGCAGCCATATTGACGCAGTTCAGACCGGAGCCACACACCACGTTGACGGTGACAGCCGGGGTCTCGATGGGCAGACCAGCCTTCAGAGCAGCCTGACGTGCAACGTTCTGGCCCAGACCAGCCTGAATGACACAGCCCATGTAAACATGATCGACCTGCTCAGGTGCGACGTTTGCACGGTTCAGGGCTTCCTTGATGACAATGGAGCCCAGCTCAGCTGCGGGAACGTTTGCCAGAGTGCCGCCGAACTTGCCAATAGCGGTACGGCATGCAGATGCGATAACGATCTTTTTCATGTGAATAGCCTCCTGAATTGTGTATGTGTTGCTTTTCGATTGCCTTTTTATTAAAACGCCCTTGGGCATTTCTGCAAATTATTTTTCAGGGTCTTTTCCCTGCCGGATCAGCGCATACTTTTCGTTGACCGCCTTTTCCACATTGGGGGTAACGAACTTGCCGATGTCGCTGCCGTAATACGCTGCCTCCTTCACGATCGTAGAAGAAAGGTAGCTCCACTTGATGCTGGTGGCAAGGAACATGGTCTCAATGCCGGGCATCAGTGCGTGATTGGTCTGCGCAAGCTGGATCTCGTTTTCAAAGTCCGTCACGGCCCGCAGCCCCCGTACCATCACCGAAGCGTGCCGCTTCTTGGCGAACTCTACGGTCAGGCCGTCGAAGCTCTCCACCGAAACGTTCTGGATGCCTTTGCAGCACTCCTTGAGCAGCTCTACGCGCTCCTCCACGGTGAAGAGCGGATTTTTTGCGCTGTTGTTGAGCACTGCCACGATCAGATGATCGTTGATCTTTGCTGCGCGCTTGATGATATCAAGGTGTCCTTTTGTGACCGGGTCGAACGAACCGGGATAAACTGCTGTTGCCATCGTCTGGTGTCCTCCTTGAGCGCTGTGAAAAGCGCGTTTTGGTTCTGCCATGATAGCACTTTCCAGTCTTGGGTGCAAGATTTTGTGCAAGCTGTACGTTTTATCGTTAAAATTTAAACAATCAATGCTGTGCCACATCGCGGCAACTTGCTACGCTATAAGTAAATCACATCGTCAAAATTTTATCAAGTCCTTTTGCAAAGATTTTTGGTTTCACCACACCAAACAATCCTCCGAAATTGCTCTAAATTTTGTAAATATTGACAGTCAGCCAAAATTTTCACGATAAACTATTGATTCTACACATTGTTAATGTTATAACTAAGTTGTGCAGGTCTGCCGAACTGTCCGGCAGCTTTCCCTGCTGTCTGTCAGGATACCACACGACTATGTCAGAGTTGTGTGCAAACTACCAAAAACCGGTAAATAACCTGCAAAGATCTGTCCGTGCAGGAAGTGTAAATGATAAATTTACAATTCCTTTATGTTATTATAGGAGAGGATGGTTTATAATGGATTTTACGGAACTGTATGCTCAGAAAAAAATGACCGCCGCTCAGGCTGCCGCACTGGTCAAAAGCGGTGACTGGGTGGACTACGGCTGGGCAGTGAACACCCCCGTGGCGGTGGATGCCGAGCTTGCAAAGCGTCTGCCGGAGCTGGAGGGTGTCAACTTCCGCGGCGGCATCCTGATGTGGGTGCCCGCGATCTTCCAGATCGACGACCCCGCCGCACACATGACCTGGAACAGCTGGCACATGGGCGGCATTGAGCGCAAGGCCATTGCACAGGGGTTCTCCTTTTACTCCCCCATCCGTTATTCCGAGCTGCCCCGTTACTACCGTGAGAGCCCGGACCCGCTGGATGTGGCCGTGTTCCAGGTGACCCCCATGGACGAGCACGGCTATTTCAACTTCGGCCCCAGTGCATCTCATCTGGGCGCTGTATGCGAAAAAGCCAAGAAGATCGTTGTTGAGGTCAACAAGAACATGCCCCGCTGCCTTGGCGGCATGGAGAACTGCATCCACATTTCTCAGGTCACCGGCATCGTGGAAGGCGAGAATCCTCCCATTGGCCAGATGGCCGCTCCCGGTGCTGCTACCGAAGTGGATCTGAAGGTCGCCAACCTGATCGTTCCGCAGATCCCCAACGGTGCCTGCCTGCAGCTGGGCATCGGCGGTATGCCCAATGCCATCGGCAGCCTGATCGCACAGAGCGACCTGAAGGATCTGGGCGTGCACACCGAAATGTATGTGGACGCTTTTGTGGATATCGCCAAGGCCGGCAAGATCACCGGTGCACGCAAGCAGCTGGACAAGGGCCGTCAGGTCTACGCCTTTGGTGCCGGCACCCAGAAGATGTACGATTACCTGAACGATAATCCGGAGTGCATGTCCGCTCCCGTGGACTATACCAACGATATCCGCAGCATCTCCGCACTGGATAACTTTATTTCCATCAACAACGCTGTGGACATCGACCTGTTCGGTCAGGTGAACGCCGAGACTGCAGGCCTCAAGCACATCTCCGGTGCCGGCGGTCAGCTGGATTTCGTTCTGGGCGCATACCTTTCCAAGGGCGGCAAGAGCTTCATCTGCCTGTCCTCCACCTTCTTTAATAAGAAGACCGGCCAGATGGAGAGCCGCATCCGTCCCACGCTGGAAAACGGCAGCATCATCACCGACACCCGTGCCAACATCCACTACCTGTGCACGGAGTTCGGCTGCGTGAACCTGAAGGGCCTGACCACCTGGGAAAAGGCTGAAGCCCTGATCAACGTTGCACATCCCGACTTCCGCGAAGACCTTATCAAGGAAGCCGAAAAGATGCATATCTGGCGCAGGAGCAACAAAATCTAACATGTGCCGTGGGTATTCCTGCTGCCTGCGGCAGGAATGGAGTTTATCACATGATGGACAAAAAGCCGCACATCAAGCCCTATCTTTACGGGATGCTGGCCGGGTTCGGAGCGATCTCCCTGAGCATCATCTTTTTCTTTCTGATCTACCGCTTTGACGGTTTTGGCAACGCGATCTCGACCCTGACCGGCATTCTGATGCCGTTCATTTACGGTGCCGTCATCGCCTACCTGCTCAAGCCCGTATGCAACACCATCGAGAGCTTTCTGCGCCGCTTCATTCCGGAAAAGATGCATGGTCTGGTCAATGTGCTGTCTATTACACTGACCATCCTGTTTGGTCTGCTTCTCATCTACGCTTTGTGCATGATGATCATTCCGCAGCTCATCACCAGCGTGACCACCCTGTACTACACTGCACAGCGCAACCTTGCAAAGTTCGTGCAGTGGGCGAATCATGTGGAGTTCATTGAGAACAACCAGCAGATCATGAACATGCTCAACTCTGCTTATGCCACCATCAGCACTAATTTCGATGATCTGATCAAGACCCGGCTCCTGCCCTCCATGCAGAACATCGTCAGCGGTGCCGCCATTGGTGTGCTGAACATTGTAACGGTAGCCAAGAATCTGGTCATCGGCATCATCGTGGCCGTGTACATGCTGGCCAGCCGCAAGCGCTTTGTGCAGCAGGGCAAGCTGGTGCTCTACAGCATCTTCAAGCCCCGCTGGGCAGAGCTCATCAAGGAAGAAGCGAAGTACGCCGATAAGATGTTCGGCGGCTTCATCAACGGCAAGATCATGGATTCCGCCATCATCGGCGTGCTGTGCTATATCGGCTGCCTGATCTTCAAATTTCCCAGTGCACTGCTGGTGTCGGTCATTATCGGTGTGACCAATGTCATCCCCTTCTTTGGCCCGTTCATCGGTGCGGTTCCGGCCACCCTGCTCATTCTCATCCAGAACCCCATCAAGGCACTGTGGTTCGTGCTGTTCGTGCTGGTCCTGCAGCAGCTGGACGGCAATGTGATCGGCCCCAAGATCCTGGGCAACACCACCGGTCTTTCCAGCTTCTGGGTCCTGTTCGCCATCCTGCTGTTCGGCGGTCTGTGGGGCTTTGTGGGCATGATCGTGGGTGTACCGCTGTTTGCTGTCATCTATGACATCATCAAAAAGCTGGTCATCCACGGCCTGAAGCGCAATGCAGAGCTCGACATGCTTCAGACCTACCACGACAATTTCGGCGACCCGGAGGACGATGCTTCGCCTGCCCCGGAACCGTCTGCCGAAAAGCAATAAGCATCTCCCCTGCCCTGTATCACAAAGGCCCTGCGTTCGAAAGAACGCAGGGCCTTTGCTTTTTATGATGATGTTTGCCGAAGATTACTTTTCAATGGGCTGCGAGGGCTTCCAATCCTTGTAGTTCTCGTAGCGGCTTTCGCGGATCTTGGTGTGGGACCAGATCTCGTCCGCAGTGGGCTGCCAGTTGGCGGCGTAGCTCTTGCACTTCTCGCACAGGTGCTCCACGCTCTCCGGGGACTGCAGGTCGGTGCTGTGGGCACCGGTCTCGTGCACCATCTTCTGCAGCAGCTCGGGGTTCTCCAGCATCGGGCAGGGACGCAGATGGTTCTTATTGAAGGGCTGGCCGTTGTGATAAGCCATGAACAGCGGGCTGTGCAGGATCTCCAGAATGCTCTGGTCGTGGATATTGGCATTGGAGTAGTGGATGAACACACAGGGCTCTGCATCACCGGCCGAGTTGATGTGGAAGTAGTTGCGGCCACCGGCAATGCAGCCGCCCACAAACTCACCATCGTTCTGGAAGTCCATGGGGTAGAACGGGATATCGCAGGCCTCCGAGCGCAGATAGCGGATGCGGTCGATCATATATTTGCGCTGCTCCGGGGTAGGCATCAGCTCCGGTGCTGCCTCGTTGCCCACGGGCATGTAGTGGAAGTAGAAGCCAAAGTGTGCACCCTTCTCGCACAGGAAACGCATGAACTCGTCGTTGGTGACAGCTTCGATGTTATCACGGGTATAACAGATGGAGGTGCCAAAGATGATGCCGTACTTCTTCAGCAGATCCATCGCGTTCATGACAGCGGCATAGTGCCCCTCACCACGGCGGGCATCGTTGGTCTCCGGGGTGCCCTCGATGGACAGCATGAAGGCAATGTTACCCAGACGCACCACCTCTTTGCAGAAGGGCTCATCGATGAGGGTGGAGTTGGTGTAGATGGCAAATTCAACATCGTTGTGCTTCTCCGCCAGCTTCAGGATATCGGCCTTGCGCACCAGCGGCTCGCCGCCGGTCAGCATGTACAGGTATACGCCCAGTTCCTTGCCCTCGGTAACGATCTTGTCCATATCCTCAAAGCTGAGGTTGTTCTTGTTGCCATACTCGCCAGCCCAGCAGCCCACGCAATGCATGTTGCAGGCAGAAGTGGGGTCGAACAGGATCAGCCACGGAATGTTGCACTGGTACTTCACGCGGTTCTCGCGGATGGTCTTAGTGCCGCGGAAGAAGGCTTCATAGCCCAGGTTCAGTGCCGTGGTGCGGGCCACATTGGGGTCGGTCTGATCCAGCACGCAGTTGATGAGCTTGGACCACTTGCTGTCGGGGTCGGTCAGGGTCTGCTTGGCGTGCTCGTAGGCCTCGTCGCTGAACGAGCTGCCATAGAACTGCTTTGCAACATCCACCAGCTGTCCCACGGTTTTCTGACGGTCTTTATCGGCATGAGAAAGCACCACGTCTACCATTTTACCAACGGCAGCGCGCTGCATTTTATGAGTCAGGTTCTCAACAGAAGTATTCATTATCCTTTTTCCTCCAAACAACATTTTCGGAAATCTCTTTTGCTGCCGACATCATACCATTTTTAACAAACGTGCGCCATAAGCAGAAAAAGCGCCGTGATAGAAAACCCATCACGGCGCAGATTATGATAAAATTTTGTCGTTCTTCCGGTTCAGCCGTCCTGTTCCAGATGGATCTTATTGCTGGCAAGGCGGCATAACGCGCGGCGCAGATCCCCCTGCAGCATCCGTCCCGTACGTTCTACCATCACAGCAGGATCCGTTTTCATGTCCCGGCGGATCCATTCCAGCCCCACGCCCACCAGCGCATATTTGTAAAAATCCACCACAAACTGCTTGTCATCGTCCTGCACGGTGATATCGCGGCATTCGCGATCCGCAAATTCCTTCAGCATGGGGTCCAGAAGCTTGTAGAGATACTGCTCCACCTGTTCACGGCCCACAGAGCGGTATACGTTCAGCACCAGTGCTTTGTTATCCCGGATCTGGTGCAGGATGTCCAGAAACGCTTCGGTCCATGTATCAAAGCTCTGGCAACCTTCCATCGCCTTGGTTGCATCTTCCGTCAGGATCCAGTCCACCAGGTCGTAAATATCCTTGAAGTGGTAGTAGAAGGTCATGCGGTTCACGCCGCAGTCCTCGGTGATATCGTTGATCGTGATCTTATTGAGGGGCTTTTCCAGCAGCAGCTTTTTCAGCGATGCTTCCAGTGCCCGCTTCGTTGTTTGTGACACAAAAACCTTCCTTTCCCGACCGTAGAAATTTTTCCCGCTGCGTACGGCGATTGGCAGCTTTGTACATTATAATACCGCAAAAGCCGTCCCGATTGCAAGCATTGATTCTGTCCATTTTGTAAACAAAGAACGACTTCCTGTGTTTCACTCCGGCAGTTTCTCGCTTCAAAAGCCATTTTTCTTTCCCCAAAAGGCCCTTCCGGCGGTGTGCAATGCCTGCAAAAGCGGCTTCTTCCGGCAAAAAAGCGGAAAAGGCCCTTGATTTTATATCCCTCTGCGCTTAGAATGGGAGCAGACGGCTGTGAATTAAGTGCCGTTTTGAGGGAGGGTACAAACTATGATGGATACCATTGGTTTTCTGGGCTGCGGCAACATGGGCGGAGCCATCGCCCGTGCCGTTTGCAAAGCTGTTGACCCTAAGAAGGTTTTTCTGGCAAACCGCACTGCGGCCAAGGCACAGGCACTGGCCAAGGAACTGGGCTGCAAAACAGCCACCAATGCTGAGGTGGCCGGTGACTGCGACCTGATCTTTCTGGCTGTGAAGCCCCAGATGATGGAAGCACTGCTGGAGCCGCTCAGATTCACGCTGGACGAGCGCCCCAAGCGCTTTGTGCTGTGCAGCATGGCAGCAGGCCTTTCGATTGCCCGCATTCAGGAGCTGGCCGGTGAGGACTTTCCTGTGATCCGCATCATGCCCAATACCCCGGCATCGGTGGGCGAAGGCATGATCCAGTATTGCTCTTCCAACGTTACCGCAGAGGAAGAGGAAGCGTTCCTCAGGATCATGGCTCCCGCGGGCCGTCTGGACGCCGTGCCAGAAAGTCTGATCGATGCTGCCAGCTGCGTTTCCGGCTGCGGCCCGGCATGGGTGTACCAGTTTATTGAGGCTCTGGCCGACGGCGGTGTGGCCTGCGGCCTGCCCCGCACCAAAGCGCAGGAATATGCCGCACAGATGGTTCTGGGCAGCGCAAAGCTGGTTCTGGAAAGCGGAAAGCATCCCGGCGAACTCAAGGATGCCGTATGCAGCCCCGGCGGCAGCACCATTCAGGGCGTGCGCGTGCTGGAAGAGCGCGGCCTGCGCGGTGCGGTGATGGATGCCGTCATCGCCTCGTACAATAAGACTAAGGAAATGGGAAAGGGTTAATGGAATCATGCGCATCGTTGTGAAAGTAGGCACTTCTACTCTGGCATACGCCACCGGACGGCTGAACATCCGCCACACCGAAAAGCTGGTCGAGGTTTTGAGCGACCTGAAAAACGAAGGCCACGAGGTCATTCTGGTGTCCTCCGGCGCCATCGGCATGGGCGTAGGCAAGCTTTCTCTGCCGACCCGTCCAAAGGATACCTCCACCAAACAGGCCTGTGCCGCTGTGGGACAGTGTGAGCTGATGTACACCTACGATCGTCTGTTCAATGCCTACAATCACACTGTGGCGCAGATCCTGCTCACCGGCGTGGACGTGGAGCACACCGAGCGCCGGGTGAACTTCCAGAACACCCTGTCCCGCCTTTTGGAGCTGGGTGCACTGCCCATCATCAATGAGAATGACACCGTTGCCACCGATGAGATCACCTCCATCGGCGACAACGACACACTGGCGGCCATCGTGGCCTGCTGTGCACAGGCCGACCTGCTGGTGCTGCTGAGCGACATCGACGGCCTGTACACGGCCAATCCCCACACCCACCCGGATGCAAAGCTCATCCCGCTGGTGCGGGAGATCACCCCTGCGGTGATGGCACTGGCCGATGGCGCGGGCTCCGCCCTTGGCACCGGCGGCATGGCCACCAAGCTGCGCGCCGCCCGCATGGTGACCGGCAGCGGTGCCGACATGGTCATTGCGAACGGTGCACACCCGGAACTTTTGTATGACATTGCCGCGGGCAAGCCCGCAGGTACCCGCTTTACCGGCCACAAGGAGGACTGAACCTATGACGACACAGCAAATTCTGGAAGCGGCCCGCAGCGCCAAAAGCGTCCTTGCACTGGCCGATAACGCTGCCCGCAGCACTGCCCTGCTGGGCATGGCGGACGCTTTATGCGATGCGCAGAACCAGTCTGCCATCCTTGCCGCCAACGCCGAGGACATGGCTGCTGCCAAAGGGCACATCAGCGATGTGATGCTGGATCGTCTGGCCCTGACCGTTCCGCGCATCGAAGCCATGGCGCAGGGCATCCGCGAGGTTGCCGCTCTGCCCGACCCGGTGGGCCGGGTGCTGAACCGGGTAGAGCGCCCCAACGGCCTTGTGATCGAAAAGACCGCCGTACCGATGGGCGTGATCGCCATCATCTACGAGAGCCGTCCCAACGTGACCAGCGATGCCGCTGCCCTTGCCATCAAAAGCGGCAACGCCTGCATCCTGCGCTGCGGCAAGGAGGCCTGGCGCAGTGCCAACGCCATCGTCACCGTTCTGCGGCAGGGCCTGAAAAAGGCCGGTCTGCCCGAGACTTCGGTCTGCCTGATCGAGGACACCACCCACGCTTCTGCCAACGCTCTGATGACCGCCGTAGGCTATGTGGATCTGCTGATCCCTCGCGGCGGTGCAGGGCTCATCCGTGCCTGCGTGGAGAACGCCAAGGTGCCCTGTATCCAGACCGGCACCGGCATCTGCCATATCTATGTAGACGACACTGCCGACCTTTCCAAAGCACTGGACATCATCGAGAACGCAAAAGCCAGCCGCCCCAGCGTCTGCAACGCCGAGGAGGTGTGCCTTGTGCACTCTGCCATCGCCGGGGAGTTTCTTCCCCGTCTGGCCCAGCGGCTTGGCCCGGACCGCATTGCAAAGGGTCTGCATCCGGTAGAGCTTCGTCTTGACAAGCGCGCCGCCGCCATAATCGCTGGCACGCCTGCCGGTGAAAAAGACTTTGACACCGAGTTTCTGGATTATATCCTTGCCGTCAAAGTGGTGGACAGCGTGGAGGAAGCCATCGATCATATCGCCCGGCATTCCACCGGCCACAGCGAGGCCATCCTGACCCGGACACAGGCCCACGCGGATCTGTTTACCGCCGCTGTGGACAGCGCCGCTGTGTATGTGAACTGCTCCACCCGCTTTACGGATGGCGGCGAGTTTGGCCTTGGGTGCGAAATGGGCATTTCCACCCAGAAGCTCCACGCCCGCGGCCCCATGGGACTGGCCGAGCTGTGCAGCTACAAATATATCATCCACGGCGATGGACAGACCCGCTGAACCTACCTTCCGCGTGTGAAGATCGGGAGTGAGCGATTTCTCCATTCAATTCGTCATTTGGCAAAAGGATCTGAAAAGCTTTTTCAAATACAGGCTGGTGCAAATTGCGTCAGCCTGTATTTTTATTTCACACAGACAGACTGTTTTTGCATAAAATACAATTTTTGAATTTTGTTTTCAGCAGGCCCGTTTAAATCGTTCCCTGATATGGATGAATGTATCCCAGTTTCCCGCACTTCTCACAAAGATATAGTCTTACTTTTTCCATTTTGTTTTGTAAAAAGTACAATAATCCCCTTGACAACCCCTATTTCGATGCGGTAAAACTATATTGGAAGATTTGATAACGATTTCACTCCATTTCACTTTCCGAAGAGAAAGTTGTTCGTCACACACAACACTATACTTGGAACAAAGGAGAGAGCAATATGACAATCGCCATTCTTGCACATGATTCCCGTAAAGAGCTTGCACTGCAGTTCTGTACTGCTTACAGTGCCATTTTGTCCAAAAACACAGTCATTGCCACCGGTACCACCGGACGGATGCTGGCACAGACCACCGGTCTGCCGGTACATTGCTATCTCTCCGGAAAACTGGGCGGTGTGCAGCAGATCACTTCCCGCGTTGCCTGTGACGAAGTGGATCTGGTGCTGTTCTTCCGCGACCCGCTGAAGGCAGACGCTTCCAGCATCACGGAGCAGAATCTGCTCCGCCTGTGCGACATGCACGGCGTACCCATTGCCACCAACATTGCCACCGCAGAGGTTTTGCTGCGCGGTTTGGATCAGGGAGATCTGGATTATCGAGAGGGAATGCATCCGGCCCTTGTGGAGCCTGTGCCTGCAGCCATGCCCCGTCGTGTGACTGCCTGATTATGTGTATAGAGTATTGGGAAAGAGCGAGGCTGCTGCAACAGCCTCCTACGAAAAATGAGATAGACTTCCCCGGAAGGGGTCGCCTATCTCATTTTTTTGTAAGCTGAAATTGTGGAAAACCAATGCAGAAGCTTCCGCTGGTCATCCGTTCTGCGGCGGCTTACGCGCCCTCTGAGGCGGTTGATGGGAAAAGTCTTACTAACCCCTTCAGCAACCATCACAAAGTTCTACAGTGTTATGTATTTTGCACCTTATTCTCCGGTGGCTTTTTTGTGCGACACTTTGAGCTGTTATCAATCAGCATCATTTCAATAATATACCGATACATACTATCTTTTTCTTGTTCTGACATTTTCTCAACCAACTGCACCGCTGTGAGATACTTTTCTGTTGAACCCAATCTCTCGTGATAAAGATTGAGCTGATCAATCGTTCTTTTATAAAGCCAGAAAAACAATCCAGAAATGAGTTCTACAACACACCCGGAAATCGTTGTATAAAACGATACTTTCTGACCACCCCAAAATGCTACGATACTTCCAATGATAAAGATACTTCCACCCATAACACAAGCCGTCAATGTTGCATTAAACACCCGATTAGCCTGCCGCTTATTAATGACATAATATTCTCTTAATTCGGACATATTATTCAACATCAAAGAAATAATGTCTTTATTTCCTTCCTGAACTTTTTGAGCAGCCTCTTTTGCTTCTCTTGCGTCACCATCAGACGTTTTCTCTATACTGGAAGCAGTATGCTTTACCAAAAACATCGCACCAATCATTCCTAAAATAACAGTCAAAGCAAGCATAACTGCAGAAATTATTTCTGATTTCATTAATTTTCCTCCTCGATCGATAAAATTTTGTTTGTTGCCAGCAGAGAGACCGTACAAAGGGCAAATTATATAAATTTCTCAAATAACGTATTTATTATACGTCCATTCCATTTTTCGTCAAGACATTGTATTATAACATGTTGCCAAGCGTAATTTCGACCCAAAAATCGAAGTTGCTTTTTTCATTTCTCAGCAAAATACTTTTCACCGGAAGTTTATACAATGTTTATATCCCACTGTTGCTTTCAGCCCTTGACACAACCGTATGACCCCTGATTACTTCTATGCGACAGCCTGCTGAAAAACCGGGCGGCAAACATTCCTTTTTGAAAATGGTGTAAAGTCAAAATTTGGGGGGTTGCATAGGAACCGCCTGCAAAAGCCTGAAAACGGTGCAGGCGAAGCAATGCAGCCCCAAAAAACCGGCTTCAGCAAAAAGAAAAGCACCATACTTCCTACGAAGTACAGTGCTTTTTGGTGGAGAATACCGGGATCGAACCGGTGACCTCTTGCATGCCATGCAAGCGCTCTCCCAGCTGAGCTAATCCCCCAGATGTTCGTGCCATGCCTGACGACAGGTGTAATTATACCAGCGATTCCCCGGATTGTCAACCGTTTTCGGAAGATTTTTTCCAGAAATTTTAAAAAACAAAACCCCCGCACAGAACAGTCTCCCATTCTGTGCGGGGGTATGTTAGCCCTTTGGTTTCCCTCCGGGTGCTAGTCTATCCTTATATCAGGAGAGATTAGTTCTTGCCGTAGCCGAAGCCGTACTCGGTGTTCAGAGCCTTGACGCCAGCGTCCTTGCACTCGATGCCGATGGAGCCGCTGCCCAGAGTGTAGATAGCAGACAGACCGCCAGCGATGCTCAGGCCAGCGTTCAGGATGCCCAGAGCAGCGCCCCACTGGGTGTTGCCGTAGGTGTGGAAGCCCTTGTCGTATGCACGATGCACGGTGTTGAAGATGCCGCCGATGAAGTCACCGGGGACGTAGTTGCCGTCGAACACGCTGTCGAAAGCAGAAGAAACATAGTTCTTCAGGAAGGTGTTACCAACGATCTTGATCACGTTGGTAGAAACATTCTGCCAGTTCTCAGCCTTCATAGCGGGTGCCAGGTAGTCAACCAGAGAAGCACCACCAACAACGTAGGTCAGTTCGTTTTCTGCAACAGCAGAGAAGTTTGCAGGCATCATCATAATGATATTACTCCCTTCAAAATTAGAAAAAATATTTTACAAACCACTTCGTGTGGTTCGCATCCCGTATCTAGGATGGCAATAATATACCACACTTTCCAGAAAGATTCAAGTACTTTTTTGAAAAAAATGTGAAAAGTGTGATAACTTGTGAAAATCCGGTCTCAAAATCTTTACAAAAGCCCGGGTTTTCAGCGCATCGACATGGTTTTTTCTGTAATTGGAAGATACTGGAATGTGTGAGGGCTTTTCTATGAAAACTGTGATCTATCTGGATGAGCTGCTGCTGACGAACTTTCTGGCCGCAGCGATGCTGCTTTTGTGCACCGGGCTGCTGTGTGCGCGGCAGTGCGGCGGCCTGCGCCTGCTGGCAGGCAGTGCAGCAGCAGCGGCCTTCTCGCTTTGCATCCTGCTGCCGGAGCTGCCCGGCGCGGCGGCAGTGCTCTGCAAAGTCTTTACCTGCGGTGCCGTTGTGGCCGCTGCCTACGGTGTGCCCGGCCCGCGCGGCTTTGCCCGGCTGTGCGCGTGGTATCTGCTGCTGAACCTGCTGCTATGCGGAGCGGTGGTGCTGCCCGGCGTGCAGAGCGCGAACCTCTGCGTGTACTTTGCCCTTTCTCCGGGGCGGCTGCTGCTGTGCTGCGGGGCCGTATCTGCCCTGCTGCGGGCGGTGCTATTCTGCTTTGGCCGGGCGGGCCCCCGCAGCGTCGCTGCCGTTCTGGAGCTGGACAGTGCCGCCCTGCCGGTGCAGGCGCTGTGCGACACCGGCTTTTCGGTGCAGGACCCGCTGAGCGGGCGGGCCGTGGTGTTGCTGCATTACCCCTCTGTGCGCGACGGCCTGCCGCAGGCGCTGCGGACATTTCTGGACAGCTACTTTGCCTGCGGTACAGCACCGCCGCCGGAGCTGGGGGTGCGGCTGGTGCCCTGCACCACCATTGCCGGGCACTGTGTGCTGCCTGCAGTCCCGGCCAAAGCCCTGCGCGTGGGCAGCCGCCGGGTACAGGGTTTTCTGGCTGCATTCTGCCGCCCGGAAACGCCCCCGGAGCACTGGACCGCACTGCTTGACAGTGAGCTGGCCGGGCAGCTGGGCATCCGCTGACGCTTATATTATAGATGTACAGGAGGAGATCTCATGTTCCATGGTATTTCTGCATTCCGGCTGTTCTGGCAGCGGCTTCTTGCACGGCTGCGATACTGCGGCGGTGCCCATTATCTGGCGGGCGCGCCCAGTCTGCCGCCGCCCCTGACCCCGGAGCAGGAAAAAGCCCTGCTGGCCCGTATGGCAGAGGGAGACGCCTGCGCCCGGGACGACCTGATCACCCACAACCTGCGGCTGGTGGTATACCTTGCCAAAAAGTACGAAAACAGCGGGGTCCCCGCCGAGGATATGATCAGCATTGGCACCATCGGGCTCATCAAGGCCGTGAACACCTTCACCCCGGAGCGCAGCATCAAGCTGGCCACCTACGCCAGCCGCTGCATCGGCAACGAGATCCTGATGTACTTACGCAAAAGCTCCAACCGTCGGCAGGAGGCCAGCATCGACGAGCCGCTCAACGTGGACGGTGATGGCAACGAGCTACTGCTCTCGGACATTCTTGGCAGCGACGAGGACCAGATCAGCCAGCGGCTGGAACAGGACGCCGAGCGTGCCATTCTGCGCCGTGCCGTGGACAGCCTGTCCCCACGGGAGCGGCAGATCATGGAGCTGCGCTTCGGCCTTGCCGACGGCGTGGAGCGCACCCAGAAGGAAGCCGCCGACGCCCTTGGCATCAGCCAGAGCTATATCTCCCGGCTGGAAAAGCGGATCATCCATACATTAAAGGCCCAGCTGGAAAACGAATGAAGTGGAAAAACGCGAACTGCCGCCCGCCGAGCTTGACAATCCGCGCTGATTCGCATATAATAGAACTACAGAAGGCGCTGGCCCTGCAAACGGCTAGTTCCTTACCGGATTAGTCAAGAAAAGATGACCGCTCAGGTTTGGGAGTCTGAAGGCGGTCATTTTTTCTTTTTGTCATCACTGTGAGAAACAGTCCATGTAATTTCAAACGTAACGTAGATTGCTCCGCCGAGAAGCGTGAGCAGAAGCACGACCTGTTCAAACGTCATGGTGCATCCCCCCCTTCCTGCCCTCAAGCATTCCGGGGAGAACGAGATTCCAAGAAAAAATCGCTCTTGCCCGGCACTCAGGGTAACGGGTAAAGAGCAGCCGCCTGCGTTTGTGGGCACAGCGCCTGATGGCGGCGTTGCCGCCGCAAATACAGCATATCATAGATCCGCACAAAAAACAATATTTTGCCGCGCTTTCCTGCCAAACGGGAAAGCGCACAGTTTTTTCCACGCATACGATGCCGCTGCACATCCCATACTCCCGGTGAGAACAAAAACAGACCGGGGGCGTTTGGATGTACAACAAAGTGGAGCTGTGCGGCATGAACACGGCCCAGCTGCCTGTGCTGACCGAGGCCGAAAAACGGGAGCTGCTGGCCCGGGTGCGCACCGGCGATGCCGCCGCGCGGGAGCGGATGGTGGAGGGCAATCTGCGGCTGGTGCTCAGCGTGGTGCAGCGGTTCGCCCAGCGCGGCGAAAATCTGGACGATCTGTTTCAGGTGGGGTGCATCGGGCTTATCAAGGCCATCGATCATTTTGACCCCGCCCAGCCGGTGCGGTTCTCCACCTACGGCGTGCCCATGATCATTGGCGAGATCCGGCGCTTTCTGCGGGATAACAACGCCCTGCGGGTGAGCCGCAGCCTGCGGGATACCGCCTACCGGGCCATGCAGAGCCGCGAGACGCTGGAAAAGCAGCTTGGCCGCGAGCCGACCATGGACGAGATCGCCCAGAGCGCCGGGCTCACCCGCCGGGAAGTGACGGCGGCGCTGGAATCGGTTGTGGAGCCCATCAGTCTGGATGAGCCGGTGTACACCGACGGCGGCGACGCCATGTATGTGATCGATCAGGTGCGGGACCCGGATGGCGAGGACAGCTGGATCAGCGGGCTGCAGTTCCGCCAGACGGTGGCCGGGCTGACCCCGCGGGAGAAAAAAATCATGGAGCTGCGCTACCTGCAGGGCAAGACCCAGATGGAGGTGGCGCAGGAGATCGGCATCAGTCAGGCACAGGTCAGTCGGCTGGAAAAGGGCGCACTGAGCCAGTTCCACCCCCAGAACCGGCAGTAAAACAGGCGGCACGCTTCCGGAACAAAAACGGAAAGCGCGCCGTCTCTCATTTGCGGCTGTATTTGCGCCGGGTAGCTGCGCCGCCGCGCAGATGCCGCTCGGCTTTGTTGCGGGCCAGCACAGCCCGCACCTGCCGGAACAGCTCCGGCTGCAGCGTCCGCAGCCGCACGGCCACGTCCTTGTGCACTGTGGATTTGCTGCACCCGAACACCGCAGCCGCCGCCCGCACGGTGGTACGATGGGCCGCAATGTACTCGCCCAGCTGTATTGCTCTCTGCTCAGGGTCTCCCTTCATGCCCGGATCCCTCCTGCTGTATTATGGTACAGCCTATGCGCCTGACGGGGCAGATATGTGCCGCCGGGGCTTGACTTCTGCACCAGATGCGCTATACTTTTATACGGACATAAAAACAGGGGTGCCGAAAGGCTGAGATCCGCATTGTGCGGAGTACCCTTTTACCAGACCGGACAATGCCGGCGTGGGAGTTTGCAGAACTGTCCGTTCTTTCACAAACCCCGTGCGCCTGCTGAAAAGCGGGCGCATTTTGTTTTTGTGTACTATCGTTCTGAGAAGAGGAATCCTTATGACCAAAACTTATTCCAAGACCCGCATTCTGGTGGAGGGTGCACTGATGATCGCGCTGTCCACCGTTTTGAGCATGATCCAGATCCCGCTCATGCCCCACGGCGGTTCCATCACCCTGTTCAGCATGGTGCCCATTCTGGTAATGAGCTACCGCCACGGCGCAAAGTGGGGCATCATGACCGCTTTCGTCAACAGCCTGATCCAGCTTGTGCAGGGCCTTGGCAATCTGGCATACTGCCAGACCCTCACGGCGCAGGTGGGCTGTGTGCTGCTGGACTACCTTCTGGCCTTCACTGTGCTGGGCTTCGCCTGCCTGATTGCAAAGCCTTTCCGCAGCCGTACCGTGGGTGTCGGTGTCAGTGCCTTTGTGGTGTGCCTGCTGCGCTTCCTGTGCAGCTTTCTGTCCGGTTACATCGTCTGGAAGGACTACGACTACGCTTTCAGCTGGATGACCGAGATCGGCTTCCCCGGGATCTCCAGCATGAGCGTGGACGGTCTGTGCTGGCTGTACAGTGCCTTGTACAACGCCACCTACATGCTGCCGGAAGCCATCCTGACCACCGTCCTTGTGGTGATCCTGATCCGTGTCGCACCCCAGATCTTTGACCGGCAGAACGCAAGAGCGTAAGTTTTTTCGCAGTCATTTTTCCCGCCGGGAAGGGCATTCCCCCGGCGGGATTTTTTTTGCAGAAAATCCAGAAAAGCTGTTGACAATCCGGCAAAGCGCTGGTATAATTACTCCTGTCGTCAGGCACGGCACTAACATCTGGGGGATTAGCTCAGCTGGGAGCCCGGTTGGTATCAAAACACACCCCCAGTCAGATAGTCCTGCGACAATCAAATTCCCAACAAAAAACTCCATCCAAGAGGTTCGCTTCTTGGATTTTATGGGGGATTAGCTCAGCTGGGAGAGCGCTTGCATGGCATGCAAGAGGTCAGCGGTTCGATCCCGCTATTCTCCACCAAAAAAGCACTGTACTTCGTTTGAAGTACGGTGCTTTTCTTTTTGCTTTCTTGGAGGTCGCACTGAAAATCATCCAAATGCCTGATTTTGCAGGCACATGGACGGCAACCCCCAATTCTTGCTGTTTCGTTGTTTCTGAAAATGCTTGTTCGATGCCCGACTGTTTTGCAGGCGGACGTATCACTCCCCCTCAATGTAAGGAGTGAGATCGAAGTTAAACGAGATGTTGATCTGATAGCCACGATAAACGTCTACCCTGCGGATCAGCTGGTTGACAACCATCTTCTTCGCTTCAAAGTTGGCACTGTCGTACAGGTCAGCATAGGAAATCAGCTCATCATAGAGCCTCGACACTTTATCCATCAGCTCTGCTGTTCTCTCCAGTTCCTCACTGGCAGATTCACAAAGGTCTTCCAGTTCCTTGAGTTTCTCTTCTTGCTCTGTAATCATTTCGGCAAGGGTTTCTCTCGGCAACACACTTTCGCCTTTGATGCAGGCTAAAATTTCGGCTTTCAGAGAAAGCAGGTCTTTCTCGGCCTTGTCTCGCTGCGTTTGCAGGTCTTGCAGATGGTTTTTGCGCTCCGTAGTTTCTTTTTCGTAGCGTTTTGTAACGATCTGCTCTTTCGGGATACCCCTCATTTTGGAAAAAATCTGGCGCACCGCCTTATCAATGATCTCATCCAGAATGTGGACGGTATATCCCGTCTGCCCGGTGCAGTTGGTCTGCTTGCGGAGCTTTCCGTAACAGGTATAGCGAATACGCAGCGTATA
>OWIV01000635.1_pt1 | contig 21669 bp, 20 predicted proteins | sample 1732831 | NCBI WGS metagenome assembly OWIV01 (sample SAMN05065757, study PRJEB22554) | human gut metagenome | biome: ENVO:2100002; feature: ENVO:00000062; material: ENVO:00002003 | host: Homo sapiens | place: USA
AAAAAGTTTTGATTACATTCAACTACAAAGACGGCACAAAAACCATCACTTTCGACGAAATTGCCGCCAAAGATGCCCCAGCGGGCAATGGTTCGGATTTGGGTTGCTTCGCTCCACCAAAAAACCTCAGCGTATGAAAGTACGCTGAGGTTTTTGTTTTGCTGCAAAGCCAGACTCACTGGGCGGGTGGATTCGAACAACAGCGGCCCGCCGAATAGTCCGGCGGGCAAAAAAGCCCCTGCGGGGCTTTTTTAGATGCGCGGCTCGCGACATCCACCCGCGCCCACCAAAAAGACCAGCGTAGAAAATACGCTGGTTTTTTGTTTTATCCGGTATCTTAAGTTTCACCCTCGGGGGTGGATTCGAACAGCTGCGGCGACGTCGCTGAAGACGGCGCAAAAACAGCCCAGTGCAACAGCGACGACCGCTGCCAGCGGCAGAAGCAGGGAGGAGCTGTTGGGGCTGCGGCCAGCAGGATGCGCGTGCCGCCCAAGGCACGACGCAGCCGCTGGGAGCCGCGACCCGGGTTCCTTTTTATTTTGCGCGGCTCGCGACATCCACCCGCGCCCACCAAAAAACCTCAACGTATCACGTCGCATTCCCCTTTTCCTGTTTCATCTCTCCCTCAAGGCCGCCTTGCCTTGCAGGGTAACAAAAAAAGACGCCTTGCGATCTCTCGCGAAGCGTCTTTGCCTTTGATGCCTAAAATATAGCGTTTTCTGTTATTTCTTTCAAACTGAAAGTTGCAACAACTTTGCCATCACATTTTTTATGTTTTGTAAAGTTACACAAAATCTCGCCTTATTTTTTGTCGATTCATGCAGGGGCAGTTTTCATACCAGCGGCATGATGGCTTCCGGCGCAGCGGCAAAGCACTGCGGCGCGGCGGGTGCAGCAGCCCCCAGCGTTGCCTTGCTCACCTTCCACCACAGGCGGGTCGTGCCGTCGGGTGCCAGAAAAATCAGATTCCAGTCAAACGGATTTTCACTGCTGGAAACCGCCTTTACCGGCAGCGCGTTCTGCGCTCCCGGTGCGCAGGGCGCAAGGTCGTGGGCGCGGATCCCCACGGCAGTGCAGTGTTCCGGCACCTCGGCTGCAAGGCACAGCGGAGCGTCCCAGCCGGTCAGCCGCACCGTGTGCGCATCCACGCGGGTGCAGGGCAGAATATTTTTGCAGCCGGTCAGCCGTGCGGCGGTAATGCTCTGCGGGTCGGCAAACACCTCTTTGGTGGTGCCGGTGCGCAGTACCCGCCCGCCGTCCATCACAGCCATCTCCCGGCACAGGCGGTAGGCCTCGTCCCGGTTGTGGGTCACCAGCAGAGCCGTTCCGTCAAATCCCGCCAGCAGGCTGCCCACTTCGCTCTCCACCTCTTCCCGCAGGTAGCTGTCCAGCGCGCTGAAAGGCTCGTCCAGCATCAGGATGCGGGGCCTGCCCACCAGAATGCGGGCCAGCGCCGTGCGCTGCTGCTGCCCGCCGGAAAGCTGGGCCGGGCAGCGCTTCGCCAGTGCTTCCAGCCGCATGGCACGCAGCATTTCCGCGCAGCGTTCCCTGCGGACTGCCTTGTCTTTTTCCGCTTTCAGCCCGCAGAGGATGTTCTGCTCCACGGTCATGTTGGGGAACAGCGCATAGTTCTGGAACAAAAGGCCCACGCCCCGCTGCTGCGGCGGCAGGTCGATGTGCTGTTCGCTGTCAAACAGCACCCGGCCATCCAGCACGATGCGGCCCGCATCCGGCTTTACGATGCCCGCGATGCAGCGCAATGTCATGCTTTTGCCGCAGCCGGAGGCTCCCAGCAGAGCGGTGGCCGTGCTGCCTGCGGTAAATTCGGCCCGAAGGGTGAAGCCCTCCAGCTTTTTGGTAATGTTCACTTCCAGACTCATTTCCGGCCACCCGCTTTCTGTTTTTTCTCCAGCAGGTTCACCGCCAGCAGCACCACCGCAGAGATGGCAATATCCACCAGCACCCAGCGCATGGCACCCGCCTCATCGTTGGTGCGCCACAGCTGGTAGACCGTGGTGGCGATGGTGGCGGTCTTGCCGGGGGTGTAGCCTGCGATCATGCTGGTGGCACCGTACTCGCCCAACGCTCGGGCAAAGGCCAGCACAGTTCCGGCCAGAATGCCCTGACGGCAGTACGGCATCCGCACCCGCCAGAAGATCCAGCTGTTGGACTGGCCCAGCGTCTGGGCCGACCACGCCAGCGTCTCGTCAAAGCTTTCAAAGGCACCGCGGGCGGTGCGGTACATCAGCGGGAAGGCCACCACGATGGAGGCTAAGATGGCGCTGTACCAGTTCATGACCAGCTTGACCCCGAACTGCTCCATGAAGAAGATGCCCACCGGCCGCTTTGCACCAAAGAGCAGCAGCAGAAAGTAGCCCACCACCGTGGGCGGCAGCACCATGGGCAGGGTGAGCAGCACGTCCAGCACGCCCTTGACGGTGCGCGGCAGCTTTGCGATATAGTAGGCGGCAAAAATGCCGAGAAAGAACACTGCTGCGCAGCTGATAAGGGCGATGCGCAGGCTGTTCCACAACGGATACCAGTCCATGCCTGCTCCTTTTTATACGGCGCTGAAGCCCACGCCCTCGAACACGGTGGCGGCGCGGTCGGTCTGCAGATAGGCCAGAAACTCCTTGGCGGCCTCGGCGTTGGGGGCGGCCTTCAGCACGGCGGCAGGATAGATGACCTGACCGCACATCTCCTTGGTGGCCTCATCCACGGGGGTCAGACCGGCGCTGAAAGCATCGGTGCAGTAGACGACACCGGCATCCACGCTGGCCTCGGTGATCTGGGTGGTGACCTCCTTGACGTTGGAGCCGTAGGTGATGACACCGGCAGCGGCAAGTGCCTCCTCGTCCAGATCGTAGTAGGCAAGGATCTTCTGGGTGTACTGACCCACAGGCACATCGCTGTTGCCCATGCAGAACAGGATGTCCTGTGCCTTCAGGTGCTCGGCCAGAGTGTCAAAGCTGTCGATGCCCTTGTCGCTGCCCTCCGGCACGCAGAGCACCACCTTGTTTTCCAGCAGGTCCACGCGGGTGTCGCTGTCCACAAAGTCCAGCCTGTCCTTGTTCACATCGGCCAAAGCCATGATGTCCAGCTGGTCCATCTGCTTCTGACCGGCAGAGATGAACAGGTCGCAGTCCGCGCCCTCCTGGATCTGGGTCTTGAGGGTGCCGGAGGAATCGAAGTTGAAGCGGAAGGTCACGCCCGGGTTCTCTGCCGAGTAGGTCTCACCGATGGCGGTGAGGGTCTCGGTGAGGGATGCGGCGGCAAACACGATCAGCTCCACGCTCTGGGCTGCTTGTGAAGAAGCGGCGGCAGAGGATGCCACAGAAGCGGCTGTGCTGGAAGCAGCGCCGCCGCAGGCAGTAAGGGCAGCGGCTGCACCGGCGATGCCGGCAACAGCCAGAAAGCTCCTGCGGGAAATGCGATGGTCGTTCATATCTGTTTTTCTCCTTACTTTTTGTAAAACAGCATTCTATTTCTACGCCCCGCAAAGGAAAACAGGGCGGGGAAGCCTTATTTGCGGGCGCACTCGCCGTCCAGACCGGCGGCAATGCGCACACCGTGTTCCAGACTGGGCAGGATGTACTCCAGATTTTCCTGCACGGCCTTGGGGCTGCCCGGCAGGTTGACGATGAGCGTTTTGCCGCGCAGCACGCTGACGCCGCGGCTGAGCATCCCCCGCGGGGTGATGCTCAGGCTGTGATAGCGCATGGCCTCGGCAATGCCGGGGGCGTTGCGGTCTGCCACCGCACAGGTGGCTTCCGGGGTGATATCCCGGGGGGAGAAGCCGGTGCCGCCGGTGGTGAGGATCAGATTCACCTGACGGCCGTCAGCCAGACGGATGAGCTGAGCCTTCAGGGCCTTTGCTTCGTCCGGCAGGATCATGGTCTCCTCCACCACATAGCCTGCGGCGGTAAGCATCTCCACAATGAGCGGGCCGCTCTTATCCTCCCGCTCCCCGCGGCTGCCCTTGTCCGAAAGAGTGATGACCGCAGCCCGCAGGGGCGGGTTCTCCAGCGGGGGCAGCAGGGTCACTTCGTCCCCCACATGGATCTCGCCGCCGGTGAGCACCCGGGCAAACACGCCCTCCCGGGGCATGATGCACTCACCGGTCTGCTGCTTGATAACGCAGTCGTTGTGGCACTCCTTGCCGATCTGGGTCATTTCCAGCACCACGTCCCCGATGGCGAACCGGCTGGTGACCGGCAGATTGCGGAAATCGAAGCCTTCAATGACCAGATTTTCGCCAAAGGCACCGTAGTCCACCCAGATCTTTTTACGGAATGCCTCGATCTTTTCCGCGCTCAGCAGACTGACCTGCCGGTGCCAGCTGCCGCCGTGGGCATCGCTCACGATGCCCCACTCCGGGGTCAGCACGGCGCTGGGCACCTCGGTCTTGACGGTGCCGCGCTTGGGGCTTGTGCAGATTGCCAGAATTTTTCCCATAAAAATTTATCCTCCGATGCGATACATGCCGCGGGTAGCGGGCATGGAACTGTCTTCAAAATGGTGTTCCCGGGGTTTGGCCCAGATGGTCTCCCGGATGGCGGCCAGCAGCTGCGTATCGTCCGCGCCGCTGCGCAGCAGGGCACGCAGGTCGCACCCGGCTTCGCTGGCAAGGCAGGGACGCAGAAAGCCCTGACTGGTCAGCCGCACCCGGTTGCAGCTGGCACAGAACTTGCCGTGCACCGCCGCAATAAAGCCGATGCTGCCCTGCCAGCCGGGCACGGTGTAGTATACCGCCGGGCCGTCCCCGAAGGCTGCTTCTGCCAGCGGCTGCAGCTCCGGCCAGCGGCGGGCAAACCGCTGCCGCAGCTCCGGGCCGGAGATGCAGGGCATGGCCGCGCCGTAGCCAATGGGCATCATTTCAATGAACCGCACCTGCAGCGGGCGGTTCTCGGCAAGGGCCGCAAGGTCTTCCAGCTCGCCCTCGTTGACGCCCGCCTGCGGCACGCAGTTCAGCTTGACCGGAATGCCGCTTTCCAGCGCCGCCTGCAAGCCTGCCTGCACGGCCGCAAACTCGTCCCGGGCGGTGATCTGCCGGAACACCTCCGGGCGCAGGGTGTCCAGACTGATGTTCACGCTGTCCAGCCCGGCTGCCAGCAAAGCGGGCAGCTGCTGCACCAGCAGGATGCCGTTGGTGGTCATGGTAACTTTGCGGATGCCGGGGATGGCCTTGAGCCCGGCCACCAGCTGCGCCACATTTTTGCGCACCAGCGGCTCGCCGCCGGTGACCCGCACGGTGTCGATGCCGCACTGGGCGAACAGCGCCGCCAGACGCAGGAACTCCTCGTAGGTGAGCACGGCTTCGCGCTCCAGTTTTTCCACGCCGTCCGGCATACAGTAGCGGCAGCGCAGGTTGCACAGGTCGGTAACGGAAAGGCGCAGATAGTGGATCTCGCGCCGGGTGGAATCAAACATAGCCGCCCTCCGCCCGGATGTAATGGCCGCTCTTGCCGCCGGTCTTTTCCACTAAATGGATCTCGCCCAGCTCCATGCCCTTGTCCACCGCCTTGCACATATCGTAGATGGTGAGCAGCGCGGTGGAAACGCCGGTCAGCGCCTCCATCTCCACACCGGTAACACCGGCGGTCTTGACGGTGCACAGGGCTTCCACGGCCTGCCGCTGGGGCAGCAGGCGGAAGTCCACGCTCACCTTGGTCAGGGGCAGCGGATGGCACAGCGGGATCAGCTCACTGGTTCTTTTTGTGGCCATGATGCCCGCAATGCGGGCCACGCCCAGCACATCGCCCTTTTTCACGGTGCCGCTCTGCACGGCAGCAAAGGCTTCGGCGTTCATGGTGATGATGCCGTGGGCAGTGGCTTCCCGGGTGGTGACGGGCTTTGCGCTCACATCCACCATCACGGCATTCCCGGCAGCATCAAAATGGGTCAGATTATTTTCGTTCATATTTTTTCACCTTAGTAAAGCTCCCCCTTCGGGGGAGCTGGCAAAGCCGAAAGGCTTTGCCTGAGAGGATTTTCAGCAGTGCCCAAAGCCGCAGTTGGGCCAGTGGCACACTTCGCAGTTCAGGCACAGACCGCCCTCGCCCAGACGGGCGATGTCCTCGGCGGTGATAGGGTCGTCCGCCAGCAGACGGGGCAGCAGCAGATCAAAAATGGTGCGCTTGGCGTACATCACGCAGCCGGGCAGGCCGCACACCGGCACACCGTCCAGATGGCTCACAAGGAACATGGCACCCGGCAGCACCGGGGCACCGTAGGTGATGATCTCGGCCCCGGTGTTCTTGATGGCCAGCGGGGTGCGGTCGTCAGGGTCCACACTCATGCCGCCGGTGGTAAAGATCAGCTCACATCCTGCGGCTTTGGCTTCCAGAATGGCGGCGGTGATGCCGGCGGGGTCGTCATCGCAGACCTTGTGGAAGATCACCTCACAGCCGTAGACCGCCAGCTTGCTTTGCAGGATGGGGGTGAATTTATCCTCAATGCGGCCCTTGAACACCTCGCTGCCGGTGGTGATGATACCCACTTTCTTGGCCTGCATGGGCAGCACGTTCAAAATCGGCTCTGCCCCGGCGGCGGCCTGCATGGCATCCATTTTTTCCTGCTCGATCACCAGCGGGATGATGCGGGTGCCTGCCAGCTTCTGGCCTTTTTTCACGGGCAGATCACCGTGGATGGTGGCAATCATCATCTGCGGGAGGCTGTTCACCGCCAGCAGCGCCTTGCGGTGGATCTTCAGCAGGCCGTCGCAGTCCGCGATCAGCTCGATCTTGCCCTCCTTCGGCTCGGTGCCGTGGATGTTTTTGCCCGCAGCGGCCTTGTACAGCAGGGCGGCGGCTTCATCCTCGTGGAGGATGCCGGGATGCTTTTCCCAGACGTAGAGGTTCTCCTTGCCGATGGAGAGCAGCACCGGGATATCCTCCGGCTGGATGACGTGCCCCTTGCGGAAGCGGGCACCCTTGAACTCGCCGGGAATGATCTGGGTGATATCGTGGCAGAGCACCTGCCCTGCCGCATCTTCGGTACGAATCAGTTTCATTTTATCTTCTCCTTACAGAGTCGGCATCTGGGCAATGATCCAATCGGCCAGCGGCTGGATATCCTCCAGCCCAAAGTCTGCACCCGGGATGTCGCCCACCACGGCCAGCGGCTGGAACGACACCGGCGCATCCGCGATCTCCCTGCGCACCACTTCGATCTTGGGCCAGCCGCTGGATTTGAAGCCTTCCAGCAGCACAAGATCATAGCCGTGCCGCTCGAACAGGGCCAGCAGATCCTGCTCGGTCAGGCGGAATTCCTCGGTCAGCAGATAGCGGGTGCCGGAGTAGACCGCCACGCCTTCGGCCCCTGCTTCCCGCAGACGGAAGCTGTCGGTGCCGGGCACATCCGGGGTAAAATCATGGCCGTCGTGCTTGATGATGCCCACCTTCAGCCCACGGCTGCGCAGAACGGGCAGCAGCTTTTCCAGCAGGGTGGTCTTGCCGCTGTTGTGTGCGCCGCTGACGGCCAGCACCGCCGGGCGCTTGAGCTCCAGTTCTTCTGCCAGAGCCTGTTTGGATTCAATATACAAAGTAAAGCACCTCCACTTCTTCACCCGGAGCCACCGGGCCGCTGCCTGCGGGCAGCTTTACCAGACAATTGCAGCCGATCATGGCAGAAAGGCTGCCGGACGAATGCGCTTCGGCGCTGCCCTCGCCGGGGATGGTCACGCTGCCGCCTGCCGCTTTCGCCCGCAGGAAGCGGTCACCCTTGCTGGATTTGGAAAAGCCGGTGGTGAGAGTGCAGGTGGTGCGGGGAAGAATGCAGCTTTCCTCCCGGCGCCCTGCCGCCCGCAGCAGGGCCGGGATGGCATACTGTTCCAGAGTTGCCGCTGCGGCAAAGGGGTTGCCGGACAGGCAGAACACCAGCTTGCCGACGATCTCTGCCGCCAGCATGGGGCTGCCGGGCTTCTGTGCCACGCCCGCAAAGAGCATCTGTGCCCCCAGCTGTTCCAGCACGGCGGGCAGATAGTCCTTCTGCCCTACCGAAACGCCGCCGCTGGTAATGACAGCATCGCAGCCGGTCAAAAGCTCCCGCAGCTGGCAGGCGATGACCTCCGGGTCATCCGAGCAGTGCCGCCGCTGCACGGCAAAGCCCAGCTGCCCCAGCCGGGCGGCGTTCTGGATGCCGTTGGCATCGTAGATCTTGCCGGGAGCCCACGGTTCACCGGGGGCCAGCAGCTCACTGCCGGTGGAAAGAATGCCCACGGTCAGAGTGCGGTACACCGGCACCTCGGCATAGCCCTGCCCTGCCAGCACACCCAGATGGGCGGGGGTCAGCGGCGTGCCCTCGGCGGCAATGATGGCTCCGGCGGCGATATCCCCGCCCCGGAACACCACGTTCTGCTGGGGCTTCAGGCTTGAATAGAGCTGCACCGTTTCTTCGCCGCTGTCGGTCAGCTCCTGCATCAGCACACAGTCCGCGCCCTCCGGCAGAGGGGCACCGGTCATGATGCGGGCCGCGCAGCCCACAGGCAGGGCGGCGGCGGGGGCATCCCCGGCGTAGAGCTTCATGGTCACAGGCAGCGTGACCGGCGTTTCGCGGCTGGCCCCGGTGGTGTCGGCGCTGTGCAGGGCGTAGCCGTCCAGCGGGCTGCGGTCAAAGGGGGGCTGGTCCATCCGGGCGCACAACGCCTTTGCGGCAATGCGGCCGCAGGCTTTTTCCAGCGGCAGGGTCTCCACCGCCGGGCGCGGCAGTGCCGCCGCTGCATCCAGCACGCGGCGCAGCGCAGCGGCAGGTGCGCAGAAAGGCTGTTTCATAAAAAATCCTCCAAATGCCCGGCTGCACCCGGTCTGCTATGGCTCAGACGGGGCGTTCCGGGGATATTCTCTTTTCATAAAAAGGCAGGTGAAAAAGAAGCGGAGACGTCTTGACCGAAAATCAAAACGCCTCCGCAGAATATCCGCACATACCGGCCAGCGGCAGCTTGCAGTCTGCCCTGCCGACGGCATCCCCGGCTGTGCCGTCCTTGCAGTGACGGTACGGCCCGGGAAGTGCCCTGTGTGGATGGGAGGAGTTCTTTTTTTCAAATTGCAGCGTTTCTTCTGCGGGAAGGCGGAGGGGTTTCTCCCTCCACCCTTGAATGCCGGCTGATCTGTTTCGAGATCCGCCCTTAGCATTGCGGCGCGGTGTCCTGCTCTTTGCGGGAGTTTAGACACCTTTGCTCAAAGAAGCTCTTATACCCTGATTCAATTGTAGTTTATGGTTTAATCGCAGAAATCGTCCACGTCGCTGATAGCCTTGGCGTAGCGGCGGGTGAGGTGCTTGGTGGAAAAGAGGAACCGCTCGTTCTGGTTGTTGGTCAGCTCCTCGATATCGGCATACTCCGGGTTCTCCTGCATGGCCTTCCAAGTCTGCTCGATGACCTCCGGTGCAAGGCCGTAGGGGGAGCGCTGGAAGTACTTGAGCGGAGTGGCGCTGGGATAGATGCGGGCATTGAACCGCACCATCTCGGCGAACATCACACACAGATCCTTGTCCTCGATGAGCTGCGCGATCATGGCGTAGTTGTCGCTCATGTTGGCGGTGGAATAGTAGTAGGTATCCTTTGCGCCCTTGCGGGTAGTGATGTCCTCACACTGGGGGTCTGCAGGCATCTGCGCCAGCAGCTCGTCGGCATTTTCCACCTCGGTCAGCAGCAGGGCGTGGGGGGTCAGCAGCGCAGCCGCAGAGCGGGAGCGGATGTAGCCTGCCAGTTCCTGTGCGGGGGTAAGCTGGGGCAGCTCCGGGGCCGTGACGGTGGGCTGATCCTCGTAGGGGTCGCCCTGTGCTTCCGGAGCAGCGGCCAGAAAATCCAGCAGCTCCGGCTTCGCAGCCTCGGTCTGCGCTGCCTCGGCGGCTTCGGGTGCGGCCTCGGCGGCCTGCTTTGCGGCAAGCTCGGCGGTCTCCCGCTCCACCACGGCCATCACATCCTCGCCGGTCTTGGCGGCGCTGCCGTCAAAGGTGCTGCCGGTCTCCTTCAGGCGGCGGGCCGTCTCGCTTGCGGCGTCGATGTCAAACACCTCTGCCTTGGGCTTTTTCTTTGCGGCCAGCTCTGCCTTCTGCAGTTCCAGAACGGCCTGCTCCGGGTCTGCGCTGCCGTCTACGGTGGTGGTGTAGCCGGGTTTACGTCTGCCAAACAACATGACGATCGTTCCTCTTTCTATGGGATTTATTCAGCTGCTGCGGTGTTCTGGGCGTAGATGCCGCGCTTTTCCAGATCATCGGCCATATCCGCCAGATCATACTTCTCCAGTGTCTCGCGGGTGGGCACACCGGTGGTGCGATCCCAGCCGAAGGCGTCATAGAACAGATCCTTTGCCTTTTCCATGTCGGCGCGGTCCAGCTTGGTGGTGCCTTCCTCGAATGCCTTGAAGTCGGGGTCCTTATCGAACACCCAATCGCAGATGGCATCGTGCTCCTGACGCAGATTTGCGCTGCCGCAGTTCTGCTGGAAGCTGATGGCGGTCATCACGCGCAGCATCTGGGTGATGCGGGCACCGTCCTCCTGCAGACCGGCCTGAGTATAGGTCTCGCCGGTGACAGCAGTCATAAAGTCTGCCTGCAGGTCCAGATCGCCGTGGTAGTCGCGCTCCTTGGAGGGAGACTGGGTCATGGGCCACATCCAGTTGCACAGGGTGGCGGAGTCGTGGAAGTTCTTGTCGTTGACGCAGTATGCAGCCAGCTTTGCCTTGTTCTCGTTGATGGGAGTGTAGGCCTTGGCCTTATCGTAGCAGCCCTCGCCGAAGAAGTCCTCCATGACCTTCTTGGTCACCTCATAGGGAGCGCCGGAACCGGTCTCGCAGACGATCTCGTGGATCATGCAGTCGCGGTTGTAGACGAGGTTGTACAGCATGCCCACCTGCCATGCCTCAGCAGGGCCGTGGTGGTTGGGGAAGCCGTTGTAGATCAGGTTGGAGTTGGTAGCGCCGTCGTCGCGGTCCAGCCAGCTCTTGGGCAGGCCGAACTTTTCCATCATGGCCAGGGTGCCCTTGGCGATGACGGACAGGTCGCCCTCACCGTAAGCCATGCGGCGGATCAGCTCAACCTCCCAGCGGGGATCGCCAGCCTTCTCCCACTCCCAGGGCAGAGAGTCGTACTCAGCCTCGCTGATGTACTTGGTGGCCTCTTCGCGGGGCATCCGCAGGATCCACAGCAGGTCGCGGTTCAGGTTGCCGTAGTTGTCCCACAGGCCCATATCGTCCACTGCATGAGACCATGCCAGGTTGATGACCATGGTGCCGTCGCCTTCGTACTTGAAGTCGTGCACGCCGTCCGGGTAGACGCGGGTGCCGTACAGCACGGGCATGCAGGTGTTGGAGTTGTGGGTGGGCAGATCGTAATCTGCCAGCGGGTCCACATCATACTCGGTGTAGCAGCGGATGGGGCAGGAAGAGCAGCCGCCGTTCTTCACGGTGTACTCGGCAGCGGGAGCGCCGAAGTCGAAGTAGCCCTTGAAGCAGCGCAGAGCTACCTTGTTGATATCGTTGTAGGGCTGCTCGCCGGTATCCACGGGGCCGCCGGGAGCCTTTTTCCACATACGACCGGGAGCGCCGGACCAGCGGTTCTTGCCGGAGGTGGCGCTGTACTCTGCCCAGCTCTGGGGCTGTGCGGGCACATTGTGGTTGTTGTTGCCGCCGATCAGGTTGCCCATCATGTAGTTGGACAGCTCCAGCACCTTCTTGGGGTCAGCCACCTTGACGCTGCCGGTGCCGCGGATGGCAAGACCCTTCAGCTTCTTGTTGCCCAGCGCAGCGCCCAGACCGGCGCCGCCGGAGTTGCCGAAGCTGGTGTTCAGGGTGGAGTAGTCCACCAGATTCTCACCGGCAGGGCCGATGGAAGCGGTCTCGAACTCGCGGCCGTTCTGCTCCACCATCCACTTGTTGGCAGCAAAGGTGCCCTTGCCCCAGATCTCGCTTGCGTCCTCCAGAGAGACCTTGTCGTCCTCGATGCGCAGGTAGACGGGCTTTTCGGAGATGCCGCTGAACACGATGCCGTCGTAGCCGGCATACTTCAGCATGGAGCCGATGTGGCCGCCCATGTGTGCGTCGATGATGGAGTGACCCTTGGACCAGGTGGAGCGGAAGGTCACATTCATACGGCCGGAGCAGGGCACGCCGGCACCGGTCAGAGGGCCGACGCCAAAGATGACCAGAGCCTTCTCGTCATAGGGGTCCAGCTCCATGGGAGCTTCCTCGTACATGATGCGGTAGGCCATGCCCATGCCGCCGATATATTTATGGTACTTTTCGTCATCCTGCGTGGTGATCTCACCGGTGGTCAGGTTGACGCGCAGGATCTTGCCTGCCCAGCCATAGGTTTCAGCCATTGTTGTTCCTCCTTACAGATCCATGTAAGCAGCCTGTGCTGCACTGGTGACGGCATCCCAGTCCACGATGGACAGAGCGCCGGACGGGCAGCCTGCCACGCAGGCACCGCAGGCGATGCACTTGGACGACTTGCCGGTCTCGGGGTTGACGGTGGGCATGTGCCACGGGCAGGCCTCATGGCAGGCACCGCAGCCGATGCACTTGTCGGTATCCACTACGCGGATACCGCGGTCGTCGGTGGTGATGGCCTTCTGCGGGCAGGCATTGCCGCAGGCGGGGTCCTCACACTGGCGGCAGGTGTCCGGGAAGTAGACAAAGCAGTTGTCGGTGCCGGACAGCAGGCCATTGCCGTCGCCGTCCAGATTCAAGCGGCGCTGGATCTTGACACGGCTGATGTAAGAGGAGCACACACCGTCATTGGTCAGCGTGCAGTTGATCTCGCAGCGCTGGCAGCCGGTGCACAGATCCGCATTGACCACCAGCAGGCCCTGCGGCAATGCCCAGGTAGCCACTGCGCCGCTGTCCACCTGCTGCTGGGAGCAGCCGAACAGGGACAGCATGGATGCGGAGAGGGTGAGCCCTGCAAGGCTCCTGCCCGAAATTTTCATGAACTGGCGGCGGGTCATGTCAGCCGTCAGAAAATCGGTTTTTGCCATAGTTTCCATTCCTCCGTTGAGGTCACTCTGCGCAGAGCACCTCGGTCACATAGAAATACGAGTTGTTGACGATGTTCGTTACCGCCGTCGAGGTGATGGTCGCGCCGGAAAGGGCGTCCACCTCGGTCAGATCGGCACTCACCGCACCGGTCTGGGCCTGCTCCGTGGTCAGGTCGGCCTGTGCCAGACGCGCCTTGGACTGCTCTTCTGCCGAGAGATCCGCAAAGGGGATCGCCATGGGCTCGCCGTCCAGTGCGCTCTTGCTCAGCTCGGCTGCGTACAGCCTGCGGCGTGCCACGGCCTCTGCGCTGGAATCCAGCGGCGGGGCCAGCTCATCGCTCAGGGGCCGACCGTTCAGTGCCGAGAGGGTCAGGCCTGCCGCATACATCCTGCGGGTGGCCTCGGCCTCGGGAGAGGTGTCGGACACGTTCCACTGTGTGGGATCGAACTCCTCAGCGGCAGTGGTGTCCTCCGCCACTGCACCGGCAGAGGCGTAGGCTGCGCCGGTGGCCGGATCGGTCACGGTGTAGCTCTTGCCTGCCAGCGTAAAGGGGGCCGCGCCCTGGTACTGGGACGTGAACTCCGGGTTGACGCACTGGCCGCCAAGGCTGTCGGTCTCCGCCTGCGAAAGGATCTCCACAGCGGAAACATTGCCCTCAGCGTCAAGGGTCACAGCAGCCTGCACATCGCTCTGGAAGCCCTTCTGAGTACCCTCCACGCGGTAGCTGCCGTCGTCGAGCTGGTACACTGCGCTGATGCCGTAGGCGGCTGCATCCGCCTCCGACACCGGCAGCAGGGTACCGGCAACCGTGGTGCGCGCGTGCTGCACAGCGATCAGACCGACCGCCATGGCAACCGTGGCAGCGCCCATGGCTGCATAGCCCGGCAGCCGCTTACGCCACAGCGGAATGGGCGCAAACGGGTTGGTTGCCTGCTTCATGTTATCACCTGCCTGTTTTTGTTTGTGCGGGAAAGTTTCCCGGACATGAAAATAGCCGCTCCTGCTGCTGCAACAGCGAAGCGGTTTCTTCGTTACTATTTTATCATCTGTACCGGAGGTAAGTCAACGCAAACAGCTGTGCTTTCCCTGTTTTGTCACCATCATTTTACACATTCTGCTAAAGTTAGCGGATGTTTCCTGCCGCACACCAGCTGCAGGCCGTATTCCTGCGCCAGTTCCAGCGATTGGATCGTGGGCATGCTCTTGCTCACCAGTGCCGGAACGCCCGCCCGGATGGCCTTGCGCACCATGTCCACGGGCACCCGGCCGCTGGTATAAAGCACGCATTCTGCCAGCGGGACGTCCTGCAGCAGCATCTCGCCCACAGCCTTATCCAGCGCGTTGTGCCGGCCAATGTCCTCGCAGGCAAAAAGGATGGTTCCCTGCCGCAGCACAAAGCAGCTGTGCACGGCGCGGGTGGCGCGGTACAGCGGCAGACCGGCGCTCATGGCGGCGGCAAGCGTATCCAGCCATTCCGGCTGCAGCTCCAGCTGCGGCACCGTGCGCAGCGGCGGCAGCTCCACCGGGCTGCTCAGCGTGACATTATCCGTACAGCAACTGGACACCGCCTGCGCCGCTGCACTGCGGGCCGTCAGCCGATGGTTCAGGTAGACGTTCACCTTCAGCCCCTCAGCACAGACTGCGGCCTGCTCTACCTCCTGTGCCGAAGTGATCCAGCCTTCGGTCAGCAGCCGCCCCAGTGCCAGCTGCGGCAGCAGCTCCGGCGTGCACACCACCCGGAAGGCCGGCTGCTCATTGACATAAAGCGCGGCGGCGTGCTCTGCCGGAAGCACCGCTGCGGTGCCATCCGGCAGACGCGCCGTTTCAAAGGCAGCTGCCCTGCCAAAAAGGTCGTTGATCTGCATAAGTCCAGTTCCTTCCCTGTGTGCCGGGTCTCAGAAGCATTTGGTCCCCGCACCAATACAATATAAGTATAGCAGAGGATCCCGCACGAGAAAAGACTGTCCGCTGCATTTCAGGGCAAAAAGGTTATTTCGGGACCCTTTTGGGCAGAGCAGGCGTCCCCCTTCTGTTTGCACGAAAAAGCACCCGCCGCCGGGCATTTTCAGACCGGGCAGCGGGTGCTTTCCTTTATATAATGGAGAACGATGCAGATGATTTACTTTGCGGCAACATTCTTGGTAACCATCACGTCACTGTCCAGTCCGCAGACGTTGTGCAGAACGATGGTGCCTGCCTTGACGGGGGCAGTCAGCACCACCTTGCGGATCTCGTCCATCACCGGGAAGATCATATCCTTGGGGATAGCCCGGGTCAGGCGGACGCTGGTGACAGGCAGCTCGCCGCCCTTGACCAGCACCGAGCTGGCGATGGTGCGGCGGGGCGCAGTCAGCTCCTGACGGACATACTGTTCGCCGCGGGGGCAGGTGTGGCCGGTGACCGAGATCACCTGACCATTTTCAACTTCGGCTTCGATCTCGCAGCCGTTGGGGCAGACGATACAGGTAAATTGCTTTTTCATTCCACCGACACCTCCAGTGCGCCTTCCTCCTGCAGCTTGGCAGCAGAGACCTTGAACTGGATCATCTCCGCAGGAATGGCTTTCTTCATCTTCTTGGCAGCAACTTCCACACCGTTCTGGCGCACCACGATGCGGCAGTCACGGTAGTGGTTCCGCACGCGCAGCGACAGGCTGAAATCGTTCTTGCCGCTGACCTTCTGCGGGATGGTGTGGCCCACGCCCTCGCCGCACTTCACGTCCAGCGTGCAGGGGTCGATGCCCTTGCCCTCAACGTAGGCGGCAGCGTGGCGTGCCAGTGCCTCGGACTCCATGGAAACGAAGTCCACCAGATCATGCACATGCAGCACATTGCCGGCAGAGAACACGCCGGGCACGTTGGTCTGCAGGTTCTCGTCCACGAAGGCACCGTTGGTGTGGGGGTCAATGGCGATGCCGGCATCCTCCAGCAGCTTGTTCTCCGGGATCAGGCCGACGGAGAGGATCAGCGTATCGCACTTGTACTCCTTCTCGGTGCCGGGGATGGGCCGACGGTTCGCGTCCACCTCGGAGATGGTCACGCCGGTCAGACGGTCGCGGCCATGGATCTCGGTGACAGTGTGGCTGAGATAGAGCGGGATATTGTAGTCATCCAGACACTGCACGATGTTGCGCGGCAGGCCGGAGGGGTAAGGCATCAGCTCGAACACTGCCTGCACATGAGCGCCTTCCAGCGTCATGCGGCGGGCCATGATCATGCCGATATCGCCGGAACCGAGGATGATGACCTCCTTGCCGGGCATCCGGTTGTAGAGGTTCATGTAAGCCTGCGCGGTGCCTGCGGTGAACACGCCCGCCGGACGCTCGCCGGGAATGCCCAGTGCGCCGCGGCTGCGTTCCTTGCAGCCCATGGCGAGCACCACAGCCTTTGCCTGATACTGGCGCAGGCCGCTGCGGGTGGAGGCGGTGACGACACGATCCGCCGTCAGGCTCAGCACCGTGGCGCTGGTCTCGTAGGGGATCTCACGCTTGTTTACCTCATCAATGAAAGCCTGTGCGTATTCCGGGCCGGACAGGCTCTCGCCGAAGCGGCCCAGACCAAAGCCATCATGGATGCACTGGCGCAGGATGCCGCCCAGCATCGCCTCGCGCTCCAGAATGATCATGTTGCGGATGCCCTGCTTGTGCAGTTCCACCGCTGCGGCAAGACCTGCGGGGCCGCCGCCGATAATCACAACGTCCTTCTGTTCCATCGCTCAGTTCTCCTCCTTCCGCATGGTTCCGGTCAGGACCCAGGAGCCCTGACGGCTGTAACGAACATCCTCTGGCTCGGTGCCCAGCTCCTGCTCGATGAAATTCTCGATCTTCATCTGGCAGAAGCCGCCCTGACAGCCGCCCATCATGGCGCGGGTGCGGTACTTGATGCCGGTCATGGTGGAGACGCCCAGCGGGTTATGGATGGCCTGCAGGATCTCCGCCTTGGTCACTTCCTCACAGCTGCAGATCATCTCGCCGTAATCGGGGTCCTGCGCAATGAGCTCTGCCTGCTGCTCCGGAGTGCACTCTGCAAACTTGACGATGCCCTTGTGGTGCGGGTCGAAGCCGGGGTTTGCCTCGAACTTCTCGTGCTCCAGCATCAGGCCGATGACGTAGCGGGCCAGCGGCACGCTGCCGGTCAGGCCCGGGGACTCGATGCCCACGAGGTTGACGGCATTGGGTGCCACGTCGTCCCGGATCTCCACCTTCCAGTCCTGAATGGCGCCGTTCTCATCCACCCACTTGGGCTGGATGCCGGCGAAGGTGCGGATCTGATCCTTTTTAAAGATGTGGGGCCACAGCTTTGCGCCCTCCACGGCCAGACTGTCCATGTTGGCCTGCGGCACGCTGTAATCGTCCAGCACATCGGTGTTCTCGGCATCCGGGCCCACGGTGACGTTGCCGTCCACGGTGGGGGTGATGTGGATGCCCATATAGGTGTTGCTGGGCACCGGGTACACCGGCATGGGCAGCAGCTTACCCATGCGCTTGTGCAGGATGATGTAGTTGCTGCGGGAGCCGATGACACGGTAGCCGGTCAGGCCCAGCAGGTCGGAGATCTGCTTTGCGCCCAGACCTGCGGCGTTGACCACCCAGCGGGTGCAGACATCGCCATGCTCGGTGTGCAGATAGTACAGCTCGTTTTCGCGGGTGATGGCCGTGACCTTGTGGTCAAAGAAGAAGTCCACGCCGTTGGCATGTGCGTTCTCGGCCAGAGCCACCGTGTACAGGAACGGGTCCATGATGCCGCTGTTTTTGGACCACATGGCAAACTTGCCCACCACGGCGGGCACCAGCTCATGCAGCTTTGTCTCGTCGATCATCTCCAGACCGGTGCAGCCGTTGACAGCACCCTGCTTCATGGTGCGCTCCAGCTGCTCCATGTCCTCGGGGGTGTTGCCCACCAGCACCTTGCCGCAGCGCTTGAACGGGAAGTTCAGTTCCTCGGCCAGCTGGTCCATGATCTTGTTGCCTTCCACGCAGCATTTTGCCTTCAGGCTGCCGGTGGGGTTGGCAAAACCGCCGTGCACCACCGCAGAGTTGCGGCCGCTGGTCTCGTTGCAGACGTCCAGATTCTTCTCCAGCACTGCAATGCTCAGCTTGTAGCGGGACAGCTCGCGCGCAATGGCACTGCCCACGACGCCCGCACCGATGATGACCACATCGTATTGTTTTTTCATGGTATCCACCTTTCTCCTTTTTCTGGTATGGGAAACCGGCGTTGTGTTATATGTTTCATCGCTTCAAATATATAACATCCCGTGACTTCTGTCAAGCACTTTCCGCAAAAATTATAAACAAAAATGAGCTCTGTCCTTTGGTAAAAACGACAGAGCTTCTGGAAAATTCGGCGGGAACCGCTTGAAATGCCAAGGGAAAAGGGGCTCCCGGATGCAGGCAGGGCCTCCGCATCCTTCCATTCACGGAAGCGGCCCTGCTCACAAAAACAGCTTCTCAGATGAAGAAATCCGGGAAGCGGTCCAGCAGGCTCTGGAAGTGTTCCCGGTAGGCGCCCAGATGATGCTCGAAGAATGCGTCCACATCCACATCCTTGGGCAGGCCCACCATCAGATATTTGTACAGCTGCTCATGCTCCTCGCGGAAGGTCTCCATATCCATCTGGCACAGAGCGGTATCCAGATAGCGCACACGATCCATGTGGGTGGTAACGTTGTGCATGGCCTGCCAGATGCGGTCATAACCGGCATAGGTATACAGGCGCTTATGGAACTCGTTGTCCAGCGTGATGAAGTAATCGCCCAGCACATCGTGGCTGATGCAGGCGGAGCCATCCTGCTGTTCCAGCAGACCGTGCAGCTCACTGAGCTGTGCCTGATTCAGGTGGCCGGACAGGCTGCGCAGCAAAGCGGGTTCCAGCATCTTGCGCATGGCATAGCCCTCGTTGATGTACTGGATCGAGATCTTGGAGACGATGCTGCCGCGCTGAGGCAGCACATCCACCAGCCATTCGCCCTTGAGCATCATCAGTGCTTCGTGGATGGGCGTGCGGCTCATGACCAGATGCTCGCTCAGCTCCGCCTCGCTCAGCTGGCAGCCGGGCTGCAGCTGGATGTTCATGATATTCTTGCGCAGGATACGGTAGGCGTAGGCCCGGTTGTTCTCGTCCGGCTGGCGAGGGTCCATCAGCAGCGGCAGGATGCGGGACTTGTCATCTTTCATTGGTAAATTCCCCTTACAATAGTTTGCTCTCCGGCAGGAAAGCGCTGAGTCAAGGTTTGTTGCTTCTAAGATATTGTTTCCTCTATTATAAGGCATAACATATCACTTGTCAAAAGCCTTTTTGCTAAAAAGCAACTAAAATCCTGAAATTGCGGATAAAAAACTGTAAAACAAGTTGCATTTCCGCCCCAAAGGCGTTATAATATGCTCAACAAGTAACATATCAGTTGGCTATAGGAGGTCAATCACATGTCTGAAATCAATGCGATCCGCTTTGCAGAACCCTGGCAGGTCTCCTGCGTCAAGATCCCCATGCCGGAACCCAAGCCCGGTGAGGCCCTCATCAAGATCATGGCAGCCGGTATCTGCGGCAGCGACATTGGCGCGTTCCGCGGCACCAATGGTCTGGTGAGCTATCCCCGCGTCATCGGCCACGAGCTGGCCGGTGTGGTCGTCTCCATCCCGGAGAACAACAAGAACGGCATCAAGGTGGGCGACCGCGTGGTCGTGGACCCGTACCTGTACTGCGGTCACTGCTATCCCTGCTCCATCGGTCGCACCAACTGCTGCGACGATCTGCACGTTCTGGGTGTGCACGTTGAGGGCGGCATGGCCGAGTACTTCTGCCACCCGGCTGATATGCTCGTCAAGATCCCCGATGGCATGAGCTGGGTGCAGGCCGCCATGGCCGAGCCCCTGACCATCAGCCTGCACGGCATCCACCGCGGCGGCCTGAAGGCAGGCGAATACTGCGCCATCATCGGCGCAGGCCCCATCGGTCTGGCTGCTGCCATGGTGGCACAGGCCTACGGCGCACACGCCATCCTGCTGGATCTGGTGCAGGAGCGTCTGGACTTTGCAAAGTCTCTGGGCGTAGAGTACACCATCAACTCCGGCAAGGAAGATGCCAACGCCCGTGTCCACGAGATCACCGGCGGCGAGGGCGCACAGCAGGTCATGGAGTGCTCCGGTGCAAACCCCGCCATCCGCAGCACGCTGGATCTCGTGAGCCATGCAGGCCGCATCACCTTCACCGGCTGGCCCAAGAAGGAGACCAGCCTGCCCACCGACACCATCACCCGCAAGGAGATCGACCTGCGCGGTGCCCGCACCAGCGCCGGCGAGTTCCCCGAGGCTCTGGAGCTGATCGCCACCAAGAAGGTGGATATGCTCAAGCTGCTCACCAAGACCGTCAAGCTGGAAGAGGTGCCTGAGACCATCATCGACATCGAGAAGAACCCCGGCAGCTACATGAAGGTCGTTGTCACGATGGAGTAAACGGCTCCCCACTACATTGAAGTTATAAGGAGAGTACTGTTTTGGACGCATGGAATATTCTTGTTGTGGTCGTTCTGGCCCTGATCCTTCTGCTGATCCTGCCCATGGTGGCTGCGCGCAACGGCACCAAAAGCTTTACGCAGGCCCTGATGGCCCCGCTGCACCGCAAAAAAAAGCGCGGCCCGCTGGGGCTTGAGGTCGAGCCGGAGAAAAAGCCGGAACGGCATGTGAACAACAGTATGCAGGGCGAGCTGACCGCGATCGTCTCGCAGCTCATCACCTTTACTAAGCGCCAGCACTATACGCTGGTGTACCCCGGCACCATTCAGGAAGACGGCCAGCTGACCACCACGCTGGCGCTGGTGGTCACCCCGGGCGGCGTGGTGGGCCTGAACTGCTTCGGCTTTGCCGGCGAGATCCGTCCCGGCGACCAGCCGAACGACCAGTGGCGTCAGCACATCAACCACACGGACAACCGCATCCCGAACCCTGTCACCACCAGCGAAAAGCAGCAGGTGCTGCTGCGCCGCGCCATGGACAGGGCCGGGCTGAGCGGCATCCCGGTGGAGGTGATCGCCGTGTTCACCAGCAAGGAAGCCCGGCTGACCGGCGTTTCTGCCCAGAAGTGCTTTGACCGCGACGGCATGATCGCCTATCTGGAGCAGGAGCGCTTCCATTCCGGCCCCGTGGAGGATACCCACGAGACCGGTGTGAAGCTGAAGAGCCTTGTAACGGTATACAAGTCCGAAAAAAACAAGAAGAAAAAGAAATGATCTGCGTCTGAAATGTTACCTGTAGCCTTCCGGCACAGCGGAACGCTGCGGATGCATTCTCTGGGATTTTTAAACAGACAGCCCGGTACAGTTCTCCTGTACCGGGCTGTCTGTTTTTGTTTTTTCTGGTTTTTATGCTCCATTTCTCCATTTTTTCAGGCTAGTATACAACATAAAGCACAGCTTCCCTTTGGGGAACAGCTGGTAAAGATTCAGATAAGAAGCGCCGTTTTGTATTGTTCCCGTCAAGCTGATATGTTAGTATATCGTCAAGGGAAACATGCCGCAGACGGAACGCGGCGTCCGGCTGCACGAACCGGCGCAGCGGCGTTCCACCCTGAGCAGGCATGAAAACAAATGAAAAGGAGAGATTTTCTTATGCGTATCCACAAGATCACTCGTCGTAACTTCATGAAGGTTGCAGGTGTCTCTGCACTGGCCATGGGTCTGGCAGCCTGCGGCGGCA
>OWIV01000669.1_pt1 | contig 20778 bp, 9 predicted proteins | sample 1732831 | NCBI WGS metagenome assembly OWIV01 (sample SAMN05065757, study PRJEB22554) | human gut metagenome | biome: ENVO:2100002; feature: ENVO:00000062; material: ENVO:00002003 | host: Homo sapiens | place: USA
AACGGTTCCAGTGTGATAGGTTCAGAAAGATTAGCACGGATATCCATTCCTGCGGACAATTCGGTGGCATAAGCCGGAAGCGGATGCTTCGATTTATTGATAACTTGAATATTCATAAATGCATGTTTACTATTTAACGGGCGAAAATACACATTTTGAACTGAAAAATAGTTAAGTTTGCAGTTAAATAATGTACCTGCAACCAAATTGCGAATGGTAAACAACTAAATCCTAAATAAAAAGATAAGTCAAGCATCTTTAAGTTCAAATGATAAACGGAACTTCCAATCACAACGTTGCCGCCTTTAGCTACAACCGAAAGTTTCTGTTTTGTAGTCCAAAGCGGCAACCATAATTTAGTTATAATCAAAAGAATATTTACATCTTAGAAAAAGAAAGTTTATATACGATCAATCTGCCCTAAAACGTTCAGTCTGCACATCACGAGAGTTTGCTCCTACCATGACATCAAATTCTCCCGGTTCATAAACGTATTGTAATCCTGAATTATAAAATCTCAAATCGTCTTCCGTGATAACAAACTTAACTTCACGACTCTCTCCTTTTTTCAAGAAGATACGTTCAAAGCCTTTCAGCTCTTTCACTGGACGAGATATTTCAGCGTAAATATCATGCAGATACATTTGTACGATCTCATATCCGTCAAAATCTCCGTCATTGGTTACAGTCACAGACACTGTCAACTCCCCATTTCTGGACAGTACATCCGAACTAAGTTGTAAATTCCCATAAGAGAAATTTGTATAACTCAAACCGTACCCAAAAGGATAAAGAGGTTCGTTACTCATATCCAGATAGTTACTGGAGTAACGGTTAAAAGAATGACTGTCAGGATCGGGACGACCTGTATTCAAATGATTATAGTACAGAGGAAGCTGTCCCACTGAACGGGGAAAAGTCGTAGTCAGCTTGCCGCCCGGAGTCACTTTACCGAACAATACATCAGCAATAGCATCGCCTGTTTCACTTCCACCGAACCAGACATTCAAGATAGAATGAACATTGGCATCCTCCCAGTTCAGAACTAACGGACGCCCTGTAAAAAGAAGCAACACTACGGGTTTACCCGTCTTCACCAGCGCCTTCAACAAATCCTGTTGAGCATCAGGAATCCCTAGTTCCGTACGTGAAGCCGATTCACCACTCATTTCAGCACATTCTCCCAAAGCCGCAACAATCACATCTGCACGGGCAGCCGTATGCAAAGCTTCATCCAACAATTGCAGTTCATTGCCGCGTTCTAACGGACGGATACCAGCTCCTCCTTTTTCAAGTTCCGCATCATGATATATATTACTACCTCTCGCATACAGTATTTCAGCCTTATCACCTGCTGCCGAACGAATTCCCTCCAATAATGTCCCGTGACAGGAAGGAGTACACGTCATACTCCACATCCCACACATATTATTACGGGCATCAGCCATAGGACCAATTAAAGCAATCTTACCTTTCCGTTCGAGCGGAAGCAGATGATCCTCATTCTTCAACAGAACAAATGTTTCAGCTGCGATTTCACGCGCCACCGCGCGATGAGCAGTCGTATAAAGTTCTTTTTCCACACGCAGGGTATCACAGTATTTATACGGGTCAGAGAACAAGCCCAATTTATATTTTGCTTCCAATACACGGCGACAAGCGGCATTAATCTGTTCTTCCGTAACTTTCCCTTCTTTCAGAGATTCTTCCAATGTATTCAGAAAACCGCAAGAAACCATATCCATATCCGTACCCGCCTGTAAAGCACGTACAGAAGCCTCTTTCAAAGGAGCAACCCCATGTGAGGACATTTCGGCGATAGAATTATAATCCGTCACTAACAACCCACAAAAGCCCCATTCATTCCGGAGCAAATCGGTCAGTAACCATTTATTAGCCGTAGCCGGAATGCCGTCCACCAAATTGAAAGAACTCATCACACTACCCACACCTGCCTCAACAGCTGCCTTGTATGGGGCAAGATATTCATTATACATACGTTGGCGACTCATATCAACCACATTATAGTCCTTCCCTGATTCGGATGCGCCATATAATGCAAAGTGTTTTACACAGGAAAGAATTTCGTTTTTTCCCTGCATATTATTTCCCTGATAACCGCGTACATAGGCTTTTGCTAACAGGGAACCCAAATAAGGGTCTTCACCACTACCTTCTGCAATACGCCCCCAACGACTGTCACGACAAATGTCAACCATCGGGCTGAATGTCCAGCAAATACCATCCGCACTGGCTTCTACAGCAGAAATGCGTGCCATACGTTCAACAGCTAGTGTGTCCCAGCTACAAGAAAGCGCTAAAGGAATCGGGAAAATGGTTTCATAACCGTGGATAACATCAGCTCCTACCAGCAAAGGAATTCCCAAACGGGTAGAATCAATGGCTATACGCTGCAAATCAACAATTTTTCTTATTCCTTTCACATTAAAAAAACCTCCAATCTCCTGGTTACGAACCATTTTCGTAAGTTCGGCACTATTTACATTACCAGTAACCAAATCACCCCCGGAAGGAAGATTCAATTGGCCCAACTTCTCGTGCAGTGTCATCTTTCCCATCAGATTGGCAATATATCGATCCATCTCTTTATCTCCTTCTTCAGCCGACAATGAACAGGAAGACAATAACAACCCATATAGAACGCCTAATAACAAGTATTGATATTTCATGTTTATTACTTATTATATAATCACTTCATTATTTAGATACTTACATTAATGAGATAAAATCTTAATATCCGAATCACTTAACCCATAATCAACAAGTGTATATTTTTTGCCTTTATACGGAGTCGGCATAAACCGCCCGGAACCTAATGTATCGTAAATGATCGGATTGAAAGAAGCATTCCTTTTTGCCCTGAACAGCAACACACAGAACTGACCGGAAACAGCATATCCAAATTCAATATCCTCTACTCCCTCTCCCAGCACTTCATAACCTTGCAAGAGAGGTTCAACGCCTTTAAACATAAAATTAAGTTTTACAGTCAAATTATCGGCTAAATCTATCTCAAGGGTATTCCGCATTGGAGAAGAAATGACAGCCCCTAATACATTCCAATTCATATCATAATTAGCTAAAGTTGTCCATATTATCCCGTCAGAACTTACCCCTCTAAGCTTCTGCATCAAAGTCGTTTCGTAAGGATACAAACGCTGTGAATTAGCAACTAAACAATTCAGGAAAGAAAACTTATCCGCAATATCCCATCCCACCAAATCAACAGGACAATCTAGAATCTTAAAATTATCATTCAATACAGTAAAAGTAGAATTGGACAACTTCACTTTCAAATTGGGGTTATTCCCTTCTGCCTGAATAAAGCTGGTTCCAAAATTATTCAAATACGAAAAAGAAATCTGTTGGTCCAGCATCAAATCCGGACTATAACCCTCATTCACGACGATTCCTCTATCAATCGTATCATAATATACTTGATTGAAAACAAAAAATCCGCCACTAGCTATACGTATTCCGACTGTTGAACGATAATTCTTACCATCCTCAAGATGGGTCCCTCCTGTAGTATCCCAAGAAAGAATATGTACATTGTTCAATATATGGCCGGCAGATTTCGTAACTAAAGCTTCTTTTGTACAATAAATAAAAGTGTCAGATATCTTACAATCACAACAAGATTCATCTATATAGATACCGTATACATTATCATTCGAAGAGATGCCTTGAATTGTTATATTATCTATCTTTGTATCCGAGCTACCCGTTCCACCAGTTCCAATACCTTCAGGAACGTGTATGCGGATATGCGTATTACGTCCTCGCACCAGACTCATCGTACGTATCTGCACCAATTGCTTCCTTCCGTTTACCAGAATTCCATTATCTGCATTATAACAGTCTAGTATTCCTCCTTCGATATAAGAGAATCGCCGGTGTGAAACATCGGTAAAATAGGTTTCTGAATAACCAACTTTAATCAATGCTTCCAAATGGACATCACTTTTAACCGTTGCATTCTTATCAAAAATAAGGTTTACATTTTTGGTATATTCCAATGGCAGAACGATAGGCTCCGTCAAGTTATAAGTTCCGGCAGGAAAATAAAGCGTTTTCCCATAAGACTGACCGACCAAATTATTAAGTTGAGAACCAATCAGTGTTCCATCATTCTTAATATCATAATCAATGACTGATACAATATCTTCATTATGCCCTTCCTTGACTTCAACAACAGCCTCCGGTAATGAATCATCATCGTTACATCCCCAGATTGGCATAAAAGATAATAAGCCTAAAAATAAAAAGTTAAGTTTCTTCATTTTTCTTGTTTTTTTAAGTTTAACGTAAAGTTTGAAATGAAGAGGCCGGTAATCCTGCACCATTAATTAAGTTACATGTAGGATTATCTCCCCATCCATAGCGAACAGCCAAAGGATGTTTTACCATTTCCGATGATACAATGATTTCATTTCCACAGATTTCAGCTTCCGCCCAATGATATTTTCCGTCTATCCCTGCTATGGCAAACCCTGTCAATTTTTTCCCATTAGACGTTTTTAATCCTCCGTCTGTACACTCAAAAGAGAGAATAACCCTGTCTCCTTTCACACGGTAAGTCTGATAAACCGGACCACTACAAACAATCCGCTCACCATAGGTATCGGCACGTGCTAATAAGGCAAGTCTACGCCCTACTTCCTGTTTGTTTTTGGGATGAATATCATTCATATCGCCAATGTCTATGGTAACGGCCATACCCACATTGTCATAATACAAAGCTGTCTGGCGCTGCGCTTCTCGTAATTCAGCCCACTGTGAGTCTCCCGGTTCATCTGCTCTCTCTAAATAATTAGCCAATTGGACAAGGTAGAAAGGAAAATCATTCCCCCATTCCTCACGCCAGCTCTGAATAAGTAATGGAAGCAATATCCTATATTGTGTAGCACGCCCTACATTATTCTCTCCCTGATACCAAATAACCCCACGAAATTTGTAAGGTGCCAATGGATGAATCATCCCATTATAAAGCACAGTTTGCACATTCGGATTCATCTCAAACACTGGGTCAATATGAGATTGAGCGGCAACTTTACACTTCCATTCACCAGATATAAGAATCCAGTCTCCGACATCTTTGCTTAACTTCATTTCACCTCCGATGCCACACCCTCCTCCAGTATCCACGATACGAACAGTAATTACAGCTTTGCCCGCTTTTACTAAATTACCCGGTATTTCATAAGTACGGGAACGAGTATATCCTTTCGTGCTCCCTATCTCGATTCCGTTAAAATAAGTAATATCCTCGTCATCCACATACCCCATGTGTAAACTCAACGTTTTTCCCTCCCATTGTTCTGGAATATCCACCGTCTTTCGCCCCCAAACAATACCATCAAAATCAGGAAAAGTCTTTTCGATATTTCCGGGGAAAGAATGAGATGTCCATCCTTCATCATTATAAGAAAGAGTATTCCAAAATGGCTTTCCATTTCTCATTCCTTTATCTAACGACAAAATCTTTGCCTGCCTTTGTTCTTCCTCCGCCTGTAAATCACAATCCTTGTTTCCCAACCTTCGGATAAGCTTCAATTGCTCAACAAAATCGGGAACTTCGCCCAATGCTTGAGCACTTATCCACGACTCTATATTAGTACCGCCCCAATGGGCACAGATAAGTCCCACCGGTACCTGCTGCGTGCGTGCTATTTCCCTACCGAAAAAATAGGCTGTTGCTGAAAACTCCCGGATAGTAACCGATGAACACACTTGCCATCCTCCTCCGACAGCAGTAAACTCCTGCGACGGACTTAGACTAATAGTATTACTCACAGTCATCAAGCGTATATCCGGGTAATTGGCCTGTGCCACCTCTTGTTGATAGTTTTTCACTTTGCCCCATCCTTCTACTGGCATTTGCATATTCGACTGACCGGAACAAAGCCATACTTCACCAATCATTACATTCTCCAATCTTACTTTTTCTCCATCCGTTATTTCCAAATGATAAGGTCCCCCGGCTTTTGGGGTTTTGATGTTTACTTTCCAATTACCCGTCCTGTCAGCTATATTCTCATATTTCTCCCCACTCCATGAAGGAATCACTATAACTCGCATTTCTGGAGATGCTTTTCCCCAAACAGGTACTTCAGCCTCTTGCTGAAGTACCATATTATCGGAAAATAAAGGAGATAACTTAATTTTGGCACAAGCGGTCAGTGACGCAAATAATCCCGACATTAATATAATCCATTTATACATATCACTCCGACTTACAAATTATTACCATTCGATTGCTTGATCTTCATCCGGAATCTGAATATTAATTTTACGTTCCATATTCACAGTCCCTTCAACTACATATCTTATAGGAGTACCAGGAACAGATGTGACATCATCAAATTCATATTTAAACCCTTCTATAGTAATCGTTTTATGTTTTAGATATGGCAACGAAACGTCCATTTTTTCCGCCAATTTCCAAGTTGGATTTTTTATCGGATTGAAATGAATGTCCGGATCAGGTGCAGAAAGCGTAACCGTCCCGTCATCGTTAAACCTGAAGATTATCTTATACTTTCCACGTTCCAGTTCTTCTTCATTCATCAAGCCTGCATAGAAGAAAACAGAATGTTCGTCCACTACAAATGCCGTACGCGTATTAGTAGTCATTTTAGTCCCCGAATCAGTAAAGCCGACTTCCATTGTGGTTGTTGAATAAATACCGGAATAATCATTAAAAGGAACAACACGCAACAATGCTTTCTTGTAGTTCTTTCTAGGATGAGGAGTATAACTGCCGGTAGGACTTTCTCTAATCGTAAGCGGCAATACCCACTTATCTACCAAGTCTATCCCACCTAGTTTAAAATTGACATTCAACAATCCCATACAATCATCTGCCGGAATTACCACATTCATGTTCTCCACCTCATAATAATCGGAGGTAAGCTCCTTATAATATAGATCTGTCCGATTGTGAAAATACTCCCAATTGATACTTTTCAACGTGTCCGAGTCTATCGCTATCTGCACTTCTGTATCGTGTCCGGGCAATGTAGAGCCACTCATAATAACCGGCAGTTGATAAGTCACCGCACCATTCAGCTTGTATTTCACATAAATATCAGTTACACCTCTCGCATAATCCATCGGTGCCTTAAACGAAACATAATGCTCATATTGTTCATCGGTCCATTCTTCATTACAAGCCGTGCAAAACAAAGCCATCAACACGGCAAATAACAGATAATATATTTTTTCTTTCATATTCATTGTCATATAAAGATTAATCATAATAAGTCCATCCCGGGTTTTGCGTCAGACGCTTGTTACGTTGCAACTGTTCATGACTAAATGGCCAGAAATAGCTTTTCTCCACAAAGCGAACAGGCAATGACATAATAGCCACAGGTGTATGGAATAGATCTTTATGACCGTCATCCATCAGCATATTACATCCGTAAATCAACGTTTCTTCCTCTAAAGGAGCGTCTATCTTCCAGCGTCTCAAATCATAATAACGATGATTCTCGCCCATCAACTCAATCTGACGTTCGCGTTTCAGCTTCTTTCGGAAAACATCCTGATTCTGATATTCTGTAGGTGAATAATCAGGAACACCGGCCCGAATACGAACAGGCTGAATACCTTTCTTCATCTCTTCCACATCACGTCTAACTGTATAGGTGATACTTCCATCCCAAGAAGGGATGTCGTAGCTTGCTCCCTCTCCCAATTCATTCAACGCTTCGGCATAAATCAATAAAATTTCTGCATAACGAATAGCCGGTTCTGCTTTTTGTCTGTACAAAAGCTCATTCTGATATTTGGCATCATAAGGATTCACATATTTCTTGATGCCGATACCTGTAAATATACGATTACCACCATTATATCCTTCTGAAGTCCCTCGATAGTACCAAACTTGCTGATTAGGCTGGGTAGCTCCTTGCTTGTTACCTAATGAAGTCATATTCCATACACTGCCATTAAAACCAACTGACGCATAGAAACGAGGCTCACGGTTAGCATATTGCAAAGACACACCTGCACGCAGCGGTTTGTAACGACCGGCATCCACATCATCAGAAGTCACGTAACCGGTTAGCCGGCTGCTTCCATCTCCTCTTCCAATCTCTTTATCCTTACCCGGACAATCCGTACCATCATTCATATAATACGCGTCACACTGCTTTTGAGTCATTCCGTGAACACCCCAACCTCCGGCCAGTGTAGGCAATTGGTGAAGCACCATATTTGCAATAGCATCGGGTGAAGTGATTCCTCCTGATGAATTATCAACAGTTATATTATCCACACGCGAAAAAATCAACTCCGGATTTTCATGAGCAGAGAGTTCGCCATTGAAGACGGAACGATATGACTCAAACGGATCAATGTCCGCATATCCGTATGGCCAGTTGTTTTCCGAGAAATTTCTATCCTTAAACGGTTCTATTGTTTCCGGATAATCTTCGGTTCCGCTTGTAATGCGGCTCTTTACATACAATTGGTAGCGATGACCATCATTATTTCCCGGTAATTCCATTACGTCTCGGGCGGCAGCGGCAGCTTTAGCCCATTTCGATTCATCGTATTCAGCAGCAAGAAGTCTGTTACCTTTGTCGTCTACCATTTGCTGCGCATAAGAGTCAGTATTGCCATTCATTAGCGGACTGGCGGCATACAAGAGGACTTTAGCACGAGCAGCCAAAGCAGCGCCCCGGGTGGGACGTGCGATGTTGTTGGTTCCACGTTCCAACGGAAGATCTTGTGCCGCTTTCACCAATTCGGAAGTGATGTATTCCACACACTCATCGTAGGTGTTGCGCGGACGAGCCAAGCCATCATAGTCCTGCATATAGTCTTCACCTTCATCAGGAATCAAAGGGATTGGACCGTATTTGCGTAACAGCAACCAATAGTAATAAGCGCGGACAAAACGTGCCTGTGCCGCATAATCAGCCCGTTCTTCGTCTGTGAGTTGTTGGTTCATGTGGATATTATTCAAGAAAACACAGGCCTTGTTGATTCCTAAATAACTCGCTTTATAAGAATCCTGATACCAATTTTCATTGTATTCCACATTTCTAAAAAAAGAATAATAACTACCATTGGTATATTTACCATTTCCCTCATTATTCCAATCCGCCCAATAAATGTCATCGGCAAAATTCGTAGGCACGCTCTCTTTTCCACCCACATCTTGATTTTGGCCTCGCAGATAAGAATAAGTATTGGAAAGCCACGCATCCGTATAATCCTTATCAGTAAATACTTTTTCAATTGTCAAGCGGTCTTTGAAATTGGAATCTACCTCCAAATAATCACTACATGCCGTCAAACAGCCAGCAGCAAAAAACGTGATAACCATATTATATAACCATTTCATATCTTTCATTTTGTTATAAGTTAACATTTAATCCCACAGTGACAGACTTGGCCAACGGATAGGTTGCACCATTACTGCTGTTCATTTCCGGATCCCACATCTTGAACTTCGACCACGTAATCAGGTTGGTGCCAATCATGTAGATACGAATGTTGTTGAAGTGGATTCTATTTACGATCTTTTTGGGCAGTGTGTAGCCCACTTCCAGCGTTTTCAAACGCAGATAAGACCCATTGCGCAACCAGTAAGATGAGTTGCGGTTGTTGTTGTCGTTGTAGCCATAGCTCAAGCGAGGATATTTGGCATGCGGATTTTCCGTAGCTATTGTGCCCGATTCTTCTTTTGAAATCCAACGTCCGTCTATTACTTCCTGATAGAAATTACCCCGGTTGCCACTAGCAAAAGGACGCACCCCCTCTCCATCAATAAAGAAAGAAGACTTCCCGGCTCCTTGGAAATGGACATTCACATCCAAACCTTTCCACTGTGCGGAGACACCTATACCATATACCAAGTTGGGTACGGTAGTAGCCCCCACAGCCACTTGATCTTGGTCGTCGATGATACCATCGCCATTGACATCCTTATACTTGATGTCGCCCGGCATATAATTGCCAAAAGTCTGTTTGGGGCTATTACGGATGTCATCGTAATCCTTGAACAAGCCCAATGCAATAAGTCCCTTAGCCTGGTTGACACGGTAGCCACGCTCCATCCTATAAGGATAAATGTTCTCTTGTTCATCTTTTTCCTTCACTTCGTTCTTTGAGAGCGTGGCATTAGCACGTGCAGTCAAAAGCACTTTGCCAATCTGTTGCTTGTAGGTCATGTTACCGTCGACACCTTTAGAGAATACTGCGCCCACATTAGCTCTCGGATTGGTCATCCCGCCCTCAATACCGGCGGTAGCAGGCAAGAAATTACGATACATAAAGATGCCTTTACGCTTTTCCTGGAAATAATCCACAGTCAGCATGAATTTGTCATCAAAGATGCTCATGTCCAAACCTACATCATGTTTGGTGGCGATCTCCCAAGTCACACCCGGGTTAGCATACGATGTATAGCGCAAACCTTGAAAAAGAGTAGTACCAAGACTTCCATAGCCATAATCCGCCCAGTTATATCCTCCAAACGCAGAATAATATCCGTTATTATCTCCCCAAATATTAGCAGGGGCACCGCCATAACCTATTGTGTAGAGATAAGGGAAACGTATCTGTACACCATTGGGCTCATACATTTTATCGTTGCCTACTTTACCCCACGAATAGCGCACTTTAAACATATTCATCCACTTCAGGTTCTTCTTGACAAAGGGTTCTTCGGCGATGTTCCAGGCAGTCGAATAGGCGGGAAAGAAACCAAACTGATGACCAGAAGCAAAGTTTTCTGAACCAGTATAGCCAAAGTTAAAGTTCAAGAAATAACGATAGTTCCAGTTGTAGGCAATACGACCGGCCAACCCTTGATGACGGAAAGGAAGCGAATTGACGATTTCTTTACCGATTTCCTGTGTTCTCACTTTGGAGTCTTGCGAGTATTTCAATGTTCCGTTCAGCATATGCCCCTTGAAATTGCGGGCATACTGAAGTTCCGCTTCAAAATATTCTTTGCGCTCTCCACTATTGCCTGAAGTCTGATCCATCACCTGCTCTTTCTTTTGGCGGGTGAAGTTGATGGAACCGTCATCCTTTCTATAACGGTCAGCACTCCATAACTCAGGACATTTGAAACGGCGGATATAATTGTAGTTATCTGTATCAAAGCCGAAACGTCCCACAAAATTCAATCCTTTGGTGATGAAGTCCAATTTTTGATTCAAAGTGACGTTGGTCTGAATATTGTTCCACCACTGTTCGTTGTATCCACATTGAGTAGATGCCACCCAAGGATTAAGGTTACCATCCGCATCAGTTGGCACGTAACCGTTGGAATACATTTTGGGCATACTAGTGGGAGTCTGAAACAACAGACTGGTCCAAATTTGATCCGAAGTCAAGCCCGATTCGTTCATCTTCTTCAACGCACCACCGATACCCACCTGCAAAAGGGTAGTCTTGGTTATATTGATATCCGCATTCATACGATAGTTCCAACGTTTGGCGTTACTGTTGGTGTTATAGTCTTTCAAAGACTTGTCCACCTTATACATACCGCCTTCATCGAGATAACTGGCAGAAACGAAATAGCGTGCATTCTGTCCACCACCACTCAAATTCAACGAGGCACGATAACTCATAGCGCCTTTCTTCAGCAATTCGTCCATCCAGTCTACATTGGGTAGCAAGTCGGGGTCGAGACCCTGTTTCAAGATTTTCAGCTCGTTGCCGGTGTAGATAGGATCGAGATTGCGCGTACGGCGTGCCTCGTTCGCCATATAGGCGTAGGTAATGCCATCCACAAAGTCAGGCGTAAAAGTACGGGTGTTGTACATGGTCTCTACCTTGGCATCAATGGTAATTTTGTCTACCTTACCACGGCGAGTGGTAATCAATACCACACCGTTAGCACCGCGCGAACCGTAAATGGCAGTTTCGGAAGCATCTTTCAACACGGTGAACGATTCAATATCTTCGTAGTTCAGTTCATTCATGTCACGTTCAAATCCGTCCACCAAAACTAATGCACCTGCCCCGGCCCCAAAGGTAGAGATACCGCGAATCCAAAATTCAGAAACATTCTTTCCCGGCTGACCAGTAGTCTGACGGGCTATCACACCCGCTACGTTTCCTGCCAGTGAGTTGGAAATGCTACCCGAAGGTGACGCCTTCAACCGGTCTACATTGACGGTAGTAACTGCACCCGTCACTGTCAACTTCTTCTGTGCACCGGTAGCAGTGATGACTACCTCATCCAAGGCTGTCTCCTTATTCTCTTTCATCACCACATTGACAGTATGTTCCTCTTTCACTAGAATCTCTTGAGTCTCATAACCGATGTAGGAGAACACCAAGCGGTTGTAGGGTTGCATCTTAATGGTATATTTTCCATCAATATTAGTGATAGCACCTAATCCCGGCACATTCTTCACCGTCACATTAGCACCAATCAACGGTTCATTATTGGCATCGGTCACTACACCGGACACCACAATTTGTTTTTGGTTATTCTGCTGGGCAGTTATTCCTAACATAAAACAATATAGAAAAGCTATGATAGCCCATAGTTTTTGTTTCATAATTTACAGGATATTTTATTATTCAACAATAATCTGACGAATACGGTGGTTATGCTGATCACCTATATAAAAGATTTTATTTTCTTCATCGAATGCAATACTGTGCGGACCATTGAACCGAACTTCCTTAAGCAAATCACCGTCCACATAGCCCCAATGGTTACCATCCATGGCCGTGCTTCCACGACCGGCATAGCGGATAACTTCAGCTGTAGGAGTGACCCGCCATATCAAATCACCCGGATGTGTGCCATATAACTCTCCGTCAGCTACATAAAGGTCATATATGTCCTCCTTATGTTGATTCGCATATTCCTCATTTTTCACAAAAGCTCCTTGCCACAAAACTCCCATATTAGCATTGGTTCCTACCCCTTCTCTATGCCCCCAATTCCAGTTTCCCGCAAAAACAGAGGGAGCTTCCAACTGATTGGTCTCTTTATCAAACTTAGATTTAAAAATAGTACCTTCACGCGGCCGAAGGATATAGGCAAAGTCGCCCGACGGATGAAAATAAGGATATACCCATATCCAAGATCCTCCTACCGTAAACATTTGTTCCACCTCTCCCGTTGATATACTATACTGATAAACGCCACCATCAGATTCTTGAGTAAAGTATATATCACCAGTTTTTGGATGGGTAATTGCCGCAATAATATGATTACGACCAGAAAGAAGTACATGTGGCTTCTTAAATTCTTCTTTTCTCAAAAGCATAACAATAGAAATCGGAGCTGCTTCCCAATCTGCCCAGTTATTCACAAATAGAGTATCACCGGTCAGACTCCAACTCAAAGTACGCGGACTCGTTATATTCATCTGCCCCACCGTTATAACAGTAGACATTTTTTTCGCTTCCACATCTATCAAACGGATACTATTCGCCTCTTCAATCATATAAATATGGTTCGGATTTTGAGGATCAATACTTAACCAAGCCGGGCAATTCAAGCCACATTCGTCGAACGAACCGTCTTTTACTTCATAACGTCCAGTCTCGTCTACATAGCCACACAATGTAGTAACCTGTGTATTCGAGATATAAGTAAATCGATCGTTAGCCATAGCGGTCTGATCACCAATAGAAATCTCGATAGTTCCCTTATTCGAATTACGAGGAACCATACAATATAGACATTCATTGTTACAACCCACCACTTTTGTATCCACACCTCCTAATTTCAAGTGAATCAAAGAGGGGTCATCTCCGAAATTTTTTCCATAGATAAGGAGTTGCGTGCGCGAAGTAACTTCTTGAGGTTCAAAACCCACAATTTCAATAGGCAAATCGTTATTAAAAGATTGCTCTTTCTTCTCTTCATCGTCTTTACAGCCAATGAAGCACCCAAGCAAAGTAAATAAACAAAATGCCTTAACAACATTCATTCTTTTTCCTTTCCTGTTCATCATAATAATAAATTTAGTTAATATAAGATTTAATAGCCAATGGATCCAAAGGTTTGTTGATTACAAATATAGAAAGGAGGGTATTAATTATAGGCTAATTCCTAACTAACAAACAATAAAAACTAATCAAACAGCTCCAGAATTAAATAATTTGTGCTTTCTTTGCAAGTATCTTAGCAAAGAAAGCACTATGAAATTTCAAAATTGCTTATTTTTAATATTGCTTATCGTTTGTCTATCATGCCAAAGCAAAAAGACTGATAAACAAACAGGCATTGACTCTACACTTTTCTACACAAATCCTGTCATAGGTGGAGGATCCGAGCCATGGGCCATCTTTCATGAAGGAAAATATTACTATACTCAAAGTTTAGCAGACTGTATCATATTATGGGAAACTGACGATATTACACAACTGGCAGAAGCAGCAAAAAAAAACGTATATTCGCCCCAAAATGCCTCGGGTATATCTCATCTTTGGGGACCAGAGATACACTATATGGACAATAAATGGTATATCTATTGCGCTGCTGATGATGGTAATATAGACAATCGTCAGATATATGTGCTAGAAAATGAATCTCCCGATCCCATGAAAGGAGAGTTTGTCATGAAAGGAAGAATATCGACCGATAAAAATAATAACTTGGCTATTCATGCTAATCCTTTCGAGCATAATGGCAAACGTTATCTAATCTGGTGCGGATGGGAAACCAGAAGAATTTATCAAGAAACCCAATGTATCTATATCGCTGAAATGAAAAATCCATGGACACTAGCCTCAGACCGTATATTAATATCCAAACCTGAATACGAATGGGAATGTCAATGGATCAGTGTAGATGGCAATAAAACCGGTTATCCTATTCATGTGAATGAAGCTCCACAATTTTTCCGTTCCAAAAACAAAGACAAATTATTAATATATTACTCTGCAAGCGGTAACTGGACACCTTATTATTGTGTAGGGTTATTAACAGCTGATGCTAACAGCGATCTTCTCAACCCGAATTCATGGAAGAAATCTCTGGAACCTGTATTCAAACAAGCACCAGAGAATCATGTGTATGGCCCCGGTAGCCTGTGTTTCATACCTTCACCCGACAAGAAAGAATGGTATATACTTTACCACGCTCGAAATGCCCTTCGTGACATGTTCGTTTTGGACGGTCGGACAACACGCATACAAAAGATAGAATGGGATGAAAATGGAATTCCCATTTTAGGAATCCCCCAAAAGGAAAGCACCCTGCTTCAAAAGCCGTCTGGCACCCCCACGAGTGATAGGAACTAGCTGTTATCCTTTATAATCTTTCGGTAATACCCCAAACTTTTCTTTAAAACACTTTGCAAAATACGAAGAAGTAGTAAACCCTAACTGTTCGGCAACTTCAGCTATTCGTATACCACTCATGATTAGTTCAGTCGACTTATTCAACCGAAAGTTCTTTATATAATCATGAGGCGGCATACCAGACAGAGCCTTTATCTTCCGGGAAAAATTAGAACGACTCATATTCATCTGCTCTGCTAACAAATCTATCGAGCAACTCTCATCAGCAAGCAGTTCCGACAAAATCGTATTTACCCTCTCTATAAATTCTACATCTTTTTGTGAAAGAGCAAAATCCGCCAATGAAGAAGTCGGACTTCCAGAAAGATTAATCATCAACTTATGGAAGGCCAGTCGCAGTTTTAATAAGTTTTCGATTTGTTTATGGAGCTGCTTAATAGAGAATGGTTTCTCAATATATGCATCAGCACCATTTTCAAAACCTTCCGCTTTTGAGTCTAACGTTGTCTTCGCTGTCAACAAGATAACGGGAATATGAGAGTAAACTAGATCTGATTTTATATAGTTGCATAGTTCAAGACCATTCATTTCGGGCATCATAATATCACTTACAATGACATCAATACTCTCACGTGAAAGTATTTCCAGTGCTTCTTTTCCATTGCAGGCAGAAAAAACTTTAAACCAATCACTTAGAGATTCTCTGGTCAAATTTAATAACTCGACATTATCTTCCACCAATAAAACAATGAATCTCTTATTTCCAAACTCCGAATCCGGCATTTTTTTTCCTTCCACATCTATCATCTGCATTTCAGCAAATTCATTCGGAATACTTTCCGTTACTACTGTTTCCAACGGCAAAGACAATATAAATGAGGAACCACCTTCCATCCTATTTTCTAATGATAAAGTTCCATGATGAGCTTCTGCCAAAGATTTGGCAAATGCCAAACCAATCCCTGTACCTGTAGACGTTGCCACCGGATCATCCGGCAATTGATAGAAAGCCTGAAATATCTTATTTTGCTGACCTTCAGGGACTCCGGAGCCATCATCACTCACTATTATATTTACCCTATCGCCCAATAATATTAGCCGCATCTCGACTTGAGATTTTGCATATTTAATAGCATTTCCTACCAAGTTTACCAAAATTTTACTAACTTTCTCCGAATCAATCATCACACTAATTTCTTCAGGAGGTAAACTAAGACAGATTGTTAACCCTTGCAAATCTACAGAACCATTGAACTGATTGAATATATCACTCACCAACGCATTAATACTACACTCCTTCATGCTAAGTTGCAATGCTCCACTCTCCATCTTCTGAAAATCAAGTAACTGATTCGTTATTCCCAACAGATAATTTACATTCTTATCCATCACCGAAAGGTATTTTTCTTTTCTTTCTTCTTTTTCCTCTTCCCTCAACTTTTCCAGAGGGAGCCGAATCAGACTAAGAGGAGTACGTATTTCATGTACCAGATTGATAAAAAAATTGATTTTCGATTTATACATCTCTTTTTCCTTGGCAACCTGATAATCCTCCATACGACGTTTATATTTACGCTTGACATAGAGATTCCAACGCCAACCAATATAGCAAGCTGTACACAGAAATAATAGTATATACATAAAATAAGCGACACTAGTCCGCCACCAGGGCGGAGTTATCACAATCCATAAGGAAGCCGCTTTCTCATTCCAGTGATGGTCATTGTTAGAGCCACAAACTAAAAACTCATATTCCCCAGCTGGAAGATTGGTGTATGAGGCCGTATTATTAGATGAATGTATCCACTCCTTATCAATACCTTTCAACATATAAGTATAACGATTTCTGTGTGGATCTTCATAACTAAGTGCTACAAAACGTACTGTAAAACTATTATTTGTATAGGGTAATTGGATCTTATCCGCTTTATAGAAGGGCTTATCTAAACGAAGCAGCCGTTTCACTTCTTGTTCATCTGCCAAATAAGGGAAACTAATATCAGTAACATAAACAGGGGGAAGATAGGTATTATCCGTAAACTGCCCCGGTTCAAATACATTGAAACCATTGATTCCTCCAAAATAGAACTTCCCTGTGGACGATCTCAATGAAGACTGTGCAGTAAACTGATTACCTTGCAAACCATCATTTACGGTAAATAAATGAAAGTTCTTTTGAGACACGGGATTAATGCGGCATAATCCGGCATTACAGGAAATCCAAAAATCACCGGTCCGATCCTGTTCTATAGAGAAAATTACCTTATTAGGCAACAATGTATTTTCCGGGTCGAAGTCAATGAAAGTCTCCGTATCTTTGGAGAATGAGCATAATCCTCCTCCATTGGTTCCAAACCACATTGTTCCTTTCATATCTTCAAACAATGTAATCACAGAATTACTGGTAATAGTTGTTGTATCTTCACGTATATGTTCAAAATGTTCCCAACGATCGTTCACTGTATTATAACGAAAGACACCACTATTTGAGGTCGCAACCCAAAGACTATTGTACATATCCTCATAAATATCAGTTACAGAAGTCATAGAGCCGACATGAATGATTGTCACAAAATTATCCAATTGCGAATTGTAACGACATAAGCCCCAACTTGTTCCTACAAAAACATCTCCTTTTCGGTCTTTAAAGAGACTCAAGACATCATTACTACAAATTGTATAGGGAATATCGCGAGAATGGACATAACTCTTTACTGCTCCAGTTTTCAGGTTTAGCACATGCAACCCTTCCGCATAGGTTCCTATCCAAAGGCGGTCGCCATCTAGCAGCAAGCTACGAATGTCATATCTCGCATCCACATTCTTTAAAGTATACTCCGAAAGTGAATGAATTTGTGTATTGAAAAAACATAACCCGTTCCGGGTTCCCACCCAGATATTTCCATTCTGGTCTTCACAAAGAGGGCCGATCTCCCTGCCAAGCTCAAATGTACCTGATAATGAGATAAGGGAATAGTAATCAAAACGCTTCAATTGCTTAGTCATGTAACTCACTCCGCCGGAGTTAGTCATCACCCAAAGTGTACCTTCGGCATCCCACATCATTGCATTAACAGTTGGATCGCCCAATGCCCGCAAGCCAAAGGGAGAATCGCCTCTACGAAATGTTTTAAGGTCGCGATTGAACAGATACAGTCCATTATCCGTACCAACTAACAATTCTTTTTCGTTATAATCCATCAAACAGAGAATAGCACCGAAATTCTGTGCAGACGCATCATAAATTTTCAAATCCGGGCTTCCTTCCTGATAACAACCTAATAAATTAGTACCTACGCCAAACCATATTTCATTCTTAATACTATAGAGACAATTGATTCTCTGACTGCCTATGTTTGAATCTGACAGAACCGGATAATTTTGCAGAAAGGTTCCCTTCTCATCAAAACAAAATAGTCCTTCCTGCATTGAAGAAACATAAATACGGGAATCTGCACTCTGACAGATATCCCAAACAAAAGAAGTATGAATACTATTCTGTGTCAGCACACCTGTCACTGGTTCATAAATAAACACACCTTGCCCCAACGTAGCAATCCAAATCAAACCGCTTTGAGTTTTTATGATTTTCTTCACCTCACTACTGACAAATACGCCATACCGTGTTGTTTCATTAAAATAAGAAAAGCGGTCAGTAGAACGGTCATAGATATAAAGTCCCGAATTTGTTCCTACCCAGATATTTTCCCCTTCTTCCAAAAGGGAACTGACGAAATTATTACCCAAAGAATATTTATTATTCAAAGCATTCCGATACACCCTGTTGCCACAACCATCATAACAATTCAGTCCATCACTTGTGCCAATCCACAAAAAGCCATAGCTATCTTGAATCGAACACCAAGTCGTATTGTGCGAAAGTCCGTCTTCCACCTGATACCTTTTAAAAGAGAAATCAGTAGAAGCGAATATGGCTTCAAAATTGAAAACGATTATACAGATAAAGGCTGTAACCTGTTTTTTCATATAAATAAGAAGTAAAAAGATTAATCCAGATCAAGTCTACCGCCGATTCAGTCAAAACCCCGAACCTATTTTATCTTTAACGACAAATATCTCGGACAGCAGATTTAACAAGCGAAAATACACATTTTGAACTGAAAAATAGTTAAGTTTGCAGTTAAATAATAAATAATGTGCTAATAAGGCGAGGTGCTAATGTACCAACTGTCAATTGACACATTCATCAATCATCAAATCGCAAATCGTTAAATCGTAAATAAAAATGATGAATTGGAAACAACTAATATCAGCGAAACGTTTCGGGATGGAAGAATTCCATGAAGAACGACAGGAAAACCGATCCGAATTCCAGCGGGACTATGACCGTCTCATTTTTTCGGCTCCTTTCCGCAGATTACAGAACAAAACGCAAGTATTCCCTCTACCGGGCAGCGTTTTTGTACACAACCGACTTACGCACAGTCTCGAAGTAGCCAGCGTTGGCCGTTCACTCGGGGACGATGTTGCCAAAGCACTTCTGGAACGTCATCCGGAACTTCAGGATTCTTTCCTGCCGGAGATCGGTTCTATCGTTTCGGCTGCTTGCCTGGCACACGATTTGGGTAATCCGCCTTTCGGTCATTCAGGCGAAAAGGCCATTTCCACTTTTTTCTCTGAAGGGAAAGGAGTTCGCCTGAAAGAGAAACAGCCCAACGGAGAGCAACTTTCTCCGATGGAATGGGAAGATTTAATACATTTTGAAGGAAATGCAAATGCCTTCCGAATACTTACACATCAGTTCGAGGGACGTCGCAAAGGCGGATTCGTTCTAACATACACCACTCTGGCTTCTATCGTAAAATACCCCTTTTCATCGAGCCTTGCAGGAACAAAATCCAAGTTTGGCTTTTTCGTCAGCGAAGAAGAAAGCTTCCGCAAAATTGCAACAGAATTAGGACTGATATTGCTCAACGAACATCCTTTAAAGTATGCACGCCACCCGTTAGTTTATTTGGTTGAAGCGGCAGACGACATTTGCTATCAGATGATGGATATTGAGGATGCATATAAACTGAAGATTCTCACCACAGAAGAGACTAAAGAGCTATTAATGGCCTATTTCAGCGAAGAGCGGCAGGAACATCTCCGAAAAACATTCCTGATTGTTAACGATGTCAACGAGCAAATCGCTTACCTGCGCTCTTCCGTCATCGGTTTATTGATCCGGGAGTGTACCCGTGTCTTTTTAGATCATGAACAAGAAATCCTGTCCGGCACGTTCGAAGGATCACTAATCAAGCGCATAGCCGAGCGTCCGGCAGCAGCCTATAAACACAGCGTCGAAGTATCTATCAATAAAATCTACCGTTCACGGGACGTACTGGATGTTGAACTGGCGGGATTCCGCATCATCAGCACCCTGCTCGAATTGATGATAGATGCCGTAACCTCACCCGAAAAGACTTATTCCAAACTCCTGATCGACCGGGTTTCCAGTCAATACAATATAAAAGCGCCCGTACTCTATGAAAGAATACAGGCGGTACTTGA
>OWIV01000690.1_pt1 | contig 20281 bp, 18 predicted proteins | sample 1732831 | NCBI WGS metagenome assembly OWIV01 (sample SAMN05065757, study PRJEB22554) | human gut metagenome | biome: ENVO:2100002; feature: ENVO:00000062; material: ENVO:00002003 | host: Homo sapiens | place: USA
GATATCTAATCCTTTTAGGAATAAATATCTTCTGCTTTTAAGTTAATGACATTGCCTGTTTTGAACACTTCCCAGTCTGTGCGGTCATCATTTGTCTCATTTCTACACTTTTTGGGGGCTTTCAGACACTTTTCGTTAGAGCATTCGCTGATATTCCGTAGAGTATTTACCAAAGTTTCCACTTTTGAACACATTTTCCATCTGAATACACCTGGCATACACCCTTTATATACTCCCCTGTTTTGAACACATCCCTGCCCATGCGGTCATTATTTGTCTCATTTTCTGCACTTTTCGGGTACTTACGAACACTTCTGACTCCACACTGCCCCGGAAACCGGCACCGCTCCATTCATATGAACACGTGACGAGCGTCAAAACCTTATCGTATATACACTTCAGGTAATCATCTCCGGTTTCGAACACTTCCCTCCGCTTGGCTACTTTTAGGTACTCTTGCACGGCCACCACATCTGGAAGTTTCTGCTGGAACGGGAACAGATTCCGGTCTGCTTTCAGTACCGTGACAATCTTATACTCCTGAATGCCGTCCTCTGTCTGAAGATAAGCAAAACGATGGGCGTTATAATAATCTTCCCCTGCATATAAGTCCAGGTTTCCGAAGATCGCCCCGCTGTTCATGTTGTGACCGTAAATGATGAGATTCCTGCTTTCGGACACTTTACAGTCTGCCTGTAAAAACAGGCTTCCGTTGATGTCATATTCCTTTTTGTAATTCCGTTTCAGGTAAAACTCCCCATTCTCCTGTTTGGACTGAAGCACCGGGTAATCAATCCCGGTATCCGGTATGGTCAGCCATCCCTGCACATCCGGGTATTGTTCCTGGAGAGAAACAAGGTCTACCGCAGCCACCGGGCATTTTCTCCCAGCTGGTTGGTCTTTCTTTTCAGATCCTGAGGCTCCCGGAGCTTCCGGCTCCGGGAAATTCCCTTTCAGCTCTGCCACCAGCTTTTTGTTCTCCATTGGGAGATATACCATATGGTAAAGCAGGAACCCGGCACTTAAGAAAAGTGCTGCAAGGCATACCGTTTGAAAAAGTTTTTTCGCGATTTTCATCGTTCCTGTCCGGCTTTCCTCTGCTTCTTTGGCTGGCTTTTCTGCGTCTGTCCCGGCACAGGCGGTTTTCTGGCTGCCTTCAGGATCGGCTCTGTCGGAATCTGGTTCTGTCTGCAGCCCTTTAAGATTCCGGTCAGGTACGACCGTCCGGGCGGATTAAAGTTCTGCATGTAATCTTTTGTCATGATATAGACAATGGCTTTGATCTCTCTTCCGCCTTTATTCTTGACGGTGATTTCCTGTTTGTCGTAAAAATCAGGATAGCCTTCATAAAGATCTAGGCTCTTTTCGCAGTCCCCGGTCAGTGACCAGAGGACGCCGTCCACATGGCTTCCCTCTTCCGGGAAGATGGTGGCAAGACCGCTTCCTGCGGCTGCAAAGGTCAGCCGATACCCCTCCAGGCGGACGGTTTCTACCATCTCCGCCTTTGGACACCGATATGCCATCTGGTCCAGATCCATGTTGCTTCCATACGCAAAATATAATTGTTTCAGCCTATCTGCCCCCTTTTTTCTTCTTTCTTCTGGATGCCACACCCATGCCGATCAGACCGCCTGTGGAAAGAATTAGGCACAGGGCCGGAAACCAGAGGTTGGTGTCATCGCCTGTTTTCGGGTTACTTACAGACGGGGTGTCCTCCGGCAGCTTCTCGTTCGTCACTTTCTGGATGACTTCAATCACTGGGGTTTTGTCATCTACATAAGTAAATGTCACTTCATGCTTGGTCTCATCCATCTGATATCCTTCCGGTGCTTTGGTCTCAACCAGATAATAAATGGCTGCCTTATCAAATTTGCCATCCTTATAAGTTCCGATTGCAAGCAGTCCGCTGGTTGCATGACCGTTTTCATCAGTGGTCAGGGTTTCTACCACTTTGCCATCGGCATCCCTCAATTCAAATTCCGCACCTTTCAGTGCAGCTCCGGTATCCTTGTCCGTTTTCTCAATGATCAGACGTCCCTTTGCGGTATCATCTTTCATGGCTACCTTCTGGATCTCTGCGGTGTCTGCCACCTCGAAGGTGATCTCTTCCGAAACGACATAACCGTTTGGAGCCTGCTCTTCTTTCAGGGTGTATTTACCGATTGGAAGTTTTTCGATATAATGCGGCTCTTTACCGGAAGTCCAGGTTTCTACGATATTGCCATTTTCATCTGTGATGGTCAGTTTGGCTCCTTCGATCTCATTATCTCCGGTAATATCCGTTTTGCTGATCTCCACTTTGGTCACATCATCTTCCATTACCTGTTTCTGGATCTCTACAGTATTCTCCACGGTGAATGTGATGCTTTCCGCAGTGGCATATCCATCGGCCGGCTTGGTTTCTGTCAGGGTGTACGATTTTCCTACAACCAATTCTTTGATGATGTGCGGCTCCTTGGTGGATGTCCATTCCTCAACAACAGCCCCGTTTTCATCCGTCAGCTGTAATCTGGCTCCCGGCAGTTCCTCGCCTGTGGTCAGATCGGTTTTGGAAAGTTCCACGGTTGTCGGCTCATCTTCAAATACGAACTCATAGGACACTTCTGCTTCTTTGTCTCCCTGGTACTCAAAAACAAATTCCTGTTCTTCTCCGGTGGTAACAAATCCATCCGGTGCATACAGCTCCTTCACATAATAGGTTCCGTCAATCGGCAGGTCTGCAATAAAGGAAATCTTTCCATCTACATCTGTTGTTTTTAACTCGATCAGGGTATCTGCTTCCATCAGCACCTTTCCAGATGCGGACAGGATGTCGTTCCTAGTGTACAATCCAAAGATGCCGCCTTTTAATACACGGCCGGTATCCTTTTCTTTCTTCAGGACGTTCACTTTCACCTTCTGGCGGTTGTTCTGCCAGTCCTCATCGTATACGACAACCGGGGTATCCTGATCGCGGTAGGAAAGATCTACATATCGTGGTTCTTCATCCAGGATATAACCATATGCTGTGCCTACCTCTTTGACATAATATTTTCCAACCGGAAGGTCAGATACTTCTGCAACACCGTTTGCATCGGTAGTTACAGTTGCTACCAGTTCGTCCTTGGAATAATAGTCCGGGCTTACGCCATCAGCTGCTTTGATATCTTCGGCAGCACGGATTTCGAAGGTAACGTCTGTCAGGCTTCCTGTAATGTACTCAAAGAAATGTTCCACAACACCTTTGACGTTATCCAGCAGGGTGATCTTATCGAGGAATTCGCCCTTCTTGTTTACGATCAGCAGTGCTTTCGGTACATGGTCCTGCATTTCCACTTTCTGTATTTCTGCGGTATCCTCGATGGTGAATTTCACATCCGTAGTCTTTAAATAACCAAGCGGTGCAAGGGATTCACGGAGGATATAGGTTTTTCCAACAGTCAGATATTTGATCACATGAGGCTCATCCTTTACGGAAGTCCAGCTGTCGATCACGTTTCCATCCTCATCCAGAACAGAAAGGGATGCTCCGTTCAACTCCACGCCTGTTGTCAGATCGGATTTTGTCACCTCGATGGTCGTCGGCTGGTTCTTCTTAATCGATTTCAGTTTAATGGTCTGGATGTCTTGTCCCTGATAGGTGGCATCAAATTCCAGTACCTCATCAGAGGATACAAAACCGTCCGGTGCAGAAATTTCTTTTACATAATAAGTTCCAAGCGGCAGGTCCAGGGTGAAGTGTGCCTGTCCCTTTTCATCGCTTGTAATCTCCTGTAATAAGGTGTCCGCTTTCACGATTACATTGTCACCGGATTTGATCTCATTCTTATTATAAAGACCAAAGACGGCTCCAGCTACCACGCTTCCGGTTTCTGCATCCTGTTTTTCCACGGTGATGCTTACCTTCTGGCGTTCATTGGTAAATGTCACTTCTTCGTCTACAACCGGGGTATCCTGTCCGGCATAGGTAAAGGTTACCTTTTCTCCTTTGGCATTCCAGGTGTATCCTTCCGGTGCTTTTTTCTCTTCTACACGGTATTTTCCGAGCGGAAGATTCTCGATTACGGCACTTCCGGTTTCATCGGTCGTTACCGTTGCCACCAGTGTGTCCTTGGCATATTCCAGATAACGGTTGCCGTTCTCATCTGTCTGATGGTCTGCGGTATAGATATCCTCGGAGGCGTAAACTTCAAACACGGCTCCTGCAAGGCTGGCTTCCTCATAAGTAAAGTCTTTATCAAAACCTTTGACTACTTCGCCTTCTTTGCGGATGGTCAGTCTGCCCTTAGCTGGGTGGTTCTCAAAATCCACCTCGATGATCAGATCACCGCTGACCGGATCTTCCTGGTATGCGGTATCACTGTCTACCTTGATTTCCACGGTATTGGTGCTGTGGGTATATCCATCTGGTGCAGTCACTTCTTCGATGCGGTAATTTCCACAAGCCAGATTCTGTGGCAGGATCAGGTATCCGTTTTCATCCGTAAAATAGGATTTATGTACCGTAGTGGATGGATAAGTAGTCACTTGTTCTACATATTTCTTGTTATCCAGATCGTATACTTTAAATTCAGTATTCGGAACCAGAACAGATTTCTTTGTCTCGTCATCTTTTTTGACGATTTTTAATTTTGCTTCAAACTCTTCGTCCAGAAGCACACGCCATACCTGCGGTTTCTCTGGATTGTTCTCTGAAATCACAACTTTGAAATCATCAACTGGTTTGAAGTTGTGCGGTGTGGTGGTTTCTCTTACAATGTAAGTCCCGTATGCAAGCGGAATGGAGCATGCATATCCACGCTCATCCGTGAACATTTCTGTCTGTCCGTCTGCAGTCAGCACGACCGGAGTAGCGGATGTAAAATCATAGGAACCGTCCTTATTTTTCTTCAGGCTGCTCTCCAGATATGCACTGAATCCCACACCTTTTAACAGATCGGCATCGGTCTTTCCGTTGTTGGCGGCTTTGATGACCTGAAACGGCTGTTTGATCACATCTTCCAGAGAAGTTACGGTACGTTCTACCGTCTGAACCAGATCTCCCTCGTCATTACACTCCAGATCATGTTCTCCCGGGTCTGCCAGATATCCGACAGGCGGAGTCAGTTCTTTAACGTAATACTTTCCGAGATAGAGGTCTGCGACTTCTGCATTTCCCTCTGTATCCGTAGTCAGGGTTGCAATCTGTGTTCCTGCCGGGTAAAGAACACCTGTCTGTCCATCTGGATGTACGATATCTTCACGGGCATACAATCCGTAAACAGCACCCTCAAGGGTTGCATCTCCCTGTGCGGTCTTTCCGGTTTCGGAATCCTCTTTTACCAGTTTGATCTTCGCATTGATCCGCTCATTCTGGAACGTATGGTTGAAAGAAACCGTTGCCTCTTTGTCTGTTGTGTACTGGAAGGTAAAGGAGTACACATCCTCGCCGTTTCTCACATATCCAGCTGGTGCACCCAGCTCTTTCATGTAGTAGCTGTTGGCTATCGGCAGGTCTGCCTGATATACGGCTTTTCCGTCTATTCCGGTCACTGCTTTCTCAATGAGAGTATCTTTCTTGACCACAATGGTTCCGTCCGCTGCTTTGATGTCATTTCCGGCATACAGACCATAAGTGCCGCCCGGAAGGTATTTCCTGGTTTCCTTATCCTGCTTGTATACACTTACGCTTGCTTTCTGGCGGTCATTTTTGAATGTCACGCTTCCCATGACCTTTTCTACGTTGCTTCCAGCATAGGAAAGGGTGATCTCCTGGCTTTCGCCTGTGCATACCAGATTTTGTGGTGCCTGCATTTCTTTTACTACATATTTCCCCAGATATAGATTATCCAGTGTGGCACTTCCGTCATCTCCGGTGGTAAGTCCGGCTTTGACTAATGCGTCTTTTTTGTAGACTACTGTTCCGTCTGCGGATACAATGTCCGACGCGGCATAAACGTTATAAACCGCACCTTTCTGTTTCTGCTCGGTATAAACAAAGGAAACACCATCATCGGTCACCTTTGCTCCGGTCAGGACTTCGCCTAATTTGTAAACGGTCAGGCTTGCCATCTGCTCTGCATCGGTAACAGTCTGTTTTACGGTATCCCCGATGACCAGTTTCACATCGTAGGCTTTGGTATCCAGCAGATATCCGTTTGGTACGGAGATTTCTTTCAGGTATACGGTATCCTGTGTTTTGGTGATCGTAACGCTGGAAGCTCCGTTGGCATCTGTGGCCGGCATCTTTGTGATCAGGTTCTTTCCATCCTTGTCACTGTAAACGCCATAAACTGCACCTGCGATGGCTTTGTTGCTCTTACGGTCTTTCTTTACGATCTCCAGAGTTGCCTTTTTTACCCATGATACTTTAAAATCTACATATTTCTCATCGGTCACACCCTCGCCAAATACCAGGGCAAGGTCCTGTGTCTCGCTTCCGGTTGTGATCTTATAAGCGGAATAATCTTTGATGATGCTTCCCTTCATGGTGACAGACCATTCCCCTTTGACATCCACTGCCTGTGTCAGCGGTGCAGATAAGTAGAATTTGGTACCGCCGCAGATCTCCACGGATGCACCTGCACTGCTTGTTTTTCCCGTTGTCACATTATGCAGTTTGACACCGGACGGCAGCTTCATGGTGATGGTCTGCAGTTCGGATGCCTTGAAGGTGATCTCTTCTGTTCTCTGGCTGTTGCCGCTGATATATGCGGTAACATTTGCATTGGAGAAACTCATGTCCACTTCCGGTATCTCCGGCTGGCTCATGCAATAATTGTAGAGTTCCATTGCCAGAGCCTGTCCGGTTGCATTCGTACCGGAAAAAGCGTCACTACTGTTATTGGCATAAGACGCAGCCAGATGGACAATGATAAACTGTTTTCCAGCGGAAAAATCAGGATGTTTCTCTGAGAAAAATCCATTTTCGCCGGATGCTTTTGTGCCGTAGTAGCATACTTTTGCCAGTGCTTTGCTGTCACCCAGTTTGGTGATCTTATAGACACCATCCCCAGGTCCTGCCTTGGACGGCTGCACACAGTAGGCAGTTGCAGACACGTTTCCAAATTTTACGGTATATTTATAAGTTACATAGGAACCCAGACCGTAGTCTGCATAATAGTATGCAGCCCCTCTTGTCACATCTACGTCCTGTGTTGCTCTTGTACTGGTATTGACTGCGGTGAATGAAACGGTTTCCCCATCTTCCATTGCCATCAGGTCAATATCCTGTTCCCCTGCCTGCTCCAGAACATCGCTGAGTGTCAGCCCGGATTCTTCATCGGTTGTATTTTCCGTTTCGGATTCCTCTAATGCAGCATCAAACTCGGATTCGGAAAGTCCGTCCTGAAATTCGGATTCTGTTTCTTCCGGTTCTTCTGTCTCCGCTTCCTCTGTTTCAGATTCAGCTGTCTCCGGCTCAACAATTTCTGTCTCTACAGGCACTGTCTCAGTTTCTTCCTGCGAGGCAGCTTCCTCATCATCAGAACCTGTATCCTCTTCGGTAACTGCCTGTTCTGTCTGCGGTTCACTCTGAGCTGCTGTCACAGGCTCTTTTACGATCAGGTTTCTCCCAATCTGATAAACCGGGTGGTTCTGGTTGACTGGCTCCACATAATAAACGGCATGGTAAGTGTCTGCATGGCTGGTGCTGAAGTTCTCCCCGGCGTCATTCTCTGCTTTCTGGAATATCACTTTGACTTTGCTTTCGTCCTTAATTTCCAGATTCGTGCGGTCACTGGAAACATCAAACTCCTGTCCGACTTCCAGCTCCAGATCGTTGGCTTTTACCACTTCCTCTTCATCCAGCAGATCCTTTACGGATTCATAAGCTGGCGGTTCTGCCGTTTTCGGCTCTTCCGAAGCATAAACGGTCAACGGTGAAATGACCGTGGATAAGATGGTGACTGCCGCCATCACCCCTGAAAGGATCCGCCTGAATCGATATTTGCTCTTCATGTTTTCTACCTCTTTCTTATTTTTCTTCATTTCTCATAAGAACAGCCGGATGTTCCCACCCGGCCTGTCTGTTCTCGTTATTCTGTTATCTTGCGTCCTCTATCCGTCCTGGCTTCTGCAGACAGGCATATGTGCTTTTGTCATACCGCCATGCTTTATCGCCGTCGAGGTTAGCAAGCAGATGCTTCCGCACATTTTTGTATTCGTCCCCGATTAGTCCGAGACGGAGCAAAAAGGTACGGAATGTAAATGCCGGGTTATCCCCGATCTCCGTCTTTTTGGCATGGGTACAGGACTGGTTGACCGCCTGTGCGGATATGGCAAGTGCCAGCGTAATGTTTGACCGGACTTTTCCTGCATGGAGGGTGCTTTCAAAACAACGCCATTCCAGTGTTCCCTTGGAAAAAACAGCATGTAGGTTTAAGGCATAATACCTTGTCCAGTTGTAATGCTCGGAGCTTCCGTCATTTCCCTCATACCATGCCCTTTTGAATTTTTCCATCGTGATGGTGCTGTTTGGCATCCGGCGGATCTTCTCCACTACCATAGGACGGACTTTCTGACAATACTCATCTTCCCTTCTCGTCTGTACATTTAAGGCTTTGAACAGAATATCCTCTTTGCAGTACATGATCGTCAGTGCATTTTTCAGACTCCTTGGTGTATGATTGGATGCGTCCACATGGACATGCATGCCACAGGATGAATTGACAAAAGCACCTGCGTTTTTGACACACCGCACTACTTCCTGGAGTTTCCCCATTTCCGAATATTCCAATTTCGGGGATACCATTTCTGTCGAATAATCTCCATCGGCATCTATTACAGTACCATTTGCCAGCCTTTCACAGTCGATACTGCTGTCCCTTGAAAATTTCCACGTTTTTCCATCTAAATCTTTTACACACCAGGAATCGTAAGAACGGATATGATATGGCTCTGTTCCGAACATTCTTCCAATCGCAACAGCCGCATCATAGCGGCTGATACCTGTCATCTCAATCTCTGTACCAAAATACTGGTCTTTTAGGTCGATCTGCTTCACCCACCCTTCGCTTCTGGAACAGGTGAGCCGCTTTGGATCTCTTCATCTACTGCTTTCAAATTTCTGCCTATTGCTTCAATGACATTGACAGTGACACCATTACCGGCCTGCTTGTAAAGCTGGTTATCCGATGTTTCTTTTTCCATCTTGGAAATCTGACCATCCCGGTATCCCTGCAGCCGCAGACACTCCCTTGGCGTCAGCCTGCGGATTCTGCCGTGGTAAATCACTCCATGACGGTCAGTTGCCGTAATGGTGAACATTGGCTCTTCCGGTTCTTTCATCCTTCTTCCATTCTGGCGGACTTTTTCCCTGGCCGGTGTCAGCACTGCCCTTGGCGGTTCTTCCACCAGCACCCCGGAACTTTCGCCCCTGTGGTTATGGATGCTGGAATCCTGTCTGGTATTCAGACATCTTGCAACGTCTGTCACCAGCGGCGGAGGGGAGATATCTACAAAATGCAGTGTCCCCTGCTGGTTTCCGGTCGTCAGAGTATGGGCAATCTCATGCCCAACTCTTCCCCTGCGGCTGTTGATCCCCGGATAGCCGAGGTCAATGCTGTCTCCCTCGTAGGCCATCTTGTACCCTTTTCTGGTATTTTCCTTAATCGGGATACCGACTTCATATAATCCGGTCTTGCCGCCCATACCGCCAGCTCCACTGGTCAGGGTGCAGCTCAGTCCTTCTTCTGCATAGACTCTTTCTCCCTGTTTACCAGCATGGACTTGTATAAGAGCTGTTCCATTTGCTTTTGGGAAAGGTAATATTTTTCCGGCACATCTTCCATCAAGATATCCGACAATATACACCCGCTTCCTCGACTGGGGGACTCCGAAATCCTTGCTGTTAAGCACCTTCCATTCGACATGATACCCCAGTTCAGATAGCGTACTGAGGATGGTGTGAAACGTCCGGCCTTTGTCATGCGAAAGCAGACCGGGTACGTTTTCAAGGAGAAAATACGCAGGTCGTTTGTCTGCAACCAGTCTGGCAACTTCGAAGAAAAGGGTTCCTCTTGCATCGGCAAATCCTTCCCTTCGTCCAGCGATGGAGAATGCCTGGCAAGGAAATCCCGCGCATAAAAGATCAAAGTCCGGCATTCGTTCTGTTTCAATATTTCTTGCGTCATTGCAGAACCACTCTCCTTCCGTATCAAACAGCACCCGGTAGTTGTGGTCTGCATACGCATCCGCTTCACAGTGTCCGACACAGGTGAAGCCTCCTGCCCTCTGCAGCCCTTCTCGGAATCCTCCGATTCCACTGAAAAGGTCAAAAAATCGAATTGTTCCGGCTATCAGCCTCCCTTCGCTGCGAAAAAAAACAGTGCAGATTTCTCTGCACCGTCTCAGTCTTTTAGTTTCTGTTTTTTGATGTCTATTCTTCTGCATCCTCTAGCTCTGTTGTTTCTGGTTCCGTCTCTTCGGTTTCCGACTCTGTTTCATCCGTTTCCTCTTCGTCTGCTTCGTCTGACGCTGTTTCATCTGGCTCCTCGGTTTCCGGCTCTGTCGGCTCTTCTGACTCTGGCTCTTCGGCTTCCGATTCTGTCGGTTCTTCCTCTGTTTCGGCTTCTTTCAACTCCGGCTCTTCATCCGTTTCTGATTCTGCAGACTCAGCTTCTTCCAGTTCCGTTTCGGATGGCTCTTCTTCCGGTTCCGTAGCTTCTGCTGATTCCGCTTTCCATTTGGCTTCCTCTTTTTTGAGTGCTTCTTCGATCAGTCCGATCAGGAAGTCTTTCTGTTTCATGCCGTTCTTGGCGAGGACTGCTTTCAGTCTGGAAAATAAATCCTCGGTTACCTGTACTGCTACTGTTCTTAAATCTGCCATGTTCGTCTTTTCTCCTTTTCTTGTCATGTGTTCTTCGATTACCATTTCAAGGTATTTTGGTATGCTGATTCCTAACTCTTCGACTTCCAGTTTTAGCTTTTCATGCAGCTCTACCGGAATTTTTCCGCATATGTTTTTCATCTCCATTGTGTTCGTTCTCCTTTCTTTTTTCTACATACAACATACCCTAAAACGTGACAGAAAGCTATTCACAATACCCAACGAATATGAGGCTCTCAAAAGCTCCCAAAGGATGCAGATCCAATAACATTCAATAGGCATCACCCCTTTCAAAAATCCGTGATTTATACTAATTTGACTGCTTGAAATTTGGCTATTTTATCACCAGGAAAGACTTGACTTTTTCAGAATGCATCCTCAAGCCCGGAGAGAAAATCCAGCATCTGGGACGGGATTTCTTCCTTTTTTGAAACCCTCTCCCCGGAGCCAGAAATGGAAACACCTGCCAGTTCTTCCCGGATTGCCTGCCGGATGCTTTTCTCCAGCTGGTTGTTTTCCTGATCTTTTAAAATCACCTGAACCAGATAGCTGCTCTTCTGCCCATCCGGAACACTTTGCAGGATCTCCCATGCCTTTTTGTGGTCCGGGTTATCAAGGTTCAGGCGGAACGAGAAAACGGGTCTCTTTACTTCGCGCACATCTGCCCCACAATCCGCTCATAGCCGGAAGCGTTGGCGTGTACGTCTGTCAGGTAAACCTGCCGACACAGCCCGTCCTGCGGTGTCACGTGCCGTTTCAGAATGCTGGCTCCGCCGCCTATAATTACAGACGGAATTGCCTTCAGATCGAACCCGGCTTCCATAATTGCAGACAGTATTTTCTCCGTGTAGAGCCTTCCATGCCGGACAATAATTTCTTTTGCGGCCGGGTCCATGCTGCAGCTCTGGCCGTTCAGAACACGTTCGATCTGAATGTCCGTTACAGACAGTCCGGTATTTCTGCGTACCTGCTCGGTGATCTCATCCACGCACCGGATCACACCAAGCTCCAGGCTGCGGCAGGTAGCGGCGTTTGGAACACTGTTGTCCAGCCGCATCAGGTCTACGGTCCAGCCACCGATGTCTGCGAGAAGAACAGAAGGCTCGTCCCGAACACATTCCGGATGGAGAGCCAGTGCCGAGTAACCCTGTGGGAACAGTTTTACATCCTGAATCTGGATCTCATAGCTTTCATCCTCGTACCGGAAACGCAAAGGCTGCTCTTTCCGAAACAGATATTCCCGGAAACCTTTTTTCTCCCTGCCAAAACTTGCCAGTGGGAGGCCGGCTGCCAGAACCACATCTGTTTTCCTCTCTCCCCGGCGATAGCGGATTTCCTGAGCAATAGCTGCCATTGTCAAAAGATAATAATTGTCATTGGAAGTCTTGCTTCTCACCAGCGTCTGCCGCCCGGTTCCACACACATAAAATTTCCCATTGTACTGCAGGACATTCTGCATGGTGTACGGCTCGTAATCATACCCGGTCAATCCTGTCGGGAAGCACACATGGGGAGTTTTGATGGCATAATATCCATGGTCAATTCCTATAATGATAAGTCACCACATCCTTTCTGGTTTTCTTTGTTCTTTTCCAGCAGGTGGTCTTTTGGTCTGGGAAAAGAGAAAAAGGGCAGAACCCCGAAGAGCTCTGCCCGTAATAAAAAATACAGCCATGTATATTTGCAAATAAATACGCATAACTGTATTAGTTTAATTCTTATTAATCTTCAAACTCTTTTAACTCGTCAAGCGGTTCTTTTGAAGTATCTATTGCCATATTGTTCTTTAACCAATCAGCTTTGCTATAACCTGTTCCGGTCAATTCAAATATTTCACCTTTATACCCTACAGCTTTAACCCAGCCCCATTCTATAAGTCTGTCTAAAGCCTCTTCCCATCTAGCAGATTCTCTTTTTGAATTATCAGCCATAAACTGCTTACCTGATGTAAAAATCTGAGTAGGTGAACCAAGTGTCCGTATCTTTAGTATTTGCCCATCACCATCAGCCGCATATACTAATAAAAAGGCAGAGTCCACTGGAATGTTCCCAACATCATCTAGCCCTACAACTGATTTATTTTCTTCTGGATTTCCAATAATTAACGTATTATCTTCAACCTGGAACAATTTTTTGATATCTTCACTTGTTGCTGTAGGAATTTCTTTCAAGGTTAACTGGTTATTTTCTAGGTCAGTGAGTCTACTATAGAATTGAGAAAACATCTCTTTCATGTCATCTAGCATCTTCTGCTGATGTTCTCCAAGTTCAGTATTTGCTTTATTTCGTCCTTCTGCCTCTTCATTAATTATATCCACTATATCTCGATATCGAACCCATCCAGCGTTATCATCAACATAGTTAACGGCGTTCCTAAATGTCGGTGATGCCACATACTTTAAACTGTTTAAATCTGTGAAAAAATCAACTGTATTTTTATCATTTTTGACTTTTTCTCTAAACTCATCCAGTTTCTTCATTTTATCATACTTATCATTTCCGGTATCCTTTTCACTTTCAGAAATAGCCGAAGGTTGTTTAATCAATACAAGTACTGGTAATCCTTTAGTTTTTGCATAATTGTATTCTTTCTCTGTGTAACTTATACCAGTTTCTTCATCAATTGACCCATACCTAGCACCAATAACAAGAAGATAAAAATCACACTCATCAATCATTTTTGTTATAACATTCCATTGACTTGTAGGTGCAGCATGAAATTGCTCCATTCCTACCGGAATAAAATTATTCTCTAGTGCCACACCTACCAATGCCTGTCTTTCCTTTTTAAGATCTTCATAGGTAGAACTTATAAAAATAGAAAACTTTCGTCTATTCTTCATATCAATATGCTCCTTTTATACTTATCTCTTATCACTCCAGGTTTCCGCAAAATCAAATTTCACAAACTCTACTAATAATGATACCACAAAAATGAGTTAGGGTATATTTTTATTTACATTTCTTAAGCTAATTCTCGAATCCATTCTCTGATTTCCATTGGTGTATTTTTGCAAAAATCCCTAATCCACATTTCATGCAATCTGGACTCTGATTCTGTATTTTCTATGCTCACAGCACATCCACCTGTTTCCTGAAGTGCTTCCAAACAATCCCATTCTTTTTTAAAGTCTCCTGCGAATTCCATCCAAACTTTTATGTGATATTCCTTAAAACCAAGATGATAAATCAGATAAGTCAACCTGTCGAAATCAGCTAACTGCATTTTTTCTTTCTTAAATAATAGCCTTTTATCATGCTCGCTGCATAAATATAAAAATGCAAGCTGTTCTATTTTTACCTGCTCCATATATTTCTTCCTCTTCTGTTCTTGTCTCATTTTTACAACCGATTCTACCTTGTCCAATCGTTAAAATCAATACAGATGGTGCAAAAAGTGAGACAAGCCATCCTTTTACCAGAGAGGAAGAGATTTAAGATGCCAAAACCAAGGACACAGTCTGGTGAGAAGAATCTGATCAGCCAACGGTTGATTGAGCTTCGCAGGACTCACAATATGTCTCAGCGTGATCTTGCCTATAAACTCCAGTTAGCTGGTTACGATATGGATAAAAATGTAATCACCAGAATTGAAACAAACAAGCGTTATGTCACTGATCTTGAATTAAAAGCCATTGCTGAAATCTTTCAAGTTTCATACATATTTCTCATTGATGGCAAAGAGGAATAGAAGTGACAAATGGGGAAGTTTTTTCGTGCTTCCCCATTTTATGTGCCTTTTTACAGATTCAGCAGTTCCAAGATTTTCTGCATACCAGCCTGATATAAGGACTCCGAATATAAAATCCATCTCTCGCTTACTTCTGTAACATATGCGTCTATCGTTTTTCGCTTTTCTTTTGATAATCCCATTGTCTGAACTTGTTCTTCATATTTTGATATTTTTTCCAGCATTCCCTGGTACACTGTATTTTCTTTCAGCTGATCTTCTACCTCATCAATCCAGGTATCCATTAGCAACTCCAGCAATTTCTTTGTGTTACCCTCATCATTTCCCAATATTGCTTTTTTAATTTTTCCAAGCATTGCTCCATAAGAGATCATTTGAGCCTGTCCCATATAAAAATGGTACTCTTCTTCTATCATTTCCTTTTCGCTCTTCAATTGGAAATATCGATGTACTGCCTTATGCTCTTCTTCTGTTAGGCTGATTGACTGATTCGACTCCATAAATGTTTCTATCACTGGATACTTCTCTGTAAGTTCCAGTATTTTCTTTTGCAGTCTCTGGTATTCCGCATCATGCTTTTTCAGATAGGTGCATACCTGTTCTCCTATCCGTATCCCCAGGCACTGCTCATTCCAGATAATATCTGGCTGTGTTGTCATATCGGTGTCTCCCTTCTGTGTAGTTTTCCTGTTCCAAGCACAAGACTATACCACACTTCTGGAAGAAAGCTATTCATCAAACCTACTGAAATCTCCTGGCAGATCCTGTGCAACCTATCCCTTTTCCCACAAAAAAACTGGTATGAAAGACTCCTTGTTCTCTCATACCAGCTATCTATTTCTTATTTAACTGAATACACATTCTTTTCTATTCTCTGTGTATCCTGTACTTATTTATGGCAAAAATCAGACTACAGACACGCTATACACTCTTATGCTACATAATCCAGTTTACTGCATCCAGGTTCGAATGTCACATTAAAAATTCCAACCTGAGAAGTAGAAATCGGTGCAAGAAAACTTCTGCCGGAAAAATACTGTGCAAATCCATCATTTGGTGCACCAATCGGAAACATCATTTCTTTTGCATGCGCACACATTGCTTCCTCTTCGTATGGCAAATCTCCTTCGCCTGCTTCCCATACTTCCTTTGCAAGATTGAAAACAGCCCATGCTTTTGGCCAACCTGCATAGAATGCGACATGTGTGATCACTGCAGCAATCTCTTTTTGTGTCACACCATGATTTTTTGCATTTTGAAGATGATATTTTAAAGAAGAATCCGTAATTCCGGAAGCCATCAGAGCAACCACTGTAATGATACTTCTTGTTTTTACATCGATATTCTGGTTATTCCAGTTTTCACCGAAAAGCACATCATCGTTAAAATGTGCAAACTCTGGTGCAAATTCACCAAGTGCATTTCTTCCTGCTGTCTGTATTATTTTTCCCATATTATGTATCCCTCCATAGCACTGTTATTTATAAAGATTTTACCCAATCACTGATTTCCTGTTTAGTTCCACGATTTAACAAGCTGCCTTCTGTAATAACTGCATCTGGCGCGGACAGCTGTAATTCCTTTATAGTATTACCGAATCCGCTTCCACCGGATGTTGCAAAAAGCACGATCTTTTTACCGCCAAAATCATAAGTTTCCAAAAATGTATTGATGATTGTCGGAGCCACATACCACCAGATTGGAAATCCAAGAAGGATCTCATCATAAGAACTCATATCCATTTCTTTTTTTATAATCTCCGGTCTGTATTTCTTATCACTCATTTCCACACTGCTTCTGGATTTTTTATCCATCCAGTCAAGATCAGCCTTTGTATATGGAATCTTCGGCTCAATCTCAAATAAGTCTGCTTTTGCTTCCTCTGCAATCATATCTGCTACTTTTTTTGTTGTTCCACTTGCACTGAAAAATGCAACTAATTTTTTACACATAATACAAAACCTCTTTCCTTGCGTATTTTTCACAGAAAAAATAGATGTATAAGATTCACATTCATCTTACACATCTATTTTAAGCTCCATCGCCTCATTATGTCTAATGCTTATATTGAATTTTGTTTTATGCCCGAAAAGCATTTATTTCTTCTATTATTTTACGGACTGCCAGCGAATATGGGATGTTCCGTCTCCAGGCAATCACAGTGCTTGTCGTGATTTCAGGAGAAATTCTTCGCTGTACAAGAATATCCTCCCGCCAATACTTTGCAGCACCTTCGATCGATACCGGATACCCCAGTCCATTTGCCGCCATAACTCCGGCATTTGTTCCAAGATTACTTGTAAAAGCAATCTGCAGTTTCGAAAAGTCTTTCCCAAACCAATTGGCAAGTTCGCTTTGAACATTCATTCTTTCTGGCAGAATCAATGGTTTTCCAATGAGATCTTCTTTTTTTATAAACTCTTTTTCTGCCAGCGGATCATCTGGGCGCATTCCAACACACCAGTGGTCACAATCCGAAATCCGAATATAATCCAGCCCTTCAGTGTCAACCGGTTCCATGAATAACGCAATATCTACAAGACCCTTATTCATCATCTCATACACCGTATCTGCTGTTGCAGTATGAAGTACAATCTGAACCAGTGGGTATTTTTCTTTATATGTTTTGCATATTTTCGCCAATGTTTCTACTGCCGCAAATTCACCACAGCCAATGGTTATGGTACCCTCCACAACATCTTCTTTCCTGTTCAGTTCCTTAAGCGTCCTTTCCTCAAGATTAAGGATCTCCAGGGCTCGCCTTTTTAATAGAATCCCCTCATCAGTAAGTGTAATTTTCTTCCCGCTTCGAATAAATAATGTTATTCCCAGGTTCTCTTCAAATGACGCCATTTGTCTGGAAAGCGTTGGCTGGGTAATATGCAATTGTTCTGCTGCTTTTGTAAAGCTCTGTTCTTTTGCTACTGTCAAAAAATAGCGTAATAATCTTAATTCCATATCTTTATATTCCTACAAATTTTTCTTGTAACCATTCTATCATATTGCATCCCAGACATATCTGCCCAAAATACCGTGGGTTATTTTTGGATTATTTTCTAACCGCCTATGCCCTTCAGACTGTGATTTTACTGGCTTTTGGGCGAAGCTTTCAAAGAGTGCCGTGGCATATAAATAGTATTTTTATCATTGTTCTTATAACGCCTCTTCCTTTTCCACTATTATAGCTGATCGTACTTGGCCGCACTCCCTTTTGCCTTATCTACCGGATACTTTGCTTCATTCTGCGACATCTTCATATTTATGATTTCATCTGCATCCAGTTCCAGTTTGTCTAACAGATTCTGACTATAAACCAAAACATCCGCCAATTCCTCCTTGACATGTTGCAGATCATATTCTTCATCAGACCACTGAAAACACTCTAATAACTCTGCTGCCTCAATTACGATTGATTTTGCAAGATTTGCCGGCGAATGAAACTGATCCCAGTTTCGATCTTCTGTAAATTTTCTAATTCTGTCTATTGTTTCATACTTCATAATTAAATACTCCTTTATTTTGCTACTTCTAACAATGCTTTCTGACAAAGTGAAATTATTCAGTTCAGCATTTTTAATCATCAACACTATTTTATACATGCAGATTTTTCTGCATCTCTTCTTTAAATTCTCTTCCTTTAAACAATATCACTGCTACAAGAAACAGGAAACATATTAACGCTCCAAACATACTTACTGTTGGATTTTTCACCACTTTGCATAAGAGTAAGATTCCCGGAAGAATCAATCCGTATCCGGCAGCCATAATTTCGTAAATAAGATACTCTCGCACAGGACATTTCCGCACCTTAGCGATTACAAACATCGCTGTAAGTGTAGATACACTCATGATCGGCAGCACAAGATCTACAGACCAACTGTGCCAACCGGTCAGTGCATCCCATATAAAGCAGATAATAGTACCAATAAAAAGCTGCCACATCGCATTTTTCAGCAGGTTATAGCGTTTAAAAAATCCAATCGATGAGGCAATCCACATTGTCACAACGCCTCCGGCTGTGAATAAGGTCCAGCGAATTCTAGGATGGAAATTATACTCCGTAACAAGCATTGCTGCAACAATTGCAATACACAGAAAGCTATAAATTTTATAGACTTTCATTTCCTGTTCGCTTGGCTCATCTGTCTTTGGAAATTCAGGTTTTACTTTTTCAGATGCAATTCCCTGTTCTTTTAACAAGCGATAAAAATTACGTTCAATGTTCACTGTGTCGTATCTGGATGTAAATGCAAATGATAATTTATCCTGAAAAGAACACAAACACAATTCAAACTTAGGAGTGTTTGTGTACACACCAAATCGTTCAATATAAGGCACATAACTCGCATGCATTTTAACCGCACTCATATTAGAGAAGATTGCTGTCGTGTTCTTCTCTGAATATTTTGCCCCGGCCTGAATACATAGATTTTTCAGTTCCAAAGGTGCAAGCCTCAGAATCGGATGCAGTTCCAAAGCAAGCAACTCGCTGATATGTGCTGACATCTTTTCTTTTGTCAGTTCTGTCTCAAAAAATTCTTTCGTATATTTCAGTATTGCCTCAAAACTTTGATCTTGTGTAGTAAAATTATATCCCGGCTCAATCCAATTAAAAAAATTCAGCATCGATAAAGACGGGAAAAACTTTCTTAAGTTAACCGGAACCATTAACACAACCGGCTTTTTCTTTTGCATTTTAGACATTTCTTCATTTATTGCCATCATAAATAATGCTGTCAAAAAGACTGTCATAGATACTCCGAGTTCCCTGCTCCGCTTCAATACTGCCTGAACTGAAACAACAGATTCATGGACGTGCAGATGATTTCCATCTTTCTTTTTTCTCCGTATCTGGAAAGCATGTAGTTTTCTTTTTTCCGGTCGTTTCTGATCTTTTGAATAATATTTCAAAAAACTATCAACTTCTTGATCTTGTACCGTCATATCTTCTGGTAACAATGAAACTGGTTCTAATCCATTTACTTTGTGAATAAGATAGAGATAATTTTTTACCAGTTCTTTTAAAAATTCTGTCGCTCCTGTGCCATCTGTCAATACATGGAATACTTCGAAGTTGATTCGTTTTTTATAATAGGTTACTTCAAAAAGCAGTGTCTTCTTATCCTTTATATAGAGTCTACTACAAGGCTCTTTGTACTCTTCCTTTACAATCGGTCGTAAATTACATGGCTCAAGATAATGCCAGAATAATCCTTTGCGAAGCACCATTAAAAACGTAGGAAATATTTCTATTGTCTGATTTAATGCTTCCTGCAAAACATCAGGATTTACTTCTTCTTTCAATTCGCAGTAAAAACGAAACACTCTCGTATCTTTTTTATTACTGGCAGCAGAATATAATTTTGCTGCATTATCTAATTTTCTCCAACGTGCTTTTTTCTTACTCACAGTGTTTCCTCTTTCAGAAATTCATTGATATAGGTGAAACTTTCCTGTACATGAAGCTGCTTGATCCCCAACGCAAAATATCCATGTAATGCATCTTTGATCCGATGTATCTCTACATAATTTCCAGCCTCTTTTAAGCGCTTCCCATATGCTTCCCCTTCATCTCGAAGTGGATCAAATTCACATGTAAGAATCAATGTATCAGGTTGATTCGCTAAATCTTCTGCTATGTATGGTGCAAAATAAGGATTCTTCTTATCCTCTTTATTTCTCGCATAAAGATCAATATAATCCTGCATCTTCCCAGCTGTCAAAAGATAATCTGTTCCATTTTCCTTAACAGATGGAAATGGTGAATTTTCTGTATAATCTGTCTCTTCTACACATCTCCGAGC
>OWIV01000778.1_pt1 | contig 18338 bp, 14 predicted proteins | sample 1732831 | NCBI WGS metagenome assembly OWIV01 (sample SAMN05065757, study PRJEB22554) | human gut metagenome | biome: ENVO:2100002; feature: ENVO:00000062; material: ENVO:00002003 | host: Homo sapiens | place: USA
ATCTACACTTATGCGATCGTCGGCAGCGTCAGATGTGTATAAGAGACAGGATTTTGTGAACCCTAAAATGAAAAACTAACTTCCACCCTTAGCCTATATTGTTCTACACTGTGAAATAGGGGTGGAAGTTAGTCTTGCAATCGTTTATCCTATAAGAAATACCAGGGCTCCCCCTGGTCATATCCTCCAACTACCGGAAATGGAATATTTTTATTACATAGGAGGATTCATTTATGTCTACGAAAGCTACTGGAAACAAAAAACACCTTACCCTCGCTGATCGTGCTGCCATTGAACATGGAATCAGCTGTGGGGAAAATTTTACTCAGATTGCCCACAGGATCAACAAGGATTCTTCCACCATATCCAAGGAGATCCGACGGCATCTTTTCCGGGTTCCTCATTTTCAAAATGAAACCCAGCGGAAACGCTCGGAATGTGAGCATTATCAGAACTGTGAAAAACAGCATATCTGTGGGAATCAGACTTGTAATTCCTTATGCTGGAAATGCCGCCCCAAGCGCTGCTCCATGTATTGTCCGGACTTTACTCCCAGGCTCTGCGACAGGTTAAAAAAGCCCCCATATGTGTGTAATGACTGCCCTCAGATACGCAGCTGTTCTCATGATTTCTATTTTTACAGGGCCAATTATGCCAATGATATTTATAGTGAAACAAAATCCTCCTCACGATCTGGGATTAACCAAACTCCTGAGTCCCTGGAACAGCTTGACCGCCTGGTATCTCCTCTTCTCCTGCAGGGACAGCCTTTGTCCCATATCTTTGCTTCTAACCAGGATTCTGTCTCATGTTCTATAAGGACCCTCTACAACTATATAGACCAGGGATATTTCACTGCAATCAACCTCGATCTTCCCCGTAAAGTCCGCTACAAAAAGCGCCGGAAGGCCCGCAGGGAGCCCGACAACACTGGGTATAGAAAAGGCCGGTCCTATCAGGATTTTGAGCGGTATCTGGAAAAGTTTCCAGATACAAATGTAGTGGAGTTAGATGTGGTGGAAGGTGCCGGGGGAAAATCAGAAAAAGTACTCTTGACCATGCTTTTCCGTAATTGCAGCCTTATGCTTATTTTTCTGATGGATGCCGACAGACAGGACAACGTGGAAGATGTGTTTCAGCGGATATACATCCATCTGGGGGCCGATCTGTATAGAAAACTTTTTCCTGTCATTCTTACAGACAATGGAGCTTCATTCAAAAAACCAGACATTTTTGAACGGCCTGAAGGTGAACTTCTGTCCCATGTCTTTTACTGCGACCCAATGGCTTCCTGGCAGAAGGGACGCCTGGAAAAGAATCACGAATTCATCCGTTATATCATCCCAAAAGGTATGACGTTCGCAGGTTTGAACCAGGAGCAGGTAACTCTCATCACCAATCATATCAATAGCGTAGCAAGAGCCAGTTTAAACGGCTGCACCCCGTTTGAACTGGCTCAGTTGCTGATAGACCGAAAACTGCTGGATCTCTGCCAACTGGAAAGGATTCCCGCCAACCAGGTAATCCTTAAGCCATCACTCTTGAAAAAGTAACTGCAGGATCCTTTTCCGGTATTGGTTTCATTCTCAGACCGGTGGAAGTTACTTTTGCAAAAGAACTTCCAGTGGTCCCAAAATCATGCCCGTTCTCCAGAAAAAAGCGCTGTTTTCTGCCTTTATTATATGTCAGGTTTTACGAATAATCCAGAACTATATGGAAGTTAGTCCTGCAAAAAGCCTTATTCTATCTGCAACAATACACGGTGGAAGTTACTTTTTCATTCAACCAGATTTTGTGAACGCTACGAGCCATGCAAAATGGTGAAAAAAGACGCCCTGCTAGTTTACTTACAAAGGCGTCTTTTTTTGCTATTTTATAGGGCGACAGCCCTACAGCGAGGGAATTCTTTCCCGAGCTGTGCATGGCATAACATTCTCTTTCGCACTCGATTTTCTTGGTTTGACCACATTTTTACGACAAATTCTTGGAAAAATATATTTGTCTGATTTTCTTACTACTCCTCATCTCTTTTATTATTAGATTTCAGGCATACTTGCTATTTTCTTCTATTCAGCCTTCCCCTCCGGGAAAATAATTTTAAACACAAAGAAAAAAATCACCATGGAAACTCCACCTGTAATAATTGTCACAAGCATGTTATAGACTGCCGGTGCCACATATGCAGATGCAACTGGCATCCACAGATTATTAAATCCATTACAAATCAGTGAGATTACCACCCATGCAACAAAATACCAGATTGCCTGATACACAGGATTTCCATGGCTTTTAAAAGTAATATTTCTCTGCAGTGGAAAATTGATACACTGTGCAAGAAATGACCCCAGTTCATAACTGATAAAATAGCCAAGTCCACCACCGATCAGTATATTTCCCGTTGCATCACGCAATACATTATACCCCAACAAACTCCATGTAAATTTTACTCCAAACAGATTCATAGAAACCTTTGGCCACATAAATTCTGTACCAGCCAGACCAATTCCCAAAATCCCTGATAAAAATGTAAATACAAGATACTGGAATACTGTCACGCCCATACTGAATATAACAAAATAGAATATCTGGTAAAGCCATTTTGCAAGAGCAGAATGTTTCTCTTCAAAACATTTCCATATATTTCTTATATGATTCATCTGCGCTTTCCTCCAGCTCCTTTTAATAATTTTTCATATTTCTTATTATTTCTTCTGTTTCTGAAATATCCGCCAACTACTTTTTTTACTCCACGCATAAAGTGTCCATTCACAGCATCGACAATTCCATATACCATTTCCATACTGACTGCCCCGCCGGTCATCTTGGCAATACCTCTAAATGGCATGTTGTAAATAAATAGAATATTCAGATCTGGTTTCCCCTGTTCTTCACTCTTCTTTTTCATTTTTGTGAGACATCTATATATCAGTCTTGCAAGTCTGCTTTTTGCATAATACATCTGGCAGATTGCATCATTGATTTCCAGATTTCCACTCCATCTTCCGTTCGGTATCTCATGACCAAGAAGTTCACGAAATTCCTCATCCGATATTTTCTGCACGATTCCTGTATAATAGTAAGGCATTTTTGCCGGATTATAAGGATATCCTTTACTGTTTCCTGTTCTCTCGGTCATACCTGTTAAACGAATATCTGCAACACTGGCACCTACCATAATCTGATAAGTTCCTGTTTCTATTTCCCACTGTCCCGTTTTTATATTCCAATAACGGAATGTCTGATCATCAAAGGGAATTCTGATCTGTCTGCTTTCTCCTGCCTTTAAATAAACTTTTGCAAAACCTTTCAGTTCTTTTTCCGGTCGGAACACGATTGCATTAGGAAGTCCTACATACATCTGAACAACCTCAGCTCCGTCTCTGTCACCTGTATTGGTAACCGATACTTTGATTCCATCCTCTTCTATGATAAGATCAGAATATGTAAATTCCGTATAGGAAAGCCCAAAGCCAAATGGATATTGCACCCGTACTTTTGAAGTATCATAATAGCGATATCCCACATAAACACTCTCGCGGTATTCCGATGTTTTCTCATTACTTGGATAATATCGGAATGCCGGTGTCTGTTCATAAGATATGGGATATGTTTCTGCCAGTCTTCCTGATGGATTCACTTTTCCGGTCAGAATATCCAATGTTGCAGAAGCACCTGCCTGTCCATTCAGATAACCATGCAAAATCGCTTTACAGCAGGTATGCCATGGCATTTCTATCGCAGATCCTGCACTCAGTATTCCAATAATATTTTCATTCACTTTACTGATATCCTGCAGAAGATCGATCTGATCCTGCGGAATACGCATATGGGTTCTGTCCAGTCCTTCTGATTCGCTGATCTCATCAAGACCAAAGCAGAAAATCACAATATCCGCGTTCATAGACAAATTTAATGCAAACTTTCTATCATTCTCATCTACATCTCCATTTCTATGATAGCCTCTTGTCATTCCCAGAATATTCAGATCATATTGCTGCAAAATCGATGACATATCTTCTACTTTTGTTGGATTGACCATAGAAGATCCTGCCCCCTGATATCTGGGTGAAAAAGCAAAATCTCCAATAATAGCGATGGATTTTTTAGTATCCAGCGGAAGAATCTGTTTTTCATTTTTCAGAAGAATCATGCTTTCTGCTGCTGCTTTCCTTGCCAGTTGATGATGTGCGTTTCTGTCAAAGTTTTTATCTGAAAGCTTCTTCCCTGATGTCAGTTCCATCACTGCATCCACCAGTTCTCCAACTCTTTCATCCAAATCCGCTTCCTTCAGCTTTCCATTTCGGACAGCAGCAATCACTTCCCTTGCAGAATCGTACCCACAGGACGGCATCTCCAGATTTGAGCCGGCAGCAACACCTTTCACATGGTCATTGCTTCCGCCCCAGTCTGTTACTACAATTCCATCAAATCCCCATTCTTTGCGCAAGATATCTGTCAAAAGATGTTTGTCCTCATTAGCATAAATCCCATTAATCTGGTTGTAACTGCTCATGATTGCTTTTGCGTGTCCTTCTTTAACAGCTATCTCAAAACCGGTCAGATAAATTTCTCTTAATGTCCGTTCGTCAACAACTGCGTCCATTGCCATTCTCCGAAGTTCCTGACTGTTAACCGCCAGATGCTTCGGGCAGGCATAAACGCCTTTACTTTGTATTCCACGAATATATGACGCTGCCATCTTCCCGGAAAGATATGGATCTTCTGAAAAATATTCAAAATTTCTTCCACATAATGGGCTTCTTTTAATATTTAATCCCGGACCAAGCAGGATATTTACATCCATACTTGCTGCTTCCTCTCCAAGAGCCTGTCCAATCTCTTCCCCCAGATCCTGATTCCAGCTGTTTGCTATCGTCGCTGCTGTGGGAAAACAAGTTGCATTCAAGGATGCATTCAGTCCCAGATGGTCTCCTGCTCCTGCCTGTTTTCTGATTCCATGCGGTCCATCTGAAAGAAAGATGGACGGGATGGAAAGCCTGTCAATTTCTCTGGTCTGCCAGACAGTTTTTCCACTGAGTATCGCTGCCTTTTCTTCTATTGTCATCTTTTCAACCAATTTTTGCTGTTTCATAACTGTTTTCCATCCCACTTTCATCCTTATTCAGCACTCTTTCTTTTCTTATATCCTTTGATTACCAGTACTTCCATTCCTGCCATGAAAAGTGCTATTACAATGTCGATACCAATTCCTGCTTTTTTCCAGTTTTCCATACCTGTTTCTTCGTGTTCTCCATCATAAGCCCAGCTGCTTACAACTGTATACATGACATTTTTGCAGGCATTTCTCATCTGAAGTACAGATGTTGGATGTTCCGGATTGGCTACATTGTTCTCTTCTCCGTTGAATGTGGACAGCATTGCATCTACCCCATTCGCCAAAGCTGCATCTGCATTCATAAATCCATGACCATTGTTTCGGAAGAAGTCTGTAAGCGCCATTCCCCTGAAGCCCCATTCATCTCTGAGAACTGTGTTCATAAGATTACTGCATTCTCCAGTCCATTTATCTCCAAGGAAACTCCAGGAAACCATAACCGCATTTGCGCCACCCTGTTTTACAGAGATTTCAAATGGTTTCAGATAGATTTCACGGATTGCCTGCTCATTTGACCAGACACTTACCATCTTTGCATTTCCTTCATACAGTGCAAAATGCTTAATGTAAGAATAAACTCCATATTTTCTTGCACCTTCTACTGCATTTGCCCCCATATTTCCTGCAAGAACTCCATCTTCTGAAAAATATTCATAGTTTCTTGCTCCAAATGCGGTTCTATGAGTATTCATACCTGGTGCATACCAGCCCTCTGCACCCATTTCCTGACTGATCTTGCCCATGCATTCACCCCAGGCCTGTGCAAGTTCCTTATTCCATGTGGAAGCAACCACAACTTCAATTGGAAATCCAATAGAACCAACTCCTGTAAAGTTGTTATTAATTGCTGCTGGTCCATCGAAATCAAGTGTAGCCACTTTTCCCACAGAATCCATGGCTGCTGTCTGATAACCGGCCATTGCAATCATATTTGCCATTTCATCAACAGTAAGCTGATCCAGAAGTTTTTCCCAACGAGGATCGTCATAATCAGCATCACGCATATCAGCTAATGTAAGTCCATTATCTGCTCCCGTTGTCGGCATTACATCCTCATCATTGAGGTATGTAGTCTTGTCAAAGTTGCTGTTCAGATGATATTCAGAAACATATGGCTCACTCAGCTCTGCAGATGCCGGTGCTGCTGTAGCCTCTTCATAATTTGCAAAATGATCTGCACGTGACAGATATGTCACATCGCCTTTTGCATCTTCAAATACATTTGTTACTGCAGTATTATCTGATGCTCTTTTATTTTCTCCCTCATATACTACATCAGCATCTGCAGTATAAGTTTTCTGATCCAGCACAGTGTGTGAATCGCTGTTGATAGAGATCATATAATCGCCTTTTTCAAGAACATACGCTTTTGCATTATTCTCATCATAAGAGGCCATATCTTCTATACTAAATGTAACTGTAACGGTCTGAGATTTTCCCGGCTGAAGCAGATCTGTTTTTGCAAACTCGATCAGATTTGCAGAAGATTTCTCAATTCCGCCATTTGTATATGGTGGATTATAATACACTTCTACTACATCTTTTCCGGCAACATCTCCGGTGTTGGTTACTTCCACATCTACAGAAATCTGTCCGTCTTTTTCCTCCAGTTCGCCCATTTTCTGTTCAAATTCTGTGTAACTCAGACCATATCCAAATGGATACTGTACAGTCTTGTCGTAATCAATCGCACCTTTCTGTGCAGCTGTTTCATAGTATTTATATCCTACATAAATACCTTCCACATAATTGGTAAATGCCGGAGCATACACCTGAGCAGTTCCTGCATTCATTCCCTCAACTGCCATATCTGCCAGATTTGTATACTCGATTTTTTCTGCATTATTCCACCACGGAGCAGTCGTCATATCATAAATAAATGTATCCGGTGTTTTTCCGGAAGGATTGACTTCTCCTGAAAAAACTTTACCAAGTGCATCAAACCCCACATTTCCAGTTCCCGGGCACCATACAACAGACTTAATCTGAGGATATTCATCTGCGAAACCAAGCTCAAACTGATTTGCGCCATTATAAAGGACAATAACATCATCAAAATTATCACAGACCATGTCTACCATGTCTTTTTCTGTCTGGGAAAGCTGTAAATAATGCTCTCCTTCCGGGAAATCGTCATACGCATCAGAGTTATTGTCATAAGCTGCTTTGCTTACATCCATCGGAATATCGTTATGACCTTCACCTGCTTTTCTGGAAAGAACCACAACTGCCACATCAGAATATTCTTTTGCACTTTCAATAAGTTCATCACTGTATGTATCTGCCGGTGGTTCTGGTAATGTCCAGCTCTGTTTCTGAATTGACATTTCCGGATTATCTGCACCATAATTATTATAAAAATCAACAAGATCCTGATTAATAGAAAATCCTGCATTTTCAAGTCCCTGATTCAGACTGACAATATCATACAGATCATTAATTCCACCGGAACCAGCTCCTCCGTAAGCCGGATTAATAGATTCCCAGCCAAAAATATTCAGTTTTTTTGTTTCATTTAAAGGAAGCAGGCTTTCATTCTTCAGAAGAACAATTCCGTCTTCCATAATTTCTTCTGCTACTTCCGCAGCTTCTTCATTTGTTTCATCACTTAAAGTTCCATTTCCCGTTGCCAGTCCAATCAACGTAGCCATTGGTCCAAAACAAATCATATTCACGCAGACAACAACTGCAAGAACCATTGCGATCGCAGCTTCCCCTCTTATCAGAAATTTTTTGTCCCTGGACATCCTGCGGCACGCGATCATAATTACGATTCCAATTACAAGTGCAGCAACAATACCGATAATATACGGTTTGCACAACTGTAATACCGCCAGGACGTCTTCCATTTCAACACTGATCATTCTCTTTTTCCTCCTTTGACTTTCTCGTCTTTTTCAGGTATCATTCCCTGTTGACATTACTATAACATGGTTATTATTTCGTGCCGTTTTTGGCACAAGATGCAGCAAATATGGCACAAAATACCCAGAGCATTACAATACTCTGGGTAAAAGAATCTTTAATTCAAACCAGTTCTGCTGTACTCCAAATACTACAGAACCATCATATTTTTCTACAGCTGCACGAATACTTTTCAATCCAAAACCATGGTTTTTACTATCCTTTTTTGTTGTTGTAATCAGATCCTCTTCATTTTTGGAAATTTCTGCTTCACAATAATTCTCTATCTTGATGAACACAAATCCTTTTTGAGCGGATACTGTCAGATGGATCAGTCTTTTTTCCGGATCTGGAATCAAAATTACATGTTCAATCGCATTATCCAAAGCATTTCCAAATATAGAACATATATCTGTTACATGCATATGATCCAATAATTTTCCATCTGCCACACAGGTAATCTGTATATGATTTTTTCGACAATGGAAAATCTTAGCTGCCAGAATCGTATCAAGTACCTGATTCCCCGTTCTGCTTATATTTTCAAAAGCAGCGATTTCATTTTCCATGGAATCAATCCATTTTTTTCGTTTCTCTTCATCTGATTCCGCACGAAGTCCCGTTATCTGGTGTTTCAGATCATGGTATTTCATTTGTATGAGATCCAGGCTGTCCTGATAATTTCGGTATTGATCATACTGGCTTTTCAGCATCACGTTCATTACTGAAAGTTCTTTCTCGGCAACATACTCACTGATCCTGCTCTGATAAGCATGCAGGATTGCAATTCCTCCAAAATCGATCAGTGTTCTGATAGAAAAAATATCTGCACGTTCTCTGCTCGCAAATGGTGCATTTTCATTTAAAAAGCTCAGATTACTAAAAGCAAAGATTGCAACAGCCATGATTGCCGCCGCTGCTACTTCCTTTACTGTCATCTGTTCAAGATAATTCTGCTTCAGAAGATCTTTTTCTAAATAAATATCAATAGTAAAGCAGCCTCCAAAAACAACCATCGTGATCAGAATTTCAACCCAGAGGCTCTGATTCCCCCATGCCTGTACAACAGATACCATCTGCCACTGCAGCGAAGCTGCAAACTCAGCAAGAACAAATGCACGGGCACAGCAATAAGCCGCTCCCAGAGGCTTCATATTTCCTCCGACCATAAGAAATCCATACATCATACCTACAGCGATCATCATACAGGGAATCCACAAAATTTCAGTTACGCTGCCTGTCAAAGTCAGAAAGATACTCTGCATTGCCAACATGAAAAGACTGCCTGTAAGAAAATGTACAGATTTCATGTTTTCTTTTTTTAGGATATAAAGATAAACCAAACACGATCCCCACTCTGCTATTGCCGTATAAGTTCTTGGAATATCCTGATATAACATAGTATCCTCCATTTCGCATGAAATCATTCCATATTAAGATTTTGCAGAAGTAGATTCATGAATTCTTTTTTTCTGGTTCTGCTGACAGGTATATGTACATTATGGATCACACAATCAGAACCAACAAATCCCTCTACATGATTCATATTTACCAGATATCCCTTTGCACATCGAAAAAAATTATGTACCGCAAGTTTTTCTTCGAGTTCTTTCATCGTAATTCTTGAACAGTAATCTCCTCTCGAAGTATAATAAATTACATTATGTCTCTGCCCCTCAATAAAATAGATATCTGCTATATCTATCTTTACAACTCCTTCCCCAATCGGAATCGTAAGAAATTCTTTAACCTCAGAGCGCATACGTCCAACTGCTTTATCCAGTTTCTGCGAAAAAGAAAAGTACTCAACTGGTTTTACTACATAATCCATTGCATCAACTTCATATCCACGTACTGCATATTGAATCATATTTGTAATAAACATAATAATTACTTTCTGATCCATCTGACGGATTTTTTCTGCTGCTGTCATACCATCCATGAACCGCATCTGAATATCCATCAGAATAATGTCAAAACCGCCACTGTAATTCTCAGTGATATCTTCTCCATCACCAAATACCGTAACCTTTATTGCTCTTCCCCTTTCCGTTTGATATTTCCGGATATACTCTGTTAATTGTTTTACGTAAATTTCTTCATCTTCCACAATTGCAATCTGTATCATCCCATACCCTCCACAAGAATTGCATTTTTTGTAACTGTTCAATCACACAATATAGTTCCAGGTTTTTATTATTTTATAAATAATTTTTGTTTCAGTATATCACTGCTTTTTTCTTGCGTCAAGCGGATGTAATATTACAAATTACAGCTGTATAATCTGGTTTTCTTTTATCATATATCCACAGTAAATCTCCTCGTTCTTTAAATAGAAAGTAGAAATTCTGTTAAGTTTTCAATAGCATCTGGTTTTTCTGATAGTTCTTTCCCCATCAGTCCCTCTCCCATAATACCGGGATCCGCACTAAGAGATACAGCGACTCGACTTGAATTCCATACAGCTTCATACATCATTTCCTGATTCTCTTTTGTTACTTTATTGAGAACGTAATAAAATGGTTTTCGAATACTTTCCGATAATTCCCCGATTTTTTTGGAAAGCTGTAGGGATTCATAGGATGGATCTATGATTATCAATATCAAATCTACACCGTTATCAATTCCACGTCCAAAGTGTTCAATACCAGCCTCCATATCCATTAGCGCAAATTGATCTTCTGTAAGCCTGAGATTTTGGATAACATCCCAAAAAATCTTGCTTCGGAATTCTAGACCTTACAAACTTTTCATCTTCATCATTTCTGATTTTATTTGCTATGACCTTTACTTCCTTTACACCCAATTCTTCTGCCAAACGTTTTACATTTTTATAAGTCTGAACACTTCTGGCCCCCGGCTCTATCACGACGATAAATTGATCCATTCCTTCCGTTGTTCCCCGTCCTAAATGCTCAAGTCCTGCTTCCATGTCCAAGATTACTATATCATCTCTATGTAAAACCAAATTATTAATAATTCGTTTCAACATTACATTTTCAGGGCATACACATCCGCCTCCCGCAGTTTCCACAGTTCCCAAAACCAGAAGTCGAACACCATTGTTTTCTTTTCCATAAATTTCAGGAATATCATCCACTTTTGGATTGACTTTATAAAAAGTATTACTTTTATCTGCACCTGTTCTCTCCTCAATCAACCTTCTCATTTTACTGACAGGCGTAATACTCTCCAGTTCTTCCTCTGAAAAACCCAGTGCAAGTCCAAGATTTGCATCTGGATCCACATCTACAGCAAATACTTTTTTCCCTTCTTCTGCATACAGCCGTGCTAATACTGCAGATATTGTAGTTTTCCCTACTCCGCCTTTTCCAGTTACAGCAATTTTCATTTGTTCTCTCCTTAAATACTTCTTACTCCACTTCCTCCAGTTCTGTTCCTTCTGGAAGAATATATCCGCAGTTATCACATACTCCATCCTCTGCAAGTATCCCGTCTTTCACAAAGGCTTCAATGCCTCCCAGTTCATGACAGCGTGGACAATCTAATTCCTGTATCTTTTTCTGATTTCTTACATCCTGGCAATTGGCGAATTCAATTTTACCCATAGTGATTCCTCCATTTTCATTCCATATCAATTTGTCTTCGCAAAAAAGTTCCTACCATACGGGAAAAATTGCTGATATTACGAATATAAGCAAAGTCTTTTCCATAGATTCTCTTTTCCACGGAGAGTTCTTCTTCATTCCCTACAAAAATACCAATTACAAAAATTCCCTGATTTCTGGCCCGACGCACCTCATATGCAGTATCTTTCACAGCTCCTTCTCCGTCATAGATCTTGGGCTGGCGGGTTCCTGGTCGTTGTATGCTCATATCACAGGGTTTTCCATCACTTAATACGATTAAAATCTTATTTTTTTCCGGTCGCTCCATGAGAGAGGAAGAGACTGTTTTCAGTGCAAGCCCATCTCTGTTATTGGCATACGCCCGAAATTGAAAGATTCTTTCATTTGTTTCCCTTGGATCTTCATAATCCCGAAATCTCTGAAGTACTGTATATCCCCAGAAAGCACAGTATCCTGTCACCCGATGAGGAATTCCTGCCTGGCTTAATGCTTCACTGATAATATATCCCTGAGCCGCTACCTGAGCCTGTCTGCCAGCTTGGGAACCACTGGAATCAATCAGGACATCTATTACAAACTCAGAATCTTCTGATCTCTTTTTTCTATTAAATAACTTGTCATCGTCTGTTCTTCCAATTTTCCATAACCTTTCAGGAACAAGCTGCCCTGCATCAGATCTGCTGACAAAATCATCCTTTCGGATTATAAGTGCCCGTTTCAGTGACTCTGCCAACACAGAAATATTTCTTTTGATGATCCAGTGATTATTTCCATAATAGGCTTTATTTTTTTCAAACTGCAGCTGAGAAAAACGGTATTGATTATTTTTTATCACAGGGTTCTGTAAAATTCCATCTGTAAGATACAGGATACAGTTTTTGTGGATTCTTGTACAAAATTTCCGGTTGACTCTGGCCTGCTCCGATTCACTTAGATACGATTTTCCGTAATTCAGTTCCACATATTCCCGTATCCGTCGCACTGCCTGTGGATTTATATTCTCCGAGCTTTCCGGAACTTCTTCATTTTCCGGAGAGAAATAAAATCTTTTTTTCTTGTGGTTTCTGATATCCAGACTCATCATCTTTTTTTTGATATTAGAAAGATATTTTTGAATGATGTCTTCCATCTGTTCATCCGTCATGCATTCCTGCCACGCGTCATTGGCCAATGCCATATCCGGTAAATTCAGAATCTTCTCCAGATTTCCATTCTTTTTTTCAAAAGAGGGATCCAGAACATGATTATAAATCTCATCTATCACGTTTATGACATCTTCCGTATTTTCTGCATCCTTCAGAGAAAGAATCTTGTACAATGCAATCTCTGCCTGCGGATCCATTCCCTCATCGTCTGTGTTCTTCAGAACATGCCTTATATACAAAAGCCTAATTCTGTGAATCAGGTCTGTTCCAGCTTTGTCTGATATCTGCTCTTCCTCGGCCTTTTCCAATTCTCCGAATGCCTGTTCTCTGATTTCCTTTGTTCCCAAACGTTCTCGAATGATAAAACGATTCACTGCAGCATCCATGCATAATCCAGCAAGAGGCAAAAGCATATCTTCTCCAGCAGAAAAATGTATTTTTTTCATCAAATACATGCCAAGTTTCTTCTGATCAAAATATCGTGCAAAGGCACCCTGCTTCACTGCCTCATATAGAACCGTTTGTTTTGAATAAACATATTTTTCTGTGTCCGGTTCAAATTCTATATCATAATCACCACTGACTGTCCAAAAAAGATTTCTGATACGATTGCTGACCTCCAGACGATGTTCTTCCAGTTGTTCCGCCGGCCATCTGACATCCTCCATACAAGTTTACCCCCATATGTCTTTTCCGGTCCAGGAAGATGGGATTCTGGTAGAAACCACATCTTCTACGATCTCTTTTTCAAATACATCAAAACTTTTATTTATGATCCCCATCTGGATTGCATCAATTGGAGAAAGTCCGCTTCTTGTGGCTTTTACAGCAGAAACCAATCCTCTCAGGTCAAGAGATTTTGTTGAGATTTCTCCGTGATAAGCTTTGATCTGCAAATCCAGAAACAGTCCTGCAAAGGCTTTCAGTGCACTTTTTTTCCCATCTGGAAAATGTTGTCTTAATACAAAAAGGACACTATCCTCATCCATTTCAGGCATATCAATTACCATAAACCTTGAAACCAATGCTTCATTTAGCTCTCTGGTACCTGCGTAACCATAATTCATCGTGCCGATAAATCGTGTTGCCGGATGAAGTAAAATCCTGTTATATCCTGGAATATCGATTCTGCGCCGATGATCCAGTGTGGCATGCAGTACAGAAACCGCATCATTTTTTGCCATATTGATTTCATCCAGGATTCCAAATCCTCCAAATTCCGCGCATTGGTAGATGGGACCTTTCCGAAGGCGAACCTCATTATTTATAAAGGTATCCGTTCCAATCAGATCGGCACTGTCTGTATTTACATGAAAAGAAATGTCGTATTCCGGTCTTCCGAATATCCATGCCAGTGTCTCACATAGTACATTTTTCCCTGTAGCTTTCGCACCGGAAAGTAACAGGTTATCTCCCTGAAGAAGCGCTGCTATTGACATTTCCAGAATCTTTTTCCCATAAAACAGGATATCCGGTTTTTCTACCCGTTCCTTTACCTGATCCTCTACCTCATAACGCATGTGAAAATCTCTCAGTTCTCCAATTAGTTCCTGCGCTATCTTCTGGTCTTCTAAATATTTTTCTATTTCTGCCCAATGATTTCTCATGAAGATTTTCCTTTCTTTACAATTAGTTATGCCAAATCAGATAATATTTCTGTTTACTCAATCTTCAAACTTTCAATCCTCCAACTCACAATCCCAACTTCTTTACAATTTCTCCCAGTGCACTTCTTACAGGAGAATCTTTCGGAAGCTGTATGATCGGCTTTCCATCACAGTCATACTGATATACCTGGTCATCATGTGGCACAACCCCTAACAATTCCAGTCCCTGATTTCGAATTTCTTCCAGAGTTCCGGCATCCAGTTTTCCATCCGGAACACGATTCACGATTAATCCCGTTTTCTGTGGTTTAAAGTTTAACTCCTTCATCAGCTTTGCAATACGTCCGGCTGCCTGAACACCTCTTCTGGAACAGTCACTTACAAGAATCGCAACTTCCATCATTGGCAGGATTCCTCTGCTGATATGTTCCATACCTGCTTCGTTATCAACCACAATATATGGATAATGACCTTGCAGTTTCTGAACCTGGGTCTGCACAAGACCATTTACAAAACAATAGCAGCCCTGTCCCTGGGTTCGCCCCATTACCATCAAATCATAATCGTCTTCTTCTGCAATTGCATCGGAAAGACGCATTTCCAGATAAGCCTGTTTTGTCATTCCTGCCGGAATCTGATATCGTGGATCAACTCCTGCACGTTCAATCTCTTCTCTCAGTTCTCCGAGTGTAATCTCCGGTTCAACGCCGAGCACTTCATTCAAATTCGCATTTGCATCTGCATCTACAGCTAAAACCGGATGTTTTCTATTTTCACATAAATATTGAATTAACAATCCACAAAGGGTTGTTTTCCCTACGCCACCTTTTCCTGATACTGCAATTACATGTCCCATGTTTTTCCTCCTAAAATTCTGAACAATCTGTTGACTTTTTCTTTAAACCTCATTATAGTTGTTACTATATAAATTACAATAATCAGTCTGTGAGATTTGTATGGTTACTCAACACATCAGAAAAATTGTTGAGAAATTATATGATACTAACTAATACAGGAGTATATAATGTCAGAAAAAACGAGAAAACAAGATCGCCGTACCCGCTATACCAGGCAAACCATAAAAGATACGTTCTTAGAGTTGTTAAATCAGAAAAGTTTTACGAAAATTACAGTTACAGAGATCTGCAAAAATGCTGAAATCAACCGTGGCACTTTTTATCTTCATTACTACGATATCTATGATGTATTATCAGATATTTTTAATGATATGACTCAGGATATGTTAACAACTGTAGATCATTTATTCTGTCTAAATCAAAAAAGCTGTTCCTATCCGTTCTGTCAGAAAATACAGATGGAATCACAATACAGGGCACTGTTTCTGGATGATGCAATTGCCCCTATTCTTCTGGAAAAAATAGCAGAAAATACAAAAGAAGGCTATGTGACCTGGCTTATGTCACACAGCCTCCTGACCTTTGAACAGGCAGAATCGGTTTTTTATTTTCAAATGAATGGCTGCCTTTCCATCAACAGACTGATGCTCCGCAATCACTGTAATGACTGGAAACAGATTCAGACAGTAATCGACAAATTTATCAAAGCCGGGTTGGAAAGTTTTCTGATTCATGATCAGAGAGAAGAAAAGGCTTCCGATAATTTTTGCAGCAAAATTTCTCCAACTGTTACCGCATCTTCTACACTCAGATAATGATCGGCATGATCCTGAAGAAATATTTTGCCAGATGCAGGAAATTCTTCATCTGCAAACCATATCTTTAAAGTTACCGGATATCTTGGCAGAACTGGAAAAACAGCACACAGATCCGCCTTTGTTTCTGTGAATTCTGCACCTAGGTTTTTACATGCTTTCTGAATTTTCTCAGGATCTTTATCCTGCAAAAGCTTTTCCAGTTTCTGCTCTGCAGTCCGGTCAAACCTGGTTCCCCGAATCAATCCATCTTTCAGGTTACCAAAAGTAATGAGCTTCTGTGAACCTTCTGTTCCATCGGCCATATCCAGATAATGCAGCAATGTCAGATAATGCCATTCGTCCATGTTTGAGTTAATACGAAACTCAGGGAGTTGAATTTCAATCGTTTCATCAAAACTCAGTACTTCAAGCACATTTCGGCTGCTATGAAAAGCAGCCCCACTTTTTGCAGCAAGATCCTCTCCAGAACGATTTTGCAGCCGTTTTACTGCCGCCTGCAGCATTTCCTGAAATGCACGATTTTCTGTTTGATTTTTGTATTCCATAAACTCTCCTTTGTGAACATTTTATCGCATCATATAATAATCAATGTTTATGCAAGAATTTGGGTGGTTTCATAAATCTGGCTTTGTCCGGATTCTCTTTCATCCATTCCCGGGCAAAATCCATTACCTCAGTCATAGTTTCATAATCTTTTCCACAAAAACAGCAACTTGGGCATGTTGGACATGGCCATCCCTTATTTTTGAATCTGCATGCGTCTAAATGTCGGTATGCTCTTAATAAATTTGCTTCATATTCTTCTTTAGACTGTGAAGCTTCCCTGTTTTCACGATAATAAAGGTGATACATTTTTTTAGTCATATGTTTTTTGATTCTGGTATATAAATTTCCTTTTAATTTGTCCACAATCAGCATATTATACAATCCTCCGTAAGTTTTATTACTATGTTGACTTTTCCTTTAAATTTCATTATAGTTGTAATTATATTATTTACAATCATCAAAATAAAAAATATGTACAGTTTCTCAACACATTAAAAAGAGCTGTTGAGAACTTGGGATGTTTTTGACAAACCAGAAATATTTTCGCCTCAAAAACGTGAAACCAAAATCATTATATCATACTACAAGGAGTTTCTTATCATGAAATATTCAACGAAATTAAGCGATACTGTTCATGTGATGGTTCTGATTGCTATCAACCAGGAAAAATCCCTCTCCAGTGCCTCAATTGCAGAAAGTGTCCATACAAATCCCGGCTTTGTACGCCAACTTATGTTAAAACTAAAAAAAGCGGGACTTATGACCAGTGTAGCTGGACATGCCCGTCCTTCTCTTTCAAAACCAGCAGACCAGATCACATTACTGGATATTTATAAAGCAGTTGAAGGCGAGAAACCTCTGCTTCATTTAGATACTCATACCAACCCCGATTGCGGCATTGGCATTAATATTCAGTTGTCTTTGCAGGGATTCTATGATGAAATCCAAAAAACTGCTGAAGGAAAAATGAATACGATTACTTTACAGGATATCATAAATACCTATTATCAGCGAACATCCATGCAAAATAATTTGCAAAACATTATATGACAGGAGAAATAGGCAGGAAACATTTTGTGATAATTTTGGAAAACTCACTCCAAGAGTTCTCCTGTATCACTTGCTGCAAACTCCCTGATGCTCTGTACATGTCTTCCAGGCATTCTCCCTCATACAGCCGGAATGGATAATCATGAAACGGATATATTTCCTCAACAGGAATAGAAACAATCCCATTCACAGCCACTGGCGTATCCTTCACCGGATCCTAAGCAAGAAGATCCCGTGCGCCTGAAATACTTTTCTTTTTGGTGCATTAACTTAATTGACTCCTTTCAGATTTGACTAATAGATTTTCAGATAAAAAGAAAAAGCCGCTGACACGTTATCTTCTAACGCATCAACAGCTTCTATCCTGCTTTAATTCAGTGTATTATTCGGTTTTGTAAAGGTTTATTTGCTTTCAGCATTCTCCCTGATACGGTAATAATCATCCATATCAATGCCTATTTTCACCTTGGCATCTGGTATCTGGTTTTCGGTTGCTCAAGAGGCACACAGTTTCAACGATACTTTCGTTGTCCCAACAAAGTTCCTGTGTCTCTCTGTCTCCAAAATACACCGGAAAACGGAACTTTATGTGCTTCAGAAATCTGCCATCTGGCTGCTCCTGCTCATAAATATCCATCTGTTCTACAAAACTGTTAAGAAATTCTTTCTTCTCCAGGTCGGTGAACTTATCATATAGTTTATCAA
>OWIV01000801.1_pt1 | contig 17878 bp, 15 predicted proteins | sample 1732831 | NCBI WGS metagenome assembly OWIV01 (sample SAMN05065757, study PRJEB22554) | human gut metagenome | biome: ENVO:2100002; feature: ENVO:00000062; material: ENVO:00002003 | host: Homo sapiens | place: USA
GAAAAGGGCAGTCTCTCTTTGGAGGCTGCCTTTTTTGGATTAAGACTGGGATTTGATTTTGTTCTGGTATTCTTTTAGGGTTTTTTCGTAGCCCATTTCTGAGAGTTCGTAGAAGTGTTCTCCCTGGATTTCGGTGGGGAGGTATTGTTGGTGTACGTAGTGGTTTGGGTAGTCGTGGGCGTATTTGTAGCCGATGCCGTGGCCCAGTTTTTCGTGGCCGCCGTAATGGGCGTCCTGAAGGTGTGGCGGGACTGTGGTTTTTGTGCGTTTGACTGAATCCATGGCAGCGAAGATGGCGTTGACTGCGGAGTTGCTTTTGGGGGCGCAGGCCATGTAGGTGACTGCCTGGGAGAGGATGATCTGGGACTCGGGCATTCCTACGCGTTCTACTGCCTGGGCTGCGGCGACTGCTACGCAGAGGGCCTGTGGATCGGCGTTTCCGATGTCTTCGGAGGCGAGGATCATGATTCTTCGGGCTATGAATTTGACGTCTTCTCCGGCGTAGAGCATTTTTGCAAGGTAGTAGACTGCTGCGTCAGGGTCTGAGCCACGCATGCTTTTGATGAAGGCGGAGATGATGTCGTAGTGGTTGTCTCCGTTTTTGTCGTAGCGGACGACGCGTTTCTGGATGCACTGAGATGCCACATCCAGGGTGATGTGGATGAGACCGTCTTCGCTACGGGGGGTAGTGAGGATGCCCAGTTCGATGGCATTGAGGGCATTTCTGGCGTCGCCGCCTGCCATGTCTGCAAGGAAGTCGAGGGCGTCTTCATCTATCCGGGCTTTATAGTTTCCCATTCCTTTTGTTTTGTCGTTGACTGCGCGAAGGATGAGTTCTTTGACTTCGGAGATCTCCAGGGATTTCAGTTCGAAGATGATGGAACGGGAGATTAAAGCAGCGTTGACTTCGAAGTATGGATTCTCTGTTGTGGCACCGATGAGGATGATGGTTCCGTCTTCTACGAATGGGAGGAGATAGTCCTGCTGGCCTTTGTTGAAGCGGTGGATCTCGTCTATGAAGAGGATTGTTTTTTTGCCGTACATACCCAGGTTTTGCTGGGCTTCTTTTACAACTGCTTCCATATCTTTTTTGCCTGCTACAGTGGCGTTGATCTGGGTGAATTCTGCACTGGTAGTGTTGGCGATTACTTTTGCCAGGGTGGTCTTGCCGGTTCCGGGAGGGCCGTAGAAGATGACGGAGGTCAGCTTGTCAGCTTTGATAGCCCTGTATAATAAGGTGTTTTTTCCGATGATGTGTTGCTGTCCTACAACTTCATCCAGAGTTGTGGGGCGTAGTCTAGATGCCAGAGGGGATTCCTGATCCAGGGTTTTTGATTTGGCGTATTCAAATAAATCCATAGTTTTTTCTCCATAGAATATGATGATAAAACAGTCACATTTCATTTCGTGTTTATAGTAACATAAAGCATTTCTGACAAATTATAGCAAGTCTCTTAATCAATATACATTATTTACGAGGAGTGCTATAGAGCGTATATTTGTTTTAGTATAACGTATCCCTGTTTTTTTGTAAAGATTAGGAAATAAAAAGGAAGAGCATTATAAGAGCTCTTCCATTATTTTACCGTATATTTCCTGGTAATGTGTGGACCATTTTTTACAGATCGACTGTGCTGCCTCAAGGTTAGGAGCTGCGATGTTCAGGTCGATGAGGGAGTTGCCCTTTTCGATGAGCTGGCATCTTACAGAATAGGTTCCCTGTTTGGTGATGTAATAATCGGCAGGAGTGACGATTCGCTCCTGGGCTTTGAAGCCGGTGGATTTCAGGTATTCCCTGACTTCCTGTTTGATCTCAGGAGAGAGATCTTTCTGGAAAAAGGAGAGAGTCTTTATGCCATCTTCGGTAATCCGGTAATGGGAGACATTGGAACGGGTGTCCATGGTGATCAGTTCTGCCTCTACCAGTTCTGAAATTGCCTGCTGGAGATGGAAATAGTTTGTATATTCCCGGTCCAGGATAAATTCCGAAATCTGCGAATTTGTCAGGGTATTTTCGGTATTCTGAAGCATGTATAATACGATTAATTTGTAAACTGTGAATGGTGTTGCCATTTTATCCCTCCTTTGCATAGAGTAGCAGAGAATCTTTTAGTGTGAAAACAGTCTTCCCTGGTAGCTTTGTTCTTCTTTCATCCTGTGATGCAGCATATTTAATACCTCACGTTTACGGCTTGCCCACAGTGGTGCGATCAGCAGATCTTTGGGGCCGTCGCCTGTGATGCGGTGTATAACCATATCCGGTCTGAGATGTTCCAGACAGTTTATAAGGAGAGAGATGTATTCATCCCGTTCGTAAGTCTGAAACAGTCCTTTCTCGTAATCTGCTGCCAGATCAGTGCCGCGAAGCACATGAAGTAACTGCAGTTTGATTCCCTGAATATCCATATGGTTGAGGTATTCCATAGTTTCCAGAATATCTGCTGTGTTTTCACCGGGCAATCCGAGGATTGTATGCACGATTACTTCGATATTTTCTTTTCGCAGGCGTTTTACGGCATCATCAAAAACGCAGAGAGGATATCCCCTTCGGATATACCTGGCAGTGGACTCATGGATCGTCTGAAGTCCAAGTTCAATCCAGACAGGTTTCTGTTTATTTAACCGGGACAAAAGTGTCACGATTTCAGGACTGAGGCAGTCTGGTCTGGTGCCGATGGAAAGAGCAACTATCTTTGGATGAGAGATTGCTTCTGTAAAAATTTTCTCCAGATATTCCACAGGTGCGTAGGTATTTGTGTACGCCTGGAAATAGGCAATATATTTATGAATCGGACGTTTCTGTGAAAGGATACTGATCTGGCTTTCTATCTGGTCAGTGATGGAAAGTGCGGCATCTGCAGCGAAATCTCCGCTTCCTCCTGCGCTGCAGAAGATGCAGCCGCGGGTTCCAATCTTACCGTCCCTGTTGGGACAGGACATGCCGCCATTTAGCGTGACCTTATAAACCTTTTCTCCAAACCGCTCTCTCAGCATATAGTCCAGAGAGTGGTATGGTTTCTCTCCCCATTTGGTCATACTGTGTGATCATTTTCTGCTGATGAAGTTTCAGCAGAGTTTCCGTTCTGAAGGTCTGTATCCTGGGTATCTGCATCAGCCGGAATATAATTATCAAAAATCTTTACCAGAAAATGTCCGTTGATAAATGCCTCCAGTGCAAATCCAAACAGGCACAGGAGCATGATGGCCATGGACTGTATGCGGAAACTTTTGATAAAAAACACGCCTGCAGGTAACAGAGTGATGACTGCCATCAGGACTGTATACGGAAGATGACGGATAGCCATCAGGAATGCATTGCGGAAGGTGTTTTTGATGGAGTTGTAGAATTTGGCAAGCACCGGATAAATATACAGAAATACCATCATATAAAGGATACCAAATGCAAAGAAAACGATATACAATACCTGAGACATTGTTCCGTCGATATTACCTACAATACGCAGATCCATGTAAAGGATAGTTGCAACTGCAAGCATGATAAGATTGATGACAGTTGCCTGTTTGAAGTTTTGCTTAAAGGATTTGAAGAAGCTTCTGATAATATAAGATTCTTCGTTACGTGCCATTTTCAGTGTGACATAGTGGAGTGCAGTCAGTGACGCACCAATAGTCACGATCGGCAGACAACAGATCAGAAAGACCACATTAAGCATAATAAGATCAGCCACGCGTCCCATGACGGTGAAGAATTTGTTGTCCATGTTAAATAGTCTGTCCATTCGTTTAATTACTCCTTTTGTATATAATGATGTACAGCATACTCTGCGGATAATCCTGCTACAGAGAAATCTGTACAAGCTTTGTATAACAGTATAACGAATCAGGCAGGAAAAAGCAAATCTTTTATGTGAGCAGGAGCTGGTCTGCAGTGACAAAAACATAGCCTTTTTCAGTAAAAAGATCGGCGATTTTCAGGGCTGCATCCACAGATGTCTGATAGCCGTCATGCATCAGGATGATAGAACCGTCATGAACCTGTTTCTGGGCGATAGACAGGATAGAATCGATGTCTTTGCTTTTCCAGTCCAGGGTGTCTACATCCCAGAATACGGGAAGCATGGTGACAGAAAGTTCCATATCCTTGATCCATGCGCCGAAAGGCGGTCGCACATAAGAAGGGTAAATTCCTGAAGCTTCATAGATTCTGTTATTTGTTTTTTCAATTTCCAGTCTGGCTTTCTCCGCCGGTATCTTGTCAAGCTGTACATGATCCCAGGTGTGATTTCCGATAAGATGTCCGTCTTTTCGCATTTGCAGGAGTATGTCTTCGTTTCCTTCAATGTTCTCGCCTATCAGAAAGAAAGATGCCCGGATGTTTCTCTTTTTTAATCCATCCAGAAGCATGGGGGTATACCGGGCATTAGGACCGTCATCAAAGGTCAGTGCGATTCTGGGAGGTTCTTCGACGGGAAGCCCGGCGGTGGTGTCAGTTGAAAAATTCTCAGAAGCTGTAGCTTTTGCAGATGCCTGTTTTACAAGGGAAAGCATACCGGGACCTGCCAGTGAAGTAAGGAACTGTGTGCGTCTGTAAACAGAAGAAAAGAGCAGAAAAAAAATCATGCATAATATTTCAAAAAATATTAAAGTCCGCTTCATGCAAAGATACTCCTCATAAAAATATCTTTCTGATTCCGGAACACAGAGTATGAATATCTGTGTCAGAACGAAAGAAACAGCAGGTGGCAGATGTAATCATTACAGTATATGAAAAAAAGAAAGCAATTCATACCGATTTATTGTATAATAGATTCTGCAAAATATAGAAGAAAGAATTTACGGAGATTGAGATGAAAAAGAAACGGACAAAACTGCTGGTTTTCTTTGCACTGGCAGGCATTTTAGTGCTTTTTTATATGATAGGAGAGTCTTATTGTGAGGGACTGTCCGGGGGGAGTAGTCTGGAAGAGAAGAATGAGGTGATGTGTAAATATAAATACGATATGATCGTAGACAGTCCGAATTCTTCTTTCTGGCAAGCGGTTTATGATTGTGCACAGGAATGGGCGCAGAAGAATGATGCAATTCTTGAACTGAGAGGCAGTGGAAGAGAGAGCGATTACAGTAAGCTTGATTATATGAATATGAGTATTGCTTCAAATTCAGATGGGATTATCCTGCAGTACAGTGGGGAACAGGGCCTGGAAGAGAAGATAAATGAGGCTGTTCAGAAAGGAATTCCGGTTGTTACTGTAATGGGAGATGCAGTTCACAGCAAGCGTCAGAGTTTCGTGGGTGTCAGTGATTATCAGCTTGGAAGTGTCTATGGCGAAAAGGTAGCGGAATATGTGACTGAGGATACGGAAAGTATTCTTATTCTGTTGAAGAAAAATATTGATGATATGAACCAGAGCCAGATATATACACAGATCAGCAATGCAGCCCAGGCAAAGGCAGGCTCTTTGCAAAATATCCAGATAACAGGAAAAAATCTTCGCTTAACCGGAACCTTTGAGACAGAAGAAGCGGTAACAGATATTTTTCAGCAGAGAGATAAAGTACCCGATATTCTTGTGTGTATGGATGAAGAGACTACAGAATGTGCACGTCAGGCAGTGCTGGACTTTAATCTTGCAGGAAAGGTTACAATCATAGGATATTACAGTTCCGAAGATATTCTTACAGCAGTGGAAAAGGGAGTAATCTCTGTTACCTGTGATGTGGATACAGAGCAGCTTGGCAGATACAGTATAGAAGCTCTGACAGCATATCAGAAGGATGGAAGGACCAATTCCTATTATAATGTAGATATTAATTTCCTGGACAAAAATGCAGTACGGGAAATGAGAAGGAAGGGGGTGTCCGGATGAAGCAGCTGCGCTGGAAAGATTTTTCACTGGTCAGTAAAATCGTTATAGAGGTGGGTATGATCGCAGTCCTTCTTTTTGCCATGAATATGCTTTTTTATGTGCGGATCAATAATTCCATGCAAAAGATGGATAATGTTTATGCCAGTAATGCAGAGCTTACCGAACTTTCACAGGTATTTGAGAAAGTACAGGATAATATGTATAAGTATCTTAAGGTTAAGAATTCTCAGACACTTCTTGATTATTATCAGAATGAGGCAAAATACAGAAATGAACTTGAGAAACTTAATGAAGATAATATCAATGATCCCGTAAAGCTTCTGGAACGGAATATCCGGAAAATGTCGGAAACATATCTGGACTGTACTGCGGAAACGGTAGCTGCCAAACGAGGAAGGAACGTTGAGCAGTATAAGCGTAAATATGATGATGCAACAAAGCTTTACAGATATATCCAGTCATCTATTGACGAACTGAATAACCTGATGTTTCAGGAGAACTCCAGTACTTATGCAGTACTTCGTGCAGTGATGAGATATCTGGAGATAAGCAATTCAGTTATTATGATCATAATTGTAGCCGGTGGAATGCTTCTGCTCATCCAGGCCACCAGAAATATGTTTGTTCCCCTTTCCAATATGGCAGAGACAGCACAACTGGTAGGTCAGGGAAATTTCCATGTAAAGATGCACGATACAGATGCACAGGATGAACTGGGAACAGTAACCAGAGCGTTTAATACAATGGTAGAGAATCTTGATCTGTATATGGCAAGGACGAAAGCAAGTATGGAGAAAGAGCAGCAGATGATGGAGAGGGAGCTTCTTATGGAAAATCATCTGAAAGAAGCACAGCTGAAATATCTTCAGTCACAGATCAATCCGCACTTTCTGTTTAATTCCCTGAATGCAGGAGCACAGCTTGCAATGATGGAGGATGCAGAGCAGACCGGGATTTTTGTAGAGAAAATGGCGGATTTTTTTCGCTATAATGTAAAAAAAGGACAGGAAGACGCCACATTGGGAGAAGAACTGGAGGCTGTTGATAACTATATTTATATTCTGAATGTCCGGTTCGCCGGAGATATCCATTTCAGCAAGGAGGTGGATGAATCACTGGAGAATGTGCGTATGCCAAGTATGATCTTGCAGCCGGTTGTGGAAAATGCAGTCAATCATGGAATACGTGACATTGAATGGGAAGGAAAAATACATCTCACAGTTACAGGAGATGCAGATTATATACGTATCAGCGTGAATGATAATGGAAAGGGAATGACGCAGGAACAGATAGAGGGTGTTCTGTCAGGAAACAGAGAGCACAGAAATGAAGAAGGTGATTCTACAGGAATCGGTATGAATAATGTGATCAGTCGTCTGGAACTTTATTATGAGGAATCAGGGCTTATGGAGATTAACAGTGAAGGTGAAGGAAAAGGCACAGAAGCAGTAATCTATATACCTGTGCATGAAAACTAAGAGAAGTATTATGGGAGTGAGAGAAGATGTATAGAATTTTGCTGGCAGATGATGAAGGTATCATGCTGGAATCATTAAAGAAAATTATTGAAACTGAATATGGAAATGAATGTGAAATCCACTGTGCAAAGTCCGGCAGAGTTGTGGTGGAGATGGCACAGGCATATCCGCCGGATATCTGTTTTATGGATATCCAGATGCCGGGAATAAGCGGAATCCAGGCAATCAGGGAAATTCAGAAATTTAACAGTTCAGCAGTTTTTGTGATCATAACTGCATATGATAAGTTTAATTATGCAAAAGAAGCAGTGAACCTGGGAGTTCAGGAATTTCTCACAAAACCTGTAAATAAGAAAGTAATTCTGGAAACCTGCGCGAAGATGATGACAAAGGTAGATCAGATACGGCAGAAGAGAAGCGATGATCTCCTGATCAGAGAGAAACTGGAGACAGTGGTACCTATGATTGAGAGTGGATATATCAATAATATTCTTCTGCAGGATGATTTTGTTACTTATCAGGATAATTATACACAGCTTCTTGATATCCGTCAGAAATACGGTTATATGATGGTCATAGAATTTGGAGATTCTATGGAAAATGGGGTGCTCAGTAATGCAGTAGGTGCAAGTGTAAAGGCAAACAAATTTTATTCTACTTTTCGTGAAATCGCACAGGGATTCTTTGAATGCCTTGTAGGTCCTATTATGGGAAACAGGATCGTACTGCTTGTTCCTTATGAAAATGCGAAAGAAGATTACGAAGACAGAGTTGCAATTGTCACAAGAGCCAGAAATATGACTTAAATGAAAAACTAATTTCCAGCTGTGGATTATCCCTGTAATTCTGCAGGATTAATTTCCACTTTACGTCTTAACAAATTCATATATTTGCTTTATAATGAGTCCATAAGCACCCAGTTTTAATGTTTTTTTACATGCTAAATGGGCATCTGAAAATAGTATGCAGGACTAAATTCCACATGCCTTATGTGTAAGACTAAATTCTGGTGCAGTGAAATCTGCCTGTGCTTTACTGTTTTATTTTATAAGTTTCGGACTAAGCATAACGTCATCAGGTTCGATTGCCTTTAATCCTAATGATTTATGCAGCTTGTTGTCCAAGAGTAAAAGAGAGAGTTCATATGGACTGTGTCCATTAAAACTGTCTCTTTTTTCGTTATTTATGTGATTCATCATAAGCCTGACTTTATCGTCATTTAAATTAGCGAATGAACTGCCTTTCGGACATATATAGCGGATATACTCATGATTCTTTTCACAGGCACCTTTTTGCCAAAAGCTGTATGGATCACAGTAAAAGACAGTAGTACTTTTACTTCCGTCACAGAATTCTTCCATCTCTTTTCGGGCGGAGAATTCAGAACCTCCATCCGTGAGGATCACTGGAAAAAGCTTTTTGAATGCCTCCTGTCCCAAAACTGTTTCCAGCCATACAAAGACCTCCAGGACGCATTCCTGATCCTGATATTCCAAAAGGAACATGAGCATAAGATTGCAGTTGCGGAATGTAAAGGTCAAGATAGATCTGCTTTCGCCTTTCTTACCTTCCACACAGTCCATTTCCACGACATTGGTATCTGGATGTTCCTTCATATAATCCTGAAAATCTTCGTAGTTATGACCTTGGCGGTAAGAACGGTCTTTTGATCCTGCCTTCGTAGGTTTCCTGCGCTTTTTATAGCGCACAGAACGTCTTAAATCACCATTGCGGATATCAAATACACAATCATTAATGTAAGAGTAAAGTGTTCTTCTGGAGCAGCCTAATTCCTCTGCGTGGGTAGCATAAATGTGTCCGATGGACTGGTGTTTATCCCTGATCAGTGGGACCAGTAAATCGTTCATGGACTGAATACTTTCGGGAGTCTGATTGATACCAACTCTGCTATCAACAAGCACACTGCGATATTCATCATGAGCATACTTGGAAGAATAAAACATTCTTGGCATGAGACAATGGCTTTTTTTAGCGCATCCATTACATACATATGGCGGCTTTTTAAGCTTCTCACATTCCGCCGTTTCATATGCAGGACATACATCTATACAACGCATATTTTGCTTTTTACAGATTTTACACATAGTTCCACATTGCTCATCACAGAGACAGGTCATTTTACATTTTTTTCGATGAATGCAGGGAGGATTGGTATAACCCGGATCCGGACGCTCTTTGACACGTGCATGAAGACGTACTTCCTTAGATATTGTTGAGGAATCTTTGCCTATGATTCTTCCAATTTCAGCAAAGCTTTTATTCTCAGTAAGAGCTTTTTCAATCTCAACACGCTGCTCAAATGTTAAATGTTTCCGATTGCCTTTATTATTCATATTTATCTCCAATCTGCACAGGCAGGCAATCAGTTGCAAGTACAGTATACATAGCAATGGTCATCAATGACAATATATATGTGCAGAAGTAATTTCTATGAGACTGGAATTTACTCTTGCCAACTGGAAGTTAAAAATACATTTAAGTAGCCAGAAATATGGTACATAAATTTGAAAACCGGATCGACAGTATGTTCCGCTGTGGAATCGGAAGAGTCAAAGAACTTGGAAGCGTGAAGGAATCTTTTAAGGAAGCGGTGGTCGCACTGAGAGAGAGCATCAGTCATGTAGTGCATATCGAGGATGTACCAGCGGCACAGAAATATGACGGGGAATATCCAAGAGACCTGGAAATCAGATATCAGAAGAGGATCCTTGAGAAGGATGCTGCGGGAGCGATGAACTGCGCAGAGGGATTTTTTGAATGGATGCACAGTCAGCAGACCGTCACAAGAGAAGATATTGAGATTAAAATCCTGGAGATGGTGATGAATGCGGAACGCAGGGCATTCTTTGCAGGAACTTTGAAATATAATGTTAACAGCAGGAGAAGCTATATCCGGGAGCTTCAGTCCTGTACGGATATAGAAAATCTGAAGAAGTGGTTTCTGGATAAGACGAGAGAAATCTGTACGAAACTGGAGAATTCCAAGGAAAAAGAAGCTGGCAGTATTATTGACAGAGCAAAGGAATATATCAATGAAAATTTCCGCAGGGATATTTCTCTGGATGATGTTTCAAGAGAGGTAGATATCAGTCCGTATTATTTCAGTAAACTTTTTAAACAGGAAACAGGTAAGAACTTTATTGAATATCTTACAGAAATACGTCTGAAAAATGCCAGAGAACTTCTGCAGGATTCCAGACTTTCCATTAAGGAAATATGTGCACAGTCAGGATACAGTGATCCCAATTACTTCAGCAGGATTTTCAAGAAGTATGAAGGAGTTACGCCTAGTGAGTTCAGAGAGAGGTTAGGCTGATGAAATTATATAAGACAAAAAAGAATTGCGGAAAGCTGCTGCTTGGAATACTGGCATTTTGTACAGGGATGATACTGCTGACAGGATGTGGTTCCTCTTCAGAACAAAAACAGAATAAGAATGAAGAAACAGCAGAAGAGAATAAGGAAGAGGATAAGGTGCAGATCGGACTTACAGTGGATTCTTTTGTTATAGAAAGATGGATCCGCGACAGAGATGTATTTGTGGCGACTGCCAGAGAACTGGGAGCAGAGGTAAATGTGCAGGATGCAGGTGCAGATGTCAAAGAGCAGATCAGTCAGATTGAATACTTTATAAATAAGCAGGTGGATGTGATCGTTGTGATCGCAAGAGACTGTGGAGCACTTTCAGATGCCATACAGAAGGCACAGAGTGCGGGAATTCCGGTTATTTCCTATGACAGAATGGTCAATAATGCCAATACAGATCTGTACATTTCCTTTGATAACCGTAAGGTGGGTGAGATCATGGCACAGGCACTTGTCAATGCACTTCCTCAGGGAGGAGATGTCTTTATGATACAGGGATCCTCTTCAGATAATAATGTCCAGATGGTGAAACAGGGGTTTGATGATATGCTTGCAGACACAGATCTGCATGTGGTTTATGAAGCTAACTGTGATGGCTGGACAGCAGAACTGGCTGCCGGATATGTGGAGGAAGCCCTGGAAAAATATCCTCATGTTAAGGGAATTATGTGCGGAAATGATGACATTGCCAGTCAGGTCGTACAGGTACTGGCAGAGAATCAGCTTGCCGGAAATGTGGTTGTTGTAGGTCAGGATGGAGATCTTGCAGCCTGTCAGAGAATAGTAGAAGGAACACAGTATATGACTGCTTTTAAACCAATTGAAGATCTGGCAAGAAAAGCAGCGAAATATGCAGTGGAAATGGGTAGTGGAAAGGGAGTTGCAGAACTGGAAGATGTGACAGAAACAGTAAATGACGGAACTTATGAGATTCCTTCCTGCATCCTTGAACCAACTGCAGTGACAAAAGAGAATATAGATAAGGTGATCATTGAAGGAGGTTTCCACCGCAGAGATGAAGTTTATCTGAATGCGGATTACAGTTAAATAAAATATTCAGAGATTATCCGGCTGCTTTTGCAGATGTAAGAGTAAATCAGTATATAGCATTATCTTGCAACAAAAATGTCCTGTCCTGTGCAGGGCATTTTTTGTTTTTCTTAAAATGTCTTGTTTCTTGCCAACCATGTCCAGATTGCCCTGTGCTATAGTAACATCATCAAGAAAACGTGAGAAACGTAAAAAGAAATGGAGGATTTTTACAATGAGAAAGAAAGTCGTATCTGCAATTCTTTGTGCATCAATGGTAGCTGGAATGGTAGTTATCCCGGGAGTAGCTGTTAAAGCGGATGACAAGAAGCTGATTGGTGTTACAATGCCTACAAAAGATCTTCAGAGATGGAATCAGGATGGCGAGAACATGAAGAAAGAGCTGGAAGCAGCCGGCTATGAAGTAGACCTTCAGTATGCATCCAACGATGTAAGCACACAGGTTTCACAGCTTGAGAATCAGGTTGCAAACGGATGTGATCTTCTGGTTGTGGCATCTATCGACGGAAGCAGTCTTGGTGAGCCGCTGAAACAGGCTAAAGAAGCAGGAATACCGGTTATTTCCTATGACCGTCTGCTTATGAATTCAGATGCAGTTACTTATTATGCAACATTTGATAATTACAAGGTAGGTCAGAAACAGGGCGAATATTTAGTAGATGCACTTGATCTCGACAATCAGGACGGACCGTTTAATATTGAGCTGTTCACAGGTGATCCTGGTGACAATAACTGTAACTTCTTCTTCGGCGGAGCAATGGATGTACTTCAGAAATATATTGACGAAGGTAAGCTGGTAGTTAAATCCGGACAGACAGAATTTGAGCAGGTTGCAACTGCTAACTGGGACAGTGCAAAGGCTCAGGACAGAATGGATACAATTATCGCAGGTAACTACTCAGACGGTTCAAATCTTGATGCAGTTCTCTGCTCCAATGACTCTACAGCACTTGGCGTAGAAAATGCTCTTGCAGCTTCCTACACAGGAGAGTATCCGATCATCACAGGTCAGGACTGTGATACACCAAATGTTAAGAACCTTGTAGCAGGAAAACAGGCTATGTCCGTATTCAAGGATACACGTGCTCTTGCAACAGCAGTTGTTGGAATGGTTGATTCCATCATGAAAGGTGAAGAACCGGAAGTTAATGATACAAAATCCTATGATAATGGCACAGGTGTTATCCCGACATACCTTTGCGATCCGGTTGTTGTCACGGTTGACAATTACAAAGAAATGCTGATCGATTCCGGATACTATACAGAAGATCAGATTAAGTAATAAAAATTGATCATACAGGCGGGAATACCACCCGCCTGTGTTAATCTATAGCAATCCCAGAAAATAATGTAATTCAGTATTTCCTGGGATTGCTATAGGGCTGCCCGCCGCAGGCATGATTTATAAAAGGGAGGGAAACAAAATTGGCTAAGATACTTCTGGAAATGAAAAATATTACCAAAACTTTCCCAGGTGTAAAAGCACTGGATAACGTTAATCTTCAGGTGGAAGAGGGCGAGATCCACGCTCTGGTCGGTGAAAATGGAGCCGGTAAATCTACCCTGATGAATGTATTAAGTGGTATTTATCCGTATGGAACATACGATGGTAATATTATTTATAACGGTGAAATCTGTAAATTCAATACAATTAAAGACAGTGAAGAAAAAGGAATTGTAATCATTCACCAGGAACTGGCGCTGATCCCATATATGACGATCGGTGAAAATATGTATCTGGGCAATGAAAGAGGAAGTTCATTATCTATTAACTGGAATGAAACCTACGGAGAAGCAGATAAATATCTGAAAATAGTAGGACTTGAAGAATCCTCCAGAACTTTGATCAAGGATATTGGTGTAGGTAAACAGCAGCTGGTAGAAATCGCCAAGGCACTGGCAAAAAATGCCAAGCTTCTGATCCTGGACGAGCCGACAGCATCTTTAAATGAGGATGATTCTCAGGCTCTGCTGGAATTGCTTCTGAAGTTCAAAAAACAGGGAATGACATCTATTATCATTTCCCATAAACTAAATGAAATTTCCTATGTTGCGGATAAGATTACAGTTATCCGTGATGGATCTACTATCGAGACTTTGGATAAGAAGAAAGATGACTTTTCCGAGCAGCGTATTATTCAGGGTATGGTAGGTCGTGAGATGACAGATCGATTCCCGAAACGTCCGGATGTAAAGATCGGGGATGTTTCCATGGAGGTTAAGAACTGGAATGTCTATCATCCGCTGTACTCAGAGCGAAAAGTAGTAGATAATGTATCATTTAAGGTGCATAAGGGAGAAGTAGTAGGTATCTCCGGACTTATGGGTGCAGGACGTACAGAGCTTGCAATGAGTATTTTTGGAAAAAGTTATGGAACTAAGATTTCCGGTCAGGTATTCATGAACGGAAAAGAAGTGAAGCTGAATACTGTACAGGAAGCAATCGATAACAAGCTTGCTTATGTTACAGAGGACAGAAAAGGAAATGGTCTGATACTTTCCAAATCCATTAAGATGAATACTTCTCTTGCAAATATGAAGGGAGTCAGTAATGGAAAGGTTATTGACGCAGATAAAGAATATGCGGTGGCAGAGGATTACAGAAAGAAGTTGAAAACAAAATGTCCGTCTGTCGAGCAGAATGTAGGCAACTTAAGTGGTGGTAACCAGCAGAAAGTCCTTCTTGCAAAATGGATGTTTACAGAACCGGATATTCTGATCCTTGATGAGCCTACCCGTGGTATTGACGTAGGTGCGAAATACGAAATTTACTGTATTATTAACGATCTGGTAGCAGCAGGAAAATCTGTTATCATGATTTCTTCTGAACTTCCGGAAGTACTTGGAATGTCAGACAGAATCTATATCATGAATGAGGGCAGGTTCGTAGGTGAGGTCGGCAAAGAAGAGGCCACATCAGAACTAATCATGTCCAAGATCGTAAAATCAGGAAAAGGAGCGTAAAGAAGATGGAAAAAAAGATTAGTTTTTCAGAGATATTAAAGAAATATACCATGGTGCTTGTACTTGTTCTGGTAGTCATCATGTTTGCTGTAAACACAAAGGGGGTTATGCTTCTTCCTCAGAATGTGAATAACCTTGTAGCCCAGAATGCGTATGTATTTATCCTTGCAACAGGTATGTTGTTCTGTATTCTGACTGGTGGTAATATTGACCTTTCTGTTGGTTCTGTTGTATGTTTTGTAGCAGCAGTTGGCGGTAAGATGATGGTTCTCAACAGTATGAACCCATATCTTACAATGCTGGTTATGTTGCTTACAGGTATTGCCATCGGTGCATGGCAGGGATTCTGGATTGCATATGTAAGAATCCCACCGTTTATTGTAACTCTGGCTGGTATGCTTGCGTTCCGTGGTCTTTCAAACGTAGTTTTACAGGGACAGACACTGGCACCAATGCCTGATTCTTACCTGGCACTGTTTAACAATTATATTCCGGATCCATTTGGGAAAGAGGGATTTAATCTTATCTGTTTTGTAGTTGGTATTATTGTCTGTATTGTATATGTGTTGCTTGTTCTGAAGAATCGTGCAGATCGTGTGAAGAAAGGGTACAGTGTAGATGCTTTTGGTGGCGTTGCAGTTAAGATGATTCTGATCTGTGCAGTTGTTATTGCTTTTATGTTCCGTCTGGCTCAGTATAAAGGTATTCCGAATTCTCTGATCTGGGTAGCTGTGATTATTGCAATCTATACATATATTGCCTCCAAGACAACTACAGGACGTTATTTCTATGCAGTTGGCGGTAATGAGAAGGCTACAAAGCTTTCCGGTATTAATACAAATAAGGTTTATTTCCTTGCTTATCTGAATATGGGTCTTCTGGCTGCTATTGCAGGTATGGTTACTATGGCCCGTCTGAATTCTGCCAATCCTCAGGCAGGTACAAACTTTGAGATGGATGCTATCGGTGCTTGTTTTATTGGTGGTGCTTCTGCTTATGGCGGAACCGGTACAGTTCCGGGGGTTATCATTGGTGCATTGCTGATGGGTGTTCTGAACTTAGGTATGAGTATCATGGGTATTGACCAGAACCTGCAGAAGGTTGTTAAAGGTCTGGTTCTGCTGGCAGCGGTTATCTTTGATGTTGTTAGTAAGAGGAAATCCTTTATTGTGAAATAAAAAATTGTATATTCCTCCTTGAATAGGAATTTTTTGCAGGGCTTGCAGAGATGCGAGCTCTGTTTTTTTGATTGGTAGGGGACGCGCAGAAAAATAGTGTGCTTGATGTGCGGTTTCGGCATCTAAGATATTCTAAGGCCAAGAAAATCTGCTAAAGGCATGAGCCGGCTTCTCAAACTCGCTCCGTCGCAGACTCCGCTCAGACAGTGATACAGCCGGCTCATAACGCAGATTTTTTTGACCTAAGAATATTTAAGATACCTGCAAATGCACATCAAACACACTATTTTTCTGCGCTGGCTGCTGGCGATTTTTTGGGTGTTGGATTGAGTAAAAATGGACGATAAAAATGGGTGGACGGAAAATTTGCTTGTGGAGGTAGAAGGATGGTCGTATAATGAGGGGGAATATTGTACGAAGTGAGGAGTGGGTTGTTATGAGATATAGTTCTGTGTTGGATTTGCATACACATACTTTGGTGAGTGGTCATGCATATTGTTCTCTGAGGGAGATGGCGAAAGCGGCCGCAGATAAGGGACTGGAGGTTCTGGGGATTACGGAGCATGCGCCTGCTATGCCGGGGACCTGTCATAAGTATTATTTTGAGAATCTGAAAATTGTGCCCAGGGAGATGTATGGGATTCAGTTGCTTCTGGGGTCTGAGGTGAATATTCTGGATGCACAGGGGACTGTGGATCTGGCGCAGCGGACGTTGGAGAGGATGGATGTGGTGATCGCCAGTTTGCATATGCCATGCATGAAGCCGGGATCTAAGCTGGAGAATACAGAAAGCTATCTGAATGTAATGAAGAATCCGTATGTAAATATTATCGGACATCCGGATGATGGGAGATATGAAATCGATTATGAGGCACTGGTTCAGGGTGCGAAGGAATATGGGAAGGTTTTGGAACTGAATAATCATTCTATGGATCCGGAATGTACCCGTGAGAATGCTGTGGAGAATGATACGGTGATGTTGGAACTGTGTAAGAAATATCAGGTTCCGGTGGTGATGGACAGTGATGCCCATTTTGATCTTCTGATCGGGGAGTTTGATCTGGCGAGAGATCTGCTGGAGAAACTGGATTTTCCGGAAGAGCTGGTTCTTAATCGGTCTGCGGATGCAATAAGGAAGTATGTGAATCGTAAGTTCTGATAAACTGAGAAGCAGTTATTTTGTGTAGAGCCGAGTTGCAAAGAGGATGATTTTATCTGCCTTACTCTTCGAAAGAGGTTTTTGTGAGAAAATTAAAAAATCTGTAATTTCTTTTAGGTTAAAGGCTTGCTTCCTATAATTTAACGTGGTAAAATATCACTGTTAGAAATATAACACGGACATTTTAAAGACAAATGTCCGTCCAGTGAAGTACAGAGTTCTAAAAGGAGCATGAAAATGAGTAAAAAAATCAGAACAGAGGCTGTAGATCAGCTTTTTGAAGCGATTTTATGCCTGAAGGATAAAGAAGAGTGCTATACTTTTTTTGAGGATGTATGCACGATCAATGAACTTCTTTCCTTATCACAGCGTTTTGAGGTTGCCAAGATGCTGATGGACAAGAGAACCTATCTTGATATTTCGGAGAAAACCGGAGCTTCCACAGCAACGATCAGTCGTGTGAATCGTTCATTGAATTATGGAAATGACGGATATGAGATGGTGTTTTCAAGAATGGCAGAGAAGGAAACTAAAGGGGAATAAGATAGCGGAAGGCTGAATAAATGCAGTGCTATTGTGGGGCAGGTGAAGATCACCTGCCTTTTTTGTATAGGGAGTTTTCGGATAAAAGAGAAGTCCGATTATTCCTCTTCCGGGAGAGTGTTGTGCAGGCTGAGAAAATGCTGCGAAGGATCAATCTATAAAAGTCGAAAATGAATATTATATAGTCAAATATGCAAACTATGCGGATTGGTATAATGTTATAATTTTGTTTATAAAAGATAACTGGCTGTTGGCTGTCTCTTATACACCTCTGACGCTGCCGACGATCGC
>OWIV01000820.1_pt1 | contig 17426 bp, 17 predicted proteins | sample 1732831 | NCBI WGS metagenome assembly OWIV01 (sample SAMN05065757, study PRJEB22554) | human gut metagenome | biome: ENVO:2100002; feature: ENVO:00000062; material: ENVO:00002003 | host: Homo sapiens | place: USA
CCTCCAGTTTATATTCCAGCATAGACAGAAACAGGCCATATCCATTATCATGTACGCCTTTTCCAAGATGAAATCCTCCTGCCATCCCTTTCAGATTCAGATCTTCCACGCATATTGCATCGAAGCTCTCGGCAAGACTGGCACTGAGTTTATGCTGAAAATCTTTTCTCTGATTTCGGATTTTTTCATGGCACAGTGCAACTCTTTTCTTCTGCTTCTTATAATTCTGACTGCCTTTCTGACATCTGGACAGCTTTCTCTGTTCCCGTGCAAGCTTTTTCTCTGTGTTCCGGTAGAACATCGGATATTCGGCTCTTTCAACGGTAGAAAATACACACATTCCCTGCATCGCAAAATCGATCCCAATAAATTTTTCTGCCGGTCTTTTTTTTGCTGCTTGGTTTCCACAGCAAAATAAAAGACTGGCAAAATATTTTCCGGATGGCTCCCTGCTGACTGTCACAGATTTCAGTTTCCATTTTTCTGATATCGGACGGTGAAGCTTCATTCTGACAGCTGTCATCTTAGGCAGTTTCAAATAGTTTCCTTCCAGAAAGATATTTCCATTCACTACGTTTGTTGTATAAGATTTTCTTGACGACTTCTTTGATTTGAAACGCGGAAATCCTGCAGATGGTTCACGAAAAAACTTATGGAATGCGCTTTCCAGATGCATCTGTACATTTGCTAACGCCAATGAATCCACCTCTTTCAGCCAGGGATATTCTTTCTTGTAACTGGCTGGTGTGTTCCTTAACATCTTTTTTTCTTTTTTATAATGTTCCATTTTATCTGCAAGCATACAGTTATAGATAAATCGGCTGCAGCCGATTGTTTTTTCTATTTGTACACGTTGTTCTGCATTTGGATAGATTCTTACTTTTACTGCCCGATTTATTTTCCTCACCTTATTCCTACCTGTTTACAAATGATTTCAATCGCTATTCCTGAACAATATGTTCTTTTTCATTATAATACAAGTCATCTACAGGAACAAGTGTTTTCTTTTTTATTTATAAAATTCTTTTGAGCATTTATGCTCAGATCTACAATTCATCTCACTACCTGCAGAGGTAGGAGAATTCTTGTTATATATTATGTTAAATGTGTCTACAATTGCTCCTTCTGTTACATATTCAGCAGTCCCTTTAATCTGATATCCCTCAAGGCTCTGTGCATCATATGCAGAAATCGCAATTTTCCGCCATTTGCTTTGATGTTGTTTAAAGTTGTCTCAAGGAAAACATCGCCTACAACCAGTTTTCCATCGTCGGTTACATCTTTAAAAGCTACCGGCACTACATTCGGTTCCCCATTCGCGCATGTTGCCAGATCCCACATACCATTTTTTAATACCTTGATCACAGATTCATTTAACATTGCATATACCTCCAGATTTCTTTCTATGATAATTTACCTGATGTATTCATGTTAACGAATCTGCTTTTGATTTGGAAGATATTAGCAAATTTATAAGTTGCTATTAAATTTCATAGCATTTAACTCATATTCCACTTTTCGATAATGCAGCTATGCTGTTTTGTTTTCTTATCATAATCAATTCCTGCCAGAAGCAGATTTCCATGATAATCTTTTAGTGCCTCTATATATTGCTTGTCCTTAATCTGCTGAATTGCACCTTCTGCACTTTTGTTCCATTTCAATTCGATTACAACAGCTGGTTTATCCATATGGATCTTTCTGGGTATGAAACAGATATCTGCAAATCCTTTACCACCCGGCAATTCTCTGATTACTGTATAATATTCTCTTGCAAAATAGAATGCCAGGTTAATTGTACAGCTCAATGAATTTTCATCATTATAGGTTAATATCGAAACCTCTTTATGTGCCTGTTCGATTCCCTTTGCTACTTTTTCGGAATCCATTTGCCACAGTGCTTCCAGTAATTCTCTGGATGTCTGTACGGAACGAATCACTTCCGTCCAGTCCATCGTGCTGATTGCATTCACATATTCCTGGGATACTTCCCTGTTCGGGATTTCTACAGTTTCCTTTTCATTATCATAAGTCAGATATCCCAGGTGAACCAGTAATGTCAGCACATCATCTTTTGTCGCAAAAGTTGTCATATCGTTACTGAATGTTCCTGTATTGATTCTTATATTACTTCCCGCCAGCATCTGAACAATTGCATCTTTTAACCCATCCATATTCATTTGAATGTATACTTTCAGAGCTTCGTAAGTCTCTGTCTGATTCCAGTATGTTCCGAACTTTCTCTTCTGCATTGCTTCTACTACAGATTTGGGGCTATACATGGAATAAACTTTTCTAGTCCCACCTTCATGCGAAATCAGATGATAGCCATTATACCATGCTCTCGCCTCTTCAAAGTTCATTTCGTATTTTTCACATAATTTCTGAACTTCTGTCTCTGTAAATCCAAAATATTCTGCAAGATTTCCCGGATCTGTCATTGAATACTCTGTAAACATATTAAGAGCTGAATGTGAGCCATATTTTTTTATTGGAAGAATCCCTGTCATATAGGCCAACGCAACATACTCTTTGTCTTTAAGCCAGAATCTAAGAAAATCAAGATATTTTTTCTGTGCCTCCTGGTTCTGCTGATATTCACGAAACAGGCAGTCCCACTCATCAATCAAAATCACAAATGGATGCTTCGTGTAACTATAGACATCCTTCATAACCTGAACCAGATTTTTTTCATCACGAAATCGAACTTGCCCATATTGCTCTTTCAGATCAAAAATCAGATATTCATTCAGCATTTTCAGCATATGCTCAATATCATTTGTTGCACTGAGAAATTCCTGCATATTGATTTTCAGAACATCATATTGATTCAAATGTTTTTCATAATCTTTGGTACTTTTGATCTTCAGACTCTGAAACAATTCTTTTGTATTAACACTTCTGTCATAATAAGCAGCCAGCATATCCACACCCATAGATTTTCCAAATCTTCTTGGTCTGCTTACACACATATATCTCTGAAGTGTCCGCACACAGTGGTTTGTTTTTTCTATCAAGCCGCTCTTATCAACAAAAATCTGTGATCTCAATGCCATCTCAAAAAGACCGCTTCCAGGGTTCAAATAACTACCCATTCTTTCACTCCTCCCTCTCTCCCGGTACAGCTTCTTTTCCGAACATTGCCAGTGCCTGGTTTACTTTGTCCAGACGCACAGTCTCTTTTCCCTGCTCCAGTTCTCTCACAAATCTGAGTCCCAGACCGGAACGCATCGCAAACTCTTCCTGTGTCAAACCTGCCTTTTTTCTTTCTTCTTTTATATACTTTCCAATTCTGTTCATATTAATCATGATAATCCCGAGCGGGTATAAATTCAAGCTTTAATAGCAAAAATAATCCCGAACAGGTATAATTTTATGTATTTCTTATAAACAATCCCCGTTCGGGTATAATACAATGTTATTTACTTTACACACTCCATGATTATTTCTTCACACTTATCATATCCAAGCTGCGAACTGTTCAGGCACAGTGTATAATCACTGGCTTTTCCCCATCTCTGGTCTGTATAAAAGTTGTAATTTGTCATACGTCTTTTGTCTGTATCTGTCATCATCTTTACAGCATCCTGCTCACTGACATTATACAGCTGGCAGATCCTTTTCATTTTTTCCGGCATATTTCCATGTATAAAAACATTCAGCACATCATCCCGGTCTTTTAAAATGAAATCTGCATTTCTTCCAATGATCACACATGGCTCTTTCTCTGCCAGTTCCAAAATAACTTTTCTCTGTACCTCATATACCATATCTTCTACAGATTTTCCGGTAATATCACGTCCGGCAAGTGCATATGCCAAAATCCCCTTTTTCGGGGACAGCTCTGCACTTTCCTGAATATAATCTGGTGACAGACCGGACTCTTCTGCAATCTGATTGATGATATTTTTATCATAATAGGCAATCCCTAATTTCTTTGCTACCTCCTCACCAATAAAACGTCCACCGCTCCCGAATTCTCTGCTGATCGTAATGATTCTTTTTGCCATCTCTCTTCCTCCTTACTTGAGAACGTTTACTTTATTTTTTCTGATCCTCTTTAAAAATACATATCCTACCAGGCATGAAATTGCTTCTGTAATCGGAAATGCCCACCAGATCAGTGCAACGCCCATCTGACCGTTTCTGACAAATATAGAAAAAATTCCTGCCAGCGGTAAGATAATTACAAGCTGTCTCAAAAGAGAAATAACCAGGGATTCTATGCCGCCATCCAGAGCCTGGTAAATTCCCTGATAAGCAACATTGATTCCTGCAAACAAAAAGCTGATGGAAATCACTCTCATTGCACTGATAAAATACTCTCTCGACTGTCCTGCGTTAAACAGTGTGGCAAATGAAGCAGGGAAAATCTCTGTGATCGCAATGCCCAGAATCATTAATACGATCGTATAAATAAGCCCATATCTGATTCCATCCTGGATTCTTTTTTTGCTTCGCATTCCATAAGCGAACGCAATGATCGGGATCCCCATCTGGATCATCAGCTTATTCACTGGCATATCTTTCATCTTGTTACTTTCTGCCATTTTGTTTCAACTCCTCCTTTTTCTGCACAAAAAAATGTAGCTCTGTCATATAAGCTGGACTTACGCTGACAGGCTACACACTTTTTCATGGCAAATATAAAATTGTAAAATAAAAAACGAGTGGCAGGTAAACTGGATTTACGCTTACTTGCTACTCGTTTGTGATTATTATATTTCCTGTTTTTCCAAAAGTCAAACAGATTTTTTTCTGGATTTCTCTTACGCTTCCTGTCTGCCTTTGTTGATATACTCAATGATTGTTTCACAAACTTCCTCTTTCGGTTTTCCAAGAGCTGCTCCAAGTTCCATGTATAACAGGTTTTCTGCTATCTGAAAATATCTTGCATCTGTTGTTGTACATTTTTTCCCTTGTGCAAGTCTTTTCTTTTTCCGCTGATAAATCATTTTTATAATAGAAATTAATGCTTCCGGATCATTTGATTTTACTGTTGCTTTGTATTTTTGTTCCCGCATTTTTTCATTATCAATCCATGCTGTTGGAATTTCCGGGATCCGTTCAATCAACTTCCATGCTTCTTCTTTTGTCAGGCATAGCCTTAATATCGCATCTGAATTTGAAACAGGAACATAAAGTTTCCCTTTTTCATCTTCTATAGATTTCATCAGATAATATAATTTGTTCTCTTTTTTGCCAGTCAGATCCAGAGATACAATGTCTTCTATTTTACACACACCTGTAACTGACTTACTGACGAAATCTCCAATCTCATATTTCACAAAATTCTCTCCTTACTATCCAAACAATTCCTACTCTGTAAATGTATAACGCACAAAAGATCCCTGATTATCACCTGTTACGATCACAATGTCTCCTTCTCCGTTACGCACAGATTCCAGGACAGGAAATCTTCCATTCTCTTTTACATATGCTTCCGGGCTGGCTGCCTCGGCCTCGATCAAAGTTTTTTTGCTGTATTTCTCTCCTCCACAGGGATTTATTTCTTCGATAAAAATTTCATATTCATGCATATAAGATTCCTCCTCTGGATTATTTTAAAAAAACAGACAACATACGTGTCATTTATCTTACAAAAATACCGCCAGATGAAATATCTCCACTATGTGTAGACTATTTCACTGGCGATATTTTCATCATCAATAAAGGAATTCTTTATTTTCTTACACCGCTTAACACCTTCGCGATCATGCAAGTAGCTCTACTTCAGTTTCTTCTTCAGTTCCTGGATCAGTTCAAAGTAATCTCTGTGTTTCATCTCCGGGAAAGCTTTGATGATTCGACCCTGGCCAAATACAGTATGGTTTGTGATGGAACTGGACAGTTCATCAAACTGTGCCTGAAGCTCTGCTTTTTTCATGCGAAGCATTTCAATAGATTTTTCCTTTTGGGCGGCTGTTGCCTCAAGGAGTTCTGCTTTTGCAAGTGCAGCCTGTACCTTACCTTCACTGACCTTCTGTGCAGTGTCGATCGTGGTCGTTGCCAGAGTATTACTGAGTTTGTCGCTTACGATCCTCAGATCTGAGCTGACTTTATCCAGCTTGGTAAGTTTCTTGTTCAGACCACGGATAACTGCTACCGTCACAATAAAGTCTGTCAGATACACTGCATATAAAACAGCTATTACGATCCACTCCCAGGTTGCCGGAGTATGGGATGCCTGACTTTCTACATATTTCTGAAAAACTTTTACTACCATAACGATCGCAAGTCCCCAGATCAGCGAAAACTCCAGACAGATATATCCGTGAAAATTGAACGGCTTATCTGAATAATCCCACCACCTTGCATGAAAACATACATCCAGCAGCCAGCCGGCGATCAGCTCCACTGCTGTCGCAAGGATAATTCCAAACAGAAAAATCATTGCATCATTCATCTGATGCCCGCCACTCTGGATTGTGTTTAGCATGGCAAACACAGAAAGCACTCCGAATCCATATACCGGGCATACCGGTCCGTTCAAAAATCCCCGGTTTATAACCTTTCCAAGTGCTACCGCATGAAAAATAACTTCAACAACCCAGCCGCCAAAAGAATAAACCAGAAAATACAGGCATATCTGAAAATATGTCATTCCAAAAATCATGACTCTCTCCCCCTAAAAATCACTTCTTTCACCTGTCTGTTAATTCACTGTTATCAGATGTGGAAAAATTTCTGAATTGCTTTATAATCTCCAAGAACCAGAAGCGTACTGTCAGCTTCAAGAACTGTATCTACAGAAATTGTCACACTGACTTCTCTTTCTTTTTTTACTGCAAGAATATTTATATTATATCTTCTTCGAATATCCAGTTCTCCAACAGATCTTCCAATCCATTCATCTGGGATTGCTACTTCAAAGATCGCATGAGACGCATCTACTTCCATATAGTCAAGGATATGATCATCCGCATAACGGATAGATGCCCATTTTGCCACCTGTTTTTCAGGATAAACGACTCTGTCTGCACCATTCCGTAAAAGGAATTTTTCCTGTACGTCACGCTCTGCCCGGGAAATTACCAGATTTGCTCCCAGTTCTTTTAATAATGATGTTGTCTCAAGCGAATTCTGAAAACTGCCTCCAATGGTAACAAAGCAGATATCAAAATTTCCTATTCCCAGTGATTCCAGGAAACTGGCATCTGTACTGTCTCCAATCTGGGCATTGGTAACAAAAGGAAGGATTCTGTTGACTCGCTCCTCATTGATATCCACTGCCATGATTTCGTGTCCCATTTCATTCAGCTGCATTGCAATATGTTTTCCAAATCGTCCAAGACCAATAAGTAAAATATTCTTCATGCTCTCTCTCCTTTATCCAACTGTTATTTTTTCCAATGGCATTTTTGCATTTGTATTTCTTCTGGACACTACCGCATAGATCAGGGTCAGTCCTCCTACACGTCCCAGATACATAAGCACGATCAGTATCAGTCGTGACAGGATATGAAGCCCCGGTGTGATTCCCAGAGTAAGTCCTACGGTTCCTACTGCTGAAGCAGCCTCATACAGACAAAGCTGCAATGAAAGCCCTTCATAAACACTGATGGTTATTCCTCCAAAGAAAAACAATACAAAGTACAGCATTGCTATCGTTGCGGCATTTTTTATTACCTGACTGTCGAATCTTCTTCCAAAAGCCCCCGCATCCTCACGACTTCGAAATGTCGCAAACGCATTCAAAAGCAGGACTGCCACTGTCGTTGTTTTCATGCCACCTGCTGTAGAACTTGGTGATCCTCCCATTAGCATAAGAAGTATCATGATCGCCTGTCCCACCTCAGTCATCGATGACAGATCTGCGGTATTAAAACCAGCCGTTCTTGTCGTTACAGACTGAAAAAGCGATAACAGCGTCCGTTTCCCAATCGATACCTGTCCAAAGTCACAGACAAAAAAGAAGATCGCCGGGACAAAAATCAGGATTGCGGTCGTTAACAGAATAATCTTGCTCTGCATACGATAACGTTTAAATCGGAGTTTATTCGTATAAACATCATCCCATGTAAGAAAACCAATGCCACCAATGATAATCAGAAGCATAATCACTATATTTAACCAGAAATTTCCGGCATAACCACTCAGTGATACAAAAGTGTTATCTGCGGTACCAAGTATATCAAATCCCGCATTACAAAAGGCCGATATGGAATGAAAAATCGACATCCATATACCTTTTATTCCAAAATCACGGCAAAATATCGGAAGAAGCAAAACCGCACCAATTCCTTCGATCAGAAACGTTCCTCTCAGAATAAACTTTGTCAGGCGGACAATACCACCGACTTTTGGTGCTGAGATGGCATCCTGCATGGTACTTCGCTGCATCAGTGATATCTTTCGTCCTGACAGCATAAACACCGAAACGGCAACCGTTACAACTCCCAGGCCGCCTGTCTGTATAAGCAGCAATATCACTGCCTGTCCAAAACCTGACCAGTAGCTTCCTGTGTCCTGCACAACAAGACCCGTCACACATACAGCAGAAGTTGAAGTAAAAAGTGCCTGATCAAATGGCGTTACAACTCTCTCCGCAGATGAGACGGGTAACATAAGCAGGAGTGATCCCAAAAGAATCACTCCTGCAAAACCTAAAATAATCATCTGAAAGGATGTCAGATGTTTTCTTTTATGTTTTTCTGGCATAACTAATCTCCTCTTTTTTGATTTTAATAGTATTATATACCAAAAAAGAAGTTATACAAGCTTAATATTGATTATCATCTGATATTAAGCCCATATAAAAATTTCATTTTCTTTTTGTCCCACACTGAATTGCCTGTGTCGGACAGATCTTTTTACATCTTCCACAGCGAATACATTCTAAGCTGTTCGGGTTTTCCACCGGATTTACTTCCATCTGACATGCTTTTGCACATTTTCCACAGTGAACGCATTTTTCTGCATCCACTCGATAACGGAAAACAGAAACTTTATTAAATACAGAATAAAAAGCACCCAACGGACAGATATATTTACAGAACGGCCGATAAATGATAATGGAGAGTATGATTGTGATCACCAGGATCGTATTCTTCCACACATAGAGCCATCCCACTGCACTGCGCATGGATTTATTCAAAAGCACCAGTGGAAGCCCGCCTTCCAGCGTACCTGCCGGACAGATCAGCTTACAGAAATAAGGGGAGCCCTGCCCCATAATATCCACCACAAATAATGGCATCAAAACTACAAACACCAGAAGAATCACATATTTCAGTTTACGAAGCAGCTTATCTCCCCTGAATGTCCGAATCTTTTTGGGAAAAGGAATCTTATTCAAAAGATCCTGGATCAGTCCAAACGGACAGAGGAATCCACAGACAAGTCTTCCCAGCAGAGCTCCGATAAAAATCAGAAATCCAACTATATAATATGCCATTTTGAAATTCCAGCTACCGATCACTGCCTGAAAGGAACCAATAGGACAGGCACCTGTGGCCCCGGGGCAGGAATAGCAGTTCAGCCCCGGAACACATACATTTTTCAATTTTCCGGTATAAATCTTTCCAGTCACAAATCCGGAAACATGACTGTTTGTAAGCGCCGCCCACAGGGCCTGAATCCCATGGCGCGGCCACTCATTAATTTTCATTTTTTTGTTATCCAATTCCAATACACTCCATACAGATATTAATTGCCTTTGTAAAGACTACATCCACTTCGCCCCGGTAAATTCCAAATATCATCAAGAGGATTCCCAGAATCGCCAGCGCAGGACCTATCCACTTTGAATCTGTTATTTTTTTCATCATTTTTCTTATCTTTCTGTCAAAATCGCTTTATTATTTAGAAATGTTCTTGAGTTCTTTTTCTACGATTTCTTTCCATTCGTCCAGTGTATGGCTTCCTGAATAGGTTTCTCCTACAATATTTCCTTCTTTGTCAACAAAGAATGTTTCCGGGAAAGCAGAGATACCATTTAAACGTCCATTCATCATTGTTGAATCCGGGACCAGGAACGGATAGGAGGCTTTTGTCTTTTCCTGAAGAACACCGGCTTTTTTCACTGTATCCTCATTCTGTTTGGCATCATCACTCACTGTATCAAGAACGACACCGACAACTCCAACACCTTTTTCCTTCATCTCTTCATAGAGTTTTTCCAGCTCCGGAATCTCATTTACACATGGAGAACACCAGGTAGTAAAAACATTCACAAGTGTAAGATCATAATCGCTGAATACTTTTTCTGTATAATCTTTTCCATCAACGCCTTTTGTCTCAAACTTGCCTACAGTTGTAGAATCACCTTCATTGCTTGTCTCCTGTGGCTGGTCAAATGCGGAAAGCTTCTGGAATGGTGTCATCTCTGTGAGTGTCACATCAATTTCTTCCACTTCTTTTTTCAGGGATTCATCTGCATCTTTATTAGTGCTCAGATAATATTTATACTTTCCATCACTGCTGCTTCCGATTTCTTTGTGTTCTGTGCAGCCTGTGATCTTATCCAGTTCTTTCTCAGAATCTTCGTCATAGATTCCAATCGCTCCAACTTTTGCAAGACTATTGTACCAGTCATCATATGCTGTTCCCATCTTGTCAACCTCTGCCTCTTTCTGCTCCTCGGTCATTTCGCTCCAGCTTATATATGCATATTTAATTGCATCTGCATTGTCATTCCATACTTCATTTGTGATCATCGCAATGGTCTGCGCTTTTATCTGTTTAAGCAGTTCCTCCGGAAGTTTCATGTTAAGTCCAAGGAATGGATACTCATAAGAATCCTGTGCCTGCACAGTTGTCTCAGATGGTTTAAAAGTACCCTGTATAAAATCAGACGGAATTGCATCCCCTTCTGCAGCAGCTGCATCACCATCAACTACCATTCCGGCTTGGTCTGCCGGAACCGCCATTGCTTCTGTACTTTCTGCTGCCATTACTGATACACTTCCAAATGTAGATACTCCCAATACTGCTGCTGCCATAAGTGCTGTTATTTTTTTCATTCTGAATTTCATGATATTTATATCTCCCTTCATATTTGTCCTGTAATTTATAAATCGTTTTGTGTTTTTATTATACACGCTTTGATTACTGTAACCGTATTATATCATCCTGTCTATAAAATCTCTGTTAAGAAATCAAAAAAATCAAAATTTCTTTTTATTCCTGTATTTTTTACGGGAATTTTATATGGAACATGATATGATAATATCAGAGTTTCACTATAAGCATTTTAACCCCGACATCATATTTGACAAAGGAGATTTCTTATGCACATATTAGTAATAGAAGACGAAGAACAGCTCTGCTGCTCGATTGCAGAGGGACTTCGCCTGAATGGATACGAAACAGATACCTGTTTTGATGGAAATGAGGGACTGGAATTGTGCCTGACCGAAAATTATGATCTGATTCTTCTGGATCTGAATCTTCCCGGCATAGATGGTCTGGAAATCCTGCGGCAGTTCCGGGAAATAAACTCCTTCACACCTGTTCTGATCCTTTCCGCCAGAGGACAGATCCAGGACAAAGTAGAAGGACTTGATCTTGGAGCAAATGACTATCTGACAAAGCCTTTTCACTTCGAGGAACTGGAAGCCCGGATCCGCAGCCTGACACGGCGAAAATTTATTCAGGAAAATATCTGCCTGAAATGCGGACGTATCACCTTTGATACCCGTACAAGAAAAGCCAGCATCAACAACGAAGAACTTTCTCTCACCCGGAAGGAAACCGCACTGCTGGAATATTTTATGCTTCACCAGAATCGTATCATCGGCCCGGAAGAACTGATCGAACATATCTGGGACGGAAGCGTCAACAGCTTCAGCAACTCCATACGTGTCCATATTTCTGCCCTTCGCAAAAAGCTGCGCACGGCTCTTGGCAATGATCCGATCCAGAATAGGATCGGACAGGGCTATATTCTGACGGAGGATCTGAAATGAAAGAAAATCATACAATAAAAAATCCACTGAAGAAACGCTCCCTGCAGTGGCGGCTGACTTTGCTCATCACTCTGCTTGTAACCGTCACCTGCATTCTGATGTATTTTTTCATCAGTAATTCCGCTGTCACCGGAATGGAAAATCTTGAAAGCTACATCGTACAGATTAATAAAACTGACTCCACACCAATCACTTTCAATGTAGATCCATCCATATTGTTTCCGGATCTTTCCAATCAGGTGCAGGCGACCAAAGACTTATTTCGCATCAGAAGCATGATCGCTACCGGCATTATTATTCTTCTAAGCAGTATTGGAACTTATTTCATCAGCCGCCGTGCACTGACTCCTTTGCATGACCTCAGTACAAAAATTGGTAAAATACAGGCGCAGAATCTTTCAGAATCTCTGGAAATACCAGACAGTAATGACGAAATTTCCCAGTTGACTGCTTCTTTTAATAAAATGCTCTCTCGTCTGGATGATGCATTCACTGCACAGAAGCAGTTTTCTGCCAGTGCCGCACATGAGCTTCGGACTCCGCTTGCCGTCATGCAGACAAATCTGGAAGTTTTTGCCCGCAAAAAGACACCTTCCATAGAAGAATACCAGGAGATTTTCTCCTTGATTCAGGAACAGACCGGGCGTCTTTCTCATCTGGCAGAGATTCTTCTCGATATGACCGGTATTCAGACGGTTGAACGCTCTGAGACAATTTCGCTGGCAGAGCTTACAGAGGAAGTTTTCTGTGATCTGGCTTCAGTGGCTGAGCAGAAGCAAATTGAATTGATCCAAAGAGATGGCGACTGTACTGTTACCGGAAGTTATCTTCTTCTCTACCGTGCTGTGTATAATCTCGTGGAAAATGCTATCAAATATAACCATCCTTCAGGAAAAGTAACTGTAACTCTCCATCCGGGAAAAGTCATTCTGGATGCCTCTTCACAGCCTCATCCGGCAGACTGTGCTTTCATTGAAATCTCTGACACCGGCATTGGAATTTCTCCTGAATATCAGGAAAAAATCTTCGCCCCGTTTTTCCGCGTAGACAAATCCCGAAGCCGTGCCATGGGTGGTGCCGGCCTTGGACTCGCCCTCGTAACCGAAATTGCCAGACAGCATGGCGGACAGGTAAAAGTGCTCGAAAGCAATGAGAAAGGCAGCACGATCGCACTCATGCTGCCTCTATAAGAGCAGAGCCACCGGAGCCGATATTAAAGCCACTGAAGACGGAGTTGAATACCATCAACCTCCGTCCCCGGTAGTTTTTGTCCCCAGTGGTTTTAAAGGCTTAATGAAGTCAGTATTGTATTGATCGTAACAATACCATCCAGCTGAAAATCGCTATTCTGAATTACAGCTGCAATATCTTCCAATGTTTCTGCCCCATCACTGTACGCCCAGACAACGGAAACTGCCGGTGAATTTTCTATCCCGGAAGTATCTCCGGCAATATAAAGTACGCCTTGATCTGTGTCTTCCTGTGTCAATTCATACGTACTCCAATCACTTGGAAGATACAGCTGAAATCCATCCTGAAACGGAACCCACGTTCCACTATACGATGCTTTTGTCTCATCAAAAACAATATCACTTCCATCTGTATGCTCTTCTGTAGTGTCTCCCGCAATTCCAACAATACTTCCAACCGTTCCACCGGAAATGATACTATTTGCTGAAGAAGGTTCCTGCTGTACAGCATCATCGGCTGCCTGTTGAATATCCTCCAGCGTTTTTTCTGCGCCTCCTGTCACGGAACGCTCACTGTCCACATGATTTGCGTAATCACTGTCACCTCCGGCAAGATAAGCCATACTTCCAGCCACCTGTTCCAGCATATCTCCTGTGTAATATCCCAGCGACTCTATCTCTTTTGTTCCAAACATATAGGTTCTATCATTTTCACTGAAAAAAAGTCTTCTGTCACGTACTACATATCCGCTCGTAGTATACGTGTAACCAATTTTTGTAAATATACGTCCTTCCAGTTCTACTGTATCCATGTCTTCTGATACTTGCAGATCACTGTAGTTTTCCGCCATATACTTTGTAAATTCATTCACAAAGTTAACAGACGCTGCATCATATTTTCCAATGATCACATAAGGAATAGACTCATCTGCCATCGCGTAAATATAAACAAATCCATCATCCTGGCGAATCGCAGTATAATCAGAAACCTGGACAGAAATCCCTATATCATCCAATGCTATAACATCTCCCTGAGGCATCTGTTCTGACTCTGACTGTACAACCGTATTTTCTTCAACTGCCATACTTCCCACCATTGCAGCATATACTGGAAGGGCACTTCCTGCCACCAGACCTGCTGTTACAAAAAACGTAACTACTTTTTTGCCTATGCGCGCTGTTTTTTTCATGCTCCTGTTCCTCCTTTCAATTTGGATAAAGCTGTGTGGTTCCGGCCGGTTGGTCCGTACCATTAGATACATAAACATTTCCAAGATCATCTGCGTACACATAATCATAAGAAGTCGGTATTTTTACATGCTCTCCATCCGGCAATGTATAATCGTTCTGTGAATAGATATAATCCGTAAAACGTTCTGCATCGTAAGTAGAATCGTTCCCTATCGATGCACTGACACTGTCCTGACAGTAATCTCCGATCTGTGACATACTGGAACTGCCACTGTACTGCATGATCTGCGTTCTTGCATCTATAAAGGCCTGCACAAACTGATCTGTCATTGCTGTATTCAAAACAAACTGCTCAAAATCCGCGTAACTGTTTTCATATTCATTTTCCGGCGTCAACATAAAAAATGTAAATGGCGATTCCCATGCGACAAAAGCAGTATGTGCAGTTGTATAGATCATATCTGCTGTCGAAGAAAGCTGTACTCCATTTGTTGTCGTCAATATCGTAAACCGAAACGGTATCTGATCCAAGGTAAGTCCATAAGTCCTCTCCGCCATTCCACTATAACTTCCATCTACCTGAAATCCACTTCCCTGTACCAGTTGCTGATTTTGCTGATAGTTTAAATTAGCCGATTCATCCAACATTTTCTGCTGACTCGGTGTAATCTCTGCCTGACTGAGTAATTCTGCCTGATTCCCATCCAGAATATTTTCTGTCATATAATCACAGTATTCTTCTGCCTTCATAAAATGTAACATTGGCACCATTGTCTGTGCATCAAACCAACCATCCTGGTGCTGGTTATAAGATACACCTCCCATTGAATAATCCAGCATATGCTCATAAGACACTGGTGAATAAAAGCCAAATATCGTGTTCTGATCCGCACTCATTGCAGTCAGATAAACCTGTGCCGGAGCAGAAGCACTCTGCCACTTTCCACACCATGTCACATCCCCACTTACTGTATAATCTATCGGTACATAACCTCTGGCTGCGGTTTTCCTCGTTGAACTGTCCTGTATAGTCTGCACTTTATATGAGCGTCCTCCATTATTTCCCAGTGCCCATATATCTTGCGGACCAGTCATACTAACCGCAAAACTTCCTGCAACAGCTGCCATTATAAACGCTTCTCTTTTTTTCCGTTTCATATTCCTCTCCTTTTTCTCTACATCTTCCCGTCCTGAATCGGCAAAGTCATATTTTCCAGTGCATATCTGAGTTTCGGATGATGTATAACAAAATGGATAGCCGGTGCTCTGTTTTTGGATACCATGCACCATTTTCCTTCAAAGCAGGTAATTTGAATATTGCGAAAACCTTTCATCTGCGTCACATGGACTGTATAGTTTTTGTGATTTTCTGCATATGCCTCTGCTTCTCTTATTCCGGAAAGATATTCGTCATATGAAAGCTGGATATCTTTTTCCAGGAAACACTCTGCAAGAGAAAGCACCAATGGATATTTCTCATATTCTTCCGAAATGATTTCTGAAATCTCATCTTCCACGGTACTATGACTCAGGATCATTTCCAGACTTTCTTTTTGCTTTGTATAACATTCCAGAACTATCTTCCGCTCATTTCCACAAATTGCATTGCGCTTCAGGATCTTCTCCAAAAGTTGTTCCGACATCGTTCCCAATGATGGAGCTGCCAGTACTCTCCGCCGATGCCCTTCCTTATGCATATCTTCATCCAGAAAAACATTTAACTTATTTCTTCGTTCCTTTCTGTAAATATCCATCAGTGAACTGGCTTTTTTCAGAAGGAATTCCATATTTTTTTTGCTGACTGCTACTTCCTCTTTACGACTGGTCAGATAATAATGTGCCAGATCATGATGACCACTGATACAGTCTCCCGTCATAGCTGTCTGCCCAGAACAATAGTGCAGATGTGAATAGACTTTGTTCTGAACACCTTTAATATAATAAGGAGTGATCTGGCCTGTCATATAAAGAGGAACCCAGTTTTCAAGTCCCAGCATCATATCTTTCATCGGACGTTCCACGTCATGAATAATGTGGATATGCAGCCCTTTTTTCAGTACCATCGCCAGGCCAAACATATACTTTCTGGCAAACTCTTTGTCTGCTGCCATATCCTCCACTGGCATATCACTGCATATATACAAAGGCTCCTTTGATTTTGCCAGAACAGTATGTTTCAGAAAATCCAGTTCCCCCTCCCGCATCTCCTCAAGGCCATAATAATGTTTCGACATCGGAATTTTAAACGGAACTTTTGGTACTTTGACATCATCAAAATGAATTGCCCGGATATAATCATCCAGATTAAACGCATCTACTTTTCGTAAAAAATCCGAGACATAATCAATTTCTTGTACTTTTTCTGAATTCAGCCAGAATTTCAGCTTTTCTTTATACTCTGCCACCTCTGTCAATTCTTCTTCTCTACATCCGATCAGAAGAGAAACTTTTTTTCTATCCTTTTCCTCTTTACGATTTGTCGCAATGTAAGTACTGATCTTGTCGGTAAATTCATATGGATGTGCCAGACTTCTTTTTCCATTTCGTATCTTGGACAGATAAGATGGATCATAATGCATAAAAGCAGCTATTTTTGAGATATTAATGTCCAGCTCAGTCAGCAGCAAATTTACTTTTTGATTGTCAAAATGCAACTCCTTTTGGCCCGTCATCAGACTTTTACGTAATTTCTCAAATACCTGTTCTGCATTAAAATCCTGAATCATTTTGGTCTCTGCTATCTTTATGATTCCATCAGATAGTTTTTTGAGATACTCGCTGTCAGCAGAAGGCGTCCTCTCTCCTTTACGATATCTGCTGATAACAGTCTCTGAAATCCCACTACTGACAGCCAGTTCTTTACCTGTGCATTGAATTTGTTTTATATACTCGTTCAGACATTCTTTAAAACTCACGCTCGCTTCACCTCATTTCTGTATATAAATCTTTAATAATATTATAAAAGATTTTCAAAAAATGCACAAAAAAATTACCACATCTGTCCAAGACAAATATGGTAATTTTTTCGATTTCATATTATCCAATGCGTCGTAAAACCCCTTGCTTTAGCTCTTAACTTGACCCATAAGTAATCATAGATATTTATATGTTCCCATGTTATACTAAAGAAAAAGGG
>OWIV01000845.1_pt1 | contig 16880 bp, 9 predicted proteins | sample 1732831 | NCBI WGS metagenome assembly OWIV01 (sample SAMN05065757, study PRJEB22554) | human gut metagenome | biome: ENVO:2100002; feature: ENVO:00000062; material: ENVO:00002003 | host: Homo sapiens | place: USA
CGAGATGCAGCGTAGTCTCGTGGGCTCGGAGATGTGTATAAGAGACAGATGTCATCCTGAATGACGACAAAGTAATCAAAGAGAGACTGAAATATTGTGTCCACATCACGTTAGGACGTTTTCTGAACATCCAGCGCACCGTATCGCCCCTGTCGCACGAGAAAGTAGCGGGACAGACCACCATCAATTCCAGCACGACATGGAACATGGAGCAAGTCCGGAATTACAGCATACTATCGTACGCGCAAGTGATCTACACGCATTTCATAGCCTTGAAGTGCAAGTTCTACGTCCTGCATCTTTCAAAGACGATGATCAAAGCGATTCAAAACGGGCAGTGCATCATCATCAAAACCGTAGATCCCGACAAACTGGACGATTACCTTCCCGGCGAAATCCTCCTCGAACAGCACCCCGACGCGGAAGAACTGGAACGGAGGAGAAAGGCGAGAGAGGCGTTACTGAGCAAATCCATGCACCTGCGGATAAGCAAAAGTCAAGAGCAGGAAAATGAAAAGAAGAAAAAGGAAAATCATTTAGAAAGTCCGATGGCAATTTACGAATGTCATCTCGGCTCATGGAAAAAGAAAGAGGACGGTACCAAAGACGGTTTTATGAATTACCGTGAGATTGCGCCGGAGCTGGCAGACTATGTAAAGGATATGGGCTATACGCACGTGGAACTGATGGGTATTGCAGAATATCCGTTTGACGGTTCATGGGGCTATCAGGTAACAGGTTATTATGCGCCAACCAAACGCTACGGAACGCCAAAGGATTTTATGTATTTTGTGGATTACATGCACTCGAAGGGAATCGGGGTTATTTTAGACTGGGTACCGGCACATTTTCCAAAAGATGCATTCGGACTGGCGGAATTTGACGGACAGTGCCTGTATGAATATGCGGATTCCAGAAAGGGTGAACATCCGGACTGGGGAACGAAAGTTTTTGATTACAGTAAAAATGAAGTATCCAATTTTCTGATTGCAAACGGCATGTACTGGGTGGATAAGTTCCACGTAGACGGTCTGAGGGTCGATGCGGTGGCATCCATGCTGTATCTGGATTACGGAAGGACAGAAGGTAACTGGATTCCGAATAAATACGGCGGCAACGGCAATCTTGAAGCGATGAGCTTTTTAAAGCATTTTAACAGTATGATGCGCAAGCGTTTTCCGCAGGCGGTTACGATTGCCGAGGAATCAACGGCATGGCCGATGGTCAGCGGTGACCCGGACAACGGAGAATGCCTTGGATTTACATTTAAGTGGAACATGGGCTGGATGCACGATTTCCTTGAATATATGAAGCTTGACCCGTATTTTAGAAAGTTTAACCACAGCAAGATGACGTTTAGTTTAATGTATGCGTACAGTGAACATTTTGTGCTGGTGCTTTCGCATGATGAGGTTGTTCATCTGAAATGTTCAATGCTTGGTAAAATGCCGGGCGACCGGGAAAGCAAGTTTGCCAACTTAAAGCTTGCATATGCCTATATGTGCGGACATCCGGGCAAGAAGCTGTTATTTATGGGGCAGGAATTTGCCCAGTGGAACGAGTGGAGCGAAGAACGTGCATTAGACTGGTATCTGTTAGATGATCCGTCCCACAAGGAAATGCAGCAGTTTACGAAAAAGTGCATGAAGCTCTACAGCAGTTATCCGTGCCTGTATGCGACGGATTATAAGCCGGAAGGTTTTGCATGGATTAATGCCAATGATGTGGACAACAGTGTGTATTCGTTTATCCGCATCAGTCCGGATGGCAAAAAAAACCTGTTGTTTGTACTAAACTTTACGCCGGTGGCAAGAAAACAGTTCCGTGTCGGTGTTCCGGCAGACTGCAAGTACCGTCTGGTGCTGGGCAGCCACGAAAAGACACAGGCAAAGCAGCTGACTGTGGATAAAGGGGACTGCGACGGATATTCCCATTCCGTACTGGTTGATCTGCCGGAATATGGAATTGCGGTTTATGAATTTACGGCAAAGCAGCTTGAGAATAAAACACGGATTTAATAGGATATCAGGGTGGAAAGGAGCATACACATGAAAAAAATCGGATTTATCGGTGTCGGCATTATGGGAAAATCTATGGTCAGAAACCTTATGAAAGCAGGATTTGAAGTGTCCATTTATGCGCGCACCAAGGCAAAGGTTGAAGATGTATTGCAGGAGGGTGCGTTGTGGTGTAATTCTATCGGAAGCTGTGCGGCAGGAAAAGATGCCGTGATTACGATTGTCGGTTTTCCGAAGGATGTGGAAGAAGTATATTTTGCGGAAGGAAATATACTTGACAGTGCCGCCGCCGGTACATACCTTATTGATATGACGACCACCAGTCCACAGCTTGCAATAAGAATCTATGAAAAAGCAAAGAAAAACGGACAGCACGCGCTGGATGCGCCGGTTACGGGTGGAGATACAGGTGCAAAAAACGGAACACTCTCGATTCTAGCAGGCGGTGAGGAGCAGGATTTTCATGCCTGTATGCCGCTTTTTGAAGCCATGGGGAAAACGATTGTATACGAAGGCAGCGCAGGCTGCGGGCAGCACACAAAAATGGCAAATCAGATTATGATTGCGGGTGCATTGTCCGGCGTGTGCGAAGCATTTGCTTATGCGCAGAAGGCAGGACTTGATATGGATAAGCTGTACGCTTCCGTAAAGGACGGTGCGGCGGCGAGCTTTCAGCTTAGTTCCCTTGGCGCAAAGATTTTAAAGGACGATTACGCACCGGGATTTTTCTTGAAGCATTTTATCAAGGACATGAAGATTGCCGCGCAGGAAGCCAAAGACCGTGATGTCAATCTGGAAGTTTTAAATACGGTGCTTGAAATGTATGAAACGCTGGAAGACAAAGGCATGGGTGATTTAGGCACACAGGGACTGATGAAGTATTATGAGGAATCCTAAATCGGACTAAATGAAATGTAAAAATGTGACGAAATACTATCTATAAGACGGTGTGTCTATAGATAGTATTTTTTTGAGGTGAAAAGAATGAATTTAACAATTGCAGCATCAGAGCTGGCAAAAGGCACCGACAAAAGTCAGGGTGCATCAATTAATATAAAAAACAATACACAGACAGAGGGAAGCACAAAGGCAGCAGACTTTGCCAATGTGCTGATATCCGGTATGCAGGTGAATCAGAAGGAATTAGACCAGAACACATATCATTCTTTATTAAAGGAAACAGATGATGTCAAAGAACAGCTTATGCAGAGCGCGACCAATGCCAAAGCCAATTTAAAGGCACTGTTCCAGCGCCTTTCCGGTGCAGATGCCGTAAAGATTGACGAGGACGGATTTAACCTGAATGATTTGTCACAGGAAGAAATGGTCGGTATCGTGGACCGCATTAAGATTGAACTGGCATCACACGGCAAGAAAGTTTATTTTGCGGGAGAGGGATTAAGCACTGATGAGATTGAACAGGTTGTCGGCAGTACGGGCATGGCAGAGGAAATCTCCAATCAGATGAGTGCAGGCAATCTTCCGGCAACACAGGAAAATGTGGAAGAACTTGCAGGCGCGGTGGATAAGGTTTCACAGATTTCCGATTTAAGTGGAGAAGCGAAAAATTATCTGGTGAAAAACCGGCTTGCACCGACAATTGATAATGTATACAAGGCAGAGTATATGCAGTCACAGGGCAGTCAGGGACAGCAGAACGCAAAGGTGACGGTAACGGAAGATGAATGGCAGCAGTTAATGCCGCAGGCGGCGGCGGTTATCGGACGCGCCGGTCTTGAAGCCAATGGGGCAACACTGTCAACCGCACGGAATCTACTGGAAAATGACATTCCAATCACCAAAGAAAATATTTTATATAAAGTACAGTTAGACAGCTTAAATATTTCGGATTTACAGTCCGGGGACGGCTTAAAACAGCTGATTGGCAGTATTGTAAACGGTATGGCACAGGGAGAGAATGCATCGGATACGCTGTTAATTAACAGTACGGGAACGTATCAGACGGTTGCCGATGCAATCAGTACCGTAAATAATGCGGACATCCGCCATGTGGCCTATGTAACGGAAAATGATGAAACATTTAATATTGAAAATTTAAGAAATGCAATGAACAGTGTCGATGCGGCTTCTTACCGTTTTCAGTTTGAGATTGGAAGCAAAGAAAGCACCATGGATTTTGTGCAGGAGAATGTACAGGATTATCAAAATGAGCAGGTTTATGACCGCTACGAGCAGTTACAGCAGATTCGTATTTTAATGACTGCCGATGCCGGACTGTTTCTTGCAAAACAGGGGGTCAATTTAAATGTCGAGCCGATTGCAAGTCTTATTGAACAGCTTGATGCGTATCATCAGGCGGTGGCACTCTACGCTGAGGATTCACAGGCACAGCAGAATACGGCAGGTGGTATGGCACAGCAGACAGCCGGAACGGCAGGAGCAGCACAGAACAGCCTTGAAGGTCAGACACAGGCCGCAGTGGCAGGACTTTCCGGAACAGACAGCACAATGAATATGATTGTATCGTCTTACCAGACGGTAATGCAGGTCAAGCGCGCGCTGCATGATATTAAATATGCACCGGATGTATCGATGGGAGCGGTTGTCAAAGAAAAAGCCGAAAATGAAGTGATGACGATTGCCGACTTTGCGCAGAAGGGAAGTGCGTTCAGACAGCAGTTTGAGCAGGCGGGACAGGAATACAGGGCAGTCGGAACAGAAGTGCGTAAGGACCTTGGCGATTCGCTCAAAAAAGCCGTAGATGCCAGCACGGAAGACATTTTAAAGGAACTGAATCTTGAAAATACACAGGCAAACCGTGATGCAGTACGTATTTTTGCGGAAAATCAGATGGAGATTACAAAAGAAGGTGTTGAAAATATCAAGGAAATCCACAGCACCCTTCAAAATCTGATTCGAAATATGAAACCGGAAACGGCACTTGCGATGATCCGTGAAAATATCAATCCGATGACAGAAGACATTCATACGGTCAATGCATACCTGACGGAAATGAATGCACAGCAGGATAACGATAAAGAGGAAAAATACAGCCGCTTTTTATATAAGTTAGATCAGACTGACGGAATTAGTGAGCAGGAGAGAAACCAGTTTATCGGCATTTACAAGATGATGAACATTTTTACAAAGGATGCCGGAGCGGCAATCGGAACACTGGTCAAGCAGAATGAAGAAATCACCATGGAAAATCTGTGCAAGGCATATAACAGCAGACGTGCCGCAGGCATGGATTATACGATAGATGATGAGGCAGCAATTCCACAGATTCAGGAAAAGGTGAATTATTTCGGTAATTTATTTGAAACAACAGGGGAGCATGTGACACCGCTGTCGTTAAAGACAGTACAGCAGGAACAGCCGATTGACGAACATTCGGTTGAAGCCTTCTGCGAGGATATTGAGGCAGCTTATGATGAAGATGCAGAAGCGGCTTATTATGATGAATACTTAAATACACTGCGTAGTTCATCTGCCATGGAAGAGGCGGTTATCAAAGAACTGACAGACAATGAACAGCCGGTAACGGTCAATCAGGTGCTTGCAATGGAACACATTATGCAGTCAGGCTATTATAACAGTGTATTTGGTGAAGATAAAAAAGACACTGCAAAAGCAGAGACATTTTTAGAAAAGTCAGGTGACAGACAGGCACTCGAAGCAGCGTATGATGATCTGGAAGAGGATGCCGCAAAAGACCTTGAAACGGCAGTTGCCGCAGATGACAACCAGGATTACGAAACAATCCGCGATTTGAGGATGCGTTACAGGGAAATTGGGTTAATCCGCAATTTAAGCCAAAGACATGATTACCGGATTCCAATGGTGACAGAGGAAGGTGTAGGCATGATTCACCTGACACTGGTACAGGATGCCAAAGAAAAGGGAAGAATTTCAGTTCACTTAAATACGCAGGAGCTTGGAACCGTTTCCGTAGAAGCAAAGGTCGGCAGTGACAGCGCCGAATTATACGGCATTTCCGATACGAGCGCCGATAAGCTTTCCGAAAAACTGGAGCAGGCGGCAGAAGAACTAAAGGAAAACAACGGATTCAAAGAGGTGGAAGTCCACTGTCAGGATATCCGTACCGTACGCCGTGTAATGTATGATAAAGCGGCAGAAAGCGTGGCATCCGATAAACTGTACAAGGCGGCAAAGACGATAGTATATGCTTTGGCGGGAAAGACAGAAAACGCATAAGCGTAAACCGGCAAATGTGAAATTTTATGGAACAGGCTTATGGTTTCTTAGAAATAAACCGATATAATCAACAGATGTTTTATTCAGACAACAGAAAGGACGTATAGACAATGAGAATAGCTACAAATGTTTCTGCGATTGTTTCCAACAATGCTTTACAGAAGTCACAGGACAGATTAACAAAGTCGATTGCAAGACTTTCATCAGGATATAAAATTAACAGTTCATCAGATGATGCCGCAGGATATGCAATTTCCGAAAAAATGAGATTACAGCTGCGTGGTTTAAATCAGGCGGATAACAATGCGGCAGACGGTGTATCCGTACTGCATACGGCAGAAGGTGCGATGGAAGAAATCCAGAGCATGCTTGCCAGAATGAAGGAGCTGTCTGTACAGGCAGCCAACGGAACAAACTCCGTTGATGAACGCAGTGCGATTCAGAGCGAAATTGACAGCTTAAATTCAGAAATCGACAGAATTTCAAGCAACACAGAATTTAATTCACAGACTTTAATCAGTGGTAATCTTTCAAGACGTGTTTACTCTAATTATGAAGGTGTCAATCAGATTGAAGTATCGGATAATTTTGTGGCCGGAAATTATGGCATTACCATTACACAGGATGCAAGACAGGCAATTGTGGTTGGTAACGGTGCGGTTACCATGAGTGATACTGCAACGGTTACAAAGGAGCAGGCAGGAACAATCAGCATGAACGGCTATGGAATTGAAATTTCCGAGGGAGATACACTCGCAGGCATTATGGGTAAGCTGGTTGACGGTGCGGATAAGATTGGCGGACGTGTTTTTGCAATTACGGCAGGTGCCACAAACGATACAAAGGTAAACGGCACAGATTATGCAGGCTATGAACCGCAGACAAGCTATGCCGGTAATAATATTGTATTTATGACAAAAGAAAGCGGCAGTTCAAAAACCATGAATATCACATGCAGTAATGCAGAGTTAGCAAATATGCTTGGAATTGCCACAGCAGCAACAAATAGTGGCATGTATGCAGAAGGCAGTGACGTACAGGCCGAATTTACTCTGGACAATGACGGCAAGCGTGTGGGATTTGCAGACAGCGCAGTTATTTCAACAAGCGGCACAAGAGTAACGGTAAAGGATGTCAACAACAGAACATTTGTAACGGATGTACCGTCAAATGTGGCAGGTACACAGTTTTCTGATACAGCAAAAGCAGATGATAAGTCTACGGCAACAAGCACACAGACTGCAAAGGTTACACAGGAAGTAACAGATGTGGGAACGATGAGCGTTCATGTCGGTGCCAATGAAAATCAGGTGATTCTGATAGACATTCCGGCAGTTACAAGTTATACGCTCGGAACAGAAAATTTAAATGTCATGACATCGGTTACGGCAAGTGAAGCCATTGATACCATTGATACGGCTGTTGCTTATGCAAACCGTGTCCGTTCCCAGATGGGTGCTTACGAAAACCGTTTTGAGCATACAACCAACAACTTAGGAACAGCGTCTGAAAATCTGACATCAGCCATTTCAACCATGACCGATACAGATATGGCAGAAGAAATGACAGAATACACTTCATTAAATGTTATGACACAGGCGGCAACTTCTATTCTGGCCCAGGCCAATGAAAGACCGTCAACCGTACTTCAGATTCTTCAGTAAGAAGGTTTCAGATTATGAAAAGTGATTCGATTAAAACGTATTCTTACCGGGTGTCACAGGCATCAAAGTCGGATTTGATTGTTATTTTATATGATATTGCAATGGAGTCGGTGCAGGATGCGCAGGCGGCATACCGGGAGAAAAACGATGATGAATATCATGCGTCCTTAAAGCGGGCGAAGCGTGTCGTAGATGAGCTGGAAAGCAGTCTGGATATGCAATATGATATTTCAAAGGAATTGTTTAAAATATATGTTTCCATGATGCGTTTTCTTGTAAAGGCAGATGCAGGGCATGATGTGACGGTACTGGATACAGTGCTTTCCATGCTTTCAAAGCTTCGGAAGTCATTTTATGAGGTCAGCAGACAGGATACAACCGGTCCGGTCATGCGCAATGCCGAACAGGTCTATGCGGGACTGACGTATTCTAATATGGGTACTTCAACCGAAATCGCTGAAAACACGTCGGGAAACAGAGGATATACCGTATAGCGGATACAGTATACAAAATACGATATACAACAGGGCAAATACAAGATAAATCCAATAAGATATTTGCGGAATGCAAAAGGATATCGGAAAAACCAAAAAACTCCTTACAGGCTAAGCACCCTGTAAGGAGTTTTTTGGTTTAATAAAGCTGGTTGAATATTTTTTTACAGCTGTTACCGGCGGCGTCTGTGGTGTCTGCGTGCGTGCAGGCTGCGGCGTCTGGACATCTGATAATCCCTAATGAAGCAGATAAGAATGACAACGGCGGCAAAGACTGCCACAATTACCCAGATGCTGATAGAAAAGCACCAGCGCGGCTGAACCGTTTCAGTATCAGCATCCTGTGAAAGATACGGTAGGCGGTTATCCGTGTGTGCCGTGCCTTTACTGAATGTCAGTAAAGAAGTGGCAACCGTGTTATCGCCGTATTTAAAGCGGATACCTGTTGTATAGGCATTGTCAATTTCTTCCGGCGTGTAATTTTCATTGACCGCCAGCGTAATATCGCTTACATTCGCATGATTTGGAATGGTCAGCGTAGAAGCACTCAGACTGAAATTTTCAGGATAGCGGCTGTATACAGCAGACTGATAATAATTTGAACCCGAAAAATAAGAGGAAATGGTATCGCTTGAAGCGGTAATTTTCTTAAAGTTATCAAATCCCCAGTCAAACAGTGTCCGTGTATCCGTAAAACGGATATTGGAATCGGAACAGTTAAAAACAACGCAGATCAGGCGCATATCATTTTTTTCCGCAAAGGTTACGAGTGTAAAACCGGACTGGTCCGTAAAACCGGTTTTGCCGCCTTTGCAGTATTCGTAATACATCGGACGGCCTTTTAACATCTGGTGTCTGTGACGGAAAGTACGGCTTTCACCGGTCAGATTTGTAGGTCCAATGGTGTACGTATCTTCTGTCGAATCAATATTGACGAAAGTAGAGTTGTTATAACAGCCGCGGGCAATCATTGCCATATCGTAAGCCGTTGTATAATGGTTCGGGTCATAAAGACCGCTTGCGTTGGCAAAGTGGGTATTTACCGCACCCAGTTCTCTTGCACGGGCATTCATCATTTCTACAAAATTTTCCAAAGAACCACCGACATGCTCTGCAAGACCATAGGCAATTTCATTGGCGGAATACAGTAAAAGTCCGTACAAAGCCTGTTCAACCGTATACTGTTCGCCGACCTTTGTTGCAAGGTTAGAATCTTCCCATGTAACCGAATTGGCTGCGGCACGTGAAAAAGTAACAGTTTCGTCCATACTGCAGTTTTCCACGGTTAAAAGACCGGTTAAAATTTTTGTGGTACTGGCAGGATAACACTTGGTATAGGCATTTTTTTCATAAAGAATTGCCCCTGTATCGGCATCAATCAAAATTCCGTTCCCCGCCGAAATTTCCGGTGCCTCCGGCCATGAAACCCCAGACTGTGCAGACTGCTGTGTAGAAGCCCCTGCCTCCTCTGCATAAGCTGTTGTAAATGTATAAGAAACCGAAGTGGTCAATGTTGTAAAAAGTAAAGCAACAGACAGCACCCTGTTAATCCATTTGCTGCGCATAAAAACCTCCATATAACAAAAATTCAATTAAAATCGTTTAATTACTAGTTTACGCTAAGAAAAACTTTCTGTAAAGTAGTAGTTGTGTAAATATAGGGGAATATTATATAATGTGCGTAAGCAATGAGCCGTGCCGGCTGAAAGAGGAAAAAAGTGCTGTGCTTGCACAAAGCACTTTTAGACGATTTTAGCCGATAGGGCGAATGCCCGACAGTCCGGGAAAGCTGAAAGCTTTCTCGGACGAGCACGGCGAATAGAGCCAACACCCAGCAAAGCCGGAGGCGAGCGTCCGAGAGAAGCAATAGCGGCTGCGAAGCAGACATTTCCTTTTCTTGCGTTATTAACGAGCGAATATTCTGCGAAGCAGAATGCAGAGCGCGTCAGCGCGAATTCGCGAGTGCGGGTAGAAAGCAGAACTGTGCTTGCACAAATCATCCCCACATGGCACACAATATACGAAATCATTCAGTTAGGAGAAATAAATATGCGACTTAGAAATGTTCCCGGTGCAAGGGAAGTGATGGTAGAAAATGAATATGTATTTACAGAACCGGAAGGCATGAAAGGCACATGGCATGAAGTGTTTGGCAATGACAACCCGGTGCGGATTGAAATCGGCATGGGCAAGGGAAGGTTTATTTCAACACTTGCCGCACAAAATCCCGATATTAATTATGTAGGAATCGAAAAATATTCCAGCGTGCTGCTTCGTGCCGTTGAAAAACAGGAAGAATTGCAGCTGCCGAATCTGCGTTTTATCAGAATGGATGCAGAAAATATCTGCGAAGTATTCGGTGCGGGAGAAGTTGACCGCATTTATCTGAATTTCTCAGACCCGTGGCCAAAGGACAGACATGCAAAGCGACGTCTGACTTCACGCCAGTTTTTTGCGCGGTATAACGTCATTTTAAAACAGGACGGACAGGTCGAATTTAAAACAGACAACAAGGATTTATTTGATTTTTCCGTGGAAGAAGTCAAAGAGGCGGAATGGAAACTGACAGCCTGTACATATGATTTACACCACGATGCAGCTTTAAATGAAGGAAACGTCATGACAGAATATGAGGAACGTTTTTCCAAGGCGGGCAATCCGATCTGTAAACTGATTGCCAAGCGGTAATACTGCATATAATGATATCGGGGGCAAAAGCCCTCAACTATGATATCTTCGGATGATTCCGTGTTACGCACTCCCACGTCTACGATCCGCTTCGGTTCACGCTAAACGTATGCCACTGGCACATAGCACCCTGGTATCATATAATATAGAAAGAACATGAAACCGGAGCGTGAAAACAGTGCGTGTCTGTAAGTCAAGATGGCTCAACAGCCTTTCAAGAGAAGCGTATTGCAGAAAAAAAGTCAATAAAAAACTGCTTCGTTTTTGCAGAAGCTGGAATGAGGTCAAAAAAATGGTAAATACCCGTCCGGGCTGTAAATACAAATAAATGTACAGATAACAATACAAGAAATTTTGAAAAATATACAGAAAAAACGGTCAAAAGACACAGAATATAGGAAAAGATTTACAATAAATTAACAAAAGATATGCCAAAAGTCTCATTTTCATAAAAATAAGAGTATGCTACCATTACCCTTGCGATGACTAAAACGAAGGGAAGGTGTTTATGAAAATGAAAACAAATCGCAAAGTAAAAAAGCTGTTTTCCTATGTGCTGACGGCAGCCATGGTAATAACAGCAGTGACACCGGCTTTTGCAGGAAAAGTAAAAGCGGTGGCAGCAGGTCTGACACTGACAGAACAGTCCGGCTGGCTGGAAAGTGCATATGTGGAATGGCAGCCTGTTAAAAATGCAGAAGGCTATGTCGCATATGTAAAGGAGGCTTCCGCATCAGATGATGCGTATGAGAAGCTTGACGATACGTTAATCCGTCAGTACGCAGATTACTGGAGAGCAGATGCACTCGGTTTAAAAGAGGGCAGCTATGTGATGAAGGTAACAGCCGTATTAAAGGATGGAAAGACGGTTTCTGAATCAACTTCTTCATTAGAGGTTGAAAAGTACGACAGAAGCGGCTTTGCATTTTCTGAAAATTCAAAGTTTCAGACGGGTTCAGGTGCTTACAATGATGACGGTACATTAAAGAAGGATGCACAGGTGATTTATGTGACACCGGAAACAGCAAAGACCTGTACGGCCGTTGTAAACGGCAAGGAAGTAACAGGTTTCCAGTCAATTTTAGATGCAAAGCAGAGTGCAGGAACAAAAGATACTTCGCCGCTTGATTTTCGTATCGTAGGCTGTGTTACGGCAGATGATGTAGACCATTTTTCAAGTTCAGCAGAAGGTATTCAGCTGAAGGGTAAGAGTGCTTACACCGAAATGAATATCACAATCGAAGGTGTCGGTGAAGACGCAGCTGTTCAGGGATTTGGTTTTCTTGTAAGAAACAGTGGAAATGTGGAATTCAGAAATTTTGCAGTAATGGCATTTATGGATGATGGTGTATCCTTAGATACAAAGAATTGCAATATCTGGGTTCACAATATGGATATTTTCTATGGCTCAACAGGTGGTGATTCAGACCAGGCAAAGGGTGATGGTTCTGTGGATATTAAGGGCGCATCTACCAATGTAACCGTATCGTATGTGCATTTCTGGGATTCCGGAAAATGCTCTTTATGCGGTATGAGTGACAGCGCAGAATTCCTTGTAACGTATCATCATAACTGGTTTGATCATTCTGATTCCCGTCATCCGAGAATCAGAGTTGCCTCAGTCCATATTTACAATAATTATTTTGACGGCAATGCCAAGTACGGTGTCGGAACAACCAAGGGAAGCTCCGCATTTGTAGAAGCAAACTACTACAGAAACTGCAAGAATCCGATGATGAGTTCAATGCAGGGTACAGATGCATTAGGACAGGGTACATTTTCAGGTGAAAACGGCGGTATGATTAAGGCATACAACAATATTACAGTTGGTGCTTCAAGCTTAATTTATGCCAATTCCGATGCCGGAACAGCCAAGGCGGATGCAGTAAGCTTTGATGCTTATCTTGCTTCTTCAAGAGAAGAAACCGTGCCATCTTCTTATAAGACCGTTGCGGGTGCAACAACGTACAATAACTTTGATACAAGCAGTGCTTATGATTTAGGCGTAGCAGAAGAAGATATTGATGATCCGCAGGATGTACCGTCAATTGTTACAAAATATGCAGGACGTATGAATGGCGGTGACTTTGACTGGACATTCCAGGAATCCGATGATACCAATTACAGCGTTGATACGGCCTTAAAGGCAAAGGTTGTTAATTACAAATCCTCTGTCCTTGCAATCGGCGGCTATAAAGGTGTAGATGTAGAACCGTCCACAACCGAAAAGGCAACTGAAAGCACAACAAAGGCTACGGAAGCTACAACCAAAGCAACCGAAAGCACGACAAAGGCTACGGAAGCCACAACAAAGGCAACCGAAAGTACAACAGAAGCCACAACAGAAGCTCCGACAACAGCACCGGCAGAAACAACTGCAAAGGTACATAATTTCTCAACGGATGGAACAAGCAGTGATTTCTATACGATTTCCGGTAAACTTTCTTCCAATAAGGGTACAGTAAGTTATAACGGACTTTCGTTAGATACCTGCTTAAAGATTGAAAGCAAGACAAAGATTACATTTACAACGACAGACAAGGCAGAACTGGTACTGGTTTTCAATCAGAAGAACAGCAGTGACATCAAGGTAGATGGAACTGTTTACACATTGACAGACGGTATTTTAAGTCTTGAAATTGAGGCAGGCAGCCACGAAATTACAAAGGAAAGTACAGGTAATCTGTATTATATGTCTGTTTCACAGCAGTCAGAAACACCGACAACACCTGTGACACCGACAGAACCGACACAGCCGGAGCAGCCGACAACACCGCCTGAACCGGAAACACCGATAACTCCGTCAGAACCGGAACAGACAAAGTGTGATTTATACGTATCTCCATCCGGAAAGTCAACAGCAGCCGGTACACAGAATGCGCCGATGGATTTACTGACAGCGATTAACAGCATTTCAGCCGGATATACCATCTGGATGGAAGAAGGAACTTATAAGGCTTATGAACTGTATGGTGCGCCAATCGTAATTGCCGAGAGCAACAGCGGGGCAGAAGGCGCTTATAAAACCATCAGCAGCATAAACGGCGGAACAGTTACCATTGACTTTAGCGGAATGGCAGAACTCGGAAGCAACAGAGGAATCGTGTTAGACGGTTCTTACTGGCATTTTTACGATATTGATATCTGCAATGCAGGCGATAACGGTATGTTATTATCCGGTGATAACAATATCATTGAACTGTGCCAGTTCTATGCAAACCATGACTCCGGTCTTCAGATCAGCAGATACAACACTTCTGCCGATACGATTGACTTATGGCCGTCGAACAACCTCATTTTAAATTGTACGGCATTTGATAACAAAGATGAAGCAACCTGTGAAAATGCAGATGGATTTGCAGCAAAGCTGACCTGCGGTGAAGGAAATGTCTTTGACGGATGTATTTCTTACTGCAACAGCGATGACGGCTGGGATTTATACGCAAAGCCGGCAACTGGTTCTACAGGCGTTGTAACGATTAAAAACAGTGTAGCTTTTGGTAACGGTAAATTAACCAACGGCGAAGGTTCGGCAAACGGCGATATGAACGGATTTAAGCTGGGCGGAAGCAATAAGCAGTGTCCGACACCGCATGTTGTTACCAACTGCATTGCATTTAACAACGGTGCAACAGGATTTACAGACAACGGAAACGGCGGTGCAGTGACACTGACCAACTGTACTTCTGTAAACAACGGTATGTATAATGCTGCAAAGGCAAATTATATGTGCTACAGAACATCAAAGGATGCAGCCTATACCAATCTGTTATCCTTTGCAGAGAAAAAGACTGCGGCAACAGACCAGTTCTTAGGCACTGTAAGCCATACATTATATCACTATAAAGGTGTGGGTACATACTGGGTAAATAACTGGTTATGTACAGACGGTGCAAAGACCAAGTACAGCGGAAGCGAAGGCGCAGATTACACAGTCAGTGCATCGGATTTTGTAAGTACACAGATTCCGGGCTATGATGCTGCAACCGGTGCTTATACTGCAGATTATCACAGCATTTTCAGAAATGCAGACGGAAGCATAAATCTTTCCGGCTTATATGAAGTAAGCAGTGACAGCCCGCTGTATACAGCAGGTACACAAAATACAGCACTGGGTGCTTCCTTTTCAAAGTAAATGTCTGACTTGAAAAACACAAACCGGTAAACATAACATAAACAAATAAAACTGCCACAGAAAGCAGGCTTGCGGGACAAACACCCGGAAACCGCTTCCTGTGGCTTTTATTATTGCAAAAGTATTTCTGCGGAAATTACATTTCATCCGTATTGTCATACGGCGTAATATAAATATTTTTCTTTTTTAAAAAATGTTCGATTGCCAGATTTAAAATATAGCTTAGTACGGCAACACACGGAACACCTAAAAACATACCGACAACACCGAATAAGCTGCCGCCGACGGTAATGGAAAAGATAACCCACAGCGGGCGCAGTCCGGTCTTTTCGCCAAGTATTTTCGGACCCAGATACAGACCGTCAAATTGCTGGATAATTAAAATTAAAATTGCCCAGAAGATGACCTTTACGGGGCTGACAATCAAAATGACGACACCGCCGATAACACCGCCCATGTACGGACCAAAGTACGGAATAATATTGGTAATGCCGACAATCACACTCAGCAGCACGGCATATGGGAAACGGAAAATTGTTGTACATACAAAACAGATAATACCGATAATCAGGGAATCAATTGCTTTGCCGATAATAAAGCTGGAAAAAATATTACCGCTTTCACGTAGAATACTGCGTGTCGTATCAGCCGTCTGCTTTGGCATAATCGTGTACATCAGCCGTTTAAAATGGTAAAAAATAATCTTGTGGTCTGAAATCATATAAACAGACACAATAATTGCAATAACAAAATTTAATACGCCTTTAACAATTGCCATGGAGGCAGAAACAATAACAGGCAGAATGTTAGTCATAATGCCGGTCAGATAATCTACGATTTTAGGCAGGGCGGAGTAAATTTTTTCATTTAATACATTATAATCAATAAAGGAAAGTGCTGTGTGTGTTTTCTCAAACTGTTCTAAAAAGGCAACGGCATTGTTATACCATACCGGCAGCAGCTGTGTTAAATCACTCAGACTTTCGTATATCTGCGGAATGATAAATACCAGAAGAACGGTGATGATACCGATTGCCAACAGATAGGATACTAATATAGAAAGCATTTTTGCAGGGCGCACAGCCATCTTAAACCGTTTGGTAAAGACATCCCGGTAAAGCAGATGCACCAGAGGATACAAAACAAATGCAATAAAAGCGCCGGTAATAAACGGAGAAAGCAGATGCGTAATCTGTCCAATCAGCCGCAGTGTCACGTTAAAATGTCCGATAAAAATATAAATTAAAATCGCACCCAGAACAAAAGCCAGTGCATAGACTAAAATCGTAAAATACCGGCTGTTCGGTGTGAAATGATTTTTTGGAATGGGTTCATCGGTATGGTTTTTATCTTGATTTTCCATAGTAACTCCTATCTGTCATCTATATTTGTTAAAGACATTCACATGTTTATAAGCAGGTTTATATGGGCGAATGGCTTTGGAATTCTTGCTATTATAAAAATTATACGTTCTTTATTATATAGAAGCAATAGGAAAAGGCAGGAAAAGTATTAGAAATCTAAGAAAACTGTAAAAAAAGCGTAATTGTTTTTAAATAAATACAAAAATAGGGTTGCAATTTATAAAATTCTTTCGTATAATACCTTTTGTGCTTGAGAGAAACAAGCTGATGAATTAAATAAGCGCCGCTAGCTCAGTTGGTAGAGCACCTGACTCTTAATCAGGGTGTCCAGGGTTCGA
>OWIV01000847.1_pt1 | contig 16862 bp, 10 predicted proteins | sample 1732831 | NCBI WGS metagenome assembly OWIV01 (sample SAMN05065757, study PRJEB22554) | human gut metagenome | biome: ENVO:2100002; feature: ENVO:00000062; material: ENVO:00002003 | host: Homo sapiens | place: USA
AGCGTAGTCTCGTGGGCTCGGAGATGTGTATAAGAGACAGCATGTGTGATGTTGCTGTTTGCCGTTGTTTCGATGGCGCAGAACAAAATTACGGTTTCGGGTGTCGTTTCCGACAAGACGGGAATGACTGTTATTGGTGCTACAGTTTCGGTAAAGGGGGCTCCTCAGCAAGGAGTCGTTACTGGACTTGATGGTGATTATAAGATTACCAATGTTCCCAGTAACGCTGTCTTGCTTTATAGCTATATTGGTATGAAAGACCAAGAAATAGCAGTGAATGGTCGTACTACTATTAATGTAGTAATGCAAGAAGACAATATGTTGATCGATGAAGTTGTAGTTGTAGGCTATGGTGTACAGCGTAAATCAGACTTGACCGGTGCTGTTGGTTCTATCAAGAGCGATGATTTGAAAAAGATTTCTACACCTAATGTGGCTAACGCGTTGCAAGGTCGTGTGTCCGGTGTATTTATCTCTGCAAGCGGTGCTCCGGGTAGCTCTCCTGAAGTGCGCATTCGTGGTATCGGTACTACTAATAATAGCAATCCGCTCTATGTGGTTGATGGAATGTTTATGGACGATATATCATTCCTGAGTAACCATGATATTGAGTCCATGGAGGTATTGAAGGATGCTTCTGCTACTGCCATGTATGGTTCTCGCGGTGCTAACGGTGTAATCATTGTTACCACCAAGCAAGGTGCTGAAGGTAAAGCACAGGTGAACATTACTGCCAGTGAAGGATTTCAGTTCCAAAATAGCGGTAAGTTTGAGATGTGTACGGCTTCTGAATATGCTATGCTGCAAAATGAAGCTAACTTGAATATTAATCCAGATGGCGGTCTTGTTTATGATGACCCGGCTTCTTTCGGAAAAGGGACCAATTGGTTCGATGAGATTTTCCGAGTAGCGTCTGTCCGTGATTATCAAGTTGCTGTTAGTGGCGGAACAGAAAAGGTACGTTATAATTTGAGTGCCGGATATTTCCAACAGGATGGTATCATAAAGGAAAATTCTTATGACCGTTTTACTTTGCGTGCCAATAATTCATATAAAATAAACAAACATTTGACTATCGGGCATAACTTATCGGCTTCTTTCAGTCATACAAAAAATGAAAATAAGGGAGTTGTAAAATCTGCTTATAAACTGAGTCCTATCATTACTCCTTATGATGAGAATGGTAATTTCTCCGATCCTCAGGTGGCATCTACTGCTAATCCGCTTGCTACCCTCCATTATATGAATAGTGATAATTGGAAAGATAGAATTGTGGGTAGTGCATTCTTGAATTGGGAAGTTATTAAAGGGTTGAATTTTAAGACCAGCTTGGGCATTGATTATATTAATGGTAGAAGTCGTAATTTTACTCCTAAGTATTATATCTCGGAGTATCAAAAGGTAGATGAGAACAGCTTGTCTAAAACATGGACTAGAGATTTTACTTGGCTGTGGGAGAATATCTTGACTTATGATTGGCAAATCAATGATAAAAATCGTCTGAATCTTTTGGGTGGTATTACTGCTCAAAAATACACTAATGAAAAGTTAGGCGGGTCAGGACGTAATTTCTTCTCAGAAGTGGAAGACTATTGGTATTTGGATCAGTCTTCAAGCGATACACGTGGACTTGAGAATAATGGAAAACATGAAGCCATGATGTCTTACTTGTTCCGTGCCAACTATGCTTTAATGGACAGATATTTGTTGACGGCTTCTATACGTGCCGATGGCTCTTCGAAGTTTGGACCGGATAACCGTTGGGGATATTTTCCGTCAGTAGCTGCCGGATGGAGGATTTCTGAAGAAGCTTTTATTAAAGATAATGTTGAATGGTTGAGTAACTTGAAGATTAGAGGTAGCTGGGGGCAAATTGGTAATGATAAGATTGGTAATGACAAATATTATGCATTGGCTAATGTAGCCCCTACTTATGATGCTGTATTTGGTGGTGATTATTATTCTGGTGGTACTGTAACTTCTCTTTATAATACACAAATCCATTGGGAACGTTCAGAGCAGTTGGATCTTGGTTTTGATTTAGGCTTGTTCAATAATCGCTTTTCTTTAGAGTTTGACTATTACAGAAGAGATACAAAAGAAATGTTGGTAAATGTGGATGTTCCTGCTTCTGTAGGACTTGCCTCTGTAGAAACAAACGTGGGCTCAGTACGTAACTCTGGACTTGATTTTACGGTGAAATGGGAAGACTCGTTTAAGGATTTTCGTTATGGCATCCGCTTGACTGGAACTACAATTAAGAATGAGGTGACTAATTTGGGAGGTAAACGTATCACCAGTGGGGATATAGGTTCCGGAAAAAGTGTTCATATGACAGAAGAAGGAATGCCAATCAAGTATTTTTATGGTTACAAGACTATTGGTATTTTCCAAAGTAATGAGGAGATTGAGCAGTATAATGCGATGGCTGCGGCTGCTTCCGGTGATGCGAAGAAGAAGTATCAGGCAAATGTAGCTCCGGGTGATCTGATTTATGCAGATACGGATGGCAATGGATATATAACTGCTGAAGACCGTACGGATTTAGGCTCTCCTACTCCGAAGTTTATCGGTGGTTTGGGTATAACTGCCGCTTGGAAAGGCTTTGATTTGTCAATTGATTTGCAGGGTAATTTTGGTAATAAGATTTATAATGCCAAACAAGCTGAAAGAAATGCTGGTGTTGATAACTGGGATCGTTCGTTCTTGGATAGATGGACTGAAAACAATAGGAATACTTCCATTCCGCGCATGACATTTGAGGGTAACAATTATTTTGTTTCCGACCGTTATGTTGAGAGTGGCAACTATGTGAAGTTACAGACTGTGGAATTAGGATATACATTCCCAAAAAACTTGATGCAAAAAGTGCATATCCAGAATTTGAGATTGTACTTCTCAGGTAATAACCTGCTTTATTTTACGAATTATAACGGATTTACTCCTGAAATCTTAGGGGGGCTTGACCGTGATATTTATCCGATTACCGCTACCTGCCGTTTTGGCTTGAATCTTACATTCTAATGGAAAATAAAAATAGGAAATGATTATGAAAAAGATATATTCACTTTTATTAGCTTCAGCATTGGTTTTTACCTCTTGTTCTGATTTTTTGGATACAAAGCCGCAAGGGAAATTGACGCAAGATATTTTCTTCGGGGAAGAAGAAGGTGCTTTGATGGGAATTAATGCTATATATTCTCAAATGAAAAGTTGGGACTTGATCGGCTTTTCTTGGTTTGGCATTATGGAGGTGCCGAGTGACAATTCTGATACAGGAAGTTCACCGGCAGATGGTAGTTATGCTCGCGTGAATTCATTGAATGATTTTACTTATGATGTTTATACTTCTGAATTGAACGGCTGGTGGACCGGAAATTATAAAGGAATCGGATTCTGTAACGTAGCATTGGATAACTTGGATGTGTTGAAAGATGAGCAGTTAAAGATTAGAAGCATTGCACAGGCACGTTTTTTCCGTGGTTTCTTTTACTTTAACTTGGTGAGAACTTACGGTGGCGTACCTTTGGTTACTAAAGTTCAGAATCCCGATGAATATGATCAGCCATGCGCTTCTGAAGAAGCTATTTATCAGCAGATTATTGATGACTTATCCTATGCGGCAATGAATTTGCCAACCCGTGATGAATGGGGGATTGCTGAGAGAGGAAGAGTTACGAAAGGAACTGCAGAAGGCTTGTTGGCTAAAGTTTATTTGTTCCGTCAAGATTATGCAAGTGTAAAACAATATGCAGGGCAGGTAATAAGTAGGGGAGAATATAACCTGCATCACAATTACCGTGATTTGTTTAGCCCGGATTCTTATTATTCTGATGAAGTGATGCTGGCCGACCAGTATTTGTGGGGATCAGACAAGACGAGAGATAAGGCTTCCGAATATGTGAAGTGGCAAGGTGTCAGAGGTTTCAAAGGTTGGGGATTCTGTTCTCCGTCAGAATCTTTGGATAAGGCTTATGAATCAGGTGATCCGAGACGGGAGGCTACTATCATTTACGATGGCGAAAATATGGAAGGAGTTGGGGTTATAAACTTCAAGGACGAACCGGGAGTACAACCGCGTGCCAATAAAAAGACAATGTGGCCTACAACTTATTGGAATGCCAATAATTTTGCTAAACAAAATTGCCACTTGTATTTTCTGCGTTATGCGGATGTACTGTTAATGTATGCTGAGGCCTGCAATGAGTTGGCAAATGGTGAAAGCGACCCATTAGTAGATGACGCCCTGGCTAAATTGGAATTGGTCAGAGACCGTGCTCGTAAGTCCGGTGATGATCCCACTGTATTACCTAAAATAACAGAGAGGGATAAGGCAAAGTTGCGTGAAATCATATGGAATGAGCGTCGCATTGAATTAGCAATGGAAGGACACCGTTTCTTTGATTTGATTCGGGCTGATAAAGTTGTTCCCGGATATGCAGAAAAGATGCTGAAGGCCCATGGAAAGACAAACTTCAATATGAGCCAGCATTCCACATTCTACATTCCACAGAAGCAGATTGATATTTCTCAAGGAATATTGAAGCAAAATAAATAAGGTGTGTGAGGAGTAGCCTAAGGCTACTCCTACTTCTTATGTGATTAAAATGTTTAAAATAGGTATTATGAAAAATATATTTCTTTTTTTCTTGTTTTTGGGGGTTTGTTCGTGCTCGGTAAATGCCATAAATCCACCATCTGGTGTGACAGAAAAGCAACTCTCCGATGATGAACTCATGACCCTTGTCCAGAAGCAAACTTTCCGTTACTTTTGGGATTTTGCCCATCCCGAATCAGGATTGGCGCATGAACGGAGCAACGGAGGTGCCGAGACAGCTACCATCGGTGGCTCGGGTTTCGGAGTGATGGCTATCATTGTCGGTATAGAGCGTGGTTTTGTCACTCGCGAACAGGGCGCTGAACGTATGTTGAAGATAGTCCGCTTTCTGAGCGACAAGAATACCGACAGCTATCACGGCATGTGGGCACATTGGATGAACGGTAAAACCGGCAAGACCATTCCTTTCAGTCGTAAGGACGATGGAGCGGATATTGTAGAATCCGCTTTCATGTTCGAAGGCTTGTTGGCTGCCCATCAGTATTTTACAAAGGATAATCCAACGGAAAACCGTATCCGCGGGATAATCAATAATCTGTGGCGTCAAGCAGAATGGAACTTTTTTACTCAGGGACAAGATGTGATGTATTGGCATTGGTCGCCAAACAACGGATGGGCGATGAATCATCAGATTAAAGGTCATAACGAGTGTCACATTGTTTACATTTTGGGCGCGTCTTCCCCTACTTATCCGATTGCCGAGAGCGTTTATCATAAAGGCTGGGCCAATGCGAATACTTTTCTGAACGGTCGGGAGTATTACGGCATCAAGCTTCCTCTTGGAAACAACCACGGAAAGGGAGGTCCTCTCTTCTTCACTCATTATTCTTACATGGGGCTTGACCCACGTGGCTTGAAAGATCGTTATGCCGATTACGAGGAACAGATGAAGGCTCATACCTTGATTAACCGTGCCTACTGCATTGACAATCCGAAGGGTTACAAGGGTTACGGCGAAAAATGTTGGGGATTGACTGCCAGTGACGGTGACAAAGGTTATTCTGCCCATAGTCCCGGTAATGACCGTGGTGTGATTACGCCTACCGCTGCTCTTTCCTCTATTCCATATGCACCTGAATATTCTTTGGAAGCCATGCGTTATTTCTATGAAGAGTTGGGTGACCGTCTTTGGGGTGAATATGGTTTCAAGGATGCGTTCAATTTGACGGAGAATTGGTTTGCACCTTCGTATCTTGCCATTGACCAAGGGCCGATTATTGTGATGATAGAGAACTATCGTACCGGTTTGATTTGGAAACTTTTCATGAGTCATCCCGATGTCCAGAAGGGTTTGAGGAGATTAGGCTTTACTTCTCCTTATTTGAACAAGGTCGATTAGGTTGTTTGATAGGATTCTTTGATTTTGATTAGGTTTTACATAGATTAAAAAGGTTTGTAACCATGAAAAACGTGTTTATCAATAGTGTATTGGTTGTTTTCGCATTGCTTGTCGCCTCGTGCGGCAGGCAACCGGAAGCCAAAGTAGAGGTGATGTCGTTCAACATCCGTCTGGATCATGTGGCGGACAGTATGAACAATTGGAAATACCGCAAGGACCATGCGGCACAAATGATTGCTTATTATGCTCCGGACATTATAGGCATGCAAGAGGTGGTGAAGAACCAACTCGATGACTTGAAGGAGCGTCTTCCGCAATATACCGCTCTCGGTGTAGGTCGTGCAGATGGAGAAGAGAAAGGTGAGTATTGCTCTCTTTTCTATAAGACAGACCGTTTCGAACTATTGAAGAGTGGAAATTTTGGGCTGAGTGAAACTCCTGATTCCATCGGAAAGAAAGGCTGGGATGCGGCTTGCGAGCGTATTGTGACTTGGGCGGTACTGAAAGACAAGGTGAGTGGTAGGGAAATAGCTGCTTTCAATACTCATTTCGATCATGTAGGTAAAGTGGCACGTCGCGAAAGTGCCGTGCTGATACTTGAGAAGATAAAACAAATGGCGGGTGACCTTCCGGTAATTGTTACCAGAGACTTTAATGGAACGGTAGATTCCGAGCCGGTCACTGTATTGACGGAAGGTGGAATGAAGAATGCTTGCGTTACGGCGAAAGTCGCTTACGGACCGACATGGAGTTTCCATGACTTCGGGCGCATCCCGGTAGAGAAACGTAGGTTGATAGATTTTATTTTTATAAAAGGTGCTGTAGAGGTGGAGCGTTACCGAACCATTGATGATAAGCCGGACAACGGCTATCTCTCCGATCATGCTCCCGTAATGGCTATCTTAAAACTATAAAAGCATTTACTATGAAAAAGAAATTATTGATTGGAGCTGCCCTGATACTTTCTGTGGGTATGGCATGTACTTCAGGAGCCGGTGATTGGCAGAGTTACAGCGGTGACAAACGGATAGAAGAGCGTGTCGATTCTGTACTTGCCTTGATGACACTTGAAGAGAAAATAGGTCAGATGACCCAATATTCTGCCAAGAGCGATATTGTGACCGGTCCGCAAGTAAATACGGACATTGAACCTCTATTGAAGAAAGGATACATAGGCAGTCTTTTCCATGCCACTTCTTCTGCCGCCATCCGCAAGACACAAGAGACGGCACTAGCGGAATCCCGGTTGAAGATTCCAGTGCTTTTTGCTTTCGATGTGATACACGGTTTTAAAACGATATTCCCTATTCCTTTGGCCGAGTCGTGTGCCTGGGACGCTGAACTGGCAGAAAGAAGTGCGTCCATTGCCGCTGCCGAAGCTTCGGCAGTGGGTGTTAACTGGACTTTTGCCCCCATGGTGGACATTTCACGTGATGCACGTTGGGGACGGGTAATGGAAGGCTCTGGTGAGGATCCTTATCTGGGTTCATTGCTCTCTGCCGCACGTGTACGCGGTTTCCAGGGTGAGAAGCCCGAAGACTTGATGCGGCTGGACAAGATGCTGGCTTGCGCCAAACACTTCTGTGCATATGGTGCTGCTGAAGCTGGTCGTGATTATAATACGACTGATGTGTCCGAGCGCTCTTTGCGCGATATTTATTTCCCACCTTTCAAGGCTGCCAAAGATGCGGGTGTGGCTACTTTCATGACTGCCTTCAATGAGATTTCCGGTGTGCCTTGCACTTCCAGTAAGTTCCTTTATCAGGATGTGCTTCGCGATGAGTGGAGGTTCAACGGTTTTGTAGTGACGGATTATACGGCTATCAATGAGCTTGTTCCCCACGGCGTGGCACGCGACGAGGCTCATGCCGCCGAGTTGGCTGCCAATGCGGGCATCGAGATGGATATGACCGGAGGTGTGTTTCATGCACATCTGCTGCAAGCCGTGAAAGAGGGCAAGGTGAACGAAGAAACCATTGATAATGCCGTACGCCGCATTCTGGAGATGAAATTCCTTTTAGGCATTATGGACGATCCTTACCGCTATCTGAATGAGGAGCGTGAGAAGGCTACTATCATGAAACCCGAGTTCTTGGAAGCAGCGCGCGATGCTGCTCGTAAGTCGGTAGTATTGTTGAAGAATGAGAATGACTTTTTCCCGATACAACCCTCCGAACGTAAGACTGTAGCTTTGATAGGCCCTATGGTGAAAGAACGTAACAGTGTGAACGGTGGTTGGGGTGGACGGGGAGACCGTCAACGGAGTGTCACTCTTTTTGAAGGGTTGGAAAAAAAGTACGGAAACTCGAACGTACGTTTTCTTTATGCCGAAGGCTGCGATCTTCGTAAGCCTGGAACTGCAGGATTTGCACAAGCTGTGTCCGTGGCTCGTCAGGCAGATGTCATTCTGGTTGCTGCCGGTGAAGACCAGAACTGGAGTGCCGAGGCTGCTTGCCGCACGGACATCACCCTGCCTGCTTCGCAGCGCGACTTGCTGAAGGAACTTAAGAAAACGGGTAAGCCCATCGGATTGGTATTGATGAACGGTCGTCCGCTGGAACTTACTTGGGAGGACGAGAATATGGATGCTATTCTCGAAGCCTGGTATCCGGGCACGATGGGTGGTCATGCCATTGCCGATGTCATCGCAGGCGACTATAATCCTGCCGGAAAGCTGACAATGAGTTTTCCACGTTCGGTGGGGCAGCTCCCGCTTTACTATAACCACAAGAACACCGGACGACCGCTTCCTCCGGACAATCCGAAGATGGATTACAAGTCTTCTTATATTGACTGTCCCAATTCTCCGCTTTATCCTTTTGGATATGGCTTAAGTTATACTAGCTTTGAGGTGGATAACTTGAAGTTGGACAAGGAGGAGCTGAAAAAGGGGGAAACACTTACCGTTACAGTGGATGTAGCCAATATCGGTAAAGTCGGTGGTGAAGAGGTGGTACAGCTTTATATTCGCGACCTTGTGGGAAGTGTGACTCGTCCGGTGAAAGAATTGAAGGGTTTTCAAAAGCTGTATCTCAAGGCTGGCGAGAAGAAGTCGCTGACATTTGTGCTGACTGAAGAAGACCTTGCCTTTTGTGGTGCTGATATGAAGATGCAGGTGGAACCGGGGGAATTCCGGCTCTGGGTAGGAACATCGTCGGCAGATGAGCGGAATGAATCTGTTTTTACGTTGATATGATAAATTGAAAAATCTTATAAATCATTGAAGATGATGGATCATAAACTATCTTTAGGACTTGCCATGCTTCCATTGGTTCCTGCTGTTCAGGCTCAGGAACAAGGCAGGCAAGACGGTGAACGTCCTAACATTATTTTTATCATGAGTGATGACCATGCACAGCAGGCTATGAGTATCTATGGTCATCCTATAGGTAAAGTGGCACCTACTCCTAATATTGACCGTATCGGGCAGGAAGGAGCTGTGTTCTGGAATAATTATTGCTGTAATTCTATTTCAGGCCCCAGTCGCGCCGCGATACTTACTGGTAAGCATAGCCATAAGAACGGCTTCATGAAGAATTGGGCACTAGGTTTCGACGGCTCTCAGCAGACGTTGCCTAAACTGTTGCAACAAGGCGGCTATGAGACTGCCGTCATCGGTAAATGGCATCTTATTTCCAAGCCGACGGGATTTGACCATTGGATGATTCTCAATGACCAAGGCGAATACTGTAACCCACAGTTCATTACCGAGGGGGACACTACTATTCATAAAGGATATGTGACCGACCTCATTACTCAATATTGTGAGGAATGGATGGACAACGGTCGTGACAAGAACAAGCCGTTCTTCCTGATGATGCACCACAAAGCCATTCACCGCAATTGGGTACCTGCCGAACGGCATTATCGTTTGTATGAACACGCCAAGTTTCCGCTTCCCGATAATTATTACGATGCCTATGAGGGACGTTACGCAGCACAGATGCAGAAGATGAATATATACCGTGACATGTACGAAGGTCACGATTTGAAGATGGTTGCGGGTATCGATAGCGACAGCCTGCTCTTTGACCCTTGGCCGCACGCTTTCATGGGAACAATGACACCGGAAGAACGCCGCCGTTTCCTTGATGCTTACCGCGATCGAAATAATGAGTTCTATTCCAAGCCACGTTCATTTAAGGAAGTGGCTGAATGGAAATACCAACGTTACCTGCAAGACTACATGGCTTGTGTAGCAAGTGTGGACGAGAGTGTGGGCGAGATACTGGACTATCTCAAACGTACGGGGTTGGACAAGAATACGATTGTAGTCTATACCACCGATCAAGGCTTCTACTTGGGCGAACATGGCTGGTTTGACAAGCGTTTCATGTACGAAGAGTCTTTTGGTATGCCGATGGTGATGCGCTGGCCGGGACATATCAAACCGGGTACGCAAGTTACAGGTCTGACCCAGAACATCGACTTTGCTCCTACTTTCCTTGATATGTGCGGCATCTCCATTCCGCAGGACATGCAGGGCGTTTCGTTCAAGGAACTGGTGGAAAAAGGCAAGACACCGCGCGACTGGCGTAAGTCCTTGTACTATCACTATTATGAGTTTCCCGGCTTCCACAGCGTGCGTGCCCATTACGGTGTGAAGATGGAACGCTACAAGCTGATGCACTTCTACGTGGATGACAATTGGGAACTTTATGATCTCAAGACAGACCCTGAAGAGATGCACAATCTTTATGGGAAGAAGGGAATGGAGAAGATTACCACCGAACTGAAGGCTGAACTGGCACGCTTGCAAAAAGAATACGATGTGCCGCAGGAGTTATGCCGCTGAAAAGCTACCGGAAGACATATTGAACATTAATAACCTGATAATAAAGATAAAAAATAATGAGAAGACTGATTACTAATCTGCTGCTGGCATTATTATGCTTGGCGTCTCCCCTTTTGGCGCAGGACATGCGCATGGATACTTATTGTAATCCGCTGAATGTAGACTATACCTATATGATATACAATTCTTCGAAAGATATCTCCTACCGCTCGGGTGCCGACCCTGCCGTAGTAGAGTTTCGTGGAGAATATTATATGTTCGTTACCCGTACGCACGGCTACTGGCATTCTACGGATTTGCAAAACTGGAATTTTATCAATCCGGGGGAAAACTGGTATCCACAAGGTTGTAACGCTCCGGCGGCACATAACTACAAGGATTCAGTACTTTATGTCTGTGGCGATCCTTCGGGTGTGATGAGTGTGCTTTATACCGACAACCCCAAGTCGGGTAACTGGAAAGCCACTCCTGCCATCATCACCAACTTGCAAGACCCTGACCTTTTTCTTGATGATGACGGCAGTGCTTACATGTTCTGGGGCTCTTCCAACAAGTGGCCCATTCGCGGCATGAAGCTCAACAAGAACCATCGTTTCATACAAGAAGGCGAGAAGCTGGAACTTTTCAATCTCGACCCAGAGAAACATGGTTGGGAACGTTTTGGAGAAAATCATGCCGATACCGTGCTGGGCGGCTATATCGAAGGACCGTGGTTGACAAAGCACAACGGGAGGTATTACATGCAATATGCTGCTCCGGGCACTCAGTTCAATGTATATGCCGATGGTGTATATGTGGCCGACCATCCGATGGGACCTTATACCTATCAGAAACATAACCCCATTTCCTATAAGCCTGGCGGTTATATCAACGGTGCCGGTCATGGAAGTACGGTGCTCGGACCAGGTAGGCAATATTGGCATTTCGGTTCTATGGCTCTGCCCATTAATATGCACTGGGAACGCCGTCTCTGCATGTTCCCTACTTATTTTGACGAAGACGGCATCATGTATTGTGACACCCGTTTTGGAGATTATCCCCGTTATGCACCTACTATGCCGGGAAAGAAAGGGGAGTTCCGCGGCTGGATGCTTCTTTCTTACAACAAGCCTGCCAGAGGTTCTTCGGCTGTAGAGGGTCATACAGCTGCCGGATTGACGGACGAGAATTGCAAGACCTATTGGCTGGCTTCTTCCAACGATGAAACGCAGTGGGTGGAGATAGACCTTCAGGCACCTGCCACTGTAAACGCTATTCAGGTGAATTACAACGATTATAAGAGTGATATGTATGGTCGTTATCCCGATTTGCGCCACCGTTACACTATCGAAGGTTCCGTAGATGGCGTCAACTGGATACGTCTTGTCAACCGTAGCAACAGTTTCAAAGACACTCCGCACGATTATGTGGAACTGGAAATCCCTGCCCGGGTACGTTATGTACGTTACAAAAACATCCATGTTCCCACACCGCACCTTTCCATTTCTGCCATCCGTATTTTCGGTCTGGGCGAAGGTAAGGCGCCTGCTCAAGTGAAGACATTTGACCCTCGCCGTCACGAAGATCGCCGTGACATCACGCTGACTTGGAAACCGGTGAAAGGTGCACAAGGATACAACATCCTTTGGGGTATTGCGCCGGACAAGCTTTACAGTTCTTGGATGGTGTATGGTGACGAGTGTAGGCATCTGATGAAATGTCTTTCTACCGACCAGAAATATTATTTTGCTATCGAAGCTTTCAATGAAAACGGTGTATCTCAAATTTCTGTCGTTAAAGAAGTGAAATAATGTGTTGTAAAATGAGGGTGTGCCATCAACCGTTTTGACACACCCTTATTTGTCGTTTTATGTGTATTTTGTTTATTGTCAGCTATGGATAAAAAGTCGTATTGCATCGCTTGGTTGATGTTGTTGTTCGTCGGTTCATTACATGCACAATATCGTACTACTACCTACTGTAACCCTCTTAATCTGGACTATACTTATCCTTTTCACAATTCCCATTTGGGCAAGTCTTATCGTTCGGGTGCCGACCCTGCTGTAGTGGAGTTTCGGGGGGAGTATTATATGTTCGTTACCCGTTCCTGGGGTTACTGGCATTCCAAGGACTTGCTGAATTGGGACTTTATTACTCCCGAAAAATGGTATTTCGAAGGTTGCAATGCTCCTGCTGCCCATAATTATAAAGATTCCATACTCTATGTTTGTGGGAATCCATCCGGAGCCATGAGCATACTTTATACCGATAATCCCAAACGGGGGGACTGGAAGGCAGTGCCATCGGTACTCCACGACCTTCAGGATCCTGCCCTTTTCATTGATGATGATGAACGTGCTTATATGTATTGGGGGTCTTCCAACCGTTGGCCTATCCGTGGTAAGGAACTTGATATGAAGAATAAATTCCTGCCGATAGCGAAAAAGCCGGATTCACTGCTCTTTCTCCGTCCTGACATTCATGGGTGGGAACGTTTTGGCGAAAATCATACCAGTGACATCAAGCCATTCATCGAGGGTGCGTGGATGACGAAACACAATGGGAAATATTATTTGCAATATGCCGCTCCGGGCACTCAGTTCAATGTGTATGGTGACGGTGTTTATGTAGGAAAATCTCCTTTGGGTCCCTTTCAGTACGCGGCTCATAATCCGTTCTGCTACAAGCCGGGAGGATTTGCTACCGGTGCCGGGCATGGAAGTACGGTTTGTGGTCCGGGAGGAATATACTGGCATTTCGGTACAATCCATCTGTCCATTAATTATAAGTTTGAGCGTAGGTTATGTATGTTTCCTACATTTTTTGATGAAGACGGTGTGATGTACTCTGATACTTACTTCGGTGACTATCCTCACTATTCTCCCGACCAGGTTTCGCGACAGACGACAAGCGGTGGTTTCCGGGGCTGGATGTTGCTTTCTTATGGCAAACCCGTGAAGGCTTCTTCGCAATTGGAAAGTTATCCGGTGGAAAATGTGACGGACGAGAACTTGAAAACCTTCTGGGTGGCCGGAAAAAATGACGATAAGCAATGGGTGGAGATAGACCTTGAAGAAGTGAGTGACGTGTATGCCTTGCAACTGAATTTCTTTGACTATGAGGAAACCGGATTTTGGGGACGTATGCCAAACCTCCGGCAACGCTATCTTGTAGAAGCTTCGGTGGATGGTGCCCGTTGGCGGGTATTGGTGGACTATCGCAACAGTTTCCGTGATGCCCCTCATAATTACATAGAACTGGATCAACCGATAGAAGCACGCTATATTCGTTATCGCCACCATTACGTGCCGGGCAAGAATCTGGCAATGGGGAATATTCGCGTGTTCGGTTTGGGACGTGGGAAAAAACCGGCTACGGTAAAAGGTTTTACGGTAGTGCGTGAAGCGGACGAACGTAATGTCCGCATTTCTTGGAAAGCGGTGAAGGGTGCGCAAGGCTATAATGTATTGTGGGGTGTTGCTCCTGATAAATTGTATAGTTCGTGGATGGTATATGGCGATAATTCATTAGACTTACGTGCCCTCACGGTAGGACAAAAATATTATTTTGCCATCGAGGCATTCAATGAAAATGGTATTTCGCAACGTGTTTTTCTTCGAGAGGCGCACTGATTGTGTAAAATGAACAGTAATGAAACAGATAATACACTCTTTTTTATATGGTAGTACCGTTTGGGCTGCTTGTACTGTATCGCAGGAGGTCAAGGCCGGTGGGATCCCTGTCTCTACCACAGAGGATGGAGATGCTGTTAGCCCAAACATTGTTTGTGTGGTATGTGAAGACATCGGTCCTTGGCTGCACTGTTTCGGTGACAGTGTGGCAGTGACTCCGACTATTGACGCCCTTGCGGCAGAGGGTATACGCTATACCAGCATTTATGGGACAGTGGGTGTTAGTGCTCCTTCGCGTGCGGCACTTATTACGGGAATGTATCCCACGCATATCAATGCCAACTATATGCGTACGCAAGGGGGGCAGATTGCACGTCCACCGGCGGTAACCGGTTACGATATTGTGTTACCCGAGGGAATAAAGTGCTATACCGAGCTGTTGCGTGCCGCTGGCTATTATTGTACGAACAACCCGAAAACCGACTATCAGTTTCTACCGCCTTTGACCGCTTGGGACGAATGTGGCAGGCAGGCGCATTGGCGCAACCGTCCTAAAGGGATGCCTTTTTTCGCTATATTCAATACCCTTGCCTCGCATGAGCAAAAGGTGTGGGAAAGTGCGAAGGATACGCTTTACGTCTCTCCCGACGATGTGGTGTTGCCACCCTATTATCCTGAGGACAGCATTGTGCGCCGCGATATTGCTGTCATGTACAGCAATATTTACCGCATGGATTGTTTTGTCCGCCAGATGATTGATGAATTGAGGGCGGCAGGCGAGTGGGATAATACCATTCTTATCTTTTATTCGGATAATGGTGGACCGCTTCCTCGGCAGAAACGTGAAATAACAGAGGTTGGTACCCATATTCCTCTCATTATCCGTTATCCGGACGGACGGTTGGCCGGCAGTATTGATGATGGACTTCGCAGTGTCATTGACATTCCACCAACGATTCTTTCATTGGCGGGTATCAAGCCTCCTGCCTATATGGATGGCAAGGCATTTGCTGGGAAATATGCTTCGCCATCGCGGCGCTATGTTTTTGCCGCACGTGACCGTATGGATAAGTGTTATGACCAGCAGGGGGGCGTACGTGACCGCCGTTATCGTTATATCTGTAATTATACTCCCAATCAGCCCGGCTATCAGCCGGTAGGATTTCGTCTGAACATGCCGATGATGCGCCGTATGCTTCAACTCCATGAAGAAGGCGCGCTCGATGAGAATCAGGAAAGCTGGTTTGTTTGGCCCCGTCCGCGTGAAGAGTTCTATGATTTGGAGAAAGACCCTCATGAGATCTGCAATCTGATTAATGATCCGGCTTACCGGAAAGACATTAACCGTTTGCGGAAGGTGTATCGGCAGTGGGAAAGGAAATATTGGCAATGTCGTCCGCTGACAGAACCGGAAATAGTACAAACTATGTGGCCGGACGGTGTACAGCCGCTCGTGTCAGCTCCGCAGATTGTACAAAAGGGGGGCAGGTTAAGCTGGAGTGTTCCACTCCTGGAGTCTCTTATGCCTATCAGTTGAATGGTCGGGGACGGAATGGAGAGAAACATTGGAATCTATATGTTGAGCCGTTTGTTGTCCATAAGGGAGACCGGGTGGCAGTGCAGGCTTTCCGGGTGGGATATAAGAAGAGTGAGATAGTAGACTTTTTAATTGAACATTAATTTTGTAGGATATGAAGAATACAGTTTGTACAGCCTTGATGCTGTTGATGTCTGTGTGTATGTATGCGCAGGAGTTGTATGGAGAGTATGAAAAGAAAGTGTATGTCTCTTCGCAGGGAGATTCGTTGAAGTACCGTTTGCTGCGTCCCGAAGCAGAAAAGGCAGGGAAGAAATATCCGTTGGTGCTTTTTCTGCATGGTGCGGGCGAACGAGGAGATGATAATCAGAAGCAATTGGTGCATGGTGGGCAGATGTGGCTCAATCCGGTGAACAGAGAGGAATATCCGGCTTTTGTATTGGCTCCCCAGTGTCCTAAGGAAGATTATTGGGCTTATGTGGGTCGTCCCAAGTCGTTTGTACCTGGAGAAATGCCCGAGGTACAGGAGCCTACGCGTATATTCCGCACATTGAAGGAGTTGCTGGATACCTATTTGGCTATGCCCCAGGTGGATAAAGACCGGATTTATGTGATGGGACTTTCCATGGGCGGTATGGGGACGTTTGATTTGGCGATACGTTATCCCGAAGTTTTTGCCGCAGCCGTTCCCATCTGTGGTATTGTGAATCCGGCAAGGCTTTCTGCCGCCAAAGACGTGAAGTTCCGTATTTATCACGGAGATGCCGATAACATTGTTCCGGTAGAAGGTTCGCGTCAGGCTTACAAGGCCTTGAAGGCTGCCGGTGCCGATGTTGAGTATATCGAATTCCCTGGAGTCAATCATGGCAGTTGGACACCGGCGTTCAATGATTCTGAGTTTATGGGTTGGCTGTTTAATCAGAAGAAAAAATGATGAGAGTATTGTCTGTTATCGGAATTCT